>Ga0184623_10001461_pt1 | contig 10238 bp, 15 predicted proteins | sample PLM1_100_b1_FD_133138 | JGI IMG/M metagenome (GOLD analysis project Ga0184623, IMG submission 133138) | Groundwater sediment microbial communities from an aquifer in East River, Colorado, USA - PLM1_100_b1 | ecosystem: Environmental > Terrestrial > Soil > Riparian zone | place: USA: East River...
ACGCCGCTCGTGCTGCAGATCCCGATCGGCCTCGAGGGCGACCACATCGGCGTTGTCGACCTGCTGGGCATGCGCGCGCTCACGTGGCGCGGCGAGACCCAGAAGGGCGAGGACTACGCGATCGAGGAGATCCCGGCCAACCTGGTTGACCAGGCTGCGGAGTACCGGGTCAAGCTCCTCGAGACGCTGTCCGAGGCGGACGACGAGATCATGGAGAAGTACCTCGAGGGTGGCGAGTTCACCGTCGAGGAGCTGAAGGTCGCGATCCGCCGGGCCACCATCGCCAGCAAGCTCAACCCGGTCGTGTGCGGCTCTGCGTTCAAGAACAAGGGCGTGCAGCCGATGCTCGACGCGGTGGTGGACTTCCTGCCGTCGCCGTTGGACGTCCCGGCTATCGACGGGACCCTGATGGACGGCGAGACCGTGGCCGTCCGGCACCCCGACATCACGGAGCCGTTCTCGGGCCTCGCGTTCAAGGTCCAGACCGACAAGCACCTGGGCAAGCTGACCTACGTCCGGATCTACTCGGGCACCCTTGACTCCGGTTCGCAGGTGATCAACTCCACCAAGGACCGCAAGGAGCGCATCGGCAAGATCTACCAGATGCACGCCAACAAGCGCGAGGAGCGCCCAACGGCGCACGCTGGTGACATCATCGCCGTGCAGGGACTCAAGCAGACCACCACGGGCGACACGCTGTGCGATCCGGCGAGCCCGGTGATCCTCGAGTCGATGACCTTCCCGGAGCCGGTCATCTCGGTCGCGATCGAGCCGAAGACCAAGTCCGACCAGGAGAAGCTCGGCACGGCGATCCAGAAGCTGGCCGAGGAGGACCCGACCTTCCGGGTACGCCAGGACGAGGAGACCGGTCAGACGGTCATCTCGGGCATGGGCGAGCTGCACCTCGAGATCCTGGTCGACCGGATGAAGCGCGAGTTCTTCGTCGAGGCCAACGTCGGCAAGCCGCAGGTGGCGTACCGCGAGACCATCCGCCGCGCGGTGGCGAAGGTCGAGTACACGCACAAGAAGCAGACCGGTGGCTCCGGCCAGTACGCGTCGGTGCTGATCAACATCGAGCCGATGGCGCTGGACAGCGAAGTGACCTATGAGTTCGTGAACGACGTCAAGGGCGGGCGGGTGCCGAAGGAGTTCATCCCTTCGGTCGACGCCGGCGCGCAGGATGCCATGCAGTACGGCATTCTGGCGGGCTATCCGCTGGTCGGCGTGAAGGTGACGCTGGTCGACGGTAAGTACCACGAGGTCGACTCGTCCGAGATGGCGTTCAAGATCGCCGGCTCGATGGTGCTGAAGGAGGCGGCCCGTAGGGCTGACCCGGCGCTGCTCGAGCCGATGATGGCCGTTGAGGTCACCACTCCTGAGGAGAACATGGGTGACGTCATCGGCGACCTTAACTCCCGCCGTGGCATCATCCAGGCAATGGAGGAGCGTGGCGGCGCCCGCGTCGTCCGTGCTCTCGTGCCGCTGTCGGAGATGTTCGGCTACGTCGGCGACCTGCGGTCGAAGACGCAGGGCCGGGCGAGCTACAGCATGCAGTTCGACTCCTACGCGGAGGTTCCCGCGAACGTCGCGAAGGAGATCATCTCTAAGGCGACCGGCGAGTAATCGCCTTTAGCCGACCGAGAACGCCTGGCTGACCATCGTGGTCAGCCAGGCGACCAAGAGAAGTCCAAAGCGCCGCGTTGGCGCCGTCGGGCGTACGAACCAACAGTCCACAGGAGGACACCAGTGGCGAAGGCGAAGTTCGAGCGGACTAAGCCGCACGTCAACATCGGCACCATTGGTCACATTGACCACGGTAAGACGACGCTGACGGCGGCCATCACGAAGGTCCTGCACGACAAGTACCCGGACCTCAACCCTTACACGCCGTTCGATGAGATCGACAAGGCGCCGGAGGAGAAGGCCCGCGGTATCACCATCTCGATCGCTCACGTCGAGTACCAGACCGAGTCGCGGCACTATGCGCACGTCGACTGCCCTGGTCACGCCGACTACATCAAGAACATGATCACCGGTGCCGCCCAGATGGACGGCGCGATCCTGGTGGTCGCCGCGACCGACGGCCCGATGCCGCAGACCAAGGAGCACGTGCTCCTGGCCCGCCAGGTCGGCGTTCCGTACATCGTCGTGGCGCTGAACAAGGCGGACATGGTCGACGACGAGGAGCTTCTGGACCTGGTCGAGCTCGAGGTCCGCGAGCTGCTGAGCACCTACGAGTTCCCCGGCGACGACGTCCCGGTGGTTCGGGTCTCGGCGCTCAAGGCGCTCGAGGGCGACGCGGAGTGGTCGACTAAGCTCCTCGAGCTGATGGACGCGGTCGACACCGCGATCCCCCAGCCCGAGCGCGAGACCGAGAAGCCGTTCCTGATGCCCGTTGAGGACGTGTTCACGATCACCGGTCGTGGCACCGTCGTCACCGGTCGTGTCGAGCGCGGCGTGCTGCTCCCGAACGAGGATGTCGAGATCATCGGCATCAAGGAGAAGTCGCTCAAGACCAAGGTCACCGCGATCGAGATGTTCCGCAAGACGCTCGACGACGCGCGGGCCGGAGAGAACGTCGGTCTGCTCCTGCGCGGTATCAAGCGTGAGGAGGTCGAGCGCGGCATGGTCGTCATCAAGCCGGGCACGACCACCCCGCACACGGACTTCGAGGCGACGGTCTACATCCTCTCCAAGGAGGAGGGCGGCCGGCACACCCCGTTCTTCCAGAACTACCGTCCGCAGTTCTACTTCCGGACCACGGACGTCACCGGCGTCGTCACGCTGCCCGAGGGCACCGAGATGGTCATGCCGGGCGACACCACCAACATGGAGGTGAAGCTCATCCAGCCCATCGCGATGGAGGAGAGCCTTCGCTTCGCGATCCGCGAGGGTGGCCGCACCGTCGGCGCCGGCCGGGTTACCAAGATCATCAAGTGATATGACAGTGGGCGCTCCGCTCAGCGGGGCGCCCACTGCATGATGCCGGCCACACGCTCAGCGTGCTCAGCGTGAGGGTCAGCACCCCGATTTCACATTGCCGCACCTCGTACGGCATAATGAATAGGTTGCGTTGCGGCTGGTTCGCGCCTGCCCACGGTTGTGGGTGTCGGGTGTGCCGGCTACTGCGGGGCCTGGTGATCCGTCTCGAAAGAGAACGGTCAACGGGCGTCGCCTAGCCCCTGTGCGGGCGTGACGCTCGCCGGGTTCAATCCCCATCCTTGCTGAGGATGCAGACTGGCCCGACGCGCGACACGCCCGACCGCGGGGGTCGGAGGACCAGCCGGAAGAGCTCTTCCAGAGCAGCTCAGACGGGTTGACAAGAAGAGAGCGGATGGCCACAACCGCCGGCGGACATACTCCGGCGAGGGTCACAACGAGAGAAGGAAACAGAAGCCACCATGGCGGGACAGAAGATCCGCATCCGGCTCAAGGCCTACGACCACGAGGTCGTCGACTCTTCGGCGCGCAAGATTGTCGAGACGGTGACTCGTACGGGCGCTCAGGTCGCGGGCCCGGTGCCGCTGCCCACGGAGATCAATCGCTTCTGCGTGATCCGCTCGCCGCACAAGTACAAGGACTCGCGCGAGCACTTCGAGATGCGCACACACAAGCGTCTGATCGACATCATCGACCCGACCCCCAAGACGGTCGACTCGCTCATGCGGCTCGACCTGCCGGCAGGCGTCGACATCGAGATCAAGCTGTAGGGACCGGACACTCATGGACAGGCAAGTTAAGGGCCTCCTGGGCGCCAAGCTCGGCATGACCCAGGTCTGGGACAACAACAAGGTCATACCGGTGACGGTCGTCGAGGTCAGCCCGAACGTGGTGACCCAGGTCCGCACGGCGGACACCGACGGTTACTCGGCCGTTCAGCTCGCCTACGGCGCGATCAACCCGCGGAAGGTCACCAAGCCCCGCGGCGGTCACTTCGCCAAGGCCGGCGTCGCCCCGCGTCGCCACCTCGTCGAGCTGCGCACCACCGACGCCGGCGAGTACACGCTGGGCCAGGAGATCACTGTCGACGCGTTCGCGGCCGGCCAGGCGATCGACGTGACCGGCAAGACCAAGGGCAAGGGCTTCGCGGGTGTGATGAAGCGTCACGGCTTCCACGGCCTGAAGAGCTCGCACGGTGTCGAGCGCAAGCACCGCTCGCCCGGCTCCATCGGCGCCTGCGCGACCCCCGGTCGCGTCTTCAAGGGCGTACGTATGGCCGGTCGGATGGGTGGCGTTCGCTACACCGCACAGGGCCTCACCGTCCAGGCGGTGGATGTCGAGAACAACCTGCTGCTCGTGCGTGGCGCGATCCCGGGCCCCAAGGGTGCCCTGGTTCTGGTCCGTTCGGCGGCGAAGGAGAAGAAGGGTGGTGCGAAGTGACCGCGGTTGACGTTATCGGCGTTGACGGCGCCACGGCCGGTTCGGTCGAGCTGCCCGGCGACATCTTCGACGTCCAGGCCAACATCGCGCTGATGCACCAGGTCGTCGTGGCTCAGCTCGCCGCGGCCCGCCAGGGTACGCACAAGGCGAAGAACCGTGGCGAGGTCGCCGGCGGCGGTAGGAAGCCGTACAAGCAGAAGGGCACCGGTCGCGCCCGTCAGGGCTCGATCCGCGCGCCGCAGTTCACCGGTGGTGGCGTCGTGCACGGCCCCGTGCCGCGCGACTACAGCCAGCGGACCCCGAAGAAGATGAAGGCCGCCGCGTTGCGTGGTGCCCTGTCGGATCGGGCTCGCGAGAGCCGGGTGCACGTGGTGGAGAACTTCCTCGCCGGCGAGAAGCCGTCGACGAAGGCGGCTCTGGCCACCCTCAAGGCGATCGGCGTCGACGAGGCGAAGGCCTTGATCGTGCTGGGCGCGGAGGACGAGCTGAACTGGATCAGCCTGCGCAACCTGCCGCTGGTGCACCTCATCGAGGCGGGCCAGCTGAACACGTACGACGTGCTCAACGCCGACGACGTGATCTTCACGAAGGACGCGCTGGAGGAGTTCCTCGGCGTCTCCGCCGGTGCGGGCACCGAGGAGGGTGACAAGTGACCACCATCGCCGACCCGCGTGACATCATCGTCGCCCCGGTCGTCTCCGAGAAGAGCTATAGCGAGCTCACTCGCAACTGGTACACGTTCCTCGTGCACCCGGATGCGAACAAGACCGCGATCAAGATCGCTATTGAGCAGATCTTCAACGTCCGCGTGCTGACGGTCAACACCCTCAACCGTGAGGGCAAGCGCAAGCGCACCCGGAACGGTTGGGGCAAGCGCAAGGCGACCAAGCGCGCGATGGTGAAGCTTGCCGACGGCGACCGCATCGAGGTCTTCGGCGGACCGGTGAGCTGAGGGGTATAAGACAATGGCTATTCGTAAGTACAAGCCGACGACGCCGGGCCGCCGTGGTTCCAGCGTCGCCGACTTCGCGGAGATCACCCGGTCCACCCCGGAGAAGTCCCTCGTCGTGCCGCTGCCCAAGAAGGGCGGCCGCAACGTCCACGGCCGGATCACCACCCGGCACCAGGGCGGCGGTCACAAGCGCCAGTACCGTCTGATCGACTTCAAGCGGGTCGACAAGGACGGCATCCCGGCCAAGGTCGCGCACATCGAGTACGACCCGAACCGCACCGCGCGTATCGCGCTGCTGCATTACGCCGACGGCGAGAAGCGCTACATCCTCGCGCCGAAGGATCTGAAGCAGGGCGACCCGGTCGAGTCCGGCACGGGTGCGGACATCAAGCCCGGCAACAACCTGCCGCTGCGCAACATCCCGGTGGGCACCACGGTGCACAACGTGGAGCTGCGTCCGGGCGGTGGCTCGAAGCTGGCCCGCTCGGCCGGCACCGGCATCCAGCTCCTGGGTCGCGAGGACGACTACGCCACGCTGCGTTTGCCGTCCGGCGAGATCCGGAAGGTGGACGTTCGTTGCCGCGCCACGGTTGGCGAGATCGGCAACGCCGAACAGTCCAACATCAACTGGGGTAAGGCCGGCCGTATGCGGTGGAAGGGCAAGCGCCCGACCGTCCGTGGTGTCGCCATGAACCCGGTCGACCACCCGCACGGTGGTGGTGAGGGTAAGACCTCCGGTGGTCGCCACCCGGTGAACCCGCAGGGTAAGCCCGAGGGCCGCACCCGTCGTAAGGGTCAGGCGAGCGACAAGCTGATCGTCCGCCGACGTTACGCCACGCGTAAGCGCGGCTGAGGAAGGTAAAACGAGATGCCACGCAGCCTGAAGAAGGGCCCGTTCATCGACGGCCACCTGCTCAAGAAGGTGGAAGTCCAGAACGAAAAGGGCTCTAAGAACGTCATTAAGACCTGGTCGCGGCGTTCCACGATCATCCCCGAGATGCTCGGGCACACGATCGCGGTGCACGACGGACGTAAGCACGTCCCGGTCTTCGTGAGTGAAGCGATGGTCGGGCACAAGCTCGGCGAGTTCGCGCTGACCCGCACGTTCAAGGGTCACGAGAAGGACGACCGGAAGAGCCGCCGTCGCTGACGGTGGACCGTTAAGGATCAAGGGGAAACACGAATGCCTACGAAGGACGCGCAGGCGCCCGGTGCCCGGGCCGTTGCCCGCCACGTGCGCCTGTCCGCCAGCAAGGCGCGCCGTGTGGTCAACCTCGTCCGCGGTCTGCCCGCGAAGGAGGCCCTCACGGTGCTCCAGTTCGCGCCGCAGGCGGCGAGCGAGCCCGTCTACAAGGTGCTGTCTAGTGCCATCGCGAACGCCGAGAACAACGAGCGGCTCGACCCGGATGCGCTCCTGGTGAGCGCCGCCTACGTCGACGAGGGTCCCACGCTGAAGCGGTTCCGGCCGCGGGCGCAGGGCCGGGCGTACCGCATCCGCAAGCGGACCTGCCACATCACCATTGAGGTGGAAGCGGTCGCTCCGCGGACGCAGGGCCGCCCCGCCAAGAAGGCCGCGGCCGCGAAGGCGGCGCCGGCCAAGGCCGCGCCCGCTGAGGCTGAGGTCGCCGAGCAGGAGGAGACCGAGTAATGGGTCAGAAAGTTCACCCGACCGGCTTCCGGCTCGGCATCTCGACCGACTGGAAGTCCCGCTGGTTCGCGGACAAGCTGTACAAGGACTACATCGGCGAAGATGTCAAGATCCGGAAGATGATGTCGAAGGGCCTCGAGCGCGCCGGCATCTCCAAGGTCGACATCGAGCGGACCCGTGACAAGGTCCGCGTCGACATCCACACCGCGCGGCCGGGCATCGTCATCGGCCGTAAGGGTGCGGAGGCCGACCGCCTGCGTACCGAGCTTGAGAAGCTCACCGGCAAGCAGGTCCAGCTCAACATCCTCGAGGTGAAGAACCCCGAGTCGGACGCGCAGCTGGTGGCGCAGGGCGTCGCCGAGCAGCTGTCCAGCCGGGTCAGCTTCCGCCGGGCGATGCGCAAGTCGATGCAGTCGGCGATGAAGAACCCGATCGTCCGGGGCATCCGGGTGCAGGTTTCGGGCCGCCTCGGCGGCGCCGAGATGAGCCGCACGGAGTTCTACCGCGAGGGCCGGGTCCCGCTGCACACGCTGCGGGCCAACATCGAGTACGGCTTCTTCGAGGCGCGTACGACCTTCGGCCGCATCGGCGTGAAGGTCTGGATCTACAAGGGTGACGCCGTTCCGGGCCGTGAGGCTCTGGCCGACGCGGGCGCTGCGCGTCCGCGCCGCGAGCGGGCTGACCGGCCGGAGCGGCCGCGTCGGACTCGTTCGGGCTCGTCCGGTACCACAGCGGGGGGCACCGAGGCTGGCCGTGCGGCCGCCGCCGCGGTGCTCGCCAAGGACGACAACACCGAGGCGGCCGAGGCCGCGCCGGTGCAGACGCAGGAGGGCTGATCAATGCTGATGCCGCGCAAGCCCCCGAAGGGCTTCCGCAAGCCGCACCACCCCGACCGCCATGGCGCGTCGAAGGGCGGCAACCGGGTGGCGTTCGGCGAGTTCGGCATCCAGGCGCTCGAGTCGGCGTACGTGACGAACCGACAGATCGAGTCGGCGCGTATCGCGATGACCCGCCACATCAAGCGTGGTGGCAAGGTCTGGATCACGGTCTTCCCGGACCAGGCCCTGACCAAGAAGCCGGCCGAGACCCGGATGGGTTCCGGCAAGGGCTCGCCCGAGTGGTGGGTCGCGAACGTGAAGCCGGGCCGGATTCTCTTCGAGATGGCGTTCCCGAACGAGGTGATCGCGCGTGAGGCGATGCGTCGCGCGATTCACAAGCTGCCGATGAAGTGCCGCATCGTGAAGCGCGAAGTGGGTGAGGTGTGATGGCAGCGGGCACGAAGCCGACCGAACTGCGTGAGCTCTCCGGCGAGGAGCTGGTCACGAAGCTGCGGGAGGCCAAGGCGGAGCTGTTCAACCTCCGCGTGCAGGGCGCGACCGGGCAGCTGGACAACAACCGGCGGCTGCAGGTCATCCGTAAGGACATCGCCCGGATCTACACGATCATGCGCGAGCGCGAGCTGGGGCTCTCGGCCGCGCCGACTGAGGTGGCGTAATCAACATGAGCGAGACCAATGAGAACGTTGTCGAGCGGACCTCGCGTAAGGTGCGCGAGGGCCTGGTCGTCAGCGACAAGATGGACAAGACCGTCGTCGTGGCGGTTGAGGACCGGGTCAAGCACCCGCTCTACGGCAAGGTCATGCGCCGGACGAGCAAGCTGAAGGCGCACGACGAGCAAAACGCGTGCGGCATCGGTGACCGGGTGCTGCTGATGGAGACCCGTCCGCTGTCCGCCACCAAGCGGTGGCGGGTCGTGGAGATCCTCGAGAAGGCCAAGTGACGCTTGAGGAATCTGAGGCCTTTCAAGGCCGAGCATTCTTCGGGCTCAAATAGGACAGCTCGCGCCTCGCGGGGCCATGCTTATTGGTCCCGCGTGGCGGGGGACGAGTTCCGCCAAGCTTCGGCGCGAGCCGGAGAACTGGCAGACATACAGGAGTTGACGTGATCCAGCAGGAGTCGCGACTGCGAGTCGCCGACAACACGGGTGCCCGGGAGATTCTGTGCATCCGCGTTCTCGGCGGTTCGGGTCGGCGCTACGCGAGCATCGGCGACGTCATCGTGGCCACCGTCAAGGACGCCATCCCGGGTGCCGGCGTGAAGAAGGGTGACGTCGTCAAGGCGGTCATCGTTCGCACGGCGAAGGAGAAGCGGCGCCCGGACGGCTCGTACATCAAGTTCGACGAGAACGCCGCCGTCATCATCAAGGACGGCGGGGACCCCCGCGGTACTCGCATCTTCGGCCCGGTTGGCCGCGAGCTGCGGAACAAGCGGTTCATGAAGATCATTTCGCTCGCCCCGGAGGTGCTCTGATCATGAAGATCAAGAAGGGCGACAACGTCGTTGTGATCTCCGGCAAGGACAAGGGCGTCGAGGGCAAGGTCATCGCGGCCTACCCGCGGCTCGACAAGGTCCTGGTCGAGGGCGTGAACCGGATCAAGAAGCACACCAAGATCCGCACCACCCAGCGGGGCGCGAAGAGCGGCGGCATCGTCACTCAGGAAGCGCCGATCCACATCTCGAAGGTCGCGTACCTGGAGGATGGGAAGCCGGTCCGGGTGGGTTACAAGATCGATGAGAGCGGCACAAAGGTCCGTATCTCGCGCCGCACCGGCAAGGAGCTGTGATGTCGACGGCGACCGTTGAGAAGACCCTTCCCCGGCTCAAGCAGAAGTACCGCGAGGAGATCGCCGCCCAGCTGCGCGAGCAGTTCGGCTACGCGAACGCCATGCAGATTCCGGGCATGACCAAGATCGTCGTCAACATGGGCGTCGGCGAGGCTGCCCGGGACGCCAAGAAGATCGACGGCGCCGTCCGCGATCTGACGGCGATCACGGGCCAGAAGCCGCAGATCCGGAAGGCGACCAAGTCCATCGCGCAGTTCAAGCTGCGTGAGGGTATGCCGATCGGCGCGAAGGTGACCCTTCGCGGCGACCGCATGTGGGAGTTCCTGGACCGGCTGCTGTCGATCGCGCTGCCCCGTATCCGCGACTTCCGCGGTCTGGACGCACGCAAGCTGGACGGGCACGGCAACTACACGTTCGGTCTGACCGAGCAGTCGGTCTTCCACGAGATCGACCAGGACCGGATCGACTCGGTCCGCGGTATGGACATCACCCTGGTGACCACTGCGGCCACTGACGATGAGGGCCGGGCGCTGCTGAAGCTCCTGGGCTTCCCGTTCAAGGAGAACTGAGATGGCCAAGAAGGCGCTGATCATCAAGGCGGCCGCGAAGCCGAAGTTCGCCGTGCGTGCCTACAC
>Ga0184623_10001462_pt1 | contig 10236 bp, 12 predicted proteins | sample PLM1_100_b1_FD_133138 | JGI IMG/M metagenome (GOLD analysis project Ga0184623, IMG submission 133138) | Groundwater sediment microbial communities from an aquifer in East River, Colorado, USA - PLM1_100_b1 | ecosystem: Environmental > Terrestrial > Soil > Riparian zone | place: USA: East River...
CCGCACCACCGAGCCCACGATCCTGCCGGCCCGGTTCCCGAACCTGCTGGTCAACGGCTCTGAGGGCATCGCGGTCGGCATGGCGACCAAGATCCCGCCGCACAATCTGCGGGAGATCGCCGAGGCGGTCCAGTGGTGCCTGGCCAACCCGGAGGCCGACGAGGCCACGACGCTGGACGAGCTCATCCAGATCGTCAAGGGCCCGGACTTCCCGACGCACGGACTCATCGTCGGCCTGACGCCGATCGAGGAGGCGTACCGCACGGGTCGCGGCTCGATCCGGATGCGCGCCGTGGTGGAGGTGGAGGAGGACAAGCGAGGCCGCACCTGCCTCGTCGTCACCGAGCTGCCCTACCAGGTCAACCCGGACAACCTCGCCGAGCGGATGGCCGACCTGATCAAGGAGGGCAAGCTCGCCGGCATCGCCGACATCCGCGACGAGTCCTCCGGCCGCACCGGCCTGCGCCTGATCGTCGTGCTCAAGCGTGACGCGGTCGCCAAGGTCGTGCTGAACAACCTCTACAAGCACACGCAGCTCCAGGAGACCTTCGGCGCCAACATGCTGGCCCTGGTCGACGGCGTGCCGAGGACGCTCAACCTGGCCCAGTTCCTGCGGCACTATGTCGCTCACCAGATCGAAGTCATCCAGCGGCGCACGGCGTACCGGCTGCGTAAGGCCGAGGAGCGCGCACACATCCTGCGCGGTCTGGTCAAGGCGCTGGACGCCCTCGACGAGGTCATCGCCCTGATCCGGCGCTCGCCCACGGTCGACGAGGCCCGCACCGGCCTCATGCAGTTGCTGGACATCGACGAGATCCAGGCGACCGCGATCCTCGACATGCAGCTGCGCAGGCTGGCCGCCCTCGAGCGCCAGAAGATCGTTGACGAGCTGGCGAAGATCGAGATCGAGATCGCCGACCTCAAGGACATCCTCGCCAAGCCGGAGCGGCAGCGGAAGATCGTCTCCGACGAGCTCAACGAGATCGTCGCGAAGTGGGGCGACGAGCGGCGCACGAAGATCGTCCCGTTCGACGGCGAGGTCTCCATGGAGGACCTGATCGCCCGCGAGGACGTGGTCGTCACGATCACCCGGACCGGTTACGCCAAGCGGACGAAGGCCGACCTTTACCGCTCGCAGAAGCGCGGCGGCAAGGGCGTCTCCGGAGCGACGCTGCGCCAGGACGACATCGTCAGCCACTTCTTCGTCTGCTCGACGCACGACTGGATCCTGTTCTTCACGAACAAGGGCCGGGTCTACCGCGCGAAGGCATACGAGCTGCCGGAGGCGTCGCGGGTGGCCAAGGGCCAGCACGTGGCCAACCTGCTGGCGTTCCAGCCCGAGGAGCAGATCGCCCAGGTCATCGAGATCCCGAACTACGGGGTGGCTCCCTACCTGGTGCTCGCGACCAGGAACGGCCTGGTCAAGAAAACCGCGCTGACCGAGTTCGACTCCAACCGGTCGGGCGGCATCATCGCGATCAACCTCAAGGACGACGACGAGCTCGTCGGCGCCGCGCTGGCCGGCTCGGAGGACGACCTGCTCCTGGTCAGCAAGCAGGCGCAGGCGATCCGGTTCAAGGCGACCGACGAGGCGCTGCGGCCGATGGGCCGGGCCACCTCCGGCGTCATCGGCATGCGCTTCGGCGACGGCGACGTGCTGCTGGCCATGGAGGTCGTGCACGAGGGCATGAGTTTCGACGTTCTGGTCGCCACGAACGGCGGTTACGCCAAACGGACGCCCATCGACGAATATCCTGTACAGGGTCGCGGCGGAAAGGGAGTCCTCACCGCTAAGATCACGGAACGCCGTGGCGGACTGGTGGGCGCGGTCGTTATCAGCCCGGAAGATGAACTCTTCGCCATTACGAGCAACGGCGGAGTCATACGAACTCCGGTGAAGCCTGTACGGCGGACGCGCGATCGGAACACAATGGGTGTGAAGCTCATGGACCTCCCAGAGGGTGTAACCATCGTCGCGATTGCTCGCAATGCCGACGAACCGGACGAACAGGACTGATGGATGACGGAGACACAGGCGATGTCGGGTGCCGCGGGGGCCTCGGCGAATCCGGCCGATGAAGGCGACGCGGAGGCCAACGCCTCCGCGGGCCGTTCGGCCGTCGGTCGCGCGACAGTCCCCGCAGACAGCATCACGTCGGCCGGTGCGGGCTCCGCAGACGGCTCCGCCTCCGGGCGGGACGACGTGACCCACTCCGCGGACGGATCCAAGACCGACCTCCAGAACAGCACCACGACTTTCACCCGACCTCCGGGGATGACTCCGCCGCCCGCGGAACGGCCGCCGGCCGGCCAGCCTCCTCGGGGCGCTTCGGTCGGGCGTACGCCGCTGAAGTCCGTCCAGGCGGCCGGGCAGCTGGGCGCGGCCCGGGTGACCGAGGCCGTCCGTGCGGCCCGGTCGAACGTGTCCGCCGCGGCCTCTCGCGGCCCGCGGCGCGCACGACTGGCGATCAAGCGGATCGACCCGTGGTCGGTCATGAAGTTCTCGTTCGCCGTGTCGCTCGTGCTCTTCCTCGTCGTGATCGTGGCGACGTCGGTGCTCTACCTCGCGTTGAACGCGATGGGAGTCTTCGACTCGATCAACAGCAGCATCGGCGAGCTCGCCAGCTCCAGTGGCGGCACCCAGAACGCGTCAGACTTCAAGATCACGGCGGGTGGCGTCATCGGCACCTCGGCCCTGATCGGTGCGGTGAACGTGGTCCTGTTCACCGCCCTGGCGACGCTCGGCGCGTTCATCTACAACGTCTGCTCGGATCTGGTCGGGGGCATCGAAGTGACCCTCGCCGAGCGCGACTGACAACATGACGAGGGCGGGCGCCGGCTGCGGCGCCCGCCCTCGTCGCACCACACCGGACGGCTCGCCGGATACTGATTTGGGCGGGGCCTGCCCGATGCGGTAAGGTTCGTTGTCGTTGAGGGGCTATAGCTCAGTCGGTTAGAGCGCAGAGCTGATAACTCTGAGGTCGCTGGTTCGATTCCAGCTAGCCCCACTCCTCACCCCCACAGCACGAGCGTCAGCTCGACGAGCACCGAGGTGTGCATCATGTGGAAGAAGCTTCTGATCATCGCCGGTGTCATCGGTGCGGCCGCTCTCGTGGCGAAGAAGGTCAAGGACGCCAGCGACGAGCGAGCGCTCTGGCACGAGGCGACCACGGCCACCGAGCTTCGCTAGCTGGCGAAGCGTCTGCCTGACGCGGCGAGGGGCTGTGGTAGAAATGTTCACAGCACCGGGGCCTTAGCTCAATTGGCAGAGCACCGCCTTTGCAAGGCGGGGGTTAGGAGTTCGATTCTCCTAGGCTCCACAAGATCCGAAGCCCGGTAGAGGCAGATCAGGTCCGGTCTTTCGACCGGACCTGATGATCTTTAGGGACATGTAGGGAAAGATCAACTTCTCAGGTCCTGCGGGCCTGCAGCTACCCTGCCTGGCGCGTCGACGAGCGACCCATTCGCGCGGCCCAGCCCCGCGACCGCGTCACTGATCAGACGACGCGCATGGTCACCGCCAAGTGCCTCCGCCGCCAGGCGATCGAACAGCCTGAGGTACGCAGCCGCCTCGTCCTCCCGGAACACTAGCTCCGTGGTGGCGGTGTCTACGATCGCGACCTCATCATAGAGCTGGAAGGCATGCTGCGGCGTCGTCGCAAGCTTCACGCCAAGCGGGAGAATCAACAGCTCAACATTCGGCAGCTCGGCGGCGTTCAGCAGCCGATCCAGCTGAGGCCGCATCACCTCCGGTGGGCACAGTCCCCACCTCAGCACCGGCTCCGCCAGCACGAAAGTGAACCGCTTGGTGACGTCGTAGAGGTGCTGTTGCCGCCGAAGGCGCGCGGCCACCGCGGCGTCATCATCCCCGGCTGGCAGACCATGTAGCTCGCTCATCTCGGCGAGGATCCGCCGCGCGTACGCGGCGGTCTGCAGGAACCCGGGGATCACAGCAGTCTCGAAGTAGCGGATCTCGCTTGCGTCGGCGACAAGCTGGTTGTAGTCGACCTGAACCGCGGCCAGACCCCGCCGCAACCGGCGGCGCCATTCCTGGCGATCGGTCTGGCTGTCGCGCAGGAGCGACCGCAGATCCGCTGCCTCCTCCGCCGCCGCATCGCAGGCCTCAACCCACACGTCGATGTCGGCACGCGAGGGCATCTGCTTAGCGTTCTCCAGCCGTGACACCTTGGACGGCGCCCATCCGACCTGAGCGGCGAACTCTTTGCCGGACAGGCCAGTGCGCTGGCGTAGAGCGTGAAGCTCCTCCGCCAGCGCACCATGCTGGGTCTGCGGTATCGGGTGGTCATTCACGGATTACTCCTGGGCGCTCACGCTCCGGCAACGGTGTCGTCGTCCGGCACGCTGTGGTTGATTGCCAGATCACGCCACATACACGCCTGGTCTACAGCGTCCGCATCCTCGACGAGTTCGCTGAGGATCCGCCGTCCGTCTGCGTCGAATGTCATCACGATGAGCCTGCTGTTGTCCAGCAGCCACCAGTCGTTTTCGCCCGCCGCCGGCAGCAGCCCAACGTCGTGCGCCTTCGCCCGGGTCATGCGGCGCAGGTGTTCACCAGCCGCGCGATTCCAGATTCCAACCCAGTTCTCCCACCGTTGGTAGGCGGTCGGCGGCTCGTCCTGGACGCGGACCCGCGTCATGGTCCGGCCTTCGGCCGTCAGCGCCCGCAGCTGCTCGAACCAGGCGGCCATCTCGGGCACCTCGGTCGGTGGCGTGCGGTCGCCTGCGAGCCATCGAGCAAGCCAGGCGTTCTCGAACTCTTCGGTGTAGGTCGGTTGGAGTTCCAGCCGGAAGGCCGTCTGCTCGAACGTCGCAAGCAGACGGCCAAACTCGGCCTCGTTCAGGATGAGGCCCACAGCGTCAGAGGATCTCACGCAGACGGTCGAGCACGTTCGCAGGCACGAATACTGCGTTCTCGTTCTCGGCAAGATCACGCAGCTGCGCGCGCGTCGCGTCGTCGAGGGTGACGCCCTGGACGACGTAGCCGCCATCGGTCTCGTATAGCGCCGGGCAGCCGCCGGTCGTCGACTGCAGGTCCTTCCACAGGTACTTCAGCTTCATGGCTTCCTCCATGAGTAGGGCATGCATGTGCCTGGATGGTTTCACGGTTGCATGCGCCGCGCAATTGCTCGGGGCGAACTGCACTTCTGTCGGGCAATCTCGCGGCACGAACTGGCACCTCCATGGGACTGCAACGGGTGCGCAATTGCTTGACACTGAGAGCAACTGCGAGGAGCATCGATGGTAGTCGCCGGGTCGCGCCCGGCATCAGTGCGCCGCCGGTCGGAAATCGTCGAAGGCTCCGGTCTGGCGGCCCGGACCTAAGGGAGGCCGCCATCTCACCGACGATGATCAGCGCGTTCGTCGCCCTCGCGACGCTTCTCGGATGGGCGATCGGCGTGCTAACCGCGAAGCTCTCCACGCGCTGGTGCCCGCGAGAACTGTGCAAGCGTCCCCTCCGGTGCCCCATTCACGAGGCCGAGCAGATCCGCGACGAGCAGCAGCGAGCTGACTTTTACGTGCCGGCGGTCCACCGATGAGCGCCCCGAGTTGGCTGCTGCGCCACCCCGTCGCGACCGTCAGCCTCTACCCGTACGCCCAGGCCGCCCAGGGTGGCGGCGACCGTCGACAAGATCTAGGAGGCATCGCCATGTCCGGCGACCTGGATTCCGAGCTGCCACACCGTCGGCCCGGGACGCACCAACCACCGGCTGCCGCCGAGTTGCAGCTGCGCGGCGGTCTCTCCGACGCCATGCACGACACCGACGAGGACTCTGATCGTCGACGCGACGTCTGGGCGCACATCCTCAGCCGAGATGTCGACCCGATCGTGGGAGACCACGAGCCGTCCCCGCACTACAGGGAGCCCGCAGGGTGATCGACAACCTCCCCCTGCGAGAGCCCCGCCGTGGATGCACACCGCGGCGGGGCTCGCCGATCCGGTCGATGGCGATCGCCCGGCGCTGCTCTTTGCGTTCGGGCGGTTGCCCGGCTTGATGCCCGCGGTCGCGAGCTACTGACGACGACCTGAGCAAAGCCCCCACCTGGACCGGGACGCGCAGCAAGGATATGCGTCGGCGTATACTTGAACACATGCGTCCCGACGCCCCTGGAAAGACCACCAGTCGCCGGGGCAAGAGCCCGAGCGACATCACCACCATGCGCGTGCGCCGCAGCACGCTGGCCAAGCTCGAAGCGCGTAAAAAGGAGCTCGGCGCGACCTCGCTCGACGAGGCGTTAGAGACGATCCTGTTCCGTCAGCGCTCGTACGAGGCGATCGCCCGGCTCAAGGCAGATCCGCAGGCGCTGGCCGACTACCAGCGCGAGGCGAGCGAGTGGGCAGAGGTTGACACCGAGGTGCACGAGTGAGCCTGCCCGACGTCGAGCCATGGCAGGTCTGGTGGGTCCAGTTCAACCCGCAGCTTGGCCATGAGCAAGCGGGTCGGCGGCCGGCCATTGTGGTAGGCACCGAGCTGGCCTGCCAGATCCCCAATAACCTCGCGCTGATCATCCCGTGCACCCACACAGACCGAGGGTTGCCCTGGCACCCGCCGATCACCCTCGGCACGGATGGAGGTGTGGCGATGTGTGACCAGATCAAGGCGATTGACAAGCGCCGTCTTCAGAAGCGGCACGCGTGTGGGTCGATTACCGACCCTGACCAGCGCGAGGCGATCGCTCGCGCGCTCCGCGAATTGATCCTGATCGAAGCGTGATCCACACGTGCGCGGGTGCAAATAGCCGGTCCCGCCGCTGACGATCTTTCCAGCGGCGGGACCGGTGTTAACACTCCTTCTTTGATGCGGTTACGACACTCGCACCTGAGCGGCGCGAAGCGCGAGCCGTAGACAGCCTGCAAGCGCGATTGCCATACCAGCAGCCTGGAAGGCGTCGAACCCGACGAGCCGAGCGGTGAACGGGAAGGCGATCAACCCGAGGATGATCACCAAGACAAGCGGTGACCGTGAGCGGATTGATCCTTTGGGGGTGAGCTGATCTAGACAGCCCTCATCAGCAGGATGACGTGGCAACTGTGTGGACACCTTTCTGTGACTTCTCCGAGAGGGACAGGTCAGCCGCCGAGTCTGGGTTGCAGCCCACTTGGCGACTGCATGAGATGAAACACCATCGCGGAGACAATTGCGAACAGCCCGCCACGCACCCACTTTCCTGCAGCCCGACCCCATGCACAGTCGCGCGCAGGCGTGCACGCACGCGCGAGAATCGCGTCTTTTTCCTGTTCAGGTGAGTGGCCGCAAGATTAGTATGATATCCGCCACAAACCTGCTTGAGCGTGTCGAACCTGTTGACGCTTACTGCGGTACGCGTGTTGACGCTTACCTACTGGCGTGCGCTGGTTCCGTCTGGCAGAGTCGGCGCTTGCACGTGTGCAACGTGTGTCAGCCATCTGCGGATGACTTCTCCGAGACGGACGCATGGCTAGTCGGGGTGCCTAGTTGCAGCTAGGCACCCCATCGGCTTTACCAGTAGTCGGGGGCCGGAGAGCCGTAAAGCCAAGCGGACGGATTCGCGTCGATCGGCGGTGCCTGCGGCGGACAGTTGTCGCAGCGTACGGGCATGGTCCGGCAGCAGCCGACGGAGTGCTTGATCTTTGCAAGGCGGGGGTTAGGAGTTCGATTCTCCTAGGCTCCACTGGAAATACATCCCTTCGGCGAAATACCTGATGACGAGGCAACCTCGACAGGGCCACGGGCGTCTCCCACCATAGAGAGCACCGGTACCCTTCCCGGGAGGTTGATCGCCGTGGGTCAGTTGACCGCCACCCAGCCCGATCGGGTTGAGCATGTGGACGAGTTCGACGCGTTCGTGCGCGCCCGTAAGCCGGCGCTCATGCGGGCGGCTTACCTGCTTACCGGTGACCAGCATCTCGCCGAGGACCTGGTGCAGAGCGCGCTCGCGAGGACGCACAGTTCGTGGGGTCGCCTCAACGACAGCGGCAACGCCGAGGCGTACACCCGCAAGGTTATGTATCACCTGCAGGTGAGCTGGTGGCGCCGGCGCAAGGTGGCGGAGGTGCTGCCTGGCGATATGCCGGACCGGCAGCGCAGCCGGCTCACCGAGGACTCCGGGCAGATCACGTTGCGGATCACGCTGCGTGCCGCGTTGCTGCGGCTGACCGCGAAGCAGCGTGCCGTTCTGGTGTTGCGGTTCTTCGAGGACCGCAGCGAGGTGGAGGCCGCGCAGTCGCTGGGCGTGAGCGTCGGCACGATCAAGTCGCAGACCTCGAAGGCCCTGGCCCGGTTGCGGGAGATCGCCCCGGAGCTGGAAGGCCTGATGATCGGCGGATCGTCGAAGTGAGCCAGAGTCAGGTCGACGACACGTTACGCATGCTGCTCCGAGACCTCGCCAAGGAATCCGCCAAGCCGACGATCGGCCGGGGTCGCGGGCAGACGCGCCGCTCCCCTCGGCTTCTCGGCTTCCTCAGGATCATGCGGAGACTCTTCGTCAAGAAGGCACAGTAAGATCATCGATCTTGTTTCACGTGAAACATAGATGACTTAGATAGCGCAGCTGTCGTCTTCGCAGGTAGCGCCGGCCGGGGCCAGAACGGTCAGCGGCGAACGGCCTTCGCGCTTCAGTACCTCGTCGAGCACCTCGCGCAGGGCTGCCGGATCTTGCGCGCCGCTGATCGCGTACTTGGCGGCCAAGATGACCGTCGGGACACCTGTGATGCCCAGATCGCGACCCGTCGCCAGCTCGATCTCCACCTCGGCCAGGCCGCCGGGGGACTCCAGGAAGTCGCGTACCTGCGTCGCGTCGTGCCCGAGGCCCTCGGCGACCGAGACGAGCGCGTCGATGGAGCCGATGTCCAGCCCGTGCGTGAAGTGAGCCTCATGCAGCGCCTCGACCATCGGGCGCTGGCCGCCGGGGCGGCTGCCGGCCCACCAGATGAGCCGGTGGGCGTCGAGGGTGTTGGCACTGATCGCGCGGTCGAAGTTCATCGTCAGGCCAACCTCGGCGGCGACCGAGGTCACCTGGGTGAACATCCGCCGGGCGGTCTCCTCGCCGCCGTAGCGGCCGGCCAGCCAGGACACGAGCGGCGTTCCTTCCGAGGTCGCGGTCGGGTCGAGCTGGAACGCGTGCCAGCGCACGTTCACGGGCTCGCCGGTCTCGGCTGTGAAGCCGGACACGGCCGTCAGCAGCTTCTGCTCGCCGATCCAGCACCAGGGGCAGACGACGTCGGAAAAGATCTCGATATCCACGCCACAGACCAACGACCCGCCGTCGGCGGCGATTCCCCGGTGTGCGACAAACTACTAGCGAGTACCAGGACGAGAGGGGAGACCGTTCGTGGCATGGCACCGGTACGTGGCGCTGGGAGACAGCTTCACCGAGGGTCTGGACGACCCGGACCCCGCCGCCGCGGGCTATTTTCGCGGCTGGGCCGATCTCACCGCACGTGAGCTGGCTCGCAGTACCGGCGACTTCCAGTACGCCAACCTCGCCATCCGCGGCAGGCTCTACGACGCGATCGCCGCCCAGCAGGTAGAGCCGGCGCTGGCGATGAAGCCGGACCTGATCAGCTTCGCCGCCGGTGGCAACGACGTGCTGCGCAAGAGCTGCGATCCGCCCGCGCTGATGGAGCGCTTCGAGCAGACCGTCACTCGGCTGCGCGGCAGTGGTGCGGACGTGCTGCTGTTTCGCTGGGCGAACCTCGTCGACCGGCTGCCCGGCGGCAAGATGATCGGACCGCGGGTGCATTTCCTCAACAAGGCGGTGGGCGAGGTCGCCGAGAAGCACGGCGCCCGCCTGGTCGATCTGTGGAGCGATCGGGAGTTCGACAATCCCGCCCTGTGGAGCATCGATCGCCTGCACCTGTCGCCGGCCGGGCACGAGCGCGTCGCCGCGCACGTGCTCACCGCGCTTGAGATGCCGGTGCCCGAGGGCTGGTGGCAGTCGCCCGCCCGGCCATCCCGGCGATCCTGGCCGGTCGCGCGCGCCCATGATCTGCATTGGGCGGGCACCCACCTGCTGCCGTGGATCAAGCGACGGCTGACTGGGCGTTCCTCCGGCGACGATGTCGAGGCCAAGCGCCCGCAGCTCGGCCCGATCGAGATTTAGCGGCCGTCCAGGAGAGTGCGGACCTCAAGGTCGACCCCGCGAGCTGACGGAGAAGATCTGGCGGGCGATCATCTTCGGGTGATCGCCCGCTCGCTTGTGGCCAGGCCATTCGGTTCGTGTGGCATCTCAGATGTC
>Ga0184623_10001463_pt1 | contig 10235 bp, 10 predicted proteins | sample PLM1_100_b1_FD_133138 | JGI IMG/M metagenome (GOLD analysis project Ga0184623, IMG submission 133138) | Groundwater sediment microbial communities from an aquifer in East River, Colorado, USA - PLM1_100_b1 | ecosystem: Environmental > Terrestrial > Soil > Riparian zone | place: USA: East River...
AGGGCGCGCAGCGCCCGGTCGATGTCGGCCTGGTCCAGCGGGCCTTCGCTGCCCAGTTGCCCGCGGAACCGGCCGTAGGCGCGGAGCCGGTCGGCGAGATCAGCCTCGGTGAATGGCTTGACGAGGTAGTTGACCACGCCGCGGCCGAGCGCCGCCCGGACGACGGTGGCCTCTGAGGCGGCCGAGAGCATGATCACGTCACAGCCGAGGCGGGTGGCGAGGTCGGTGCCGAAGCCGTCCGGCAGGTATTGGTCGAGCAGTGCGAGGTCGGGCCGCAACCGTGCCGCAATCTCGGCCGCCTCCGCCGCGGTGTGGGCCACACCGACGACCTCGAAACCGGCGACCCGCCGCACGAACTGCGCGTGCATGGCCGCAACCCGGAAGTCGTCGTCCACGACGAGGACCTTGATCACGACGATTCGCCGCTGATTCGAGCGGGCTCGGTGGGCGATTCGGTGAGAGCAGCGGCGCCGGGCACGCGCGGCTCGACGGCGCCGGGGATCCTCGCGGCGAACACTGCGCCGCACGCAGCCCCGGACGCGCGTGCCAGCGACAGATCACCACCGTGGCGCCGGGCGAGCTGCCGGGCGAGCGGCAAACCCACGCCGTGGGGCCGGCCGTCCTGCGGCGTGGTGGTGAAGTCCGTGTCGAACAGCCGGCCCGCGGTGTCGGCGGGGACGCCGGGGCCGCTGTCCGCCACGGTGAGGTGCAGGATGTCCGCCTCGGCGAGCAGCGACACCTCTACCCAGGCGGGTCGCCGCGAGCCGGTCCGCGCGGCCGCGATGGCGTTGTCGAGCAGGTTGCCGAGGACAGTGACCACGTCCAGCGGTGCGGACAGCCGGCCGGGCATGAAGGAGTCCGGATGCAGGCGAAGGTCGACGCCCCGCTCGGACGCGACGGCCGTCTTCGCCGCGAGCAGCCCTCGCAGGTAGGGGTCGCGTAGCCGGCCGCCGTCGCCGTATTCGGTGGCCAGCGGGTCGTCGGCCAGCTCGCGCAGGTACTCTACGGCCTCGTCTCGGTGGCCCAAGCTGAGCAGGCCGGCGAGGGTGTGCAGGCGGTTGGTGTACTCGTGGGCCTGGGCGCGCAGCGCGTCGGACAGGGACTTGACGACGTCGAGCTCCCGGGACATCTCGTCGAGGTCGGTGCGATCGCGCAGTGTGAGCACGTGACCGAGGTCCCGGTCGCCCCGGTGTACGGGCGCGGCGGTGACGACGAGGGTCCTGTCCGCGGTGACGACCAGCGCGCCGCGCACCGTGCGGCGCTGCTCCAGCGCAGTACGCAGTCCGGCGGGTAGCCCGGCCTCGGCGACCGGAGTGCCGGAGGCGGGTCGTACGCCGCTCAGACGCGCTGCGGCGTCGTTGCAGATGGTGATACGGCCGGCGGGGTCGACGGCGATGACGCCTTCGGCGATGCCGTGCAACACGGCCTCGCGCTCGCGCAGCAGCTCGGCGAGGTCGGCGGGCGAGAGCTGCAGTGTCTGCCGCCTGAGGTGGCGGGCGAACAGGGCCGCGGCTAGCAGGCCGAGCAGGAGCGCGGCCGCGCTGAAACCGGCCGCGGCGCGCACCAGCGCTCCCACTCGCCGGGACACCTCGTCGGCGCGTATCCCGACACTTACCTGGCCGACGACTCGGCCGTCGGCGGTCCTCAACGGCACCTTGCCGCGTGCGGAGGGTCCGAGCGTTCCACGTTCGAACGTGACGGCCTCGTGGCCGCTCAGCGCGGCCGGGTCGGTGCTGACCCGCTCGCCGATCCGGGCCGGGTCGGGGTGGGAGTAGCGGATGCCGTGGTCGTCGGCGACGACGACGAACAGCACCTTGGTGCGCTCACGCACGGCCTCCGCGCGCCGCTGCACCTCGGAGCTCCGCTGGTGCGCGGTTACGGCGTCGACGATAGCGGGATCGGCGGCGACGGCCCGGGCGACGGCCAAGGCGCGCTGCTCGTACTGGCTCCTCAGCTCTCCGCGCAACTGCAGCGCGACGAGCCCGAATCCGGCCGCGATGATCAGCAGGAGCACTGCCGTCTGCGCCAGCAGCGCCTGGGTGGCGAAGCGCGGATCGGGCCGCGACAGCCGCCCGAGGCGCCGTAAGCCCATGTCAGCCACGATACGCCCGGGTTACAGGGGCCTGCGGGGGAAGTCGTGAGCAGAACGCGCATAAGGCGCAGTACGCGGCTTGCCGGTTCAACGCGCACAAGGATGTGACGCCCGCCACAAGGGATTTACGGTCCGTGGTCATGACGACACAGAGGATCCAGACGCAGCCGCGGACGCAGCCGGACTCCGGTCCGGCCATCGAACTCCGCGGCGTCACCAAGCGCTTTCCCACCCGCGACGGCGGGGCGTACACCGCGACCCGCGACGTGTCTTTCACCGTACGGCCGGGCGAATTCGTCAGCGTGGTCGGGCCGACCGGCTGCGGCAAGTCGACCAGCTTGTCGCTGATCGCCGGGCTGGACACGGCCGCCGAGGGCGACGTGTTCGTCCGGGGCGAGCCAGTGACCGGGATCCCGGCTGGCCTCGGTTACATGTTCCAGACCGATGCCGTGCTGCCGTGGCGGACCGTGGTCGACAACGTAGCCGCCGGTCCCCGGTACCGCGGCAAGCCCAAGAACGAGGCCCGCGAACTGGCCCGCGACTGGGTCGGGAAGGTGGGCCTCGCGGGTTTCGAGCGCTACTACCCGCACCAGCTGTCCGGCGGGATGCGCAAGCGCGTCTCGCTCGCGCAAACCCTCATCAACTCCCCATCGATCCTGCTCATGGACGAGCCGTTCGGCGCCCTCGACGTGCAGACCCGGGAGCACATGCAGGACCTACTGCTGGAGCTGTGGTCAGGCAGCGGGGCCGCCGTCGTCTTCGTCACCCACGACCTGACCGAGGCCATCGCGCTCGCCGACACAGTCGTCGTCATGACCGCCGCCCCAGCCACGATCAAGGCCGTCGTCCCGGTGGAGCTCTCCCGCCCCCGGCGCGTCGAGGAGATCCGGCTGGAGGAGTCCTTCCTCCGGGTTTACCGACAGGTCTGGGACTCGCTGCGCGAAGAGGTCGAGATCACCCGAGCCCGAGGAGCCAGCCATGTCGCATGACAGCACCATCACCCAGGCCGTCCCGGACGTCGCGGGAGAAGGGGCGGTGGCCGCCGCGCCCGCCGGGCCGGCGGCACCCGCCTCCCGGCGGCGGCGCAGGTTCGTCCCCAGGATCACCGCCACGCGTCTGCTGCTCGTCGCCGTATGGCTGGGCAGCTGGCAGCTCGCCGCGTCCAGCTTCCTGGACCCGTTCTACTACTCCAAGCCCACCGCCATCTGGGAACGGTTAGTCGACTGGTTCACCACCGGCACCGCGTTCGGCTCCATCTGGGAGCAGATCGCCGTCACGCTCGAAGAGGCCGTCCTCGGCTTCGTGATCGGTTCGCTGGCCGGCATCATCCTCGGTGTCCTGCTCGGCCGCGGCCGCTTCCTCGCCGAGGTCTGCGCGCCATTCATCAAGGCCGGCAACGCGATCCCGCGGATCGTGCTCGCATCGCTGTTCGTGATCTGGTTCGGCCTGGGCATGTCCTCCAAGGTCGCCACCGCCGTGGTGCTCGTCTTCTTCGCGGTGTTCTTCAACGCCTTCCAGGGCGCCCGCGAGGTCGACAAGACACTGGTCGACAACGCCCGGATCCTCGGCGCCCGTCCGCGGCAGTTGCTCACCTCGATCGTGCTGCCGAGCGCGACCTCGTGGATCCTCGCCAGCCTGCACGTCGCGTTCGGCTTCGCGCTCATCGGCGCCGTCGTGGGCGAGTACACCGGCGCCGACAAGGGCCTGGGCCTGCTCATCAACCACGCGCAGGGAACCTTCGACGCCGCCGGGATCTACGCCGGGATGATCATCATCACCGTCATCGCCCTGCTCGCCGAGTGGCTGCTCACCCTGCTCGAACGCCGTCTGCTCGCCTGGCGGCCGCCATCCTCCACCGCCGCAGACGCACGGCTGTAGCCACCTCGTCCGAACGGAGCATCCGTCATGAAGAACACCCGCATCCTCGCCGCCACCATGAGCGCACTGCTGCTCGCGGGCGCCCTGACCAGCTGCCGCGACTCCCGGACCGGCGCCGTGTCCGCGAACGGCACCCCGCAGGTCAAGATCATGGTCGGGGGGATCGACAAGGTCATCTACCTACCCGCCAAGCTCACCGAGCAGCTCGGCTACTTCAAAGCCGCGGGCGTCGACGTCAAGCTGCTCACCGAACCGTCCGGGGCTCAGGCCGAGAACGTCCTGATCAGCGGCGACGTCCAGGGCGTGGTCGGATTCTACGACCACACCATCGACCTGCAGACCAAGGGCAAGTGCATCCAAAGTGTCGTACAGTTCGCCGACGTGCCCGGCGAGGCCGAGGTGGTCGCGACGGGCAAGGCGGCCGAGGTGCGTTCACCGAGCGACTTCAAGGGTCTGCGCCTGGGAATCACCAGCCCGGGATCGTCCACCGACTTCCTCACGCAGGCACTTGCCACGCGCAGCGGCGTGTCCACGAAGGACATCACCCGGGTGAAGGCCGGCGCCGGGGCGACGTTCATCGCGGCGCTCACCCACGGCGGCATCGACGCCGGCATGACCACCGACCCCACCATCGCCAGGCTCACCTCCACCGGCAAGGCGCAGGTGCTGCTCGACATGCGCACCGAACAGGGCACGCAGGCCGCGCTCGGTGGCCTGTACCCGGGCAGCTCCCTCTACATGGACTGCGACTGGGTCAAGGCGAACAAGCCGACCGTGCAGAAGCTGGCCAACGCGCTCGTCAGGACGCTGTCCTTCATCCGCACCCATTCCGCGCAGGAGATCGCAGCGAAGATGCCAGCGGACTACGCCGGCAGCGACCCCAAGCTGTACGCCAAGGCGATCGCCGACTCCAAGGGCATGTTCACCCCCGACGGGGTCATGCCGGTCGACGGGGCGAGGAACGTCCTCGAGGTCCTCAGCTCCTTCTCACCCAGCGTCCAGGGCAAGAAGGACCACGTCGACCTCGCCAAGACCTACACCACCGAGTTCGTCGAGGCCGCCGCTAAGAGGAGCTGACCGCACCAGCGGTGTGGGGCGCCGCCAACGCCGTCGCGCCCCACGAAGGCAACACCCGGGGCTCGCCGAGACTTTCTCGGCGAGCCCCGGGCGACCACCACCGGCTGCACGAGCCCTGGAGGATCCGTGGAACCGACAAGCACCGGACCCTGACCGGCCTGCGGGTACTCGACCTGGGAGCCGTGTACGCGGCGCCAATCACCGCCATGCTTCTCGGCGACTACGGCGCCGCGACGTCCGTCGCCGAACGGGTCATGCGCCTGGTCGGCCGCCCGGACATCGCCGAGAAGCCGTGGTTCGCCTCCGCCGGCGAGCGCAGCCGCCGCAGCGAAATGCTCGACGCGGCGGTGTCCAACCGCCGTCGGATGTCAGTGACTTGCCCGCTGCCCAGATCCGACGGCGCACGGTCCTGGGTGGATTGATCAACGAATATTCGCAGGCAGCGTAGCCCAACTGGCTTTACGAGCCCGACAGGTTCGCTCCGACGATCCGCAGGGCGAGCTCCGCGTAGTGGTCGCCGATGTCCTCCGGCGTCCACGTGCCCTCGTCGCGGTACCAGCGGGCGATGTCGATCCCCAGCGACAACAACGCCAGGGCCGCCATCCCTGCGTCCCTGACGTGGAAGACACCCGCGGCCACCCCGGACTCCACCAGGCGCCGCACCTCGTGGTCGATCGACTGGCGGATCTGCCGGATCTCCTCGAAGTGCTCGGGGCTAAGCGCTGCGAGCTCGTAGTTCACGATCCGGGCCCCCGTGTGCCCGCGGGCGTGGTCGATGGCGAACTGCCGCATGACGGTGACCAGCTGCTCGGCCGGGTCTTCGGAGCCGGCCACACCGTCGCGCACGAGCGCGAGCGTACGTTCGTGGCCGGACCGGGAGATCAGGTAGAGCAGCTCTTCCTTCGACCGGTGGTGCACGTACAGCGCCGCGGGACTCATCCCAGCCGCGGCTGCGATGTCGCGGGTCGTCGTGCCGTGAAAACCCCGTTTGGCGAACGCGCGTACCGCGGCGTCGAGGAGCCGCGCGCGGGTGGCCGCCGCCCGGGGCAGGTCGGTCGTCTCGGTCATGGGCGCTTCCATCCTTTCAGTTACGCGTTGTCTCCGGCCGGACACCGGCGGGCTGGGTGTGACCTGGGCAACGGCAGTCCGGCCACCGGACCTCTTGACGCACCCGGGACACCTCCAGCAGGCTGGGCGGAAGATAAGCAAGCGCTTAGTCAGCGTAGCCGAGGAGGAGCGGATGAGCCGCACGAATCACCAGTACCGGCTCGCCGGGCGACCGGTCGGCCTGCCGACGCCCACCGACTGGGAGTACGTCGAGGAGCCGGTTGCCGAGCCGCGCGAGGGCCAACTGCTGATCGAGGTGATCTACCTCTCGCTGGACCCGGCCATGCGAGGCTGGATGAACGAGGGTAAGTCCTACATCCGCCCCGTGGAGATCGGGGAGGTCATGCGCGCGGCCGGCGTGGGCCGCGTGATCGCCTCCCGCAACCCGCAGTTCGCCGTAGGTGATTACGTGTCGGGCGTCCTTAACGTGCAGGAGTACTGCCTGTCGGACGGCCGCGGCCTGACCAAGGTCGATCCGGCGCTGGCGCCGCTGCCGGTGTACCTGGGTGTCTTGGGCATCCCCGGCATGACCGCCTACTTCGGGCTGCTCGACATCGGACGGCCCGCGCCTGGGCAGACCGTCGTGGTTTCCGGCGCCGCGGGGGCGGTCGGCAGTGTGGTAGGTCAGATCGCCAAGATCAAGGGTTGCCGGGTCATCGGTGTCGCCGGCGGCGAGCGCAAATGCCGTCTGGTCGTGGAGCAACTCGGCTTCGACGCCTGCATCGATTACAAGTCCGAGGATGTGCGCAAGGCCCTGCACGAGGTGGCGCCCGACGGCGTGGACGTCTACTTCGACAATGTCGGCGGCGATGTCCTCGACGCCGTGCTGACTCGTCTGGCGCGAGGCGCCCGCATCGTCATCTGCGGCGCAATCTCGCAGTACAACGCGACCGGCCAGGTCAAGGGCCCGGCCAACTACATGTCGCTGCTGGTGCACCGCGCCTCCATGACCGGGATGGTGGTCTTCGACTATGCCAACCGGTACCCCGAGGCCACCGCCGAGCTGGCCGAGTGGCTGTCGGCCGGGAAACTGCGGTCGCTAGAGGACGTGGCGGACGGCGGAGTGCAGGCGTTCCCTGACACCCTGCTCCGGCTGTTCAGGGGCGACAACACCGGAAAGCTCGTTCTCAAGGTCACGAACGCGTGAGGGCCGCCCACTCATCCGTGGTCGTCACCGGTGCCGGACACGGCATCGGCCGCGCGCTGGCCACCCGGCTCGCCGCCGAGGGCGCGCGGGTCGTGGTCAACGACCTCGACGCCGCCGCCGCGACGCGGGTGGCTGACGAGATCGGCGGGCACGCCATCGCTGGTGACGCGGCGTCGGAGGCGGGCGTGACCGCGCTAGTCGATGCGGCTCGCCAGCACCTGGGCGGCATCGACATCTGGTTCGCCAACGCGGGCATCGACCGCGGCGAGGGCCTGCACGCGTCCGAGGCGGACTGGGCGGCCGCCCTCGAGGTCAACGTGCTCGCGCACGTGCGCGCCGCGCGGCTGCTGGTGCCCGAGTGGCTCGAGCGAGGTGCCGGTCGGTTCGTGGTGACGGCATCCGCGGCCGGACTGCTCACCATGCTCGGCAGCCCGACGTACTCGGTCAGCAAGCACGCGGCCGTCGCGTTCGCGGAGTGGCTCTCCGCGACCTACCGGCACCGGGGCGTGGTCGTGCAGGCGATCTGCCCGCAGGGCGTCCGCACCCGGATGCTCGACAACGCCGGCCCCTTGCGGGAGCTGCTCGGCCACGACGCCGCGGTCACGCCCGAGGACGTCGCCGAAGCGATGTGGCAGGCGCTGGCCGACGATCGGTTCCTGGTGCTCCCACATCCCGAGGTGGCCGGGTACTACGCCAACCGTGCTGCGCAGACCGACCGTTGGCTGGCCGGCATGAACAAGCTGCAGCGCCGCCTTGAGGAGAAGGGAACGTTCGCATGAGGGCGTGGCAGGTGACCGAACTCGGCCAGCCGCGTGACGTGCTGCGGCTCGTCGACGTGGCCGACCCCGAGCCGGGTCCGGGGCAGCTCGCGGTCACGGTGCTGGCCGCGCCCGCCAACTTCCCCGACGTCCTGATGTGCCGGGGGGAGTACCAGGTCAAGCCGGAGCCGCCGTTCACACCGGGCGTGGAGCTGTGCGGCGAAGTGATCGCGCTCGGCGAGGGCGTAACCGGGTTCGCCGTAGGCGACCGGGTGCTGGGCGGCGCCGCGCTCCCGTACGGCGGGTTCGGCGAGCGCGCGGTGATGGACGCCGCCACGACCTTCCGCGCGCCGGCAGCGCTCGACGACGCCGAGGCCGCGTCGCTGTACATCGGGTACCAGACCGGCTGGTTCGGCCTGCACCGCCGGGCCGGGCTGCGCGCGGGCGAGACGCTGCTCGTGCATGCGGCGGCCGGCGGCGTCGGCAGCGCCGCGATCCAGCTCGGCAAGGCCGCCGGCGCCCGGGTGATCGGCGTCGTCGGCGGGCCGGAGAAGGCCGCGGTCGCCCGCAGGCTCGGCGCCGACGTGGTGGTGGACCGCCGCGAGCAGGACTTCGTCGAGGTCGTCAAGGCAGAGACCGGCGGCCGGGGCGCTGACGTCGTCTACGACCCGGTCGGCGGCGAGACCTACCAGCGCTCGACCAAGTGCGTCGCCTTCGAGGGCCGGATCCTCGTCGTCGGCTTCGCCGGCGGCCAGATCCAGTCGGCCGCGCTCAACCACGCCCTGGTGAAGAACTATTCGATCGTCGGGCTCCACTGGGGCCTGTACAACCGGTACGACCCGGCGGCCGTGGCTGAGTGCCACCGCGATCTCACCGCGCTGGCTGAGCGGGGCGCCGTGCGGCCGCTGGTCAGCGAGCGGCTCGCGCTGGACGAGGTGGCCGACGGCGTGCAGCGGCTCGCCGACGGCGGCACCGTCGGCCGGGTGGTGTACGTGCGGGGAGCGGCACGATGAGCGCCGAGCGCCGGGTGGACGCCGTGATCTTCGACTACGGCGGCGTGCTGACCGGACCTGTCCGCGACTCCATCGCCGCCTGGATCGAGTCCGACGGCATCGACCCGGCGTCGTTCTCCCGCACGCTCAAGGCCTGGCTGTCCCGCGACGCCGCGGACGGCACCCCGATCCACCTGTTGGAGACGGGGGAGCTGTCCGTCGCGGAGTTCGACGCGCTGCTCGCCGCCGAACTGACGACCGTCCACGGCGACTCGGTGGATCCTGTCGGCGTGCTGCGCCGGCTCTTCGCCGGGATGCGGCCGGACCCGGAGATGTTCGCGCTCGCCGAGAACCTGCGCGACCTCGGCGTGCGGGTCGGGCTGCTGTCCAACAGCTGGGGCAACACCTATCCGCGCGAGCGGATCGATGCGCTGCTCGACCCGGTCGTCGTCTCCGGAGAGGTGCGGCTGCGCAAGCCGCTCGCGCCGATCTACCAGCTCACGCTCGAGCGTCTGGGCCTGCCGGCCCAGCGCGTGCTGTTCGTTGACGACGCCGAGCCCAACGTGGTCGGCGCACGGGCGGTCGGCGTGCGGGCGCTGCTGCATACCGATGCCGCCGCCACCCGGATGGCCCTCGCCGAGCTGATCCCCGGCCTGACCCCGCGACGACAGGAGTGACCCACATGACCACCACCACCCGCACCGCGGTCGTCACCGGCGCGGCATCGGCATCGGCGCCGGCGTCGCGAAGCGGCTCGCCGCGGACGGCCTGGCCGTCGCCGTCCTGGACCTGGACGAGGCCGCCGGCAAGCCGGTCGTCGAGGAGATCGAGCGCGCCGGTGGCCGGGCCGTCGCGGTGGGCATCGACGTGAGCGAGGAGCGGGCCGTGCGAGCCGGCGTCGAGCGGATCGCCGAGGAGCTGGGCGCGCCGACCGTGCTGGTCAACAACGCCGGCATCATCCGCGACAACCTGCTGTTCAAGATGACCGCCGACGACTGGGACGTCTCCGGCCAGGTGCTCTACGTGGCGGGAGGGCCGAAGGCATGAAGGTCTTCCAGGGCATCGAGGAGCTGGAGCGAGCGGTCGGCACCCACCTCGGGTACTCCGACTGGCACACCGTCACCCAGCGGCAGATCGACACCTTCGCCGAGGCCACCGGCGACCACCAGTGGATCCACGTCGAC
>Ga0184623_10001464_pt1 | contig 10232 bp, 11 predicted proteins | sample PLM1_100_b1_FD_133138 | JGI IMG/M metagenome (GOLD analysis project Ga0184623, IMG submission 133138) | Groundwater sediment microbial communities from an aquifer in East River, Colorado, USA - PLM1_100_b1 | ecosystem: Environmental > Terrestrial > Soil > Riparian zone | place: USA: East River...
CGGGCCCGTCGATCCCTCGAAGAGCCACCCGGTTGGGCGGATCATGCTCGGTGACCTCCAACGTGAACGTGCGTGTGCCGCCGCCGACGCGGCGCGTTGCTTCACTCGCGTGCCGACACGAACCGGGCCTTCTCCCAGATATGCCGCGCTCTTGAAAGTGCGGTCCGAACGCAGGATGATTGCTGGGCTCTCTTGAATCTGCGGCGAGAGGAGACCTATGAGGCGGAAAGTCCTGACGTTCGCGCTTATGCTCGTCACGGCCGCGATTGCGGCGAGCCCGGCAAGCGCAAGCGAGAACCAGAACACCATCACGTTCACAATCAACTGCGGCGAGGCTGGCACGTTCACCGGGTCACTGCTGGGCGGCGCCGGGGGTGCGCTCATCCTTGAGGGCGGGGGTGTCTCGATCAACCAGGGACTCGTCGGGCTCGGAGGCGAGATCATTATCCGGCCGACTCCTGGTCTCGAAATGCAGGGGAAGCTCGTGGAGTGTCGCTTCACCTTCCCGGGCCAACCCGAGCGGATCGCCTTCGCTCTGTTCGCTCCCGCGAACCCCTAGGTTGGCGCTCGCGTTGGGGAGGTCGTGTCTGACGCGGCCTCTCTGACGCGGGCTCAGCGGCTAACGGCTCGATCCTCGAGCGTCCCCGTCTCGACTCGAAGCCGTGGATCGAGCTCACTGCTTCCCCGTTTCGGGTTGCGGAGCCCGGTAGCTTTTGCGGCGTTAGACAGCAGCCGCGGCGGGGGTGCGCTCGCGGGAGAGCACCCGCTCCAGGGCGGCCACGCATTTGGCGTCGAACGACGTGCCGCTCTCCTCATGCAGGAGCCCGACCGCGCGCTCATGCGTCCACGCGTCGCGATAGACCCGACGGGAGATGAGCGCGTCGTAGACGTCGCAGACGGCGAGGATGCGAGCGTCGAGAGAAATCAGCGATCCGTCGTAACCGTGCGGGTACCCGGAACCGTCCAAGCGCTCGTGATGGTCCCGGACGAGCTGCCTGACGTCCACCGCAAAGCCAAGCTCAACGAGCATCTTCTCGCCCCACTCGGGATGGCGCTGGACGATCGTGAACTCCTCGTCGGTCAACGGACCGGGCTTCTGGAGGATCGCGTCGGGCACCGAGAGTTTGCCGATGTCATGGACGAGCGCGCCTGTCGCTAGCGCCCGCAAGCGCCGCCCCGTCAGACCGAGCTCCTCGCCCACCTGGACGGCGCGGAGGGCGACTCGTCGAGTGTGCTCCTCCGTGTATTCGTCCTTTCGGGCGAGGCAAAGGGTGAGTGCCCGGACTTGCGCACCGAGGAAAGCCTCTTCGGCGGCGACTAGGTCGGCGCAGCAGACGTCGCCGACCAGGGGCCGCGACTGCGCGGCGCGCCGGAGGTCGAGGGCGACCGGCACTCCCACGACGATGATCCCGAGCAGCTCGAACCCGTGTCCGAGCCACCAGCCGAGCTCCATGAAGTTGAGGAGCATGGCAGGCGGCAGGGCGGAAGCGAGCCAGACGATGCCGACGGCAACGACGAGGTCGGCTCGTCGGCGCGTCAGCAGGAAGGTTCGCACCGCCCGCAGGGTCAAGAGCGCGAACAACGCAAGACCAACAACCAGGAGGGTGAGCGCCGCGGGGCTTCCAGGCCTGGGCACGCTTGGAACTGAGCTGGGCACGAGCATCCCGACAGCCCCGAGCGAGAGAACTGCGCAGAGCAGCGCGATTTGGAGGTAGACGAGCGGCCGGACGCTTCTGGGCCGACGAAGGGCGGGTAGAGCAGACAGCGCAAGCACTGCAGCGCCGACAGGGAGGGTTGCGCCGCCGGTGAAGGCGACGACCCCGTTCATCCCGATCAGGATTCCGGGAGTGGCGATCCCGTGCAGGGCGAGCAGCGAGGCCATGACCGAGAAGGCGGTACCCACGAGAACCGTCCGGCCGTCACGCCGCCGGGCACCGGCGATCGTGAGGGCCAGCGCTGCGAATGCGGCTGTAAGAGCGGTCAGCCCGACGCCGCTGAAATGAACCTGGGCGCTGAAGTGAGCTTGTCGGTGCGCGACGGAGTAGATCACCGCGAAGGGGACCGCGGCAACGACGACGCCGAGCGTGAGAGCCGGAATGATGTGCTCGGTTGTGCTGCGCCGCATGCCTCAAGAAAGATCGGACGGCCGGAGCCAGTACCGATCCCTCCAAGGGGGGAGGTCGAGCGGATCGTTACTTGCCGCTTCAACCAGTGCATCTCGGAGCGTTGCCGGCTGTTCGAGCGCGCCCGGCAGGATTCGAACCTGCGACCCGCGGATTAGAAGACGAGCGGCCGGCTTGGGTTAAGAGTTCGTAAGACTGCAGCCCCAACCGTGGATGCCTTAGCGAGCGGGGCAGTCGTGACGGGCGCGTTGCCTTTCGCGGTACCGTCCAGCCTTGAAACCTTCGAGCCGGCGTCCTAGTGTCGAGCCTGCACGGGAAGGTATGCGGTCGATGGATCTTCATTCGAGGGGAGAGGGAGACGCTCCCTCGGGCCCACTCAGGCACCCGCGGGCGATCGGGGGACGCGGCGCGAGGCTCGCGCTTGCCTGCGCGATCATCTTCGGGCTTGGCGTACCCCAGGCGCATGCCCAGCAAGCTCCCGCACTGCCCAGCCCCGATCCTGCTCCGACGCCGGAACCAGCCGCCCCTCCGCCCCCGGCGCCCCCGACGGCGACCGTGAGCAGCCCATCCCCGAAGCCGGCTCCCACGGCGAAGCGCAAGCCGCAGAGACCGAAGCCTCGCCCGCCCGCCACCGCGCCTCGCCTGCATCCGCCGGATCCTCGCGGCGCGCCCGCCCTCGACCAGGCGCCACTGCCACCGAGGCCCCTTGGCTCTCTTGACGACCGGGGGCCGGTCTCACCCGCATCGTCGAGTCGAGCAGAGCGAACCGGCATCCCGCCGCTCTTGCTCGCCCTTCTGGGGCTCGCCTTCGTTCTTTTCGGCGTCGCGGCTCTGCCTCGTAGCGCTCTTTCGTACTTTTCGAACGCTCTTGTCATGCGCCGTCAGGAAGTCGCCTACGCTGGGCTCGCGCTCCTCGGCGGGGTCGCTATCGGAGTCCTCATCGGCCTTTCGAGCTTCTAGGCGTCGCCGTGGCCCGGAGATACGCCATCCTGCTCGCTCTCGCCGCACTCGCCGGCCCCTCGGTCGTTCAAGGTGAGACCGGCTCGGTCGCCCCGGCACCGCCCACGATTACCAGCGCTCCTCCAGCCGTCACAAACTCAGACGACGCACAGTTCGAGTTCTCGCACAGCGATCTCGCAGTGATCTTCGAATGCAGCCTCGACGGGACGCCCTTCTCGCTCTGCACGAGCCCTCAGCTGTACACGTCGCTGGCCGAAGGGGCTCACTCGTTCCAGGTCAGGGCCGTCGACTTGCTCGGCCCCGGTGACCCCGCCGCTCACACGTGGACCATCGACATGACTCCGCCCGTGGTGGTGCTGAGTTCGCCCGCAGCCGGGAGTGTCACCAACGACTCCACGCCGACCTTCTCGGGTACAGCGGGTACGGCCACGGGCGATGCAGGCGCCGTCACCGTCGTGATCAGAGTCGGCACCGAGGCGTCGGGCAAGCCGCATTCGGCGTTTTCGGCGCCGGTGAATCCGGCGACCGGAGTATGGGCTGGCCAGCCCGCAGCGCTCGCCGACGGGACGTACACGGCCAGGGCCGAACAGTCCGATGCGGCCGGAAACAAGGACGAGAGCGCGCCACGCACGTTCACGATCGACACGACTCCGCCGGCCGTGGCGGTGAGCTCGCCGCCAAATGGGAGTGCGACCAACGACACCACGCCAACTTTCTCGGGTACCGCAGGTACGGCCACGGGAGATGCGGGTGAAGTCACGCTTCTCCTGTGGTCGGGGACGACGACGACGGGCAGCCCCGACGCTACCGTGACTGCGTCGGTCGATTCCGCGACCGGCCAGTGGACGACCGGTCTGCCGTCGCCGCTCTCCTCGGGCACTTACTCGGCCAGAGCCCGTCAGGTCGATGCCGCTGGCAACACGGGTGTGAGCGCCAAATCCACGTTCGAGGTCGACTTCTCGGTGCCCGCAGTCACGATCGCCACTCCTGCAACCGGGACGGTGACGAGCCAGCGCCAGCCGACGTTCTCCGGAACGGCTGACCCAGGCACCGTCACCATCAAGATCTTCAACGGGGCCTTGGCCACCGGTTCGCCCGCTGAGACGATGACGGCGCTGGTGGCGGGGGGCGCGTGGTCGGCGAGCCCGGACGACCCGCTGGCGGACGGCACGCACCACGGTGCTAGCTCAGGAGACCAACGCGCTTGGAACGACCGGCTCTTCAGCTGCCGTCCTCTTCATCGTGGACGCGACGGCACCCACCTTTATGACATTTCCGGGACACCAGACTCTCGAGCAGACCTCAGCGGCGGGCGAGCTCCTCTCGTACTCCGTGACGGCGACAGATGCGCTCGACCCCGAGCCCGACGTGAGCTGTTCGCCGTCGCCGGGAGCTGTGGTACCGCTCGGGACGACGACGATCACTTGCACCGTCACCGACTGGGCGGGGAACACGGCGGCGGCCGGATTCTCGGTGACGGTCCAAAACACGCTTCCCCCTGCCGCGGTGCTCGGCTTCTCCGCCCGCGGAGGAGACGAACGCGTACGTCTGGCCTGGCAGCGCCCGGCGGACTTTGACTATCGCCGGGTCGTGATCCAGCGGACACCGCGGAACCGAACCGACTGGACGACCATCCTCGAGACGAGCGATGCGACGCGATACACGGACCGCCGCGTCCGGAACAACCGCGAGTACACCTATCGGATCGTGAGCCGCGATGCCTTCGGACACGCGTCGGCGCATGTGATGCAGAACGCACGCCCGAGCGCATTCTTCTCTCCCCTGTGGAACGCCGTCGTGACCTCGCCTCCCACCCTTCGCTGGTCGCCGGTCCGGAACGCGAGCTACTACAACATCCAAGTGTGGCGGAACGGGCGGAAGATCCTCAGCCGCTGGCCGGCGCGCGCCCGGTACGCGATGGACCGGAGCTGGCTCTCTCTCGGGCAGCGCTTCCGTCTCACGAGCGGGACTTATTACGGGTTTGTGTGGGCGGGGTTCGGCCCAAGGGCGGCGGCTGACTTCGGCCGTATCGTCGGGTGGACGCGGTTCGTCGTGCGCTAGCGGGACGCCCGCTCTGCATCTAGATCCTGTCCAGGTCGCGTGGCCGTTGAGCGCGAGTTCGCTGACAAGGAGCCCCCGCGTCCGTCAAGGGGCGGCGAAGCAGGGGAGATGGCGACCCGCCAGAATTCCGTGCGCTCGTGAGCTAGGCGACCCGAGGGAGGGTCTCGATGATGATCACAGAGCGCTCGAAGCGTGTGATTCCTTTGCGTCCGCACGACGCAAAACGGATCGGTGAGGGCTGTTTCTACCTCGACCTGATCGTCTGGCTGAACGGCGACCAGATCGAGCTCGGCGACTGGGTCGGCTTCAACTTCGGCTGCTACGTGAACGGCTACGGCGGTCTCCGGATCGGCGACCGGACGAGGTTCGGGCCCTACGCAATGGTGCATACGGCCAACCACGAGATGGCGCCGGGGCGGCCGCTCGTCGACCAGGGCTGGACCGAGCGGCCGGTCGAAATCGGCACCGACTGCTGGATCGGGATGGGCGTTTGCATCCTCCCGGGCGCGCGGCTCGGGGACGGCTGCGTCGTCGGCGCGGGGAGCGTCGTGACCAGCGAGCTCGAACCGAACTCCATCGCCGTCGGCAATCCGGCACGCGCGATCCGAAGCCGCTGATGCGCATTCTCTTCCTCCAGCAGCAGCCCTGCATGCGGGCGCTCAAGTACGCGGTCGCGTTGCGCTCGGCGTTCCCATCGATCCGGCTCGGCTTTGCCTACCAGGGCAAGACGTTGAGCGAGTGGTACGGGTCGGGTGACGAGCTCTTCGAGCGGTGGTGGGACCTCGGCTCGGAGCCAATCAAAGGCCTGCGGGCCGCCGGGCAGGAGTTTCGCCCCGACCTCATCCACAGCCACAACTTGCCGGACTCCTTGACCGCGATTGCGCTCGAGCTCTTCGCCGACCGCGTCCCGGTTGTCCACGATGTCCATGACCTCCAGAGTCTCAGGCGGACGCCCTACGAGCACGGCTTCCCGGAGCCCGACGAACCGCTCGCCCTCGAGCAGCTCGCGATCGAAAAGTGCTCGGCGCTGGTGACGGTCTCGGCCGAGCTCTTAGAAGAGATCCACGCCCGCTACCGCGTGAGGACGCCGACACTCGCGTTTGCCAACTATGCGCTGCAGCGCGACCTGCCGGCGGTGTTGCCGCCCGCCGAGCGCCGGAACGGGCACCCCCCGCGCCTCGTCTACCAGGGAACCCTCTCGACGAACGGCGGCCACTACGACCTGCGCGGGATCTTTTGCGCGATCGTGCGCGAGGGCCTGTCTCTCGACGTCTATCCGTCGCGCGAAGTGCCCGTGTACGCCGAGCTCGCGGGCGGACTGACCGGTTTGCGGGTGCATGCAACGCTTCCGTCGTCGCGGCTGCTCGCCGCGTTGCCGGAGTACGACTTCGGATGGGCCGGCTTCAATTCAGCCCTGAACGGGGCCCACCTCGACACCTGCCTCCCGAACAAGGTCTACGAGTACGTGGGTTGCGGCCTGCCTGTAGTGACGCTGGGGCACCGCGCTCTCTCGCGGCTAGTTGTCGAGGGCGGCCTCGGCCTGAGCCTCGCCACGTTCGACGACCTCGTTGGACAGCTATCGGAGCTGGACTTAGTCGAGGTCCGCCGCCGCATCGCAGCTGCCCGTCTCGCGCTTACGGTGGAGTCGAACATTCACCGTCTCGCTGAGCTCTACGAGGCGGTCGCCAGCTAGAGCACAAGGGCCGCGGAGAAGCTGACGCCAGAAAGGCGGGGTTGGACCGTCTAGGGCGACCTGCCTCTTCGTGGGGGCGACAGACCTCCGCCGGTCGGCCATGGTGAGTCTGGAGGACGCCCGAATGGCGGGCGCCCGAAATGGACGAACTGCGGCCCTTGAATGTTCGTTTGCGTCTGAGCGATCCTGCGCTCGCCGATGACCTTGTCCGCTTCTTCCGCAAGCGGGAGTCGAGCGCCGGGCTGGTGGCCGACGACATCGTCGAGGTAGTGATTCTCCACACTCTCGGCGACAGGCAGGGGCGGATGGAGCTCGACCTCTACCTGGGCGTCTTCGAGGCGCTCCACCCGAACGCGCAAGTCGAGGTCATTTGCTGAGTGGGCCCGCGCACGCCGTTGATCTTGCAGTAAGGCACACGCAACCCCCTGCTTGCGCACTCGCCGTCGCCGGACTCGGTCTCGGCGCCGTTGTCGACGTGCCACGCGCTGGCTAGTCAGCGCGTCTGAAGCCCCGCAGCCTGGTGTCGGTGCGGCTTGGACTGCCCAACGGGTCGCCCCGTCGGTTCCGGTCGTCCGGTAAGGAGTTCGTAAGAAAGAGCCGCATCGGGTGGCAGGAATGCGAGCGCCGGGGATTACGAGATGTGGGGCCGACGCGGCAACTCCCACTCTGCGGCCAAGCGAGAGCGGCCTTCACCCCCGGGACAGAGGGCTAGTCGGCCCCACATTTTTTCTTTACCCCTAAACCCGTGATTTCCTCTCCTGGGAGGCTGGCGGTGTCATCCCGGGTGTGGTCTGGCGGCGGCCAATACGCAGCGGGCACCGCTCACTGTCCCGAGGAAAGGAGGCACATGATCCGTTCGAGATGGTCGACTGACGGTCAGGCGACAGGGGCCGCCGGATGGCGGCCCCTGTCGCCTTTTTCATCAGGGGCTGTCAGAGATGTCGACGAAGGCCTCGAGGTCGAGGGCGCCGCTGTTCAATCGCGACTGAATCGAAGGATCCGTCGAGCGCGCGATGAAGTCCCTGCATTCGGCGGGCGAGAGCGGTGCCACGACGTTTCGGTTGTCGTTCCAGATCGTCGCCACTCGGCCGCCGACGGCGTCGATATCGAGGTAGTCGCCGATGAACGCCGCGCAGAAGACGGGGAACCGGCTGACGGCATTCGGGTCGAACGACGCGTCGGTTACGCGCTCGTCCGGCGAGAACGTCGTACCGGAGTTGGTCGACTGGTTGTAGAAGACGTCCAGGCCGTTGATGGTTCCGCCTGCCGGCGAATCCAAGCGGCTGTCGTACCACGCAACGTGTAGGGCGCTACCGTCGGTGTCCAGCGAGGGGAAGAACTGGTGTCCGGCGGCCCCGTTGCTCATGTCGATTGGAGCGCTCCAGCTCGCGCCGCCGTTCGTGGAGCGGACGTATACGACGTCGGCGTCCGTTCCATTCCACTCGCCCCAGGCGAGGTGGACAGTCCCGTCGGCTGTGACGCCGATCGTCGGAGCCGTGCCCGTCCGGAACGAGTTGAGACCGTCGTTGGCGGCCGATCCCTGCGGCGGGATCGGGCTCGGAATCTGTCGGATGTCGGCGACCCTTTGCTGCGTGAACGTCTCGGCGCCGTCCGTTGACTTCGCGACCCAGATGCCGCTGTGGGGGAGCGTCGAGCCAAAGCCTCCCTGGAACTGGAGAAAGGCGACGTACAAGGTGCCGTCGGGGGCCGTTGCCGGGAAGGACTCCTGCACGAGTCCGCCGGCCGGAGGCGTAGTACGGGGAGCTGAAGGCGATCGGCTCGCCGCAGTGCTCGCACCTCCGGTCGGTCGGCGGCGGCGGGTACTTCGGCGGAGGGCCCATCGGGCGCGAGATGCCGAGCGCCTTGACGTCCTTCCCGATGGTCGCGATCGAATACCCGAGTTCCTCGGCGACCTTCGGGATGGTCTTTCCCTCTCGGCCGTAGCGCCTCTTGACCTCGGCGCGGCGAGCGGCGATCTCCGCATCCTCCTGCTCTGCCCTGGCGGGCGGGAAATCCGCGAAGAGCTCCAGCGGGTCCGCGCTCAATGCTGCCGCGAACGCGGAGCGACTTTCCGGCGAAGGGTTCGTCCTGCCGCTCTCGATCCTCTTGACGCGGCTCCGCGTGCACCCTGCGCGCGCTGCTAGGTCCTCCTGAGTCAGCGCGAGGAGCTTTCGCCGGGCTCGTAGCGATGAGCAGGGGCCCGCCTGCCCCGCTGTTATCGTCGGCCCTGAGGCTGGCGCGATGACCGCCGGCTTCTCCATGCCGGACGAGTCTAGGGACCGGGCCCGACGTTCCCGTCAGCGGCTAGGTGAGCGGCGTGCGGGCAGCTTCGCGGAGCGCATGGAGCCCTTGGCTCAGCGGGCCGTTGCGACTCTCGATCGCGTCGACGGATAGGACCAGCTCCTCCCGGTCCGCGTCCTCCGCCACGATGAGCGGGGGCTCGTCCGCAGGAGTTTTGTCGCTTTCATTGCTAATGCTCCGCACTTGTCTTAGTCTCCGCCCCGGATCGCTCTAAGGAGGGCTAGCGCAATGGACTGGAACGTAAGTGATGACGCCGTTGGTCTGATCCTGATTGTCCTGATGGCACCTAGCGACTCGGGGCTTGAGCAAGATCAAGGACGCTGCTGCGACCCTCGAAGGAACTGCCGAGAAGTTGAACGAAGTGAAAGAGGAGTTGTCAACCGCAGGGGCTGCGGGTGCTGCGAAGCCTGCGGGGGCTGCGGAGGCTACGGCCGCCACCGAGGCCGTAAAGGAGGCGGCGGTCTCTGCCAAAAACGCATCCAAGGATCTGACTTCGGCCCTGGCCGAGTTGAAAGGCCCACTTGCCCCGGCACGAGCCTTCTTGGCATTTGCCGCGTTCGCATTCGTTGCCTCGATCATCGCGTTCGGTGTGGTCAGCGCCACCGTGGATACAGGAGGGGACACCACTACAACGACAGACACGGAGACGGAGCCAACGACAACCGCTCCTTAGAACGGAACTAGCCGCACCCGGCGGCTTCCGCGGTCAACTCACGCTGGCGCGTTGACTGGTGTTGGTGCGTCAAGCAGACCTCCTCGCGGTCGCCTTGCCGACGACGGATGCGAGCTTCCACTTCGAGGCGTTCTTCGAGTTCGCCTACTCGGCAACTACTGGACGCTTCCGGGCGCAGACCCGTACGGCGCGCCGAAGTCGGGTTGGAAGAAGGTGGCGGGCAATAGCGCACCGGACTCCTTAGAGAAGATTCCGTGGCGGAAGCGGGCGGTGAGGTCGTCGGCGGCCGTGCTGTCAGTCGGGATTGCTCTGTCATCGCTGTTCGTCTCGGTTCTCGCTTCGTAGCGCTCGTTCCCGACCGGCCGAACGACTGGGCGACATGAAAGCGCGGGGTCTGGGGCGGCGCTCGTAGCCGAGGGTC
>Ga0184623_10001465_pt1 | contig 10227 bp, 16 predicted proteins | sample PLM1_100_b1_FD_133138 | JGI IMG/M metagenome (GOLD analysis project Ga0184623, IMG submission 133138) | Groundwater sediment microbial communities from an aquifer in East River, Colorado, USA - PLM1_100_b1 | ecosystem: Environmental > Terrestrial > Soil > Riparian zone | place: USA: East River...
CGGCGACGCGACACCGCGGTAAACCCCATCGACGCGTCAGCCGACGAGCGGCCGGGCATCCATGGTCTTCTGGCCCAACATTCGGCTGGCGTGTGGGGGCTTTCCGCCCCGACGTGCGCGTTCGGTCAGCCTCGGCCGATATGAAGAGGAGGCGATCGGGACGGATCGCGCCTGTCGGACGAGCTCGTCGCGGATCGCCGCGAGGAGGCTCGGCGCGAGTCGGGCTGATGCCCGACACCTACGGTGGGCAGACGCTCGTCAGCTCCCGAAGAAGGCGTCGATCTCGTCCTGGTCCTGGTTGTAGCCCCAGAACTCCATGGCCTGCTCGCCCCGTACGTGGTAGACGTGGACCGACCGCGACCGGAACGAGCCGCCGGCCGTCTCGGCGCCGAGGGTCACGAGGGCGACCACGTGCTCGTCGTTGCCTACGATGTCGTGGATGTCCTCGATCGACGCCCTCATCCCCGCCTCGGCCATCTCCCGGAACCGGCCCATGATGGCGTCCCGCCCGCGGAAGTCGCCGGAGAAGCGGTTCTTCCCCGGTATGTGCCACACGGCGTCCTCGGCGATCATCGAGGCGAGCGTCTCGACGTCGCCCTTCATGAACGCCTCCAGCCTCGCGCGGGTCCGCTCGACGTTCGGGTGATCGGGCATGCCCTGCTCCTTTCCTCACGCGTCGGGGGCGCGGGTCGATGGACCGACGTCCCGAGCCTAGGCCCGACGCCCGGCCGTGCGCAAGGCCGCGGGCGCTCAGCCGATCGCCTGGAGGATCCGGCCGCCGCCGAGCAGGTCGTCGTCTCGGTAAAGGACTGCGCTCTGGCCGGGAGCGACCCCGGAGATGCTGGAGGCAGCCGGGCCCGACATCCTGGCGTTCAGCACCTTCCCCCAACCGCACTGGCGCCAGGTCTGGTCCAACAACCCGCAGGAGCGACTGAACAAGAAGATCCGCCGCCGCACCGACGAATCGTCGGCATCTTCCCCGACCCGCCCCCCTACGCACCGACGAGCTGCTGTTGAGCGGGTCCTTGTTGGGATCGGGAGGCAGCCGGGTGCCTTCGGGATCAGGGAGGGCGCGATGACCTGGCAGCGCACACCGATGGAGGAGAGGAGCCGGTGGAGCTCGTAGCCGGTCGGGCCCGCCTCGTAGCACGCCCGGAGGTTCCTCGGATCCCCGAGCCGGGGAGCAGCCGACGGATCGAGGCCTCGTCGTGGAAGACCCGCTCCACCTCGGGAGCGTCCTTCTCGTGATGCAGGATCGCCACCGAGATCGAGTCCTTGTGGACGTCGAGCCCGAGATGGATGGGACCCTTCGTGCGCGAGACACTTGCCACGGCCGGCTCCTTTCCGTATGTGGCTCCGTCCGCCCATCGTGGTGGATGACCCACGCGTAGATGCGGAACGGGCCGGCCGTTCCATGGTGACTAAACCGCGTGTCGCAGGTTCGATTCCTGCCGGGGCACTCCCTTGGCGTTTCCCCTGGCCGCTCAACCTTCTGGCCGCGCGTCGAAGTATCATCGCCCGGACGATCTGGATCGTGCTCGAGGGTGTGGGGCGATGGCGTTGGTTGCTGCGAGGACCTCGGTCGGGCAGCTCCCCAACTTCCTCATCATCGGCGCGATGAAGGCCGGCACGAGCAGCCTGTATCACTACTTGCGGGTACACCCTCAGGTGTTCATGCCGGCCGCGAAGGAGCTCAGCTTCTTCGCCCGCGAGCCGGAGGGCCGGCGCAACCTGGAGTGGTATCGGAAACAGTTCGTTGCGGCGCGGCCGGATGCGACGGCTGTCGGCGAGGCGTCCACGATGTACACCAAGTACCCGCGAATCCCCGGCGTGCCGGAGCGGATCGAAGCCTGCATCCCCCGGGCCAAGCTGATCTACGTCGTCCGCGATCCGATCGAGCGCATCCGCTCCCACTATCAGCACAGGGTGGCGGTTGGTGCGGAACGGGCACCGCTCGAGCGAGCCGTCTTCGAGAAGCCCATCTACCTCGACTGCAGCAGGTACGCGATGCAGATCGAGCGCTATCTGCGCTGCTTCCCGCGCGAGCAGCTGCTGGTCATTACCTCCGAGAGTCTCCGGAACGACCGGCAGGCGACCGTCACGCGCGTCTACGAGTTCCTCGGTGTGGATGCCGACTTCGTCCCGCCGAACCTTGATCGCGAGTTCTACCGTACGGACGAGCGGGTTCCGTACCCCCCGCTCGCCTGGCGAATGCGGAGGGCCCTGAAGAAGCGCTTCCCGCTAACCGGGCGCATTCGGTTCGGCGGCCTCCCCCCGGTGCGTGCCCTCGGGCGCCTCTACGACGGAATGACCGGAGCGAGATGGTCGGCACCTCCAGCGCCGACGGACGAGACTCGAGACGAGCTCGTCCGACTTCTGGGGCAGGATGTGCGACGGCTCCATGCCTACATGCCTGCCGGCTTCGACGGGTGGGGCATCGCCTGAGGTGACCGAACCGGATGCTGGAGCATGATGCCCATTGGCGAACGCTCGATGTCCTTCCCGTTACGACTCAGGGGCCGCCGAGTTCTCGAAGGGCATCGTCCAGATCCGTTGACGTCGCCGCGCGCGTTGCCACCGGGTCCTCCGGTTGGCACGATTCGCATTATCCTTCGAGCCCGTGAGGACTGAACTACGCTGACGATGGAAACCGAGTGGGCCATCGGAACGGCGGCGAAGGAGCCCTCCCATGAGCAGGGGAAGCAGCAGTCCGCCTTCAACCTTCTTGTACAGATCTCGGAGGAAGAACGTGGCTCCCTGAGGAGGGCGGTGGCCACCATCCGGGAGACAATGCGCGGAGTACTCTTCCGCTTGGTATTCGAAAACACAGAGCCTTGAAGGATTTCGAGGCTCGGATGTGGGAAATCGACGGAGGTGTGTCAACCTTGCCGAAGCAAGCGCTCCTATGCGACCTCGAACATGACCGACCGAGGCCGGCGGTCGTGAGGCTCCAGATCAAGTCCATGCGGGCAAGGAAACCCGGCCATCCGATGGTCCGGGAGACCGCTGGATCAGCAGGTCACGTGCAAGATCGCGTTCGTGTCCTTCGGCTCGGCCTGGCAGGGCCCGGATGGCCTCACTGGTCGGGACGGTCAGTAAATCCACCTCGCGACGAGCGGCCTCTCGCTTGACCTCCTCCATCACGGGAAGGGCACCGTCGGCTCCGGTCCCGACCACCAGGTGCCGGCAGTCCCAGGGGATGTTCTCCCCGATAGACACCGGGGTGTGGCCGAAGGCACCGCGGAAGGGTTTTGACGACTTCTTCTTGCGCTTGCGGACCCGCCCATGAGCGATCACCACGTCGTGCTCGTAGATCACGCCGTCGATGCGGATCGAGCCGAAGGTGAACTGATCCATGCGCATTGCCATGGCCTCCTGGATGTCAGGGTACATCGACACCGGCTAGTGAGGCGTCGATGACCTGCACCCTCCCCGAGGTTTGACGCGAGCGCATGACCCAGACCCCCCGTCAGAACTGCCGGTCTCGCATCGAGCTGATTCACATCAGCTCGTGGCCATCGGTACTGTCCACGTGGTCCGGGATCTCTCCCTCGTGGCGGTCCCCGGTCGTCGAGGTCCCCGATGGCTCGAACATGAGGATCGCCCCACCTGGCGACGACGGCTTGTGCTCGGTGCCCTTGAGGACGACTGACCCTCGTTCGATACGGGAAACGCCGTCCAAGGAAGGCCCGCCCGGTCCGTCGTTCTTCTCGAGGATCTCTAGGGGGGACCCGACGGCGACGGGGACGGTGTCGTCGACTGGGTGGGCGACGGCGTCACGGTCGGTTCGGGCGGTGGCGAGCCGGACGCGCTCTCCGGCGTCGGGTCGACGACCCTCACGGTGTCGCTCCCCGCGAAGGCGGAGCCGCCGACGAACCCGGAGACCGTGAACGTCACGACGGCGGGGGCCGGAATGTTCGCGACCAAGGCGATCACCGAAGCCCGGTCGAACTGGACCTTCAGATCGGGGATACCGTCCGCGTCGGTATCGCCCACCTTTGGGTTCGTCGCCGGTACGCCGCCGGTCCCGCAGGGATCTGTGCCCAGACAGACGCGCACCGTGGCCACGGCGATATCTTCGACGTCGAAGCCTGATGGCAGCTCGATGAAGGCAAGCACGGAGGCGCCATGGCTTCTCTTCTGAAGGCTCTCCGGCTTGATGTCGACGGTCGCGACGATGGGCGATGGGGGAGTGACCGGGAGGAAGAAGATCCCAAGCGTGGCCGGCGCAACGACGAGCGTCGCAGCGATGGCTGTGACGAGAGCCGCGAGCGAAGCCAGGGCCACCAGGGCCGCTGCACGTGTGCGGATATTCCAGCGCCGCACCCATCCGGCTCCCGCCCACCGGATAGGCGTGTGGATCCGCCGGGCCAGAGCGCGCGTCATCGCCACTCCCGGGCCGCATGGCGTGCGCGTCGCTCTGTGGGGAGCCACACCATGAGGAACGCGAGGACCGCCGACAGGGTGGCCAGGAGGAACGGCCCTCTCACCCTGGCCAGGATGCGACCGGCGCCGGGGATCCGCAACCACATCTCGCCGAGGGTGTCTCGGTCCGTCGGGCGCCAGGGGTCGGGTGCGTCCTTGTTGTCTCCCTGGGTGATGAATCCTTCGTCTGCCGAACCGCCGACGATCCTGTGGATCACGATGGCCCCAGCCCCCGGCTGTCCTCGGGGGACACGGAAGGCCGCGATATCCCCGACCGCGTAGTGGTCCCGCGCTCGGACCAGGGCCAAGTCGCCGTCGTGCAGGGTGGGCTCCATGCTGACCCCGAGCACCATGGCGTACGAGACCGGCCCTCCCAAGAACGCGGGCCGCATCATCACGAACCACCCGACGAATAGTGCGACGGACAGCAGTGACCCCAGAGCCCGCGGTCTGAGGAACCGGGAACGCGCCTGCTGCGGCCCGACCCGGCCGATCCTGCCCTGTCCGGCCGCTCGAACCGCCGGGATGGACGTATCGAGGCGTGCGTAGCAGCGCCAGCACCACGGGATGGCCCCATCCATCCCGGCTCCGCAACTCTTGCAGTTCATCGGGACCTCCACGCCGCCGGCCGCGGGGGGCCGGATGACCCCCCCGCGGCGAAGCGGCCTCCAAGATCCTCCTAGGTCATGGTTACGACGAGCTGTACCGCGGGAGCGACGTCCGGGAGGTCATCGTTCGCCAGCGTATCCGTCCCGACGAACGCCGTGCAGCCAGGCACGTTGTCGCTTGCGCTGGCCTCGTCGAATCCGAGGCCGTCCTCCAGGTTGACCTCGCAATTTCCGCTGGCGATGGCGTTCCCGAGGCTGTCCCTCACCTCGACGAATGCGTTGATGTGTTCGCAGTCAGCCACCGTCTCGATGTTGACCGCCTTGAACTCGGTGATGTCGGCTACGCCGAACGTTCCAACCGGTCCGAACGTGTCGGGTCCCGACAGCGTGTCGCTCTGGCTCTCCAGGATGAACGTCGAACCGGTCACGTCGCCGCACTTCGCGACGTCCCCGGTTCCCGTGGCGGCCGTGGCTCCGCTCACGTTCATGGTCGCGGCCAGAGCCCATACCGTGCCGAACACCACGGCGCCGACAGCAATGGCCACCGCGAGTCGCTTCATGGTCTCCTCCGATCGATCGTCGATTCTGGTTCCGGCTCTCGGGGAGAGCCGGAACGGTCGACTGAGGACACCGTCGCTTCGGGTCAGCCGTGATGCTGTTCGTGAGGCCGGTTCGAAACGCTTGGGCGCAACTCCTCTGCGACGGTGGAGCGATGGATGCGGGCGGCGGTCTTGCGCGCGGTTGCGGCCCGGGTCCGTTGGATCCCCGGAATCCAGCGAGGCAAAGCCTCGGGGCGCCGTTCGGCTGGCGGCGCGTCCGTCCCGCCGCTAGCGATGCCGCAACTGTCAGCGGCGCCTGTTTCTTCACAAATGTCAGAGTGGCTCTGAGCATGGCAGCTCCTTACAGCGCCGAATGACGCCCCGCCCCGAACGGCCAGAAGTTACTCTGACCCCCTTCCGCTGTAAAGGGGTCGGTTCACCGATCGTCTCCTCTCCGATGCTGGGTGGATCGTGCTCCGCGTGTGGGAGCACGTCTCTGTTAGTGAGGCGGTCAGCATGGTGGGCAAGAGCCGCGAAGTCGGGGGGGCGGAGCTGCCTCACGACGCCTGAGTGCTGCTGTTCGCCGCTCAGACAGGCAAGGACGAAGGCCCATCGCTCGTCCCGAAGATCAAGCCGAGCTCGGAAAGCTCGGCGGCCTGAAGCTTCGCGAAGTCGGCCTGCGGCACCTTCACGTACGTCCAGGCGACACCGGTGAGGAGTGTGGCGTTCTCGCACCAGATGCGGGCGGCGCGATCCTTGTGGGCCACGTCGATGTCCTCGCGCCCCTTCGTCTCGATGAGGAAGTGCGTGCCATCCCGATCGACCGCCACGAAGTCGGGCTCGTAGTAGCGAAGGTTCGTGGCTCTGTCGGTGTATTCGATGGCGAAGCCGAAGCGCGCCGGCAGCTTGGCGAACGCTGCCACGTCGGGAGCGCCCTCCAGGAATCGAGCGAAGTCCCGCTCGCCACGCCCAGCCTCTGTGAGACCGACGATCGGCTGGGGGGTGCCCGATCGCCGGATCGCGTGCCGGCCTAGGCCACAGGCCTGACGTTCGATGCCTGCGGGCCTTTCGGACCTTCGGTGATGTCGAACTCCACCTTCTGGTTCTCCTCTAGGCCCTTGGATCCTTCGCCCTGGATCGCATTATGGTGCACGAAGACATCGGGGCCGTTCTCCCGGGAGATGAAACCGTACCCCTTCTGGGAGCTGAACCACTTCACGGTGCCAATTGGCACGTCGACCTCCCCCCTCTTCCGCCGTCCTGGCCTTCATGCTGGCCATCGGACCTCCGGCCCCTCGTCGTGCCGGCCCTGCTCGAAGAAGCCAGCGACGCTGAACCTTCCTTGTGGACGATACGCCGTTCCGCCTCTACCCGGGGACGCGGGCCGGTAGGTCGGGTCGGCCAGGGGCGATCCATGTCTGGACGCGGACGGCTCCAACGAACCGGCCGCTGCCCGGCTTGCCCGAGGTCCCAAGCGCCGATCCCGGATGCCGTAGACCCCGGTCGGTTTCTCCGTTGGGCACCTTGTGGGGCGTGGGAATGCTGTTAGCTTAGGCCTGCAGCAGGAGGGAATCGTTGTGGCCCCCGCGACCCTGAAGCAAAGTGGACTCCGGGGGGCGTCGGTTCGGTCGCTGCGGCGTCCGAACCCAACCTACCCACCCGGCCGCGTCTGCGCGGCAGGCGAATGCCAGACGCGCCTTTCCATCTACAACGGGTGGAGCCGCTGCTGGCAACACGAACCAGCCCGGGTGTGCGTGTTACGCGCCCGCAGGACCAAGAAATGAAGGCCAAGCCATCGCCCAAGCCATCACCAGAGAAGAAGAGGAAGCGGGGCGGGCGGAAGAAGCCGAAGACGCGGAAGAAGCCGAAGAAGCCCCCCGCTCTGAAGGCCAGGGCGGAACTGCTCCCGACGTCGTCAGGGCTGTGCCGCCGGTCCCCTGATCAGGCCGCATCGCCACGTCCACCTGCCCCGTCTGTGGATTGAATCGCTTGAAGGCCCGGTCACGAGCTGGATCGAAGCACCACACCCCGCCAGCCCCGACGGCGAGAGCATCCCCCGTGCTGCGCACTCGCCGAGACGGACGCGAAGGCCTGACCGCCTGACCCCGGGCGGGGCATAACAGGCCTCGATGGAGGCGCGGGAGGAGTTAGTAAGAGTCTTGGTCTACTCCAGGTAGTCGCGGAGCTTCAGCGACAGTGGGGGGTGCCGGAGCTTCGAGAGGGTCTTCGACTCGATCTGGCGGATCCGCTCGCGGCTGACCTTGAACTCCCGCCCCACCACGTTCAACGTGCGGGGGTGGCCGTCGAGCAACCCGAACCGCAACTGGATGACCTTCTTCTCCCGCTCGGACAGTGTGTGGAGGACCGACTCGAGCTGCTCCTGGAGGAGGACGAACGACGCGGCGTCGCCCGGCACGACCGCGTCGGCGTCCTCGATGAAGTCGCCGAGGTGGGAGTCCTCCTCCTCGCCTATGGGAGTCTCGAGGGACACGGGCCCCTGGGAGACCCTGAGGATCTCCCGGACCTTGTCCGCCGGGATCCCCAACTGACTTCCGATCTCCTCCGGGAGCGGCTCGCGCCCCAGGCCCTGCAGGAGGTCCCCGTGGACCCGGCCAAGCTTGTTGATGAGCTCTGACGTGTGCACCGGGATGCGGATGGTGCGGGACTGGTCGGCGATGGCCCTGGTGATGGCTTGGCGGATCCACCATGTGGCGTAGGTGGAGAACTTATACCCCCTGGTGTAGTCGAACTTCTCGACCGCCCGAATGAGCCCGACGTTCCCCTCCTGGGCCAGATCGAGGAACGTCATTCCATGAGGCGAGTACCGCTTGGCGATCGAGACCACCAGGCGAAGGTTCGCCTCGATCAGCCTCTTCCTGGCCAACTGGCCATCGCCCTCCACCCGCCGCAGGAACTGGACCGCCTCGGCGCGGTTCTTGGGCCGATACGCCCGAGTCACCTTCTCGGGGCCGATGCCCTCCTGCCGAAGCTTTCTCTTCGGGTCGAGCTGGTGCTTGCGGATCCAGAGCACGGAGCGAACCACGAGACGGAACCGCTCCTCGTCGATCCCGCTCGAAGAGTCGATGGAGGCAAGCACCTGGGCGGCGAACCTCCCGGCCTCCATCCGCATGGCCAGGTCGACCTCCTGGGCGGCGGTGAGGAGGCGGACTTTGCCGATCTCGTTCAAGTACAGCCGTACCGGATCGTTGGCGAAGACCTCGTCTCTGCCCTGCCGGATCCCACGTGGTCTTGCTACCTCGTCTTCGGACGCCTCCCGTCGGATCTCGAGGACCTCGATGCCCTCCTGGCGAAGGTACTCCTGCACGTCCCTGAGGAAGCCCTCGACCTGTTCGGGGCTGAGGTCTTCCACGGGAAGCCCCTGGAGAAGGTCCTGGGAGGTGACGAAGCCGCGCTCCCGGCCCTGCGCCGAGATGGCCTCCATGGCCTCGTCAAGACGGGTCGTCTCGTTCCCCCTCCTTTATCCCCGCTTCGAGGCGAATATCCGGGCGGCGGGCCACGGTGGCTCGTTGGAGGTCGGCCTCGGCAGCGGGCCGCCACCGAAGGCCGACGTGCTGTTCCTCGAGTGCCGGGGCAGGGACCCGGTCTGTCCACGTACAAGGTGCGTTGTCTGCCGATACGGACACCTGGCTGGCGATCTGTTGAGGGAGAGAGGGCCAACACGCCGCTGAGCGGGCCTGGTTGATGAGCGCAGCCCTCAGCTGATTCCACACCCACTTTCCCGGCTCCGGCTCCCCCTCTCCGGTGTGGACCAAGCGGGGTTCGTGGCGGATCTCCCCCACCCCGACAGCCGGGCCGCGCTCCACCTCGATGTGGATGTACACCCGGTCGGTCCCGAGGCCCATGTGATAGACCACGATCCCAGCCACCCGTCCTCCCCCAAGGCCGAGGCTAGCACCTGGCCGCCAGGAACCCGATGGTGGCCGCGCCGGAAGGCTTCTGCGAAGACGCCACGAGCTCACGCGAGCCCCGGAAGGGTCTGTTGAATGGGAACTTCACCAAAGACTGCGTGGCATGCCCTCTCGGCCGCCGCGTAGTTCGGAAATCCTTCCGACGGTCCCTGGGCCGTCATGCGCCGCCCTCCAGCCGCTCGTACTGGAAGCGCTTGTCCGTACGTCGAACGATCCGATACTGGAGGACTCTGGCGCTCCGTCCCGACGCGGTCATTCACCCACTTCCTTGTGCGACAGATCAGCGGGAGGACGGCGGTCGGACAACGATCCAGCCATATCGTCCGAATGGTTCCAGCTGGTGTCGCAAGACGGCAATCTCAAGACACCGCTCGTCGTCCCCCCGGGCGAGCCAGCCGACCACGATGCAGAGCAACTGGTACACCAGGGACCTGAACATCAGACGGGCAGCCTGGATTAGCTGGGCGCTCACCAACACCGCATCTCACGGGGCGGATCGAGTTTCTTTACCCTACGGGTGCTTATTGATCAACGTAGCGCTTCTCCTCGGCCCGCGATCCGTTGATACCTCAGGGCCCGCCTGCGGGAGGGGCGGCTTCGGTGGCCCTGAGCGGGCGTCGGTCTCATCTGGCTCCGACATGGCGGGAGCGTCCGGCTCCTCCGCGCGCTCGTGATCCGGCTCCGCCTTCGGTCCAAAGAGCCTCGACCTGTACCACTCGGTGGCCC
>Ga0184623_10001467_pt1 | contig 10223 bp, 7 predicted proteins | sample PLM1_100_b1_FD_133138 | JGI IMG/M metagenome (GOLD analysis project Ga0184623, IMG submission 133138) | Groundwater sediment microbial communities from an aquifer in East River, Colorado, USA - PLM1_100_b1 | ecosystem: Environmental > Terrestrial > Soil > Riparian zone | place: USA: East River...
CCTCATCTGGAGCGATGCGAACGACCGATCGATCCGATTCGCGGCACGCGACCATCTCGACGCCCCTGAACTGTGGTCCGAATCGGAGGTGGCATTCGAGGGCTTGCCGCTGGCCGACGATCCCATCAGCGCCACTGCCGGTGGGGACGGCACGATCTTCGTCGCCGTCGAGACTGCTGTGGCCGATGAGCCAGATGCGGGCCAGACCGACCCCGGCAGCGTGATCCTCGCGCGAGATGCCGACGGCGCGTGGAGGTCAGCTCTGATCGCGCGGGTCGAGGACCACCTGGGCCAGCCGATCGTCCTCGTCGACCGCGCCGCGGCAGAGGTTTACGTGTTCGGGACGTCGCCGCGCCATGGAGGGACGATTTATGTAAAGCGCGCCGATTTCGAACGGCTCGAGTTCCCGCCCGGTCGGGGCTTGACCGTGATCACCGACCCGAGCAACCCGGACATCGCCTACCTGACATCGACGAAGCAGGCCATCGACACCGAGGACGGACTGGTCGTACTCGGGTTCGACGAAGAGACCGGATTCTACTGGCATGCGCTGATCGCTCCTACCGCGGCGGCGGTGACCCCATCCGCGACGCCGGTCGCGTCGGGCGCGGGCAATCCGAGCCCTTCCCTCGCACCGTCTGCACCCGGTCTTTCCGGGTTGTTCACGGACAACTTCGATCCGTGGCCGCCAGACGGCCCGATCGGCAACGGCTGGGCGATCGGCCCCGCCGATGCGAGCGGGACTCTCACCGCAGTGGCCGATGGGCCGAACCCCGGTCAGAACGCGCGGCTTCAGGCCACCGGGCCTGCCGTCGTGCGCGCCTGCAAGTCGTTCGCTCCGGCGGCCGCCGGAGCGTTGGTATCCGAGGTTCGCGTCCGCCTCGAGCAGATCGGCGCGGCCGATGCCGTCATCACCAGCCTTCGCGACCAGAGCGGCGAGTCGGTCTCGGTTCGGTTCGGCCAGGGAGGCACGTTTGCCTATTACTCCGGGCAGGTCAAGGTCCGGTCGGCCGTTCCCATCCGGCTCAACACCTGGTACAGGTCGGCCGTGACCGTCAACCTCGAATCTCGCACGTACGATTGGCGCCTCAGCAGCGACGACGACTCGCGCATCCTCGAGGTGAAGGGGATTTCGTTCCGGGAGTCGGCGGCGACCCAGGTATCGGAGATCTGTGTCCAGACCTCCGTCGGGGCAACGGGGGCCGGTCTCCGGTTCGACGACGTGCGCGTCAGCCGCTAGCCTTCCGCGACATGCGAATACTCATCACGGGCGTCGCCGGCTTCGTCGGGTCGCATCTCGCCGAGGCGCTGGTCGACCGTGGCCACGAGGTCGTCGGCGTCGACGCCTTCATCGACTACTACCCGCGCCGGATCAAGGAAGCGAATCTCGCTGGCCTGATCGAGCGCCCGGGCTTCGAGTTTCACGAACTCGACCTCCGGACGGCTCCAATCCGGCAGCTACTCGACGGCGCGACGTCGGTCGTCCATCTCGCAGCGATGCCCGGCCTCGCCCGGAGTTGGACCGACGTCGAGCTCTACACGACGTGCAACCTGCTGGCCACCCAGCGCCTGGTCGAGGCGGCGCTCGATGCGGCAGTGCCCAAGCTCGTCCATGCGTCGACCTCGTCTGTCTACGGGTCCGATGCCGTCGGCGACGAGACAACCCCGACCCAGCCGATCTCGCCCTACGGGGTGACCAAACTGGCGGCGGAGCACCTCATCCTCGCCCACGTCCGAACCGGCGGCCTGCCCGCCACGATCCTCCGCTACTTCTCGATGTTCGGACCCCGCCAGCGGCCGGACATGGCGTATCACATCTTCATCGAGGCGCTGATCGACGGGCGGCCGATCACCGTCTTCGGCGACGGCGAGCAGTCTCGATCGAACACGTTTATCGCCGACTGCGTGCGAGGGACGATTGCGGCGATCGAGGACGCCGAAGTCGGCGAGATCTACAACATCGCCGGCGGCGAGTCGATCACTCTCAACGACGCCATCTCGAAGATCGCCGGAGTGCTCGGCGTCGAGCCGGTCATCAACCACGAACCGGCACGACCGGGCGACCAACGGAGGACCTTCGCCGACACGTCGAAGGCTCGGGCGGCGTTCGGGTTCGAGCCGGTCGTCGGCGCGACCGAGGGCCTCGAGGCCCAGGTCGCCTGGCAATTGGCCAGACGCGCGGGCAGCACTCTCGCCTGATCAGGCCCGCCCCCTCATCGCGGGGGTCAGTCCGGCGATTCGTGGACGATGATGTTGTCGAACCAGACAGTCGCTTCGGACCGACCGAGATCAAGCGCAAGCTGGACATTCGGATCGGCGGCGAGGTGCGTGACATCGAAGCTGATCGCGCTCCATGTCGTCCCAACCTGTAGCACGCGAGACGCCGTGATCTGGCCGCCAGCGGCGATCAGCCGAACAGTCACCTCGCGCGCCGCCGCCGACTTCACGGACAGGTTGACGACGTAGGTCACCCCCTGGCCGAGCGCGAAGTCGTCGGACGTGAGTGAGATCCCCGAGCGTGCGGGGCTGCCGATGGTGATGTCGACGCGAGCGGCCGCCGATCCATCCGGACCTGCGAGTGGCTCGTGGGTCAAGGTGGCCTGCGCGCCGTCAGTCAGCTGGAGCTGCCAGCCATTGACTCCGTCCTCGAATCCGGGGTTGAAGACGAGGCTCGCCGGGATTCCGGATGGCGGCGGAGAGGCCGGTGGCGGAACGGTGGGCGTGGGTGGCGGCAGCGTTGGCGGAGGCGGCGTGGGGCCGGGCGAGGCACTCGCGGCCGACGGACTCGGGCTCGGCGCGACGCTCGGGCCTGAACGCCCGGCGAGAGCGTCGGTAATCCGCTCGTTGAGCGCGGGCAAGGCCGCGAGCAGCTCGATGACGGCCCGCGCGCCCGCGATATACGCCTCCACGTTTCGGATGGAATTCCCCAGCGTTTCGGCGTTGCGAGCCATGACCGCGTCGTAGAAGGCGCCGAGGTCGGTTCCCAGTTCGGCCGTGTCATCGCCGAGCACGAGCCGATCAGCGGCCTCCTTGCCGGCCGTCAGGTCCGTGTTGACCGACCGAAGGTGGCCGGCGACCTCAGGAGCGAGCGGGGCCTCGACCGCGATCGCCGACTTTAGCGCCAGGGCGCGGCCGGCGAGGCTCTGATTCACGACCAGGGCAGTTGCAAGCGCTGCCCGGATCTCAGGGTCCATCGTCGGCAACGCACTCGGTGCGACGGACGGGCCCGATGACGGGACCGGTGTGCTTGGCCCGCCCATGCCGGCGAGAGCCTGCGTCGCGATCAGCGCCACCGCAAGCAGTCCGACGAGCGCCGATGCGATCGATTCCGGCGACCCCAGGTCGCGGAAACGCCGGCCGCTCATGTGGCCACGGCCTTCCGCCTCGTACGCACCTGGAGCTGCTGCTCCAGATCGACGCCGGGCTCGGCCATCACTGCAGAGAACGCGAGGGACAGTTCGACGCCCTGCCGCCCGGTGATTAGCAGCCGATCCGCGAGCACCGCCACCTCGGCGTCCGCGAGGGTGATGCTCGCCGCGACAGCCGACGGGCTGATGTGAATCGGACCGAGCAGGTTCAGCTTCGTGCCGACTCGGGCGAGGAAATAGCGGCTCCCGATCTGGAGTGACCCCATGCCGCCCATGAAGATCCCGCTGCCGAGGATCGCGACCGTCCCACTCGACTTGGCGATGGGCGCCGGTGCCGCCTGGGGCGTCGCCCTGCGGCCCAGCGTTGTTGCGGAGCGGCGCCCAGGCGCGACCCCCGGTCCGGGCGGAGCGACACGCCGAGCAGCACCGCGCGGCTCAGGCCCCGGCGAGGCAATCGTCGTGGGAGCTCCAGCGACGTCGGCCTCCGTCTCGGCTCCCCCGCGCCGGAACTCGACGCCGCATGCCTCGCATCGCCGTGGCCAACCCCGCGTTCGCGTCCCGCAATTCGGGCAACGGCCGGGAGGTGCCGCCGCAAGGAGTACCACGGCGATCGGACCCAGGGCGATTCCGAAGGCGAACCAGGCTGCCCAGGATCGCCCCCGCTGGATTGCGAGCCAGCTTGCCAGCGGCGCGAAGACGATTGCCGAGACGATGAGGGCAATGACGGGAAGTGGCAATCCGGATACGACTCCTTCGGGCGCACCGTCCTGGCGCGCCGGCCAATGGTAGGCGGCACCGCCGGCACGCGCTGCAGAGAGAGATGCCCCAAAACGGTGCGTACCGTCAACGAGAATGACGCCGTGAACCCGCGCAAGCACGTGTTTGAAGACAAATCGTTATTGAGCCGGCAAGGTGAAGCTAATACAGTGGTCCTACGAGCGCGCAGGACTAAAGGTCTACGGTCTCATTCGGTCATCTTTCATTTTGGGGACCTGCGAACTCGTTCCCGTCGGCCGGGCAAGCCGCGGACCTTGGATAACCGCGTCCCGTGGGGCAAATCGGGAAGTTGGGCAGGGGGAGATCAGACTTGAAGGTCACCGTTATCGGTCAAGGCTACGTGGGTCTCGTCACGTCGGCAGGGGCAGCCGCGTGGGGACACGAAGTCGTCGGAGTCGAGCGGCAGGAGGACCGCCTTCGGGCGCTGCTGTCCGGACACGTACCGTTCCATGAGCCGTCCCTCGGCGAGCTGGTGGATCTTCACCTGGGGGATGGCCGCCTCCGGTTCACCGCCGATTCCCAGGGGCCAGTGTCCGCGTCGAGCCTGACCTTCGTGGCGGTCGGCACGGTCAACGCGGACCAGGAGTGGGAGACGAACACGATCCGAGCCTGTCTGGCCGAGGTCGTCCCGCACATCCCGGACGACGGGGCCGTGGTGGTCCGGTCCACCTGCCCGCCTGACTTCATCGGACAGCTTCCCGCTTACGTCGACGGGCTCCGCAGGGATGCCGGTCGCGAACCGATCGCGGTGATGCTCAATCCCGAGTTCACCAAGGAAGGTACCGCGGTCCAGGACTTCCTCACGCCGGACCGAGTCGTCATCGGTGTGGCATCCGACCCCAAGGAGCACGGGGTGGCGCTGCTGCGCGAGTTCTACGCCCAGGTCGAGGCCCCGGTCCTCGTGCTCTCTGCGATGGATGCCATCCTGGCCAAGCTGGGTGCCAACCTGTTCCTTGCGACGAAGATCTCGTTCGCCAACGAGTTGGCGGCTCTGTGCGACCTGTACGGCTCGCAGATCGAGCGGGTTATCGAGGGCATGGCTCACGACCCCCGAATCGGTGGTTCCTTCTTGCGGGCCGGCATCGGGTTCGGGGGCTCGTGCCTGCCGCACCAGGTGACGATGACCGTACGCGAGGCGGCGGCCCGGGGCCACGAGACGCCGTTGTTCGCCGCGGTCGATGACATCAATCTCCGCCAGCGACTCACATTTGTTGATCGCATCGACGCGTTGGTCGACGGTGTCGCCGGCCGGCGCGTGGCGCTCCTCGGATTGACGTTCAAGCCCCACACGGACGACCTCCGTGCGGCGCCGTCGCTGGACATCGCCAGCATGCTGATCGATCGGGGCGCGTCCGTCGTCGCCTTCGATCCCATGGAGACCGCGCGCCGCAACGCCAAGGCCCAAGTCCGGCGGTTGATCGTGGTGAGCAGCGCCCTCGAGGCCGTCACTGATGCGGACGTGATCGCCCTCGTAACCGAGTGGCCCGAATTCGTGACGCTGCCGTGGGCACAGATCGCGAGCGTCGTCCGCCAGCGGATCGTCATCGACGGGCGCAACGCGCTCGACCCGGACGCCCTCCTCGAGGCGGGCTTCGTCTATTCATCCTTCGGGCGTGGCCATCGGATCCCGGCCGAGCTCGGGGTCCCAGCCGCCCCGGCCCGGGCCCCCGAAGGCACCCGCATGGGAATTCCAATCGGCGCCGAGTTCGCCGTCGGCGACTTCTAGCCATGGTGGGGCACACCGGGGGCGATCAGCCATGATCACGTGGTTCACCACGATCTTCGCCGGCCTCGTGGGACTGATCGTCGGGCTGCTCTTTGGCGATCCGCTGCCCGGCGTGGCGTTCGGGCTCGGACTGCTCCTCGGCGGCGTAGCATCGGTCGTCGTCGTCCCCGCGTTGCGGGCCGCCCCGGCCGGCATCAAGGGCGCTGCCATCGACGACGTGGCTGCAGGTTGGATCGAATTCCATCGCGAGCTGGCGCGGGCGAGGCGGTTCGATCGCCCGTTCGCCATCGTCCGCTTCTCAGTCGGTCGCTCGCCGGACCAGGGGGTCCTCGTGGGCCTTCGCAATGAGATCGCGGCAATCTCTCGCCGCATCGACCGGCTGTGGATCGACGAGGACCACATTCTCCTTCTCCTCCCCGAGGCGACCGAGGCAGCCGCTGAGGCCGCTCTGGCCCGGATCAACGTCCGGGTCCCGGCCGCGGTTGCCGTCGAGCCCGGGCTGGCGATGTACCCGGAGCATGGAATTACGAGTGGTGCCTTGATCGCGGCGGTCTACGGCAGCGGGCAGGAGGACGTCCCCACGCCCATCGCCGCGGCACGACCGGAACTGTGGCTGCAGTCGGCCGCGGGGATGGCCATCCAGACGGAAGGCGCTGCCGGCGGGCCGGATGAAGTGGCGAGCCAGAGTGGCTGATCCCCGAGCGCTCAGCTACCGTCGGTTCAGCCGCACCAAGCGGGCCATGGATCTCATCATCTGCATCGGGGCGATGCCCCTGCTCGTACCGGTTCTCCTGATCTGTGCGCTCGCTGTCCGGCTGGAGTCGCCCGGCCCAGTCCTCTTTCGCCAGCAACGAACCGGCCGTCATGGCGTCCGCTTCGGGATGTACAAGTTCCGAACGATGGTCGCCAACGCCGAGGAGTTGAAGGCGTCCCTCGCCCATCTGAACATCCTGCCGCCGCCGGACTTCAAGATCATCGACGACCCACGGATCACGCGGGTCGGCCGCATCCTCCGAACGACCAGCCTCGACGAGCTGCCGCAGATCCTCAACGTCCTGCGCGGCGAGATGTCGCTTGTCGGCCCGCGGCCGACCTCCTTTGCGGCGAGCACCTATCGGCTGTGGCATGCTGAGCGCCTCGAGGTGGTGCCCGGGATCACCGGCTTCTGGCAGATTCGCGGTAGAAACGCGTCCACCTTTGATGAGCGGCTCAGGCTCGATGTCGAGTACATCCAGCAGATGTCGCCCTTGCTCGATCTCAAGATCCTCATTTGGACAATCGGATCAGTTGTGAAGAGATCCGGAGCGTAGTGCGGGGAACACCGTCATGACGTCGCGACGAGCGACGTGGCTCGCGCGCCGCCAGCGCCGGTCGCGATTGGTCGCCATCATTGGCCTGCTGGTGGTCATCGGTTCGGCTCTGCCGATGGCGGCTCTCGCCGCTCCAGGCGACATCGGCCACGAAGGCCCATCGTTCGACGGCGCCAGCGGCACCGCCACAGGGTCCAAGCCGGAAAGCAAGCTGTGGTGGAACGACGGGATCTGGTGGGGGAGCCTGTGGGACACCGACACCCTGACCTACCACATTCATCGGCTTGACCTGGCCACCAGCACATGGGTCGATACGGGGGTTCAGCTCGACAACCGGGCCGGCACCCGAGCCGACACGCTCTGGGACGGGACGAAGCTCTACGTCGCCTCGCACCGGTATTCGTCGTCACCGTCAGCGGGCTACGCGGCCCGGCTCTACCGGTTCAGCTACAACGCCGCGGCGAAGACATATTCGCTCGACTCGGGCTTCCCGGCGACGATCCACAACTACAAGGTCGAGACCCTCGTCATCGACAAGGACACCACCGGGATGCTCTGGGCCACCTGGATCCAGAACAGCCAGGTTCACGTCAGCCACACGAACGGCTCCGACGGCAGCTGGGTCACGCCCTTCGTCCTGCCCGGGCCGGGCACGACCGTCAACATCGACGACATCTCCTCGGTCATCCACTTCCAGAAGGATGGGCAGACGGGTCGCATCGGCGTCATGTGGAGCAACCAGAACGACTCGAAGGTGTATTTCGCGATCCACGCCGACGGTGATCCGGACACGGTCTGGGACAGCAGCAAGACCGCGCTCCAGGGCCCGGGCGACGCCGACGACCACATCAACCTCAAGTCGGTTCAGTCCGACGGCAGCGGCAAGGTGTATGCGGCGATCAAGACGAGCCATTCGTCCTCATCCGCTCCGCTGATCATGGCCCTCGTGTTCAATCCCGCGACCGGATCCTGGTCCAACAGCGTCGTCGGTCGCGTCTCGGATAGCCACACGCGCCCGATCATCGTCATCGACGACGAGCACGATGTCGCGCATGTCGTGATGACCGGCCCCCAGCCGCCATTGACGAGCGGCCAGAACGGGGGCTCCATCTACGACAAGACGGCCCCGTTAGGGACGATGGCCTTCGCATCAGGTGTGGGCACGCCCATCATCCGGGACGTCGACGTTCCCGACTCGAACGATGCGACGTCGACGAAGCAAAACGTCAGCAGCACTACCGGCCTTGTCATCCTCGCGAGCAATGACACGACCAACCGGTATTGGTGGAGCTTTGATCCGCTCGGCGGTACCCCGCCGCCGACGAATCCGCCGGTCGCAGCGTTCTCGGCGACCCCGACTTCGGGCCCGGCGCCGCTTGCGGTCACGTTCACCGACCTTTCGACAAACCTGCCGACGAGCTGGGCCTGGGACTTCGACAACAACGGCTCCGTTGACTCGACCGCCCAGAACCCGGTCCATACCTACGCCGCGCCGGGCACCTACTCGGTGAAGCTCACCGTCTCCAACTCGGCGGGCAGCGACGACGAGGTCAAGACGGGTTTCGTCACGGTCGGCGCACCGCTCACGTTCATCACCTTCACGCCGGGGGCCGATGCCTTCGTGAGTTCGTCGAGCCCGACCAAGAACTACGGCTCTGACGTGAGCCTGCGCGTCCGCACCTCCTCGACCATCTATCGCTCCTACCTGACGTTCACCGCGGGCGGTCTCGACGGCCCGGTCAAGTCGGCCCGCCTGCGGATCTTCGTCAACGACGCCAGCCCCGACGGCGGCTCGATCTACGCCGTCCCGAGCAGCTGGACGGAGACCGGCATCAACTACAACAACGCCCCCGCGCTGCCTGGATCGTCGATCCGCTCGATCGGCGCCACGCCGCCCGTCGGCAGCTGGGTCGACGTCGATCTCGGCACCGCCATCACCGGCAATGGCACGTACAGCTTCGCCATCGCCAACAACAACACCAACAGCGCCTACTACTCGAGCCGACAGGGGACGAATCCACCCCAGTTGATCGTCGGCCATGAGGCGGGCGGGTCGCCGGAGATTGCGCCTGTTGCGGCCTTCTCCGCGACGCCAACGTCCGGTCCGGCGCCCCTTTCGGTGACTTTCAGCGACGCCTCGACGAACCAGCCGACGAGCTGGGCTTGGGACTTCCAGAACAACGGCACGGTCGACTCCACCGCCCAGAACCCGGTGTTCGCCTATGGCATTGACGGCACGTACTCGGTGAAGCTGACCGCGTCGAACGGGGCCGGCAGCGACGACGAGGTGAAGATCGATTACGTGACGGTTGCGACGACACCGCCGCCGACGCCGACCCCGACACCGACGCCGACGCCCACCCTGCCACCGACCCCTCCACCGGGCGGCGGCACCATCACGGTGACCCCGACCGCCGACTCCCGGACCAGCCAGGCGTTCCCCGCGAGCAACTACGGCTCCGACGTATCTCTGCGGGTCCGCCTCGACCCAACCGGGGCGTACCGAAGCTACCTCCGGTTCCCGGTTGCGGGCATCACCGGGACGGTCGGCTCGGTAACGCTACGGCTGTTCGTCACGGACGCGAGCCCGAGCAGTGGGACCGTCTACCCTACGACCAACACGTGGGCGGAGTCGTCGATCAACTGGGGCAACGGCCCGGCCGCCACTGGATCCGCGATTCGTTCGATCGGGGCCACGACGCTCGGGGCCTGGGTCGCCGTGGACCTGACCGGCGCGATCACCGCCGACGGGACGTACAACTTCCTGATCAGCGACGGCAACACCAACAGCGCGTTCTTCTCGAGCCGCGAGGGCTCCAACCCGCCGCAGCTGGTCATCACCCAGTCCCCCTGAGAGCGGCGTCGCGCAGGGCCCCATGACCGAGCGGCACGAGCCTTTCCGGGCCCTGTTGCCCGCGAAATTGTCAACGTCCTGACAACGTTGCGTTCCGGCACCCGCGATCCGAAAGTACCCCCTTGACGTAGGACCCTCGCACTAGCACACTCGCGGACCTAACGGATGCGCCGGCTGGGGGGCTACGA
>Ga0184623_10001468_pt1 | contig 10221 bp, 11 predicted proteins | sample PLM1_100_b1_FD_133138 | JGI IMG/M metagenome (GOLD analysis project Ga0184623, IMG submission 133138) | Groundwater sediment microbial communities from an aquifer in East River, Colorado, USA - PLM1_100_b1 | ecosystem: Environmental > Terrestrial > Soil > Riparian zone | place: USA: East River...
CACGTTCTCGATGAGCCCGGCGTGGTTGCCAAGGTCAGTGATCCACGTGACGACTGGCCGCACGAAGATCAGTGGCAGGAGCCAGTAGAACAGGAAGGTCAGTGCGGCATCGAGCTGCCAGCACACGGCGACAACGCTGATCCACAGCGCGGCGCGGGCGACCAGGGCACGCCAGGTCTCCTCGGGCGCCTTGGTGACCAAGGTGCGGGCGGCCACCTTTGGCAAGCGCCACACCGCGTTGCGCACGACGACGCGCAGGACGAAGGAGCGTCGTGTCCGCCCGGCGGCACGGATGTTGCCGGCCCGATAGGACTGAAACATGGGGTCCTCATCGGAGCCGAGCTTCGCGTGGTGCACGTAGTGGCTGCTGCGATACGGAAGGAACCCCTCGCCGAGAAGGGCAGTCAGTAGGTACCCGACGAGGCGGTTGCCCCTCCGGCTGGCCAGCAGCTTCGAGTGAACACACTCGTGCGCCAGGTTCGACAGGTGACGCTGGCGTACACCGATGTAGCAGACGGCCAGCAGCGGCCCGATCACGTGGCCGATGAGCGTGCCGAGCACAGCTGCCACGGCGATCGACGCAACGTTCTGGCAGACGTCGAAGATCCCGATGGTCGGACGGTCGCAGAGCTCTTCGAGGTCGGCGACGAGTTCACGGCCGAGGAGCCTGCGCACGGGCCCAGAGGCGCCGGTCCCGTTGCGCGTGCGTCGCTGTGATGCCGCCGGCCGCGTCGTGCGGGGGGCACGGCTACTCATCCGATTCCTCCAAACATGGGGAGCTCAGCTGTCGTTGTGCACGTGGCGCGCGGCCGCGAGCCGCCTCGCCGCCACCCCGCCTCCGGTGCGCCGAGGACGCACGCATGACGTGCGCGATGGCGCAGCACGGTGGCACCGAAGGTGGGGGCGGTGGCGAGGAACTCGACTACTCCGCCGTCATGGCGTCGGGGCGCACACCCACCTTGAGGCCAGCGTCCGGGCGGACGCCCGACTTGAGGCCGGCGTCCGGGCGGACGCCCGACTTGAGGCCAGCGTCGGGGCGCACGCCGGCCTTCAGAGCAGCGTTCATTTCGACTCCCTTCGTTCCCGGGAGACCCGGGAATCCGTGGTGATCGGGCGAGAAGTCGTCAGCCAGCGTGGCAATAATTGCCATGCGGCTTTCGACACCCGCAACGCACGGTGTTTTCGAACTCGCGTTAACCCAGCAAGAAGCTGGCCCACGTCTATAGTGCGAGCCGTCTTCAAAAGGGTGCGCGAGCGCAATGTTGTCCGAGCGCTGCGACCATCACGCTACGGCGGCCCCGAATGGCCCGCAACGAATCGGTCGACATTCCGGTGTTGCGCCGAGCGCAGCGCCTTGTTGCATGAACGTTGCGCACGCAGATCGTCTGACCTGCATTGACACGGACGAGTCGGTCCGTGTTGGCCGAGAACTGCCATTGATCCGGCCACGCCACCTGTTCCGCACCCGGCGTTGGGGGTTCTGCTTCGCACGCGCAGCCGACTAACTTGTGACCGCGCGGGGATGCCGCCAATGCCCGCCGCCCCGCCCAATTCGCCGGCCTGGATTTTCCTCAAATGCCCACGAGAACAGAATGAGGAGCGCCTTCGTGCTTGACCCGATCTCGCTGAAGTCGCAAGTGCTCTTCAGCTTGCGCGAGACGCTGCGCGCCGAGAATTTCATCGAGGTGGTCACCCCTGTCGCCCGTCGAGCCGACTTCGGGCCGGGGAAGCGCGCACCGGTCGAGCTGGACGGCGGACGCTTCCTGCGAGCGATGATCGGCCCGGCCCTCAGGATGAACCTCGGACATCACCCGCGGATCTTCGAGATCGGCCCGTGCTTTCGGCCGGAGAAGCCGGACACCCTGCACTCATCCGAGTTCACGATGCTCGACCTCTACGCGGCACACGAGAGCTTCGAGTTCCTCTTCGCGCTCGCCGAGAGCCTTGTTGCCCCGCACATCACGCACACGCCGCTGCGGATATCAATCACTGACTACGTCCGCGACATCTTCGGCGCCGATCTCAGCCAGGAGCCCCTCGGCGACCTACCGGCACGCCTGGCTGCCCGGCTGGGGCTGAGCCCTGATACCCCGTTCACGACCACGCTCGGGCAGTTCGTGGAGCGCGAACTCGAGACGCAGAGCGCTGACCGGGCGGTCTTCCTGACCGACTACCCGATCGGCGGAGACGAGCCGTGCGCCCGCCTCACGCCCGGCACCGTCGCGCAGATCAACCGGTTCGAGCTCATCGTCGACGGCATCGAGGTCGTCCACGGGTACGAGGACGAGGTCGACGGCGTCGAGTTCGCCAAGCGGGCCCAGGGGGTCGGCCTCTATGACGATGAGCAGCGACTGGTGTGGTCCGCGATCGACCAGGGCTTAGTACCCGCCGCCAGCGTCGGGCTGGGCATCGGCATCGAAAGGCTGTGCATCGCCGCATCGGGAGTGAAGGACATCAGCGCATTCCAGCAGTCGCCCCAGTACTAGACACCCAGGCCCGACGGGCACGCCCGCCTCGGCCCGTCTTCGGCAGCAGACTGCGCGATACCCGGCACGCAGCGGTCGCGCTGCGATGCAAGGAGGAACAGCGATGAAGTACTCGCTCCGCCCGCTCCAGGGCGGCTTCGGCGCTCAGGTCGACTGCGATCTCAGCCAACCCGGATCCGAGACACGCTCGCGCGACCTAGTCAACGCACTGCACCGCTACAGGTTCCTGGTCTTCCCCCGTCAGCACTTGAACCATGCCGACCTCCTCGCGGCCACCGCGATCTTCGGCCCGGTCGAAACCGATGTCGACCGGAAGTACACCGTCGGCGGGTTCCCAGGGATCACGGTCGTCAGCAACATCTTGGAGGAGGGATCCCCTGTCGGCATCTACGACGGTGACCAAGAGGAGGAGTGGCATGCCGACGGCTCCTTCAAGCCGTGCCTGAGCCAGGCAACCCTGCTCTACTCGGTCATCACGCCGAGCCGGGGAGGAGAGACCAGGTTCGCTGACACCACCCGCGCCTATACAGACCTTCCCGCCCACCTCAAGCAGCAGATCGAGGGCCTTCGGGCGGTCCACTCGATTCAGCAGCTTGGAGCACAACAGACCGAGGCGAGCGGTGGCACGTCTTCGGCCGCGGCGGGCTCCCTCGCGAACGAGCCTGAGGTCGAACATCCCCTCGTCCAGGTCCACCCGGTAACAGGCACCCGCGCTCTCTTGCTCGGCAGCATGGTCATCAAGGGCATCGTCGGCATGGACCCCGAGGAGACCAGGGCGCTGCTCTCCGACCTGCTGCGCTGGGCCACCGCAGAACACTACGTCCACAGCCACCGATGGGCCCAGGGCGACCTCGTCGTCTGGGACAACCTCGCTACCCTCCACACCGCCTCACCCTGCGACAGCTCCCGCCACCACCGGCTGCTGTACCGCACCTCCGTCCGCCAGCCCCGTACCGGCCTGCCGCGAGGAAGACTCGCCGCGAGCTCCCGAGAGCTGTCCCATGCCGACACTACGGTTCGCGCATGACCGAGAAAGTGCCGCTCAAGGAGACAGCGCTCAACCACGCTCGCATTACCCGAATCGGCAGGGAGATGCAGGCGGTCTGCCCAGCGTTCGACGCTGAAGGATTCGCTCGCGACGTGCTCGCCGACTTTCCGCAGCTCGAGCTCAAGGCCCGCATCGCCCGCACCAGCGAGGCGCTCAATGCATACCTTCCGGTCACCGGCGCCCAAGCAGCCGAGCTCCTGCTTCGGTCTCTGCCTCCCACCCCGGAGGACGCCGGAGCGACCACGGACTTCGGCCTCTACATCTACGCTCCCCACTCTGACTTCGTCGCCCGATTCTGCCGCACTGGCGAGAACCTGGAACGCGCACTGGAGGCGCTCAGGCGTCTGACCCCCTACTTCTCCGCAGAAGACGCCGTCCGGTACTTCATCAACGACTTCCCGGAAGACACGCTCAAGGCCATCGAGTCGTGGACCCGCGACACCGACCACAGAGTGCGCCGCCTGGCGAGTGAATCCACCCGCCCCCGACTTCCATGGTCCCCCCGCATCACCCTTGAGCTCGACGCGGCGCTGCCCATACTCGAGCGGCTCCACACCGATTCGAGCCGGTTCGTAACCCGCTCAGTGGCCAACCATCTGCACGACATCGCCTTCGACCGGCCGGACATCGTGCTCGACACTCTCGCGCGCTGGAAGCCCTCGGCGCAGACGGCACGAGAGGAGTTCACCTTCATCGCGAGGGAAGCACTGCGCACCCGGCTCAAAGCCGGCCACCCAGCCGCGTACGAGTTTCTTGGCTACCCGAGCGACCCGCCAGTCGAGCTCTCCCCGATCCACCTTGAGCGCACCCGACTGAGTGACGGTGACACCCTTGAATTCTCCGTCGACCTCACAGCCAGCTCGGCAGCGAACCTCCGCGTGAACTACGTGATCGCCTCACCAAGTCAACGCGGCGCATCGCGCGAGAAGGTGTACTACCTCAAGACCGCCACCGCCGCAGCCCGACAGACCCTCCGGCTCGCCAAACGGCACACCCTGCAGTCCACCTCGACCTCGACGCTCAGGCCCGGAGCGTACGCACTCACGATCCAGGTCAACGGTCGACGGTTCTGCCATGCAGAATTCCAGGTCGTCGAGCGATGAGCACTGGTGCCACCCGGGCGCCCGCGCCCGCTGACGACCTGCCGCGCACTCTCAGTCGGCGCCGAGCGAATCGTCAGTATCGAGCCAGGCCTGCCCTGGCCCGAGGTTCCGGTGTGGCTCGCCAACGCCGTGACGGTGATTGCGCCGTCGATGACGGAGACGTTCGGTCTGCCCGCCCCAGAGCACCCAGCGTCGGCGTCCTGCGAGGTGATGAATCGAGGCACATGGCCGTACGACATCGACCGCACGGCGGACGTGCCGCCTGGCTCGTCAACCTCCTGGAGGACCCGCACGCACATGCGCTCTTGACCGCGGCCCAGACCAGCACGACTGAATCACCTGTTCCGCACGGGCGCCAGAGTCGGCAGCCGTGAGACGACCATCCGCGTGAATCAGACCCGCCGGAACCCGCGCAGCATCGGAAGGGAACTGCTTGTGATTGACATGACCGCCGAGCAGCTCCGCGCGGCGCTCACCGAGAGACTCGTCGCAGACGGCACGATCACCTCGGCCGCGGTGGAGGCGGCGTTCCGAACCGTGCCGCGGCACCTGTTCACCCCCGGCACCTCTCTAGCGGATGCCTACGCCCGGAACCTGGTGGTCGCGAAGAAGACCAACGATGACGGGGTCACGGTCAGTTCGGTTTCGGCGCCGAACATCCAGGCCATGATGCTCGAGCAGGCCGGTCTTCGTCCGGGCATGCGCGTGCTGGAAATCGGGTCCGGCGGGTACAACGCTGCGTTGCTGGCCGAGCTCGTCGGCCCGCGCGGCGCGGTCACCACGATCGACATCGACCCGGAGGTGACCGACCAGGCCCGCGCCTGTCTCGCGATGGCCGGCTACCCGCAGGTGAACGTCGCACTGGCCGATGGAGAGGACGGCCATGTCGGGCATGGTCCGTATGACCGGATCCTGGTCACCGTTGGGGCGTGGGACATTCCGCCGGCCTGGCGCGACCAGCTCAACGTCGACGCCACGATCACCGTGCCGCTGTGGATGCGCGGCCTGACCCGCTCACTCACCCTCGCCCGCGACGGCGAGCACCTGGTCGCCCAGTCGATGCAGGTATGCGGGTTCGTCGCGATGCAAGGCGCCGGAGCGCACCAGGAACGACGACTGTGTCTGCGTGGCGGTGAGGTCTGCCTGGGTTTCGATGACCGCGACCCAGTCGAGCCCGAGCGACTGACCCAGGCGCTGGAGACCGCGCGGGTAGAGGCCTGGACCGGGGTGACGGTCGGCCCCGTCGAGCCGTTCGACTCACTCGACCTGTGGTTGGCGACAGAGGTGGACGGATTCTGTCTCCTGTCCGTGGACGACGACCTGGATACCGGGCTGGTGACACCGCAAAACATGCGGGCCTGCCCGGCCGCAGCTGTGGGCGGCACCCTCGCCTACGTCGCGTTGCGCAAACGCGGCGAGCACGTGTTCGAGTTCGGTGCCCACGCGTACGGTCCCGACGCCGCCTCGCTCACCAACGAGCTGGCCGCGCTGATCCGTATCTGGGACCGCGACCATCGTCACGGCCCTGAACCGCGAATCGAGGTGCACCCGGCCGGCGCGCCCGACGACCGGCTGCCGTTCGGGCGGGTCATCGACAAGCGGCACACCCGCGTCACCATCACCTGGCCCATCCACGAACTGCAGGCGGCCTCAAGCCCGGCACAGCGGCAGAGTGCGCGTGAGCCAGTCCGACAGCACAGCGAAGACGATCCACCGCGATGAACGAACTCGATGAGCACCCTGTGCACGCTGACCTCGGCACCCTCGCCGGTCTCCAGGATCTAGTTCACGTCCTCGACTCCGCAGCGCCCTACTACGCCGACAACAATCCGTCCACGTTCTACCGGGATCAGTTCGTCCTGACCTGGCGAGTCGCCGTCACCGCCGAAGGCAGCCAAGTTCCATTTTGGCTACGGCGGTGTCGGGCCATTCTACTTCGCCGGCTACTACGAAACCGCAGAGGAGGACGAGGTAGCACTCGACTGTGGTTTTGGCCGTGAGAAGCGGCTCCATATGTTCGTGAGTCCCAGCTCCGCGGGTCTCGCGGAGAGATCCTTGTCCGTGGGTTCGGGCTCCGCTTAGGACCTTGCGGGTGGCAGGATGGTGTGCCTGCGGTGAGGGCCGTCACTTTCCGGGTAGGTCGCGGTCGCGCTGGGACCGCTCGTAGTACTCGGCCATCAGCCGCCAGTAACCGAGTGTCAGGGCCATCTGCGCGGCGATGGCCACCGCGGCCGGTGCCGGCCGGCGCTTCCTGGCGGCCGCCAGTGCGATCACTCCGGCGACGCTGGCCGCGGCGTTGACGGCCATCGCCTTGTCGCGCGGGCGTTCGGTGATCCACAGTTCTTCACCCAGCACGGCCCGGGTGGACCACGCCCGGTTGTGCCGCGGCACGGGAAAGACGATCGGGTTCACAGCCATCCAGGCCGCCACCAGGGCGGCCTGGCTCCAGCGCCGGTTCCACACCGGGACGAACACGAGCGGGGTGCTCGCCCACCGGGTCCAGGCGCTCCAGGGGTTGGAGTGCCTGGCGAACACCTGCCGTTTGATCCCGCCGAATCGGGACATGGTCAGCCTTCCTTCTTGTCTCCGTTGAGGTTGTCTTGGATCTCGTGGGTTCGTGGACGCTGGTCGACGAGGACTGGCGACTAGTGGGCAACAAGTTCGGCCCGACCCGACTCGGGTTCGCGCTGCTGCTGAAGTTCTTCGAGCTGGAGGCGCGCTTTCCGAGGTCGGTCGCCGAACTGCCGCCGGCGGCCGTGACGTACGTTGCCCAGCAGGCGGCTGTCGAGCCGGAGACACTGGCGGAGTACGACTGGGCCGGACGCGCGATCAAGCGGCACAGGGTCCAGATCCGCAACGCGTTCGGGTTCCGCGAGTTCAGCGTCGGTGACGAGGACTGCCCTACCGTTACCCCCACGCCGAGCATAGGTCCAGGTCGCGGCCTGTACGTCGAGCCCCTCGCGACCGCGCAAATGCCGGCAGTCGGCCGCGGGCCCCAGCTCGCCGGCCTCGATGGACGACGAGGGGTTCCGTGGCGTCGCTGGCGGCCGTCGGTGTCTTCGACCGAAGCGGCGGACGCGGCGCTGTGCGCGTGCTCCGTCCGGACAGTGACCGTGCCGGCGGCCGCCGGCGACGTCGACCAGCATGCCGCCGCGCCGCCGGTCACCCCGGTGTTGTCCACACCGGCGTCCGTCGTCCACAGATCCAACCGCGGCTCTTGACAGGACCGCCGTAGTCACCGCCGACTGAGTGACCGGGCGGCGGTCCACAGCACGAGCGCCGCGGTGCAGAGCACCGCCATGAACCAGCCGCGCCAGTCCGTGGAGTTGCGGATCGAGTAGAACCATGCCGGCGCGGCCGTGACCACGAGCACGGTGGGGATGGTCCGGCTGCCGAAGAAGTACTGCGAGAAGGACTCCACCCGCTCACCTAAGCATCGGCTCCGACGCCGTGGTGCCCTGGAGAAGCTGGTGGTCACGAACGCGGCGAACCTGTGATAAGTGCCGTTGTCACAGGAAAAGCGCGGCGACCGGCGTGGCGACCAGCGGAACTGTCGGTCCGGTCCGGCATCCTGCTTTCGCCGTTATCGCAGGAACAAGGGAGCACACGTTGACCGTCCCCGACCAGACCGCCGACGAGCTGCGCATCGCCGAGCGCTACCTGTGGGTCCTGGACTACGTGTCCCGGTGCGCGGACGCCGTCCGTCACGGCGACTGGTCCGAACTCGACGACGCCGCCCAGGACCTCGCCCGCCGCGCCGGCCAACTCGCCGAGGCCGCCCACGAACTCCACGACCCGGCCACCGCCCCACGCGCGCACGTCGTCCTCACCATCGCCGCCGAACACAACCGCGCCTCCCAGGTCGCCCTGCTGCTGCACCCCAACCCGCCGGGCGCGACCGGCAAGAGCAGCGCGGCGATGCCCGACCCGTTCAGCCACCCCGGGAGCTAGCGGTGCCGGCACGTGTCGAGCTGGCCACCCGGCACCCGCTCGCGGCCCCGGTCTGCGACTTCCTCGCCGACCTCACCGCGGCCGGGAAGTCCCGGCACACCGTCCGCGGCTACCGCGGCGACCTGGCCGAGTTCGCCGAGCACCACGACGGCGACCCGGCCGAGGTCACCGTCACCGTGCTGCGCGGCTACTTCACCGCGATCGGTGACCGGGCGCCGGCGACCCGCGCCCGCAAGCACGCCGCGGTCGCGGCGTTCCTGCGCTGGTGCCACCGCCACGACCTGATCGAGAACAATCCCGTCGACAAACTCGACCGGGTCAAGGTGCCCGAGGCCGCGCCGCGCGGCGTCGACCCCGAGCGCGTCGACGCCGTCCTCGCCGCGATTCCGAAACGCAACCTGCGGGATCGGGTGCTGTTCACCCTCATCGCCCGCACCGGTGTGCGCGCTGGCGAGGCCCTCGGCGTGCACGTCGAGGACCTGACCCTCACCCCGGACGACGAACACGTCACCGTGCACGGCAAGGGCGGCCGCTCCCGCACCGTCCTGCTCGACGACCCCGCCCTGGTCGCGCTGCTGCGCCGCTACCTGCGCCAGAGCGGCTACACCCGCGGCCCTCTGTTCCGGGCCGCGAAGAACCACATCGGCGGCCCGCTGCGCTACGCCTCCGCCCAAGAACTGTGGGCCAAGTACCGCACCGTCGCCGGCGAAGACATCGAGCTGCACCAGCTGCGCCACACCCACGCCACCGAACTCGTCCGCGACGGCGTGAGCCTGCAGACCATCCGCAAACGACTCGGCCACCGCAAGATCCAAACCACCCTGCTCTACGCCGATCACTCCGACCAGGCCGCCGACGACGAACTCCGCGCCCGGCGCCGGCGCCGCGCCAGCCGGTGAGCAACCAGGGCGGACCTGCCGGGCCGCCGCGCTGGCGGCCTGGCGGAGGAAACTGGCCGAAGAAAGATTGCCGGTCGGGCCGGATCTCGCGGTGAAGAGGTAGAGAAGCGGTTCAGGAACGAGCACAAGGACGAGGCGATGGAGCCCACGGAGAACCGGCCCGAGCCGGTCGAGCACGACCAGGCGCACGCCTGCACCCAGCGCGGCTGGTGGGCTGGGTCGACGGGTCGGCGGCGTGATTGTCCCGACGTCGGTGTGGACGCCGGGTGGGCAGACCGCGCCGGACGGCTGTGGACAGCGCAATGCAAGGGCCGGATGGACACCTATGTCGCGCGCAACCTCACCCAGGCGGCCAGCGGCGAGTGGTTCCTTCTCGTCGATCCCATTCTCGTGCAGCCCGAGAACGCGTGTCGAGCTTGGGGGGCCACGCCGCGGCCAGACGATGACCTTCGCGCCAAGCTGTGGACCGCGCCTGGCCGCGGCTGGTACCTGACCGGCGCGCGGACCAGTCAGTGCCCTGATCGCCCCGAAGCCGCGCGTTCTTCCGAGTGCGACGGGGACGCCTGGCGGCTGCTGGTTCCCGAACTTCCCGAACGGTCCAACCTGGACCGGCTCCTCGCTTCGGACCGCCTCCCCGGCCAATGCACGAGCAAGATGACGGTGACGCTCACGCTGCTGGTCAGCCACTGGGCGAACGTCGCCAACGAGCCGACACGCCTTCACCTCGACGCCGA
>Ga0184623_10001470_pt1 | contig 10218 bp, 13 predicted proteins | sample PLM1_100_b1_FD_133138 | JGI IMG/M metagenome (GOLD analysis project Ga0184623, IMG submission 133138) | Groundwater sediment microbial communities from an aquifer in East River, Colorado, USA - PLM1_100_b1 | ecosystem: Environmental > Terrestrial > Soil > Riparian zone | place: USA: East River...
CAATACCGGTCCAGCCTACAATCCAGGCTACAAGAACTAATTCGCAGGAGATGTATTCAGAAGATTTGCCGGTGGCGGAATGAGTCTTGCGCTCAGAGCGTCTTGCCGGACCGCCCTGCAAGACGTCCTGCCATAGGCTGTATCCTTGACAGAACCCTGGTTTTCTTCCCTGCTTTGAATAGTCGTCCCGCATTTCTCTCCCTCCAGCGCCTCGAAAGGGGAACTGTGACTTACTTATGGGGACTGTTTGTCGCTGGTCGACGCCTGCGAGAATCCACTAGGGCGAAGCCTCACATCAAATTAGTCTAGGGAAAAGAATTGCCATAGATTCTGGGTAAAGGAGACGGGTTATGCATACAGTACTTGTCGTCCTCCTCATTCTGCTGCTCCTGGGCGCGTTACCCACGTGGCCGCATAGCAGTTCTTGGGGATATTACCCGAGCGGGGGTTTAGGCGTACTCCTTATCGTTGTGCTGATCCTTGCCTTAACGGGGCGAAGACGCTTGGGTTAAGGCTTCAAAAAGAACTAGCAGCGCAGGTTAGACAACAGTGTTCTGCAGTAACTGGCGACTGGCGTTTGTCACCATTACAGTTTATCACCATTACAAAGGAGGAGCGATATGCGGTTCATCATCATAGTCACGGCCTTAGTCATGGGTCTCTCATTCGGCAATGCCTGGGCGCTGTTTGAGACGGACAAGAAACTGTCTGAACAAGCCACCATCACTTTGGAGAATGCGGTAAAGATCGCGGTGGGGAGCGTGCCTGGGAAAGCGGTCGAAGTGAATATGGGCAAAGATGACGGGCGTGTGGTGTATAAAATCGAGATTATCGAAGCAGGGACCGGAAAGACTAAGCACGTGTACGTCGACGCGCAGAAGGGAGATATCGTACAGAAGAAATAGATAGTGCAGAATCGCCCCGGACCTCTTTCGGTCCGGGGCCCCGTCTGACAGAAATGCAACTTCCCCTCAGAGCCAATACTCAACAAGCCGTGCCACGAATTCTTTGACGCGGGTCACAGGGGAGCGCGTCTTCCACGTCATCATCAAAGATGAAGGTTTCCATGTTGATGTGATCCTTGGCGCTCTGCATTACCTTCACCATGGCTGTATACGTATTCGGTCCGTCTTCAAGCAGCATGACTCTGTTTCCTGCGACCAACGGGCTGCCGGTGATTTCCTCTTCCTTCGTGAGGTGCTGATGCAAGAGATCTTTTGAATGTGCGTAGGGCCTTGAGGGAAGCTACCACCGCTGCGCTCTCTTGCGGGGTAATTTGCCCTTGCGTAGTTACGATGGTGGGCGGGTTGGGAATGCTTCGCGCGCCTTTCAAATGCTGGACCGTGGCTTACGAAGTCTTGACCGTTAACCCACTGACGTCCACCCCACGCACTCCATGAATCTTTTCCAAATCATTGGCGATCGCGAACTTGTGGCTGAGATTGTCGATCTTGCCCTTCAAGGTCACCACCCCGTTTGTCACGGCGTAGTCCACCTCATCCAAATTCACAATGGAGGACGACTGCAGGTAGAAGACCACATCTTTCTCAATGTCCCGGTCGGGACGCGGCGGGCCCACCACTTTGATCAGGTTGACCACCTCAACCGCTCCGCGGACGGTTTTCGCCGCTCTTTCGGCGGCCATGCTTTGAGCGGGTTTCTCCACCGCCCCTTTCAGCGTTACGACACCCTGGCTGACCGTCACCTGTATGTCCTTCTTTTGCAGCGCCGGCACCGTCTTAAAGGTCTCCAGCACGGCCTTGCGGATGGCATCGTCCTTTGTCGAGGGCGGCTTCACTGTAATGAGATTCTCCAGAGCTTTGACGCCCTGGGTACTCGCGACGAGATTATCGGCCCACAGTTTTTCCTCGCTCGATGGTTTCAAGCGTTCCGGTCAACGTCACCTTCCCGTTCTCAACCTTCACGGACACGCCCCTCGGATCAATGCGGCCATCCATCACCAAGCGTTGTTTAATCGCCGCCGCAATTTCCGTATCCGAGATCGTCGAGAGCTTGCCTTTAAAACCCATCGCAAAGATTATGAAGAACACCAGTAAGACACGTGCCGTATTGTTCACCATGGCTCCTCCCCTACTGTCTCGACACCTGAGATCCCAGACCTACGCCGCCCGCGAGGCCTGGCCTGCACCTTCTTGAATCGGTATTTCACGGCGCTGCTGTTTCTCTTCAGGGATGGGGATGGTCACGTAGTCACTGGGTGACCTCGAGCCCATGAATTGGTACTCGATCCTGCACCTGACGAGGATGAATACTGCGAAGTATATTCTTCGCTCGCGCGCATCAAAGAGTATACGTGGGGGGGGAAGAGGAGTACGGGAGGGGGTCCTCACAAACAAAAAAGCCCGCTGACCTTGGGATCAGCGGGCCCTTTCCAGAGCAGATTACTCCGTCTTCGCTTTCTCTTCCTTTACTTTAGCTTTGGCTTTTTGTCCCTTTGCTTTTTCTTTCCCTTTGGCGCGTTCTACCTCAGCCTTCGCATCATTTCCTTTGATCTCTTCCTTTAATGCCTTTGCCTCCCCTTTGGTCCTTTCGGCACCAGCCTTCACTTCCCCCTTCATCTCCTCAGTTTTTGCTTTCGTCTCTCCGGCTTGGCCAACGGCATAGAAGCCGGCGAAAGCGAATGAAAGCACAACTGCAGCAACAAGAATTCTCATAGTGACCTCCATGGTCAAGGTTAAATGATCAGGTTTCACCCATACACTAACATGGTGAACTAGACCGCGGATCCCCTACTATTTTGGTGCCTATTCCCTAAGAGGTTATCTCCCGTTACGGAACCTTGACAATCACGCCGCACGCAATCCGAGGACCACCAGGACCGTTCGGGGCCGGAGGCGGCGGCAGATACTTGTCCTCAAATTCATGAATAACAAAGGCGCTGTTATCACCGTCAAAAACCGTTGTCAGTCCAGGAGTCAGCGTCACTCGGCTGGAAACCATGTACAGCGTGCCGTTGCGGTTCGCATCAACCTCGAGATTCGTGAGGTCGCCCAGATGGTAAGGATGGTTTTCTAATCCAGGGCTGACGTTGGCGCCGGGATTAATGGCGGGATCTATATTGCCGTCGTAGTGCCCTTTCGCCGCCGTAAAGGGAGGAGTGCAGTCGCCGGTTTCATGAATGTGCACCCCATGGAGCCCCGGAGTTAACTTGCTCGTAGCATCGCCCGTGACCTTCATCTTGATCCTGACGCGTCCTTCGTGTCCCTGCTCAAGCCAGGCTTCTCCCTTAATGCCTGGCCCATTAATATCGGCTTTTGCATGGAGTTCTGACGGCAACTTGCCTGTATGAGCAACACACGCGGTCAGCGCCACTATCGTACCTAAACCGGCCGCCATCTTGAGCATTTGGAAAACCATATCAGCCTCCTCTTTGGAATGTGAGCTGCGCAATTTCTATTCCACATCACGAAGGAAGCGGCCATGTCGCAGATGTCTTGCTCCGTAATGCATGCACGAGATTAAGGAATCAGGAAGGGTACCGTTGGAAAGGAATGATGTCAATAAGGGTGGCTCTGTGCCGCGAATGAGGGTCACACGCCGATCCACCACGCGCCGCACCCATCTCTTCAGCCGAGAAACTCCAAATGCCCCTTTCGTATTATCGCGCATCCGCTCTAGACTCCGGCTCTGCTTATTCCTTATCATTGGCCTGATCACCATTCCAACGACGGGCTCTCGCCCGGGAAAGGACACCGTCTCATGATCAGAAAAAACCTCGCATGGGGAACAGTGGCAATCCTGATTGCAGTGCTTGGATACTGGGGGGTTTCTTCAGGAGCAAAGGAGTGCGCCCCTCAGAGCGGAATTCCTGCAGAGAAAGTGGCCGACTACTTGCATGCCGTGCTTCAGTCTGACCGAACTTTTTATACGGTCCACGTGGTGGAGCGGTTGCAGTCGAAGGGTGTCGTGGCTGCCTCGGAAAATTGGCAATCTGCGAACATGCTACCTCTCCCCGCGCAGTTCTTACAGGAGTCAAACCGGTTGACGGGAAGTACAAAAACCGGGATCGGATACCGGCTTATCAGCCTCTGGCCGATCAATAAAAAGAATGGGGCAAGGAACGAGTCTGAGATTAGAGGGCTCCAGGAGACGTTGAAGGATCCCGATCGTCCCTCGACTGAAGTGGTCATGAACGGGCCGGATGCCTATATGCAAGCGATCTATGCAGACAAGGCGGTTTCGCAGGCCTGTATCGGGTGCCACAACGCACACCCGGACAGTCCGAAGCGGGACTTCAAGCAGAATGACGTAATGGGCGCGATGATCATCTCAATCCCGGTAAAGCAATAATGTGACAATACGGCAGGTTCAGGCACACTCGGCATTGAATAGAAAAAAAGGCCGTCGCACACGGTCATTCTTACTGCCAGTTCACTGACGTTTCATCCTCTGCAACAGAATTGTGGACAGGCTACGACTACGCCCACTTAGTACCAGTCGTTATATATCATTTACACTGGTTTGAACACCATCCAGTAAATGTTGGCCAAGGGGAGTATGGTCGCTAACGCGCCAGCGATGTTCCAAATTCGTGCAAGTCGCCAATAGGAATCCGGGATCGTCCCACCATGAGCAAACTGCTTGGCCATTTCGGCTTGTTTGATCTCCACCGGAACCAAAATCGCTGCCCAGATGACTCCTGAAATGATGAACAGCCAGAACCCCCAAGCCAGCCACCGGATACTCAGATAATTCATGTCGTGCAGGACGGCATTTCCAATCCCTGTCGCAAGGATCACAAGCACACCGCCAGCGGTGAAGAAGAAATCTGTCAGTGTAACTTGATGCTGGGCGAAGGCAATGACCACTGGGTTGCGAGTGCGGTCAGCCATCACCTTCCACCACCCCGTGATGATTATATTGCCTAGAAAGAGGACTGCACCCAGTATGTGCAAGCTTTTCAAGAGAAGATAGGTATTCATGGTCCTTTCAACTCCCTTGTTTTAGTGGCACAGATCGCCCTGAAGATTGTCATCGCGCATGACCGGCTCCTGCGCTTGATGTATCGCCGCGCTCCCAATTATTTTTCCGGCAACGGGATGTTTGGTGCCGAGGATGGTGTCAACTAAATGAATACGGACACAAGGGTTGCCAGCCCCGAAACAATCATGATTCCCGTAATAAGCCATCCCAAGCCTTTCGTCACTGCGTTATTGGCCTTATTGCCCATCACTGCCTTATTGCTACTGATGAGCACAATAAAAATTAATACTACAGGTGCGACTAAAGCATTCGCGACAGCAGAGTACAGAAGAGTTTTGATTGGATTTATATTCGTGAACCCGATCAATAGGCCCAGGGTCATCGAAACAATAATCACACCATAGAAGGTATGAGCTTCGTTGAGCTTATGGTCCAGCCCTACCTTCCAATTGAAACTTTCTGATAGGGCATACGACGCAGAACCCGCTAGAATAGGAACTGCAAGCAAACCGGTTCCGATAATACCTAAAGCAAAGAGTAAAAAAGCCTTCTCCCCAGCCAGCGGCCGGAGCGCGGCGGCAGCATCGGCAGCCGAGGAGATGTCGTTTACACCATGGGCAAACAGGGTCGCAGCACACACGGCAATAATGAAAAACATCACCGCATTAGAAAAGAACATTCCAGACCAGACATCTATTCTCATGCGCCTAATTTGCTTATCTAGAGACTTCGGTCGTGCCCCCCCAGTCGCTTTTGCCTTTGACGATTGTTCCTCACATTCTTGTGACGCTTGCCAGAAAAACAGGTAGGGAGAAATGGTTGTGCCCAGCACGGCGGTTATGAGAAAAATCTGGTCCTTAGACAGAGTGATTGAGGGCATGACTGCATGCTGCAGCACCTGTTTCCAATCCATGTGAATGGTGAATGCTGTGAGCACATAGGAGAACAGAACTAAAGTCAGCCACTTGAGATATCTGGCATATTGACGATAAGACATGAAGATCTGCAAAACCAGACTGAACACGGTAAATCCTATAACGAGGAGGCTGAAGCTCGCGTGAGGAATTACCAGTTGCGTGGCTGCAGCCATGGCCCCCAGATCTGCACCGATATTAAACGTGTTCGCCATGAACAATAGTGCCGCGCAGGTGTAGAGCGCCCATTTAGGATAGTATGCCTTGATGTTAGCCGCTAACCCACAGCCTGTGATGAAACCAATTCGTGCGCACATCTCCTGCACCACCGCCATGAGCGGAAACGTAAACCCTGCTAGCCACAGCAGTTGAAACCCATATTGAGCGCCCGCTTGCGAGTATGTAGCAATGCCAGATGGATCGTCGTCCGCCGCACCAGTCGTTAATCCTGGACCCAATATCTTCCAGTATGCGTGTGCCTTCTTGACTGGCGTTTGGTTCGTTACCTTTTTAATAATTCCCTTGGACGTATTGATAGTCTTATCTAAAACTACCGCTGGAGTTTTAAATAATCTTTCGAGTAATTTTTCAATCATTGCAGTATGAATAAATGCGGACAAGACCCCGTTATCAATTCCTCTCCTGTCCAGGAAAGTAGTCGCTGGGAAAGGCAGGCGGCGGCCGCCGTCTTGCCGTTTTAAGCTCGTGACTGCAAAACAGCGACAGACTACTTACTTCACACCCGCATTTGCAAAGTCTTCGGCTCCGGGAATTTTCCCGCGGAGGAGCCAAGTGTCCTGATGGACTTGCCACTTGCCCTTCACCTTTTGGACCTGCACAGGCTCAGGCTCAAAGTCGACCCACTGAGTCCATTGGCCGCGTTGCCTAAAGATGGTCACGCCCATGAGCATGCCATCCAACATGATTCCCGGCTCCCCAGCCTCACGACAAGGTGCTTTCTTGAACGACACCTCTCCTGCCCATTCGAACCCGTTCATCCGATCCGACTCGCTCAGGGCAGTCGAACGAACGCTGTCCACCGTTATCTCGCGGAATTGCCTGAGAAAACGAATGGGGGCAAACGAACTGCCAGTGTCTCGGGCAGTAATCCAGCCGTCCGGCCCTTTGATCCAGTGCTTCATAACTTCCGTGCGGGCAGCGTCCTGCGCCGCGCGTTCCATAGCTGAAATCTGCCCGGCGCCACCGCCAGTTTCGCCGGAGTCGGCTGAGTCCGATTTGCCGCAGCCCGGTGACCCGATGGCCATTGCTATCGCAACCGCGATACCTAAAAACATGCCCTTTCTGATCATGCCAGCCTCCGTGGTAAAGAACCGCAACAGTTTGTGTACCGAGCCTTGACCCGTTCCATCCCAAACAAAGCAGCCTACCCCTTTTTCTGTTTGCGGGAACCGCGGCGAAATGCCTCGCTTGGGTTACCTGTTTCGCCTTCCTTTGGGAGCCGGTTTTGTTGCGTCGTCATCGGCCTTGGCTTTGGCGGCTTCGGCTTCGGCAGCAGCCAGCATCGTCGCGATGCTCGTGTCGGGCGACGGCGTGATGCGGAAGCGCTTGATCACATCGCCCACAGGTCCGAGGAACGTCAGCACGCCGTCGGATCCGAGTTCCCATGCTGGCGGCGGTTCAGCGAAGTTAAATTGCCCTCCGGGGTAGATCAAGGCCGCTTCCCCTGAGTCGACCCGATCCGTCCGAACAACGGGCTTGCCATCGAGGTAGATAACCGTTTCAATTAGCCCAGGCTTGGCATTCGGACCACTAGGGCGCTCGGAGGTCATCCAGTACAGGTGCTGGCTGTCGGGCGAAAATGCCCGGTAGCGGACGTTCTGGTTCTCGAAGGTGCCCCACACGTGCTGCCCGTCCACGAATAGGCCTTGCGCGGCCGCGCGAGCGAACTGCGCTAGTACGCCCTGCTTGGGGTCCACGGACGGTTTGTTGCCCCAGACGGCAACGTGTTTACTGTCGGGAGTAAATGCGAATTTCTCGCCGCGCAGACCGGTCGGCTTTCCGTCTAAGTACATAATGCCGCTGGGAGAGGTGGCATAGGCGTAGTGCGACCCATCCGGGCTGAACGTGACCGACGCGCAGTTGGCTTGCTCATCAATCCGCTCAAGTTTGCCGTCAATGTAGAGCTTGAAGCCGCCGGGTGGCGGCGACTGCCGCATGCCGCAGTATGCGACACGTCTGCCGTCGGGGCTGAACAGGAACTTGAGGGCTGCACCGTCGAACGCGTCCGACTCGTCCTCGTTGATCACGACGAAGAACTTATTGGCACTTTGGGCCACGTATCCCACCTTTGACGAGTCGGCGGAGTACGCCAGCATCTCGGGCATCCAGATCCCGTCGTACTGCTGCCCCTTCTTGCCATCTATCAGCACGAAGTTCACGTTGTTGGCCACGCTGCAAACCGCAGCGAAGTGTTTGCCGTCCGGACTAAAAGCCACTTTCAGAATACGAGTGCAGTCGCTGCCTTCAACCTTCTTGCCGTTGACGACGAGGAATTCACCGGGTGGGTTCAATCGCTGTACCACGGCCGCAAACGCGCCTCCCGCCGGCGCCATGACGAGTTGGCTGATGCCGTCCGTCTTCATCTTCAACTTGCCGTCCACCGTCAAGCCCACGATGGCGCCCTGGCGGACGAGGGAGAACAGATGCTGGCCGTCAGCCGTGAAATGAAGGTTGTCCCCAACGTACCCCATATCCTTGCCGTCCACGATTACTGTGCTCTTATCGCGGCTGATCTGCGCGGCATAGGCGAACCGCGCGCCGTCACGGGTGAACAAAGGATCGATTGTTCCCTGCGTGCCTCCGCCTCCCGAGCCAAAAATGCCCGGCATCTTCTGGCCGTCCACCCACAGCTCGTAGCCGCCGAAGACAGACCTGGTGAACATCAGGTGTTTGCCGTCCTCACCAGTGAACTCCAGTGACATATTGACGGTAGTTCCGACGATGCCCTCGGAGGGAAGGCGCACAGTCTCCTTGCCGTCCACCATTAGGACCCACTCCTTGCCTTGTCGCCCAACATACGCGAACCGTCTGCCGTCTTTGCTGAAGATGACGGGACGCGCGCTCGTATCGGGTCCTGTGCGACCCGCCAGCGAGGCAGCGCGCTGCGCTTCGGCCTGAGGACGAGGATCCACGTACGCTGACGTGGGCGTCACGATCTCGTCGAACTTCGGCCCCTCGGCGCCATCGACGATCACGACCACCCGGCTGCCTTTTCTGGCCACCGATGCCAGGTGCACGCCGCGTGGGCTGACGACATACTTCACGTCCTGCGCCACCGGCCCCACAACCTGCTCTTCGACTTTCGCGGCGGCTGACACAGATGAGAAGAGAAGGCCAAGAGTGATGACCACGACCACGCTAGCAAGGAGAAACCGCAGAATTATTTTCATGTTCGCCTCCTTCGTGCGGAGATCACGATGCGTCCTTCGCGCACGGCCTTATTTGCTTCAGCAGGCAGAGACGAGGCGCATAATTGCACTTCATTTACTTGTGGGAAGGTACAGCCGGAGCAGCCGTCGGCTGGGCCGGGTAGGTTTCCTTCAGCGCCTGGGCGACGGCGTCGGGCACGGAGATGTCCTTGCGGCTATGCTCGGTGATGCGGTCGTATCGATCCTGCGTCGTCTCGACCGGCATCTGTCGGTTGTACTCGTCGGTGATCTCCGCTCCCACCTTTATGGAGCGCCACGCTGAGGGCCTTGCGCAGGTCCCGCCCGCTGATGTCGATGACTTTGCCGAGGTACGGCTCCGCGATCCGCCGGGCGATCACGTCGGCATTCTTGTAATAGTATTCCGAAATCTGCCGGTGCCCCTCCTCGTGCTCCACCGTCCATGTCTGCGGCTTCGTTGGCAGCCAGATGGTGATGTCGAGCTGGAGCGTCACTTTGATCTGGTTGATCGTCACTTTCGCGTGTGTCGCATCTGTCAGCGCCGCCTGCCCGCCCACGGACGCATCAGACAGAAAATCGGACGCGCAGACGGCTTCCTCGGGCCCCCTCAGCGGCGGCCTCTCCCGAGGTGGCCGCCGAGGGTCAAAGTACCGCGTCCCCATGTTCACTGGCATCTTCACAATCGTCACCTGCGGCTGCTCCGCATGAACAGACGGCACCCAGGGGATCAGCAGAACCATCACGATGAACGACAATCGCATGAGCTACCTTCCTGATTGTTCGACGCGATTACACGAGCTTTGACATCACGAGGGTGCGAGATCGTTCAAAGCGCCGGCCGGTTCTTCTGCGCGCTCTCCTTTTCTTTGATCTCGCGCGCCTTGGCTGCTTCGATTAGGTACTTGTGCGTGGCATCGGTCGCGCTGCGGTCCAGCGGTTTGTTGCCCATCACC
>Ga0184623_10001471_pt1 | contig 10217 bp, 10 predicted proteins | sample PLM1_100_b1_FD_133138 | JGI IMG/M metagenome (GOLD analysis project Ga0184623, IMG submission 133138) | Groundwater sediment microbial communities from an aquifer in East River, Colorado, USA - PLM1_100_b1 | ecosystem: Environmental > Terrestrial > Soil > Riparian zone | place: USA: East River...
CCCGCTGCAGGCGCGGGAGGCCAATGTGGAGGGCGAGGGCGCGATCGGCATGTCCGCGCTGTTCAAGGCCGGGCTGCGAATGGCCCCAGGCCGGGTGCTGGTCGGGGAGGCCCGCGGCCCGGAGGTGCTGGTGATGCTCAACGCGATGTCCCAAGGCAACGACGGGTCGCTGGGCACCATCCACGCCTCCACCTCCGCCGGGGTCATCGACAAGCTCGCCGTCTACGCCGCGCAAGCCCCCGAACAGCTCTCCAGCGAGACGATCAAACGGCTCATCGCCGAAGCCCTGCACCTCGTGGTGCAGCTCCGCTTCACCGCCGACGGCCTGCGCGTGGTCACGTCTGTGCGGGAGATCGCCGGCTACGACGGCGATCAGGTCGCCTCGAACGAGATCTTCCGCCCCGGTCCCGACGGCGGGCGGGCACAGCCCGGCGCGCCGATCTCCACCGCGACGTTGGCCCGATTGGAGGCCCACGGCTTCGACCGCCGCTGGCTGCAACGCCCCGCCGACTGGCGTTACCTGGGCACGCCCGATCGGTCCCTGTCATGACCGGCGCGTTCGGGGCCGGAGTGAACGGCGAGGTACTGCTCGCGGGCCTGCTCGGCGCCGGCGGCGGCCTCGGCGCGTGGCTCCTGCTGCTCGGCGTCCTCGGGGTCCGGGTGCTCGACCTGTCCGAGGACGGCCCGGGTGCGCGCGACCCGCAGACACGCGGGCCATGGGCGAGGTGGGCTCGCGGACGGCCGGTGTCGTGGCGGCGGCTCGCCACGTGCGTCGCGGTCGGACTGGCGGTGGGGGCCATAACACGGTGGCCGGTCGCCGCGCTGCTCGCGGGCTGCGGGGCGTGGGCCCTGCCGGCGTTGGTCGGCCCGGACCGCGAGCACCAGCGCCGGGTCGCCCGGATCGAGGCGGTTGCGACCTGGACCGAGTCGCTGCGCGACACCCTCGCCGCCGCCGCTGGGCTGGAGCAGGCCATCGTCGCGACCGCTTCGATGGCACCCGAGCCGATCCGCGACGAGGTCGGCCTCCTCGCGGGCCGGTTGCGGCGCGGCGACCGGTTGGCTGATGCGCTGCGCGGCTTCGCCGCCGACCTCGACGACGCCACCGGTGACCTCGTCGTCACCGCCCTCGTCTTGGCCGCGGAGCGCAACGCCCGGCACATCGCCGACCTCCTCGGTCTGCTCGCCACCGCGGCGCGGGACCAGGCGACGCTGCGGATGCAGACCGCCGCCGCCCGGGCGCACATCCGCACCTCCACCCGGGTCATCACCGGGGTCACCCTCGTCATGGCTGGTGGGCTGGTACTGCTCAACCGCGGCTACCTGCAGCCCTATGACACCGCGCTCGGACAGCTCGTCCTCGCCGTGACTGGGCTGGTGTTTACCGCCGGGTTCGCATGGCTCGCCGCGATCGCCAAACCCGAGACCGAACCACGCGTCCTCGCGATTCCCGACGCTTACACGCGCCTCGCCCGTGGCATCGTCGGGAACCCATCATGACCGGCGTGGTGCTGCTGACCGGCGTCGGACTTGGCGTCGGCCTGTGGCTGCTCGCGCTCGGGCTGTTCCCGCGCCCGCCCAGGTTGGACCGCGAACTCACCGACCTGTATCGGCGGCCCGAGGCGGACGAACCAGATCCCGGTGTGGCGTCGGCCGGGTGGACCGGGCGACTCGGCCAACCAGCGGTGCGGGTGTTGACCCGGGCCGGGCTACCGCGCGCCGCCACCAAGAGGGACCTGGCCGCGATCGGGAAACCCGTCCAGGTCCACCTCGCGGAACAGGCTAGCGCCGCGGTCATCGGCCTGCTTCTCCCGCCCGCGGCCGCGACCCTCCTCGCGCTCGCCGGCATCAACCTCGGGATCGCGGTCCCGCTGTGGGCGTCCGTCTTCCTCGCGATCGGCGGGCTGGTCCTGCCCGAGCTGGCCGTCCGCAGCGAAGCGGCGAAACACCGGGCCGCATTCCGGCACGCCCTCGGCGCGTTCCTCGACCTCGTCGTCGTCTCCCTCGCCGGCGGCTCCGGCATCGACCAAGCACTCGACGACGCCGCGTCCGTCGGCCACGGCCCCGCCTACACCGAACTGCGCTACGCCCTCGCCGAAGCCCGCCTCGCCCGCGTCCCACCGTGGGACACCCTCGCCGCCCTCGGACAACGCGTCGGCGTCACCGAACTCGCCCAACTCGCCGCCACCGTCGGCCTCGCCGGCACCGAAGGCGCCAAAGTCCGCGCCTCGCTGCGCGCCCGCGCCGCCGCGCTCCGCACCAAACAACTCACCGACACCACCGCCACCGCCGCCTCAGCCACCGAACGCATGTCCCTACCCATCGTCGCCCTCTTCACAGGGTTCCTCATCTTCATCGGCTTCCCCGCCGTGACCGCCGTCCTCGGCGGCCTCTAGAAACCCCGTCAGTTCACGAATACCGAAGCGCCCGTCTGTACGACACCACGCAGGCAAAGGAGCACCGCCATGCACCACCTGATCGGCTACCTGACCAGCCATCTGCCCGGCCGCGCCCTTGCCCCGCGCGATCGCGGCGACACCGACCCCGTCGTCCTCGTCTGCGTCATGACCGGCACCGCGTTGATTCTCCTCGGCATCACCGTGCCGATCTGGCTCCCAGACATCATCTGCGACTGCTGACCTCACCACTGACCAGCCGCACTGGCCGCCAACCCCCATCGAGGAGCACCACCGGATCCAAGGAGCAGCACCATGAACACCGTCATCCTGTGCCTGACCGCCGAGATCCGCCGCCGCGTCAAAGCGCTGCGCGCCACCGGAGACGCCGGCTACTCCACCGAAACCGTCGTCACCATCGCCGTACTCGTCGGCGCCGCCCTGGTCGTCCTCGGCATCATCGTCACCAAGGTCACCGCCAAGGCCAACTCCATCAACCTCGGCCTCGGCCTGTGACCCGGCCGCCATGACCTCCACCGTCAGTGTAGGGAGTCATCGAACATGGCGGTTGAGCCCCATAGTTGGCGGTCGCGTGACGGTTGGCCGACAAGCTGGCGGTCAACCCGCCCATCAGACGTCCGTTCTTACTCGGAAACAGCCATGTCGCTATGCCAGCGACCACTTTGGCCTCGCCTCAACCACAAGAGAGGTTCCAGCCATGCTCGAAGAAACCGCCAACTTCGATGCCCCACTGCCACCTTCTCGCCCGTCAAGTTACGCGGATCGCTCGCCGTTTTCCCGGGATCCGACCCACAAGAAGGCTGCACCATCCGCCATGTCCACGGAATCCCTACACGCGAAACCCAGTCGGGACGCCGGCGGGGCGAGCATCCAACTGGTCCTCGCCGTGCCCACGCTGATGCTGTGCCTGCTTTTCGTGGTGCAGGCCGCGGTGTGGTGGCACGCCACCCACGTGGCCCAATCGGCCGCTACCCGCGCCGTCGACACCGCACGCGTCGACGGCGGCACCGCCGCGGCCGGGGAGGCGACCGGCCGGGACACCGTGACCGCGCTCGGCGACACCGTCCTGCGGGACCCCAGCGTCGACGTCGAGCGCACCGCGACTGAGACCCGTGCCGAGGTCCGCGGGGTCGCCATGACCGTGATCCCAGGCGTCCGGTGGCGGGTCCGGGCCACCGCCGTCGCGCCGACCGAACGATTCACCCTGCCCGGCGCGCTACCGCGGGCGGTGGGCCGATGACCAGGCCAGTCACCGGAGCGCATCGCGGCTCACCACGGAACCGACGGAAGCCGACCTGCCGTCGCTGCGATCGCGGCGACCGAGGATCGGCCCCGGTCGAGTTGGCCGTGGTGGTGCCGCTGCTGGTCATGCTGCTGCTGTTCGTGGTGCTGTGCGGACGTCTCGTCTCCGCGCAGCTCGACCTGGATGCCGCCGCGCACGGCGCCGCCCGCGCCGCCTCGATCGCCCGCACCCCGGCCGCCGCCGATACCGCAGCGCGAAGCACCGCCCTGGACACCCTCGCCGCCCGAGGCGTCACCTGCCGGCAGCCCCAGGTCATGGTCGACACCGGCGGCCTACAACCGGGCGGGGTCGTGACCGTCACCGTCGCGTGCACCGTTCCGCTGGCCGATCTGACCTTGCTCGGCGTGCCAGGTTCCCGCGTTGCGTCAGCGACGGCGACCTCGCCAGTAGATAGATGGAGATCGCTGCCCCGCAACGGAGTAGGTCTGTGAAGCGGCTGCGCCGGTTCTGCTACCGGCCCACCCCCCGGATGCGCGCCCGCATCAGGAGACGGCGGCGCCGGACCCGCCGCGACCGCGGCCAGGTGACGCCGTTCGTGGTCATCCTCACCACCGCGCTGATCGCGTTCGCCGGCCTGGTGTTCGACGCCGGCATGGCACTCTCAGCCAAGACCCAGGCACTCGATGCCGCCCAGGCGGCGGCCCGCGCCGGCGCCCAGGAACTCGACCTGGTGACTTATCGCACCACCGGCGTCGCACGTCTCGACCCCGCCCGCGCCAGGGCAACCGCCCAGCGGTGGCTCACCACCGCCGGCCTACGAGGCGAGGCCACCGCCACCACCGCGGTGGTCACCGTCACCGTGCACCGCGGCCACCGCACCCAACTGCTGCGCCTCGTCGGCGTCTCCCGCCTCGACGTATCGGCGACCGCCACCGCGACCGCCCGCCAAAGCCCCGGCGCCGGTCAACCCTGAGAACGGAGAGAACGTCGATGCGTGCCCTTGGAGCCGCACTGCGGATCGCAGGTCGGCTCGTTCGTGCCCTGTTCGCACTGGCGTTGCTCGCCGGGCTGCTGGGCGGGTTGCCGTGGCTGCTCGTGACCTGGATCGGCTGGCCGCTCCCGGATCACCTCCCGACCCTGGATGAGACGTCGACGGCGCTCACCACCTCGGTCGACGACGGCCGGCTGCTGAACGTCCTCGCGGTCGTGGCCTGGATCCTGTGGGCATTGTTCCTGCGCGACGTCGCCGTCGCAGCCATCGAGGCAGCCATCGACCTGTCCGAGGCAAGGCAAGGCCGCACCCGCGTACCGCGCCCCACTCGGGACCCAATCCGGCTCGCCGCCACCGTCCTCATCGGAACCGTGATCGGCGCGGTCCTCCTCGGGCCGCTCCGCGGCGCCGCCGGCACCCGCGCTCCCGGCGGCATCGACGCGGCCCACGCCGCGACCCGCCCACCGGTCGCCGCAGCGACAGCAGCTCCCCACACCGCCACCACCACCAAGGACGCCGACCCGGTAGTCGCTGCCGGACCCGCGTCCGCGACCCGCCCACCGACCCGTCCCGCCGTCGCCACGATCCCCAGCACCCCGTCCATGTCCACGACCGCGACTGCCGGCTCGATGACTAGCGGGATCCCGGGCTGGGCGCGCGACGCGCCCGGTGGCACCTACACCGTCCGCGACGGAGACAACCTGTGGGACATCGCCGCCGCACACCTCGGTGACCCGTTCCGGTGGCGGGAAATCTACGTCCTCAACCGCCACCAGCCCCAGCACAACGGCTACGCCCTCACCGACCCCGACCAGATCCACATCGGCTGGACCCTCGCCCTCCCCGCCCGCACAACCGTCCCGCCCCCTGAGTCGAGCCCCCCGCCGTCCGCCGACGAACCGGCGCCCCCATCGCCCGACGGGGACGTCGCGCCCGAATCATCAGCACCTCCGCCAGACCGCCCCGAAGAACTTCCACCGCCGACCACACCCGCACCCACACCCAGCGCCGGAGCCTTTCCGGGCGACGACGGCATCGCCGGACCGCCACCAACGCCAACCACACAGGCGCCCAGCACCACAAGCATCAGCCCATTACCGAGCCACACCGCCGGGCACCCCGCGCCGGCCCCGGACCGGACCGCGAACCCAGGCCCGCCCGGGATCACCCTGACCGGCAACAGCTGGGTCGACCTCGGCCTGGCCACCGCGATCGCCAACGCCGCCGCCCTCATCTGGGCACATCGCCGCCGCCGCTACCAACCCCGCCCGCCCACACCCCAACTCCGGCTCGACGACCCCGACATGGCCCCGCTTCCCGGCATCGTCAACCAGATCCGCCATCGGCTGCGTCACCGCGCCGAGGGAGCCGCCACCGAACGCGAAGCCGAAGCAGCGGTCCAGCACGCGGCCGGTCGCGCTGAAACCGGTGCCCAGGTCACCGACGAGGTCGAGCCACACCACGCCGAAGACGGCGCAGTCCCGGCTCCCGTGATACCGGCGCTCGCCGGGCCGCTGGCCCCCGTCTGGCCGCCAGCCGGGCTCGGCCTCACCGGCCCCGGCGGCGAAGCCGCCGCCCGCGGTTTCCTCATCGCCACACTCGCCACCGGCACGCCAGAGGACATGGACAGCCCCGGCGAGGTCGTCATCCCCGCCGTCACCCTCGCCACCCTCCTCGGCGCGGGCGCCGTCGACGTCCCCGACATTCCCCGCCTCACCGTCACCGACGGGCTCCCTGAAGCCCTCGACGTCCTCGAAGAACAGACCCTGCGCCGGTCCCGCCTCGTCTACGCCTACGAGGCCGACAACGTCGAAACGCTGCGCCGCGTCGCACCCGATGAGGAACCCCTCCCACCCGTCGTGCTCCTCGCGGACGCCACCGCCGCCCACGAACGCGCCCGCATCGCCGCGCTCCTCACCCAGGGCCAACGCCTGGACCTGCACGGCATCCTCCTCGGCCCCTGGCGTGACGGCGACACCGTCACCGTCGCCGCGGACGGCACCACCACCCCCGCCGGCACCGACACCGCCCGCCACGGCGCCCACCCCGCCGACATCGGCCGCCTCACCGTCCTCACCCCCGACCACACCAACGACCTGCTCCGCACCCTCCCCGAAGCCCACACCGGGCAACGCCAAGGCGCCGTCGCCGACCGCACCAACCCGGCCGCGCGGTCACCCGCCGAACCGACAGCTTCCGACCCGACCGACAGCGGCGCCGACGCCGCGACACCCGCTGGCGACGGCGATGGCGACCATTCCGCAGCCCCGCGAACGGACCCATCAGGCGGCAGGCCGCCGCGCCAGCGGATCACCCTTCGCGACGCCGAAGCCGCGACCACGCCCGGCATCCCCGCTCCCCGCAACGGCCACCCAAGCGCCGCACCCGGTGACCAACCGCAGCCAGACGGCGCCACACCTCCCACCGGGACGCCAACCGAGCCCGACCACGCCGAGAACTTCCCCGACGAACCGACCCGCGACGGCGACACGCCCGCCAGACGGTCCGACGTCGACTCCCGCCCCGACGCGGCAGCAGAGGCCGTGGACCGCGACCAGGCCGGCCACGCAACGACATCCGCTGCGAACAACCATCGCGCGCGGGTCCACGTCCTCGGACCGCCCCGCATCCACGGATACAGCCCGCCGCGCGGCCAGGCGATCCGCAAGAAATCTCTCGAGCTGCTGGTGTACCTCGCTGTCCACGGCGGCAGTGCCACCCAGGACGCCATCCTCGAAGACGTCCTCGCCTACGCCCTGCGCAGCACCGCGGACGCGCAACTCCACACCAACGTCTACGGGCTGCGCCGCGCTCTCAAACACGCCGCCGGTGACGCCCAGCACCTGACCCACACCGGAAACCGGTACGCGCTCGACCCCGACCTCGTCGAGGTCGACCTGTGGAACATGCAGGCCACGATCGCCGACGCCGACGCCACCACCGACCGCGCGGCACGGATCGCCGCGCTGCGCCGCGCCGTCGAGCAGTACCACGGCGCCTTGGCCCAGGACTGCGAATACGAATGGGTCGAACCCCACCGCGAAGCCGCCCGCCAACAAGCCCTCGACACCCACCGCGCCCTCGCCGCCGAACTCGCCGCCCACCAACCCGAGGACGCACTCGCCGTCCTCGACACCGCGATCGGGCACAGCCCCTACGCCGACCCCCTCTACCAGGATGCTATGCGGATCCACCACCAACTCGGTGACCTCGACGGAATTCGCGCCCGACACCGCGACCTGACCCTGCGGCTGAAAGAAATCGACACCGACCCCACCGACGACGCGGAGAGGCTCGCCGCCCAACTCATCGCCGACCTGCAGAACCGCGCGTCACGCAGGTCCTCCGGCACCAGCGACACGCAATGACCAACACCCGGCACCGCAAACACGGCCGTTCCAGCGGAATGGCCACGCTCCCCCGATTCCATTGAGCCAGCGCGCCCGGCCCGCAACCTGGCGCCTCGAGAATTGGGCCAATCTGTCGCACATGGGCTATCCACATCGCCCGTGGATGAACGGCCAGCACCAATACACCGGCGGCAAGGCCACTGATTCCGCACGCCCGTGTCGGAGCCTGGATCTGACCTGCGGAAACTTGACTCAGTTGGCCATTGCAGCGACAATTTGTGGAAACTTCGAAACGAAACCGGGAGTCCTCTGCAATGGCACAGAAGGTAGAAGTCCGCCTGATCGACGACCTCGACGGCAAGGAAGCCAACGAGACCATCTCCTTCGGGTTGGACGGCAGCAACTACGAGATCGATCTCTCCGCCAAGAACGCCGACAAGCTCCGCGGCGCGTTCGCGACCTATGTCGGCGTCGCTCGCAAGGCCGGCCGAATTCCCGCCAAGGCGGGTCGCAGGCGCAGCGGCGGTTCCGCGACGGCCGACCGCGAGCAGAACCAGGCCATCCGCGAATGGGCCAAGAAGCAAGGGCTCAACGTCAGCGAGCGTGGCCGCATCCCCGCGGAGATCGTGGAGAAGTACCACGCCAGCGTGTGACAAGAAAACCAGACGCGTCCCGGTTCCACCCGGGCATCCGCGGGCTCCACAAATGGGCACCAAACGCCTGGCGCCTGCGATGAGTACTCGAAAGGCCGCCCCGCCGATGCGGGCGTCCGTGTCGGCGGCGCGGCAGCACCCTCAACCATCGGATTCAACAGTCCGACGCCCCGCGAGCACCCCATCAGGCGTCGCCGGCTGGGGTGTTTCCGCAGGTCAGGGGTGGGCCGCCGGGGGCTCGAACCCCGAACCGATGGATTAAAAGTCCACTGCTCTGCCAAATTGAGCTAGCGGCCCGTCGAGGTGTGAGGCTACCGGACGGTGGGGGCGTGGGGCCTGTGGGATACGCCGGAGCGGGCCTCTGCCCGGTGGCTCAGCGAGCCTGCCCGCGGCCACGACCGCGTAGGCGCCAAGATTGTCTTCCGTCGTCTTGGCGTCCGCCGCGTGTACTAGTGGCTAACCGACTGGGTCGTGCCGCCCTCTAGCCGCGCCTCGGCGCGCGTCGGCGAAGGAACGACGCACACCCGTGGTCGTTGCCCTGGTCAAGCTAGGGATGCCGACGTCTGGCAGTCCTCGGCGTGCTAGCTGGCCGCCACAGCAGCAGCAACTGCCGAGAACTCGGGTTGCTCATGTAGATGGTGGCGCTTCAGCAGCCGCAGACGGCCCTGGCGGACCTCGGGGACGAGTCGCTCGGCGAGGTCCCGCAACTGTGACTCGTCGCGTCGTTGGTGGTCGTATGGCAAACGCGTTGAGTGTGGCCGCGTGGATCAGTTGCGCTGCGACGAGTCGCTGGGTGCGCAGCCCATGCGGTTTCATGCCGTCGAGGTAGCGGAAGACTGCCTTGAACTGCTCGCCGCCTCCTTCGACCGCGCTGGCGAAGGCGCGCCGCATGTCTGCTGGCGTAAGGTCCTCGCCTTCGACGGCCGAGCACAACGCGGCCGTCATGTCTTCCAGCGTTTCGAGCATCCTGCCCTTGTGGCGGGCGATGTGGTCGCGCAACGCCTTGCGCTGCTCGGATGTGTACTGCAGGTCCAGCTTCTGCGCTTCGAGGCGGCTATCCCAGCGGTACTTGAGCGCCGGCGCGGCCAGTGCCGTGAACGCTGCAACGACTATCGACACAGCGGCGGAGACCAGGGCAGCGACCACAGGCGGGTCGAGCGTGGCGAACCATTCCAGCACCTGGCCACCTCTCTGCCGCGCACTGCCGGAGACAGCGGAATCGACTTACGACCACCGAGGCGAAACAGCCTCACCGTAGACGTAACCGGATCCCGAACGCTGACGTTCGCGCTTGTCGCGCCACTACCGCGGCGCGGCCGGTACAGGCCCGCGCCGCGGGCGGCGTTGGGACTCGCGATTGTCGGCGTCGGGTTCTCGGCCCACGGTCGCTTCAACACGGGTCGTCGCTTCTGCCCGGCCGCAGCCACCGTCTACGCGGCGGGCCGGCGTCGTTTGCGGGGGATGAGTTTGCTGGCGGCTTCGGTGCTGTGGCGTTCAAGTTCGAGCAGGACGGAGGTGTACGTGTCGCCGGTGATGACGATCGAGGAATGCCCGAGCGTCTCCTGC
>Ga0184623_10001472_pt1 | contig 10212 bp, 14 predicted proteins | sample PLM1_100_b1_FD_133138 | JGI IMG/M metagenome (GOLD analysis project Ga0184623, IMG submission 133138) | Groundwater sediment microbial communities from an aquifer in East River, Colorado, USA - PLM1_100_b1 | ecosystem: Environmental > Terrestrial > Soil > Riparian zone | place: USA: East River...
GACGCCGGAAGACTACGCGATTCAGCGCCACTACGAACGCGCCCACATCCCCTCACCGCTCGCGCCGGAAATCCAGAGCGAAATCGCCGCGCGGCGCGAGATGGGGCGACGCATCCGCAACTCGGCCATCCCAGAGTACGAGCAAGGCGTCACGCAGATGCTCACGGCCGTTGACAACGTGCAGGACGCGGCCCTCACCGCGTCCGTTGCCACGCGCGTCATCATGCCAGTGCTCGGCCAGTTCGGCGCCTGGCTCGCACCCGCCGTGCTCGCCCTCGGCAAGATCGCCGGCCTTCTCAACTGGCTCGGCCTCGGCCTCTTCGCCTTCGGCGTGGCCTACGCGCTCGCCTGCAAAGGCCCCAAGGCCGCCGTGGCGCAAGCCAGCGTGCCGGCGCTCGCCGGCTACCTCTTCAAAGGCATCCGGGCCGTGCTCCCACGAATGCAGGGCATCCCGCACGCCCCGCCCGGCCAAACCCAGAAGGGCAGAATGGCCGCGATGATGTTCGGCTCACCCGAGGGGCGAGCTCTCACGAATAACCGCGGCTCCCGATGGGGACGAATGCGAATCGGCTTCGGCGAAGCACTCCAGGCCGCCCAGGTCGCGAGCGACCTCACCGGCTACGGACTCTCGCTCGGCGCCCTCATGGGCTTTGTCGGCGAAACCACCTACGGCGCCGCTCGCGCGTCGCAGGGCGAGAAGGTGCGCATCCGGTCGCCCGCCGTCAATCACGCATTCCGCGAGATTGTCGGCCCGCGCGTCGCCCACCTCGGCCGCGCCGCCGCGTGGCACCACGAACAGTGCGCCCGCGCGCTCGCCAGCGCGCCGTTCATCCTGCGCGATCCCGAGATGTGGGGCGACGAGCTCTACAGCATCACCTGGCTCGTCGTCTACACGAGCATCGAGCCCCTCATGTGGGACACGCATCAGCTGCGCTGGCGCGAGACGGTCATCGACCACCTCCCGGCCGAGTGGACCCCATGGGAGGTCCGCGACCCGGTGACGCGCGGCAACCTCCAGGACATGGGCATCGACCCGGACGCGCCGGGCCGATGGCCCATTCCAGGCTCGCCGCTCACCATCACGACCGAGCGGCTCGTCCTGGAGCTCGGCCCCGAGTGCAGCCAGGCCCTCATGCGCTGGCTGTACGCGGCGCCGGAAGACCCACTGCGACGCTTTGTCGCCGAGCTCTCGATGCGCGTCACGGAGCGACTCTGGTACTGGCTCGAAGGACATCCCCACTGGCCCGAGTGGCAACTGTCGCCGACAACGGCGGTCTGGGAGTCCCTCTGGAAAGCGAACCGCTGGCCGATCGTTTCCGACGACCCCGATAGACTGCTCGCCGCGTGGGCCGCGTCCGAGCAGTACGTGCGGGACACGGGCGTCAAGTACATCGACGCCCCGATCCTAGACGACATCTGGGAGAAGGCCGGCACGCCGCTGCTACGCATCCTCGGCGACACGGCCGAGCTCCCCCCGGAACACCTCGTGCCCTGGACTCTCGCCACCGGCGAGAGCTCAGACGTCGCCTTCGGCACCAACCTACAAGACGCGCAGACGCGGCTGAACACCCTGCTCCAGAGCTCGCGCCCGCGCGACCCCCAGGACTAGCGCCCAGATCCTAGCGCGCCCGCTCGAGCAACATTAGGCGCGCCTACTTAACGAGGACACCTTGCGGGGCCACGGGGGCGCCTAAGACAAAAGGGAAAGGCGCGCTCGGCGCCGATTCAGAGCGACTCCCAGTGAAGACAACAACCGCCGTCACCCACACGGTATGCTGCCCGACTGGCAGCGCCAAGCACGGCTGCGCGGCCGTGCTCGTGACCCCGGCGAGCAGAGGAACACCAGGCGGCGCCGAGGGAGTCCCCGGCGCAACGTAGACGTTATACGAGACCGGAATCGTGATCGCCGTGCCATCGGTGAACGTGGTCACGGGCGACCACGACGCGGCGCAATCCTTTCCCACGAGCGGGCCCACCGCAGCAGCAGCGACCGGGACCAGCAGCAGCAGCAGCATCAACACCCCACGCAGAAGCATCACACCCTCCCCGTCGAACCGGAATCAACACCCGGCGCGATGCTACACCACCGTTTGACGTTTGTTGAACACGGACGCGCACGTCCTACACCACGAGCTCCCCCACACTCTGATATTAAGAAGAAGTCTCCCTTGAGGGAGGATGGAAGGGTGACGTGTCGGGCCGGCCAGGGTCGCTCGCCGCCTGCGTTCGCTGCGCTCTCGCCCGCGTCTCCCTATCCTCGCCGACATCCTGCCACTGGCAGGCTGCGTCTCGGCCTGGCCGGCCCGACACGTCACCCTTCCATCCTCCCTCAAGGGAGCCAGAGTGTGGGAGAGCTCCGGACGTGCGCAGGAAAAACACTTGCGGAGAGAGCCCCACAGTGCTAGGCCCCGGCACCAGGACCGGCGCCGCCACGCGGCGCCCCCCCGCGCGATACAGCCAACACTGTATAATCGCGTCCAACCGTGCACATCGCGAAGCTCTACAAAATCAACCACAACCTCGTCATGGTCCTGCCGGCCGCCGTCTGGCGCGCCTGGCAACTCAAGCCAGGCGACCGGCTCGTGATCGAACAAACGGAACCCGGCCGAGCAACCTTCCGCCCGCTGGAGGTACCACCCTATGATCCCGTTCACGGACGCGACGATTCACCTCGACGCACTCGACGAGCCGGCCGCCCCTCTGCGCGAATTGATCGACCCCCAGGCGCTCGGTGACCTCGCCGACGACATGGCAGTCAACAACCTCCTGCAACCTATCGGCGCCCGTGGGCCGAGCCCAGCCGGGCGCTACGAATGTGTCTGGGGCCATCGCCGGATGCTCGCCGCGAGAATGCTCCGGTGGGAAACCATCCCGGCTCGCGTCTGCCCGTGGCCCACCGATCCCGCGCTCGCGCGGCTCGCGGAGAACATGATGCGCACCGACTTAAACCCGCGCGAAGAGGCCAAGGCCGTCCGCGCGCTCCGAGGCCAAGGCCACCCGGTCTCCGCGATCGCGCGCATTCTGCGCCGCTCCCTCGGGTGGGTGGACTCGCGCGTCGAGCTCCTGACCTGGCCCGACGACGTGCAAGAGCTCGTCGCCCGAGGCGAGCTCCCCATGAGCTCGGCTCGCCTACTCGCCGAAATCGACCATGAACAATATCGCGCCAGCCTGATCCACGAGGTAAAACGCACCGGAGCCACCGCCAACGTCGTGAGCGTCTGGCTCGCGCACTACCAGGCCGACCGCGAGCGAATCATCAGGAACACCGAGACGGTCGAACAGATCGTGACCCGCCGCGAGGCGTTCACGATCCTATTCACCTGCGAGGTATGCAGCAAGCAGGACGACACGCGGCGCTCGGCGCTCCTCCGCGTCTGCGCCGACTGCGCCCGCACCCTTGAGGAAGAGAAGCACGCCGCTGCTGCGGCGCCGACAGGCTGAGGCCGATTTCCGGGACCACCAACCGGCCCCGCGTGGCGGCGCACACCGTAGCGCCGGGAAGCAACGGCACAGTAGGCCTAACGAACGGCTTGGAGCCATCAGGCTCACGCAGCAACCACCCCCAAGCTCACCTACGGTCAGCCTGTTACTATCCTGTGGATAGAATGTGGGCAAAACCGCCACGGGGGGGTAAGGCAAGAAGCGTGCCCCCCCCCATTCCCCCCCTAAGAACTACAGACAGAAGAACTACTAGTAGAACCGCTTGGGGATAAGATCCGGCCGGGGTCGATAGATTAGTGCCAGCCTACGCGTAGAACGCTCCGGACAGCCCTGGCACGAATCTATCGACAAGGCCCGGCCGGAGCCCCAAGCGGGGAGGCTGCTCGCGACGGGCGGAAAGGACATCGACCGCCCGCCGCCAGCAGCCTGTCACGGGGCAGAAGGCCACCCCGGACGGCCGGCGAGCTCCTACGCGGCCGGCGGCTCCGCTGTCGCCGGCACCGGCCAGGCGTGCGGGTAGTGGACCTGGAGACACGCCACCGCGCGCGCGACGTAGTTACGCGCGTCAGTCTCCCCGCGCGTGGCAAGCTCGACCGTGAACCGATGGAGCAGGCCGGCGAGCTCGTCGGACGGACAGTCAGCAAGCCACCGCATCAGCATTTCCTCGAATACGAGCGTCCTCATGGTCGGAACCTCCAATCAGGGCACCGGAGCAGCGTCCGGTGAACGCGCGCCTGAATCCACGACGTGGAACACGTCAGCAGCCAGCGGCGCAGCGAGAGCTCCAGAGCCGGCGAGCGCTCAGGATGTTCCAGAATTCTACAGTAGGCTTCCCTCGGCAGCAACCACCAAAGGGTTCGAAAACTCACCGAGTCAACCCGTGGGCGACGCCGCGGGCGCTCCAGACTGTTCACTTCAACCGCTTTTCGAGCCTGGCGATCGCCGTCGCGATCTTCGAGTAGCGCGCCTTGAGCTCATGGACCTTCGACAGCGGCAGCAGCGTCGTCCCGTTCAGCAGCGTGACCGCGATGCTCTGCCGCTCCTCCAGCAGCGCGTTCAGCCGATGCGCGAGCGCCGGCAGGTCAGGCATCACTCAGGCTCGTGAATAAGATCATCCGGACCCCGGGGCTCGGGCGCCGTGATCAGATCCGTCAGCGCCCGGAACATACGCTTGGCCTCGCGGATGCGACCGTCGAGCTCCTCGATCTCCTTCAAGAGCGCCCGACGCTTAGCACTACGTCGCTCGATCGCGCGCGCAAGCGTCAGGAGCTCGCGGCTCGTCGTGTTCTTATCCGGCAGGGGAATCGTCGCCATTTCAGCACCTCCAGACCTACAGTATATGCAGTATGCAGGCCAGGACAACAGCCAATGCCGACGCCAGGTTAGCCGGCACATCGACGGACAGATTGACAACGATATGCCGAGAATGTGACCGTCTCTGTCACAGCGCGTAACCCTCACCAGGAGGCAGCGAATGGCGACCCCGGCAGTCAAGAGCGCAAGTGTCTCAGCGGCCCGCTGGCAACGGCGCGCGTCGAGCGCCTCCGGTGAGTACCGGGAAGGTGTCGAACGCACCGGAAAATCCTGGCAGGCGAACGCCACCGCCGCGAAGGCCAACTACTTCGCGGGCGTGCAGGAGGCGAACGGCCGAGACGCCTTCGCGCGAGGCGTCGCAGCGGCCGGCGACCAGAAGTGGCGAAGCAACGCAGTCGCGAAAGGCCCAGGCCGCTTTGCCGAAGGTGTCAACGTCGGCCAAGGCGACTACGAGCGAGGCGTCGCGCCGTTCCTCGAAGTGGCGAGCCGAACGGACCTCCCGATGCGCGGCCCCACCGGCTCGGAAAGCAACTATCAGCGCTCGGCCACCATGGCCAAGGCGTTCAGAGCCGCGAAGACCGGCCGCAAGTAGCAGGACCACCGACCGGCACCCCCAGGAGGCCCGCATGGCACGCACCGAGCTACAACGGCGACGACTCCAGCGAGAGACGCTGGCCAAGATGCTCGAAACGGCCGAGCAGGATGGCGACGACGTGCGCGCCGCTCGCGTCACGGCCGGCATCCACGAGACGAACCTGCTCATCACGACGCTCGAAGAAGAGGCCGCCACCCCGCCCGACGAACGACCGAAGCGGAGAAGGAGGTAGCCCGTGGGCAAGCGATTCCTCCGGACCATCGTGCAGGAACCCACGACGCTACTGGCAACCGGCGACATCACGCCCGTTGACCTCCCGGTGAACCCGCTCTCGTGCGTCTTCCTCACACTCTTCGTGGAAGAGCCGGCGCAGCAGGTCACGAGCCCCTTCACGCTGCTGTCAGACTTCTACGCCGCCATCAGCGACCTCAGCATCCGCCACAAAGGCGAGATGATTATTCAGGGCACCCTGCAAGACATCATGATGCTGAACGGGGTGGTGGCCCAACGCTGGCCATTCGGGACGCACCTGTCAGGCATCGGCAACAATCGCGCGATGACCTTCCCCATCGGTTTCTCGCGTCAGGCCTACTGGCACCACGAGGCATTCCCGGCGACCTCGCGCGGCAACCTGCGTTTTCACATGAACGTGCTCGACTTCACCCCAGGCACCGGGACCATCCTCCAATGGGCCATGGAGGCCGTCGAGCTCATCGAAGACGACCCGAAGCAGTACCTCAAGTACACGACCAACACCCGCGTTCTTGCCGCCACCGGGCGCCAGCGCGTTCCGCTCCCCATCGGCAACGAGCTCGTCGGCTGCCTGCTCTTCGACCCGGCGACCGAAATCACCACGGCCGAGGCCTTCGCGTGGGGCAAGGTCAAAGTCATGGTCGACAACGTCGAGCAGTACTACGCGGAGAGCAACTGGGAGAGCCTCAGGCAGTCGCTCGGCGACCGAGGCATGCTCGGCATGAACGACCTCGGCCACGTCCACGGCCAGGCCGCCGCCGACACCGTGACCGGCCAGGAACAGGTCAGGCTCAACGAGCCCCCGCACCAATACGCCTACCTGGACTTCGACCCGCTCAAGGACGATAGCTACATGCTCGAAACAGCCGGCCACGCCGACGTGGAGCTCGACCTGAACAGCGATGTCTCATCCGGCACGGCGCGCTACCTGCCGCTTGAGCTCGTCCGCGTCCGCTAGCATGTGCCCGAGCGCACCGGGCGGCCCCGCAACCCGGCCCATCGCGAAACGCGAGGCCGCCCGGCGCGAGTACGAGAGCTTCGACGGCTCCGAGTCCGCCAGCATCACGCTCGCCGCCACGACCGTGTTTCAGGAAGTCATCACGTTCGGCGGCCGGCCCGACAGCATCATCGTTGACAGCAGCGCCGCCGCCATCGAATTCCGCTTCCGCGACCGAGGCCAGCCGGCCCGCGCGCCGATCCGCGTGCAGGCGGCCGGCGAGCGCCGACTACAGATCGGCGCCGAAATCGTCGAGGCCCGCGACCCGGCCGGCGCTGGAGGCCAGTTCGTCACCGCGACCGGCCGATGGGCCTCGCGAAGCATCGACGTGCGAATGCAGAACGCCGGCCCGAGCCGCGAGAGATACGGACTCCCGCCCGACGCCGAGGCCACGCAGATACTCGACCCGAAGCACTAGGCGCAACCCGTGGCAACCGGCATCGTCTACCCGAGCTCCCGGCCCGACCGTGCGGAAGCAAGCCAACCCGTTACCGCCGTTGGCGGGGCAAGCGTCTCCCTCCCGCGCTCGCGGGTGTGGGGCTTCCTCATCGGCTGCACCGGGCCGAACCAGCGAACCACCATCGTCAGCCAGGCATTTCAAACACCGTGCGTCATCTGGGAAATGAACGTCAATTGGCCCCAGGCCGGCAGCGGAGGCGGAGGACTCTCCCTGCTCTACTCCACCGACAACAGCGGCGCCCAGACGAACGGCCCCGCCGCGAAACCATCAGGTACACCCGTCTTCGATCAGGCAGGATTCCGCTCGGCCGCCGTCTCCGAGGTCGATACCATCCCCGAGCACCTCTCGATGATCGGCGAAGGCGGAACCGTCACCATCCCGCTCCATATGGTCATGAAGTACATCATCGACACGAGCGGACCGATCTACCTCAAGCTCTCCCTCCAGGCCGGCGCCGGCGAGATCCGAACGCGCGGCGCCGTCCTCGTCTTCGAGGGGGCCTCACTGGAGCAACTCGCAAATTTCTTGTAGGGGCTCTCCCCGAACAGCGGAGAGAGCCCCGGATCAGCGCCGGCCCCGGACACCAGATGCAGCGCGCCCTGGCGCCCGTCGCTCGCGCGATGCGCGCTCGGCGAGCTCGCAATAAGCGCACCCACCGGCCGCTGCGGCGCGCCCGAGCGTTCTCACGCACCGCGCGCAAGAACATCCCGCCCAAACCCAAGGTCGGCTGCGAGGCCATCGAGCCGGCCGCCCAGGACGGCATCAGCGGATGGTATCTGTACTACTGCCCGACCGGCGTGCTCATGTGTCCGAACACCTGCTGCCCGCCGCCCGAGTGCCGAGGCGGCAAGCCCGGCGCGCACAAGGTCCTCGGCTTTCAGGGAGACATCGGCGCCGGCACCGGCGGTAGCTTCATGGCCAGCGGACGCAGCCTCGGCGTCACCGCGATGGACGGAGTAGAAATCGCGCAAGGCCTGGCGCAGATTCAAGGCCTCAAGGAATCAAACCAGATCGACGCCTACTACGCGGGCGCGATGCGCAACGCATACCTCCTGAGCCTCAGCGATGTGCCGCTCCGCGACGAACCATTCAAGACCCCTTCCCCATTCGCGGCGCCGCTCGCGCCGGGCGCGCTCGGCCGCGCGTTTCGCGGAAAGACCGGCCCCGAGGTCGGCGGCAGCGTGCAGGAGACGTGCGCGTGTACACCCCGCGCGCCCGACGCGCAAGACCCGGCGAGCGGCTGGCTGATATACTACGTACCAGGCGGAATCCTGCTCACCCCGACCGAGAAGTGCATCGGGTACTACGGGAAACCCTCGCGGTTTTGGGGCAACATGTGGAGCAACGTGCTCAACCTCTTCGAGGGAATCGAGGCCGTTCCCGATCGACCAACCGCGCCACCCTACATCGTGGACCCGATGAGGCAGCAGGCCGCGCCCACACCGCACCCGCCCGAGCCCAAGAAAAGCTACCTCTGCTTCGATCCGCGCATCTGGCCGCAGGCCTGGCGCCCGCAGGCCGGCCCGTGCATCCCGCCACAAATCGAGTACCCGGAGTAGCGATGCCCGTTCGACCTATCGCGTGGGTCCGCTTCGAGCCCGGCCAGAGCTACCCCCACATGGCGAAGCACGACGCGCGCATCTGGGACCGATTCATCCAGCGATTCAGCGGGTACTTTCAGGAGGCCGCGTACGACGTGGGCATCGGCGGCTCGGAGACGAACGACCCGGACGCCACCCCCGCCGAGCGGCTCATGTGGCGCTGGAACACGGCCAAGCGCATCGACGCCATCGTGGGCAACCCTGACGAGCTCTGGCTCTGCGAGGTGCGCCCTGGCGCCGGCCTGGCGGCCGTGGGCGCCGTGCTCGGCTACGCCTACCTCTCCGAGCTCGACAAGTGGCCCGACCGGCCCCTAATAATGACCATCGTCACCGACCGCACGGACAACGATATCCGCGCGGTCTGCGAGGCCTTCGAGATTCAACTCGTGGAGATTCCGGAACCGGACATCAACGAACCGGAGAGGAAAGGCTAGCCATGGCCAACCCCGCGCAGCGCGACGACACCCACGGCACCGCCGCAAGCGCCAGCGGCCCCAACTACCGCGCGAGGCGTCAGGGAACGCTCACGCGCGGCTCGGATGGGTTTAGAGCCCCCACCCTCCCCCACGACCCGCGCCGGCCCACCCAGGCCGGCTACAGGCCGGATCCTGCGCTCATGCCCTACGCCTACAACCCGGCCTCGCCGGCCGGGACACCCCTCGGCCACGTTCCCCGAACGTGGGCCTTCTTTCGGACCCCCGACCTCGGAGCCCCCCGCGTCGGTTTCCCCGACGCGACCCGGACCAGGGGCAAGACCACCCAGAGCGGTCAGGCCTGGGGGCGCTTCGGCGAGCCTCAGCGCCACACCCTGACGCCCCCCATCGACGGCCAGGACCAGCAGCCGTCCCATACGCTCGGCCAGTACCGGCCCGGCAGCCCCTCGGCCAAAGGCCCACGCTGGCGCCGGCCCGCTTCCCCGGTCCTGCGCGACCATATGCCCCACTAGGCTATGAACGTCGCCAGCTTCGCGGCAGCGTCCCTGACCTACTGCCAGGAATTCAAAGCGAGTCAGACGAGCGGATACCGAACGCACGCCCACAACCTCGCGGTCGGCGGCAAGCGAGGCTCGCCGCACCGCTTCGGCCTCGCGGACGATGTCACGTACGACGAGCTCCCACCGCTCGACCAGGCGCAGAAGGTCGCGAACCTCCTCGGCCTCGAAGTCATCCGAGAAGACACCCACGACCACATCCAGCCCCAAGGATGGGTCAACCACCCGGAGTCCGACGACGCCTAACGATCCAGGCCCGAGCTCATGGCTGGCAGGACAGTACCAGCGGTTTCTCGCGGGCGTCGAGCAGCTCGGCCCCGCCAACGCACCCCGACTTGCACGCTCGCAAGCCAGGGTGCGCGTTGAGCCCGGCAAAGAACCCCAGATCAGCATTCCGGCGTGGCAGGACATCGTGAGGCTCGGCCCGCGCGTCACGGTGACGCCGGAAGACTACGCGATTCAGCGCCACTACGAACGCGCCCACATCCCCTCACCGCTCGCGCCGGAAATCCAGAGCGAAATCGCCGCGCGGCGCGAGATGGGGCGACGCATCCGCAACTC
>Ga0184623_10001473_pt1 | contig 10206 bp, 2 predicted proteins | sample PLM1_100_b1_FD_133138 | JGI IMG/M metagenome (GOLD analysis project Ga0184623, IMG submission 133138) | Groundwater sediment microbial communities from an aquifer in East River, Colorado, USA - PLM1_100_b1 | ecosystem: Environmental > Terrestrial > Soil > Riparian zone | place: USA: East River...
CGCCGAGGAGTCATGTCAGCTGCACCTCGATGGTCGAACAGATGATCTCAATCCGGCCCCAATCTCCCTCCAACACATGACCCACTTCATCCCATTCAAAGGAATCCACGTGCCCGTAGTCCTCCTCACCAGAAGCGTCCACGGCCGGATGACTGCCCGAGCTGGACCAGAGCAGCCTGCTAACCCCCTTGAAGGTCATCAACGCGGATCGGAAACAGAACTGGTCACCAGCGGCCGGCGGCCCGTAGTCGGGGTGATCCGCCGTGAGAACCAGGTCCAGCTTGAATGTCACCTCGCCCGGAAGCGCGATGATGCCGAGCACGTAGCTCTCCTCGAGAAGCAGACCACGCAGCGGTGCGAGTTCGTGATACGGGCGCATCATGGAAGGTCCCACGTGATCGGGGTGTGGTTCCCTGGACTGCGGCGGGTGACGAGGTTGCCGTACGGGTCAACACGTTGGCCCGCGGCATTTCGGATCTCGACGTGCGGGAAGCCGCTACCAGGCGCTCGAGCGCTGCCGCGCTTGATGACCAGGCGCTCGATCCCGCTCTCGTCGATGTACTTGAGCGGACCGCCCGACGACTGGACAGCCTTCCAACCCTGGGATTCAGCCAGATCGACGAGGCCCGACGCGGACCCTCGACCTCCCTTCGTGAGCTGACCGATTGCGAAGTCGGCGTCGTACTTGACCAGTGCGCCACCGCCCTTTGCGGCGGGGACTCCTCGCGGCGCGCGGGGGACGGGTCCCCTCACGCCGCCCGTCATGGAGCCGTAGGTGAGGAATCTCTCCAGCCAGCAGTCGAGGCCGCCGCCGATCTTGTCGGGTGCGCAGGCGGACGGTGGCGGTGCGAGTAAACCGGCGATGGCGTCCAGCGCGGCGCTGGCGTCGCCGAGTTCGAGGAACGCCTGGCATTCGTCCTGGTTGCGGGTGCACTGCCGGGCGTACTCGCTCATCCCAGCGGTCTGGTAGGCCTGCCGGGCGCGGCGCTCGCGGCCCCGCTGGCGGGTCTCGGAGGCGGCGTCGTTGACGGTGGGTTCGCCGCGGTTGGGGTTGGAGTTGTGGTAGTCGATGGTCGAGGGGTCCTCGGCGGCGGCGCGCACCGAGGGGGCGGTGGCGCCGGAGCCGTCCTCGGTGACCGCGTGCCCGTCGGTCTCGGCGAACCCGACCGGGCTGCCGGCGGCCAGCGCGTACCGGTTGCCGGTGAGCGGGTCCAGCGACAGGCCCAGGTCGGCGACCGCGCCGTGGTACCGGTCGGCCTGGGCGAACCGGCCGACCTGCGGGGCGTACCGGCGGGCGCCCATGTCCAGCGTGCCCGAGCCAGGGTCGAGGCGTTTGGCGGTGTACCGGTAGGGGTTGACCGGCTCGAGCGGTTTGGGGTCGCCCTTGGTCAGCGTGGTGTCCGTGGCGCCGTAGGGCCGGTAGCCGTAGACCGCCTTCACCGGCGGGGCGGCCGCCCCGGCGGTGCCGGTGCCGTCGTCGAGCAGCGCGGCGACCGAGCCGTGCACGTCGTAGCCGTAGGTGTAGTTGGCCCGGGCCGTGGTCGGGGTGGCGCCGGTGAGCGTGGTGGTGAGGATGTCGGTGAAGGTCAGCCGGTGCCCGGCAGGGTCGTAGTCGTAGTACTTGTTCTCTGTCTCCACCCGGTCCGGCTTGGTGGTGTTCAGCGTCTCCTGGTACACCCGCTCGGACAGGCCCTCGTAGGCGAACGTGGTGGCCCGGCCCAGGTTCGCGGTGATGTGGTCCTCGACCTGCCGGACCGGCCGGTTCAACGCGTCGTAGACGTAGGTCGAGGTGTCGGTCAGCGACCCGGCCGCGTAACTGCGGGCGGCGGCGAGCCGGTCCAGGTAGTCGTAGGTGTAGTCGGCGACCAGGCTCGCCGCGGCGCCGCCGGCCGGGTCGCAGTCCGCCCGGCCGCCCGCGCCGGTGGTCACGCAGTCGAGGTTGCCCAGCTCGTCGTGCCAGTACTTGTTCACCACCGGCCCCCGGGCCACCTCGACCAGCTGCGCCCCGGCGTAGCTCTGCGCGGTGGTCGCACCCGGACGGGCCTCGGTGGTCACGTTCCCGGCGCGGACCATCGGCGCGGTGTTGCGCTCGGGCTGGTCCAGGGTGTACGTGGTGGCGCCGCTGTGCCCGTCGGTGGACCCCACCAACCGGCCCCGCGGGTCGTAGCTGTAGGTCGCCGCGCACGCCGCGGCCGCGCAGTTGGTCGACCCGGGGCCCTTGAGCTGGAACGTGTCGCTGGTGCGCTGCCCGTCGGCCCAGTCGCCGGCCGAGTCCAGGTAGCCCACCGTGTGCGACTCGACCACCGCCCCGGCGCGGTCCCTGGTGGTCGCCGTCTTCAGCTTGCCGTTGAGCAACCAGGCCCAAGCGCTGGTGTGGATGCCCAACGTCCAACTGGTGGCGTCCGGGGTGAGCACAGTGGTGTCCCCCGACGAGCAGGTCGCCGTGGACTTCGCGATCGCCCGGGAGGACAGCGACCCGGTCGGGGTGTGGTCCGACCGGATCCGCCGCTCGTTCGAGCAGGCCACCGACGCGCCGTAGTCGATCTGGGTCCGCAGCCGCGCGGTCCTGTCGTACCAGTACTTGGTCCGCCTCGGGCCGGACACCGTCCCGCCCACCGCGGTGGCGGCGCCGTCCAGGCCCCGGTCGACCAGGTTGCCGTCCAGGTCGTAGCCGTAGGCGGCGGCCTTGAACGAGGCGTCCTGGGACCGCTTCGAGTACACCGAGCCGAGCCGGTCGAACCCGTCGTAGCGGGCGTGGACCTCCCGCCGGCTCTCCCCCGGGTCGACCAGCCCGCGGCCCTCCACCGCCCTGGCGAGCCGGTTGTTCGCGTCGTAGTCGTAGGTCGACACCTGCCCGCCCCGGTCAGCCACCTCGGCCGGCATCCCGTCCGCGTCGTAGGTCCAGCTCATCTGCTGACCGGTGTCCGGGGTGGCATCGGAGCGGGACCGGGCCGGGGTGCGGACGGCCTGCCAGCCCTGCTCGGTGTAGTCGAACGTCACCGCCGGGTTGACCCCGTCGTCGGACGTGCGCACCCACCCCGGGTCGAACAGGGACAGCTGCGTGCGCGCCGCCGCCGGCAGGCCGGCCGGCGACGCCGCGGCCACCGGCAGCGTCGCCAGGGTCAACCGGCCGTCGCGGTCGTAGCCGTAGTGGGTGTAGTGCTGCTCGCTGTACGCGCTCGAGGTGGGGTGCCGCACCCGGACCAGCTGGTCGGCGTCGTCGTAGTCGTACCGGGTCACGTGCTGCGCATACGCGCCGGCGCCGTTGTCCGCGTCGTAGGCCCGCGGCGGGACCAACGCGGCCAGGTTGCCGTTCTCGTCGTAGCGCCACTGGGTGACCAGGTCGTGCCCGCCGACGGCGAGGTCGAGCTTCTCCGTCTGCCGGACCGGCCGGTCCCGCTGGTCGTGGGCGTAGGCGGTGACGGTGCCCGCCTGGTCGGTCGAGGTGTCCACGTTGCCGTTCGGATCGTAGGTCTGCGACACCGTCCGGCTCTCCGCGTCCTTGGCCGACCGGACCCGGTGCGCCGCATCGTGGGTGTAGGTGGCAGTGAACCCGGTGGCCTGGGTGGCCGGGCAGGCCACCGTGGCCAGGTTCGCGTTCGGCGCGGTCACCGAGGCCACGTCCCCGTCGGTCTCGTAGCACACGTGGGTGCGCTCCACCCGCGCCGCGCCGGTGACCTCCTTGCGCTCGGCGCGCACCACCCGGTCCAACTGGTCGTAGACGTAGGCGGCCGCAAAATCGTCGGCGACCGCCGCCGAGGCGGTGCCCTTCGGGGTGGTGACCCGGATCACCCGCCCGGCGGTGTCGTAACCGTAGCCGGTGCGCTCCCCGGCCGCGTCCACGCTGGTGTCCGGGTTGGCCGCCACGGTCAGCCGGTCCATCACGTCGTAGGTGAACATCGACGCCGGCCCGTCGTCGGGGTCGTCGGCGCCGTACTGCGGCTCCCCGGCGCGGACCACGTTGTCGTGCGCGTCGAGCAGCCGGCTGGCCCAGATGAGCACCCCCTGTTCGTCGCGGGTCGACTTCGGGGTGCTGACCCGCCCGGCCCGGCCGAACGCGTCATAGTCGTACACCGTGGCGTACACCCGCCGCGCGGCAACCGCATCCGTCCACGGGTCGGCCGACTCGTCGGCGTGCACCGGGTCCTGGACGAACATGACCCGCCCGTCGGGGTCGTAGCCGATCCGGGTGACCCGGCCGAGCGGGTCACGCACCCACTCCGTCTGCCCCGAGTCGTGGTACCGCTCGAACGTCGTGGTCTTCCCCCGGGCGTCGGTGACCGTGGCCACCGTCCCGTCCGGGTTGTACGTGGTCCTCGCCGTGTGCCGGACTCCGGCCGCGTCCGGCGGGAGGGTGACCGAGGTCGGGTTGCCCTTCAGATCGTGGCCGACGTCGGTGGCGTAGTCGGTCAGGTCGGCGGTGGTCGGGACGCCCTTGGGGTTGGTCCGCCGGATCAGCAGGCTCAGGTGGCCGGCGACGTCCGCGGCGTCGACCGGGTCGTTGCGGTAGTCCAGCACGGTCTTCTCGCCCGCCTGGTTGGTGATCGCGGTCGGGTAGCCGTTCGGGTTGTAGGCGAACATCTGCCTGGCCGCGCCGGTCGCCGGGCCGGTGGTGGCATCGCTGATCGACTCCACCTGCCGGTCAGCGGTCCAGGTCAGGTAGATGTGCTGGGCCTGCCCGCCGACCGTGCGGGTGACCTGGCTGGGTAGGCCCGCCGTGCCGTAGGCGAAGGTGGTCACCCGGGCCTCGGGCGCGGTGACTGTGGTCTTGAGCGCCGTGGTGTCGTAGCCGTACGTGGTGAGCATGCCGTCACGGGCGGTGCGGGACTTCGCCCGCCAGCGCAGCGGCGGCCCGTCCGCGGCGCCGAAGTAGCCGAACCGGGTCTCCTTACCCACCGTCGCCGGGTTGGCGTCGGCGTCGGCGGCCACGTCGCGAGGGGCACGCACCGCGAACAGCCTGGTCGCCTGGGAACGCGCGGCCGGGTCACCGGGGTCCGGGTTCACCCGCGCCGCGTCGCCCAGCGCCGGGCCGGCGCCGGTGTTGTTCATATAGGTGAACACCCAGGACCGGTCGGCCAACGGCCGACCGGCCGCTGTGGTGCCGCCCTGCTCGGTCAGCCGCAGCAGGTTCCCGTCGTGGTAGTAGGTGAAACCGACCCGGTGCCCGGAGTGGTCGGCGACCGCCTGCACCTTCCCACGGACCTGCGGTTTGTGCGCCTCGGCCTTGCTGTAGTAGTCGATCGTGTAGGCCTCGCCATCGGCGTCGACCACCCGGGCCACTCGCTTCTTCGGCCCGCCCGGGTCCTCGCCCGGCGGCACCGGGGCCAGCTCGAAGGTCAGCGTGTTGCCGTTACGGTCGGCCACCGCGGTCGGGTAGCCGTCGACGTCGAAGAAGAACCTCACGTTGTCCGGGCGGGTCAGCACCCACGCGCGGGTGTCGTCGGTCGTCGATGCGCGGCGCAGATACAGGTTCACCCCTGCCGGCTCGGCCCACCGGGTGGTCCCGTCGGGCTGGGTCTGCCCGTCGAAGCGGTGCCTGGTGCCGTCCCCGTCGACGAACGTGGCGTACTTGTTCGACCGCCCGGCGATCTCGTCGGCCTTGTTCGGATGCAGGTCCAGCCCGTAGCCCAACCGGGTCAACCCGGAGATCGCCAGCGACCAGTTGTTGCCCGCCGGGGAGTCGCTGTGCTCCTCCAGTCCGTTGTAGGTCAGGTCCACCACGGTGGACAGCCCCCGGCCCGGTGAGGACAACAGGGTGCGGCGCAGCAGTGTGTTGCCGTTGGCCACGTTGACCAGGTGCGTCATGCCACCTACGTCGGCGGAGTCGTAGGCGTAGTAGCGCTCCAACCCCAGCGCGGTGGACAGCTTGCGCGCCACGATCACCGGGTTGGACAGCGGCGGGTTGCCCCGGTCGGCGAACCACACCCCGGTGGAGGCCTGCCGCAGATCGAGGTCGAGCCGGTAGGCGGCCAGGTTCACTCCGTCCGGCAGCACCGGGGGCGGGATGAGCAGCCGCACCGGCGTGCTGGTCCGGTTCTGGCGCAGCTCGGCCCCGAGGGGGGTGCTGCCGCTGGCCGCCGGGGTGGCGGCGCCCGGGGCGTACCAGCGGTAGCCCACCGTGATGTCCGCGCCGTCGAACGGCGACCCGCTGTCGTTGGTGACCGTCACATCCACGCCCTGCAGCTCCTGGCTGGCGCCGGCCACTGGGTCGTAGGACACCGTGGGCGGCGCCGGCGTCGAGGCAAGCGTCGCCCGGTAGAGCGTGCCGGCGGCGTTCGCCACCGTCACCGCCGTCCCAGCGCCCGGGTTGCTGGCCTGGCCCTCCGCGTCGAACGCCTTGACCGTCAGGGCGTGCGGCCCGTCGTAGGCCGGCATGCCAGCGTCCAGCGTGTTCCAGGCCGCCTGCCACGGCGCGGCCGCGTCCGGGTCGCCGATCAGCTTCCCGTCGACGTAGAACTCCACCCGCGACACCCCGAAGTCGTCGCCGGCCGCCGCGGTCAGCGTGACCGTCCCGGACACCGTCGAGGCCACGACACCCAGGGTGGCCTGCGGCGGGTTGGTGTTACGCACGTCGACGGCCACACCCGCCGAGGTCGTGTTGCCGGCGTCGTCGGTGGCGACCGCGGTCAGCGTGTGGCTGCCGTTGCCCACCGTCGCGGTGTTCCAGGTGAACGCGTACGGCGGGCTCGAGTCGGGGGGCAGCGCGTTGCCGTCCACCCGCAACTGCACCTGCTCGACCCGCCGGTCATCCGAGGCCCCCACATCGACGGTGGTGCTGCCGGCCACCCGCTGCCCGGCGGTCGGCCTCGACACGGCCACCGCCGGCCCACGGGCATGGCTGCCGTCCATGTACTCGACCCGCAGCTTCGGTCGCAGCGAGGGCGCCACCGTGAAGTCGTCGGTGTGGTACAGCAGGTAGTTGCCGGCGGTCAGCGCCTCGTTGGACAGCTTGAGCGCCACGCCGTGGTTGGGGACCTCGCCGCGCACCCACCGCTGCACCAGGCCGGTGATCGCAAAGTCGTGGAAGTTGGGCTGCGAGGTGGCCGGCCGGCTCACGCTCGCCTCCACCGCCGGGTCGAAGTCGCCGCCCTGCGCGGTCCACGGCTGCCCGCCGGTCGCCTCGTACCAGGTCGCCCCGTCACCGGTGCACGTGCTGCGGCCGGCGCCCTCCTGCCAGGCGCGGGTGGCCCGGTGCGCGTTCACCGTGACCGCCGTGTCCCCCAACCACTCCTCCCACAGCGACATCGTGGCCGACGTGATCGTCGCCGTCGCCGGGATGTCCCGCAGGTCGAACTGCACCAAGCCCCGGTACTTGTTGGTCGTCGTCGTGCCCACGAAGACGTCGGTCTCCGCGCCGTAGTTCGCGCAGTTCGTCAGCCCGCTCGCCCAGTAGGCGAACGTGCTCTTCCCGATGTCCGGGCCGGGTTGGAGCAGCTTGACCGCCCGCCCGTCGGCCGGCAGTGTGACGGTCTGGGCGTTGGAGGCCGCCGTATTGGCGACGATGCGGTAGGTGAACGCCGTGCCGGCGGCCGCCGCGGTGTCCCGGAACCGGGTCGTGTTGATGTCGCGGATCGTGGTCAGCCGCGTGGCCGGGCCCGGCGTGAACGACGCCGACCCGGTCGCCCGGTGCACCTCGTAACGGTCGAACGGCGCTCCTGACGGGCCGGAGTACCGCGTCCACTCCAGCTCCGCGCCGTCCGCGTGCAGCGTCGTCGGCGCCATCAGGTCCACCGCGACACCGAGGTAGGTCACGTCCAGCCGCGGCTGCAAGGTCGCCGACCCGGTGTACCGGCGCCCCGGTAACGCCGGCCCGCTCACGTCCAAGGCTTCCGCGCGCCGCTTGAGCAGCACCCCGTAGTTGGGTACCGCCCCGGCCAGCCAGTCCCTGACCAGGCCGGTCATGTTCCACGTCAGCCAGGTCAGGGGCGGGTTGGCCGGGAACGTGTAGCTGCTCGTCGCGGTCGGATCGAACTGCACCTGGCCGCTGGTCGTCGCTGTGGTCCACGCCCCGGTCATCCGGTGCGCGTCGATGACGTGGTCCATCCCACCGCAGTGACCGGGCGCGGCGGCCACCATGCAGTAACCGTCGTAGTACAGGCTCATCGACGCCGACTGCACCGTGACACCCGCCGGGACGGCGCCCAGGTCGAACCTCAGCCCCGCCCGCCAGGCGTAGCTCGAGCCACCTCCGACGTAGAGGCGTTCGCTCAGGAACGGCAGGTAGTTACCGCCCGCGGGCCAGGACGCATCGTCCACGTCCGGCTGGACCGTCAACGTCGGATCAACCACCACCGGGAACCGCCGCCCCCGCGCCCGCAGCCACGACTCGTCAAGCGAGAGCCGCAGCACGAAATCACGGCCGTCCCGTCGCACGTCGAGCCGCGGCCGCGCGCCCGGGTCAGGCGGGGCGACCTCCTTCGATCCCCCGGTCTCCGCGACCGTCGGCGCCTCCAGCACGAACACCGGCCGAGCCGACGGGGCCCGGAAGAACGCCCACGAGCCGTCATCACGGCGCTCCGCCTCCACTGGAGCACCGGCCGCCGGCGCCCGCAGCCGGAACTCGTAACTGCTCGGCGCGGCCGCGTCCGCCAGAGTGATCGTCTCCTTCACCCCCGTCGCGGTCACCGCGTACCGCAGGTCGGCGCCGTCGAACGCGCCCGGGTAGACCACCGACGACCCGGCCACCTGCGCCACCGCCGGCCGTGCCCCCGTCGCCGACAGCCGGAACTCACCGCCGTCCAGCCGCACCGCCAGGAAATCCGGCGCCGCCTGGACCTTGAACCGCACGTCGAACTCGTTCGCCCCGTTCTGCCACCGGTACCCGCCCCGCTCATCCGGCGGCGCCATCTCGTGCAGCGCCGAGTCGATCCGCTGCCACGACCCGTCCTTCGCCCGGTAATGCACCGGCTCGCCGAAGATCGTCGTGCGCAACCGCCCGTCCGCCTCCCGGCGCGTCAAGGACGTGCGCGTGCGACGCTCCGGCAGCTCACCCACCCGCTGCTGGGCAGCCGCCTTCGAGGTCGACGGCCCGCCGGCAGCGGCAGACCGCTCCGCGAACCCGGCCGGCGGGGCCAGTGACGCGAGCACCGCCCCGGCGGCGACCGCAGCGACAAGGCTGTGGCGACGGCTCCGACCGCGCCGGGGACGACTGGCCTTCCGCGCCCTGTGCACCATGGCTCCCGCTCTCCAGCGCCCCCTGTTGGGCCGAGAACCCGAGGCGCTAAGCGACCTGTATGCGTGCCGGGACGGAGTGTAGCGATAATGCTGATTAATGGGGGAAATTACTTAAGCGTAACTTAAGCGGATGTCCCTACCAGACGAGCCGCACGACCCCCTGCCGCGAGTCTTGCCGCCCTCAGACGACCCACATCTCGTGGCGGGCCACCGCCGACGGAGCACAGGCGACACCCACGACAGACCATAGGGACTCCTCAGATCCTCCCGACGCCTCGGAGGCCGGCGCTCGACCGGCCAGAGACGCCAGCCGGCCGACCTTCGGCGCAGCGCCTGACGCGGCAGGGCGCGGGCGGCGTCCTTGAGGGCTGAGCGCCACAGCCCGAACAGGGAGCAGAGCCACCGACGGGCAACCGAACGGCCCGCCGACCGCGATGACCATGATCACGAAGCAGTTGCCCTGGCCGGTCTTGCGGGCGCCGTGGTGCTGCCTGCGCGCCGGAGCTTCGCGGCACATATCTTGGGTTGATCTCGAATCTCGCTGGCCCGGGACGGCGGACCGCTGACCTGCACCGATTGCGCCGACGATTGCGCCGTCGCTACCCCACACGCTGCGGGAACCGGCTGAGGCTCGTCCGAGACTCGACGGTGTGAACCTCGCCGGGCACCCGGCCAGTCGGATGATTCGGTGGTCGACACGGAACGTACGGCTCGGTCCTCCCGGTCCCCCTATGGCTGATCCCTGCTCCCTGGTTGCTCGCTCTCCGTGTCGAGGGTCATCAGCCTGCCGCGAGTTTGGGTCGCCTGGGGGTCGCCGAGATCGTCGAAGATGTCCAGGGCCTGGTGCCAGGACTCGCGCGCCGCGTCCGGCCGACCGGTGCCCCGCAGGACCGTGGCGAGGCTGGACAGCGTCCCGGCTTCGCCTCGCCGGTCGCCGATCTCGCGGGTGATTACTGACTGCTGTTCGTAGAACTCGATGGCCCTGCGGGTCTCGTCCAGGTCCGCGTAGGCATTGCCCAGGTTGCCCAGCGC
>Ga0184623_10001475_pt1 | contig 10200 bp, 9 predicted proteins | sample PLM1_100_b1_FD_133138 | JGI IMG/M metagenome (GOLD analysis project Ga0184623, IMG submission 133138) | Groundwater sediment microbial communities from an aquifer in East River, Colorado, USA - PLM1_100_b1 | ecosystem: Environmental > Terrestrial > Soil > Riparian zone | place: USA: East River...
CTCGAGCTGATGTTCGGTGATGATCTTTTTCGCCCATTCGTAATCGGTGCGATCGGCGATGACGAACTTGATCTCATCGTGCGGCTTGAGCTGCTCGAGATTCGACCAGTGGTTCTTTGCGGCCTCGCCCGAGCCTGGACACTTGACGTCAAGGATGATTTTGGCGCGGCGATCGACCGGCGTGATGTCGATCGAGCCGGAGGTCTCGATGAGCACTTCGTAGCCCTCGTCGCAGAGACGCTTGATCAGATCGAGCGACTCGGCCTGGGCGAGCGGCTCGCCCCCCGTCACTTCCACGAGATTGCATCCGTAGCTCTTCACCTGCGCCATCACGTCGTCGAGCGACATCTTTTCGCCGCCAGTGAAGGTGTATTCCGAGTCGCACCAGCGGCAGCGGAGATTGCATCCGGTCAGGCGGACGAACACGCACGGACGCCCGGCGTGCGACGACTCGCCCTGGATGGAGTGGAAGATCTCGGTGACTCTCATGAACGATGAATGATGAAGGATGAACGATGAACGATGTCAGCGCCGGCGGTCCTTGATTGTCTTCACAGACGTGACCATGATCGAGATCAGCTCGTCAGCCTCCTTCAGGAGTGGCTGCAGCCGGTCATCCTTCATAACGTTCGATTCGATTAGAAGTTCCATCCAGTACATCGTTTCATCCGTTTCCTGTACAGCAACCTCCAGCTTGCTGACCAACTCCGCGTCCGATCGGCTCCGGAATGCTTCGCGACAATGAGCACCGACCGAGGTGCCAGAACGAAGCATCTGCTTACCGATGACGCGCCCAATGTCCGTTTTCGGTACTGCGGTATAGGTACCAATGATCTGAAGCGCGAATGCTTTTGTCCGGTCAGCGAGCTTTCTGTTCATCGTTCATCGTTCATCGTTGTAGTTCGTCGGGTCCGGCACTCCCGCTTCCTCGAATCCGCGCCGGCGCAGGAGGCACGAATCGCAGTGCCCGCAAGCTCGCCCGGTCCGATCGGGGTCGTAGCAGGAGTGGGTCAGCGAGTAGTCGACGCCGAGGGCGGTGCCGCGGCGGATGATGTCGGCCTTGCTGAGCTGGATCAGCGGCGCGACGATGCGCGGTTCCGTTTTCTCGATTCCGCTCTTTGTCCCCTTGAGAATGACCTGCTGAAAAGCGTCGACGAACTCCGGCCGGCAGTCGGGATAGCCGCTGAAATCGACGGCGTTCACGCCGATCCAGATCTCCTGCGCGCCGTGCGCTTCGGCGTATCCGAGGGCAAGCGAGAGAAAAATGGTGTTCCGGGCCGGAACGTAGGTGACCGGGATCCCCGGTTTCCCGACCTGATCTTTCGGGACGGCGATGTCGGCCGTGAGGGCGCTCGCGCCGAACATCCTCAGATCCAGCGGGTAAACGACATGCTCTTCGGCGCCGAGGGCCTTCGCCACTCGCTTCGCCGCAGCGATCTCGATCTCGTGGCGCTGACCGTAGGCGAACGAGAGGGCGTGACAGGCCCGCCCGTCCTTCCTGGCCATGGCCAGGACCGTCGCGGAATCGAGTCCGCCGCTGAGAAGCACGACTGCTTTCACTCGGTCGGCTATCCTACCGCCCCATGAAAGAGTTCAGCGTCTACGAGATCCTGAATCGGAAGCGGCGCGGGGGAGCGCTGGCGCCGCAAGAAGTCGAGACGTTCATCGATCGCTACACCCGTGGACACGTTCCCGACTACCAGATGAGCGCGCTTTTGATGGCGATCGCCATCAACGGCATGACCGCGGTCGAGATGGCCACGCTCACCCAGGCCATGCTCCGTTCCGGCGAGCAATGGCATCTGCGCGATCACTATGACTTCTTCGCCGACAAACACTCCACGGGCGGCGTAGGCGACAAGGTCTCGCTGGTCCTGTCGCCCTGGGTGGCCGCATGCGACATCAAGATCGGCATGCTCTCCGGCCGCGGCCTCGGGCACACAGGCGGGACGCTGGACAAACTCGAAGCGATTCCGCGCTTCAACGCCAGGTTGTCGCGCAAGGAGTTCGAGCATGCCATCGAACAGGCGGGATGCGTGATCTCCACCTCGACCGAGGGCATCGCTCCCGCGGACAAGAAGATCTATGCGTTGCGCGACGTGACCGGCACCGTCGAATCAATGCCGCTCATCACCGCCTCGATCATGTCGAAGAAGCTGGCGATGGGCGCGTCCGCTCTGATCCTCGACGTGAAAACCGGCAGCGGCGCCTTCATGCGCAACTACCAGGATTCGAAGACTCTTGCTCAGAGTCTGATCGCTGCGGCGGAGGGTTCCGGAACGAAGGTCGAAGCCCTCATCACCGACATGGATCGTCCCCTCGGTGTTGCCGCGGGGAACGCGAACGAGATCGTCGAAACGATCGACGCCCTGAAGGGTCGGGGGCCCGAGGATCTGATGGAGGTGACTCGCGCGCAGGCGCAGCGGCTGCTCGTCATGTCGGGAAAGTACGACGAGGAGTCCGCGCGAACGGAGCTCGAAGAAACGTTGCGCAGCGGCGCCGCGCTGGAGCAGGCGAGAAAGTGGATCGCCGCGCAGGGCGGCGACGTCTCGATCGTCGATGACTACAGCAGGCTCCCGCAGCCGCGCGAAGTGATCGAGGTGAAGGCGCCGCGCAGCGGCTTCATCTTCCACATCGACACATACGAGGCCGGGATGTTCACCGTCGACCTCGGCGCCGGCCGGAAGAAAGCCGACGACGTCATCGACTACGCAGCCGGCGTGATGTTCGACCGCCGCACGGGAGATCAGGTGTGCTCCGGCGAAACGATCGCGCGGATTCAACTGGGCAAAGGCAAACGCGACGCGGCGGAGCTGCGGTCGCGGTTCCTGGCGTTCGTGCAGTTTGCGGACGCGCCGCCAGCCGCGAGGCCGCTGGTGCATGAACATCTGAAGTAGGAGCGCCGCCGTCCCGGCGGCTGGTACGCCGGCGTCTCGCCGGCGCACGCGGGACGCGTGCGCACCAGCCGGCCGGAGGCCGGCGCTCCTGTTATCCTGCGCGCAATGAAGCGACGTGCCATCGTGCTCGTCTGTGACTCTCTCGGCGTCGGCGAACTTCCCGACGCCAAGGACTTCGGCGATGAGGGATCGAACACGCTCGGTCACGTGCTACAGCAGGAAACGCCGAAGCTTCCGAATCTGGCGCGGCTTGGCCTGCTCCACACGCTTCCAAAGCCCGCGACGAATGACACGCCGCAGAGCGCTTACGGCCGCATGGCGGAGGTGAGCGCGGGGAAGGACACCACCACCGGGCACTGGGAGATGATGGGTCTCATCGTCAAAGATCCGTTCCGCACGTATCCGGACGGATTTCCGCGCGAGGTCATCGCGGAGTACGAGAGGCGGATCGGACGGAAGACCCTCGGCAACAAAGCGGCGTCGGGAACGGTGATCCTCGATGAACTGGGCGAGGAGCACATCCGCAGCGGCTTCCCGATCGTCTACACCTCGGCGGACTCGGTGTTCCAGGTCGCCGCGCATGAGGAGACCTTCGGGGTGAAAGAGCTATGGCGCATCTGTTCCATCGCGCGCGAGCTGATGCGCGGTGAGCACAACATCGGCCGAATCATTGCGCGGCCGTTCGTTGGCACGGGGAAGGGGAAGTTCAAACGGACGGCGAACCGTAAAGACTTCACCGTCACTCCGACGGGCGAAACAGTTCTGGAGCGCGCAACAAAGTCGGGCCGGCAGGTGATCGGACTGGGAAAGATCGCGGACATCTTCGACCGCGTGGGCATCAGCCGGGAAATCCGCACCGAATCGAATTCCGACGGCATGCAGAAGACGATCGACCTCATCAATCAGTCAGATGCGGACGTCATCTTCACCAATCTCGTCGACTTCGATTCGAAGTATGGACACCGCAACGACGCGCCCGGTTACGCGAAGGCTCTGGAAACGTTCGATGGAGAGCTGCGCGGTCTGCTCGATTCATTGCGCGCCGACGATCTGCTGTTCATCACCGCGGATCACGGCTGCGATCCAACCGACGTCTCCACCGATCACACGCGCGAGTACGTGCCGCTGCTGATCGCCGGACCGAAGATCCGTCAACAGAAATCGCTCGGAACGCGCAGCACGTTCGCCGATCTCGGCGCCACGATCTGCGACTATCTCGGAATCTCGCGGCAGGGGCTGGCCGGTAAAAGCGCCCTGCCGGAGTTGGGAGTGTGATGATGAAACGGCTTGCTCTGACAATGTTGCTTTTCTCGACGACGGCCATGGCTCAATCGCCTGCCGCGCGCGTGGCGGGCGATGCAAAGGTCATCGACCGCGTCGCGGAAGCGAGCAAGAAAGATCTTCCGGACACCGTGCTGAAACGCATCGTGAACGAAGACATCGATCTTCTCCGCGGCAAGCGCACCGACGGATCGTATGAACACGCCACGTATGAGCGACTCGACGCCGGAAGGAAGGGCAGTGACGTTTCCGTCCAGGCCCGGAAGGACGAGCAACTCCAGCGCTTCGAGATCCGCGGAGGATGGGTGTACCGGCTGATCCTCGGATCGCCGTCGCGGCGCATGTTTGTCACGAGGAACCGGAAGGTCTACGTCGATCGCGTCGAGCTGGAGTTCATACCGCAGGGTTCCTCGGCCACGAAGCATGAGACCGTGAAGGTCGAATCATGGCTCGTCCCCGGTTCGGTGACGCCGGTCGACTTTCCAGAAGTGGCGCGGCAGGCAACCGCACGCGTCTTCGCTCGCGCAGACAAGGAGACCGGATACGGAAATTTGGAGCTGACGCTCGTCGAAGCGAAGGTCGTCGATAACGTCGATAGCCCGTACGCCGGTGCCGTCTCTGCGCTGAAGGCTGCTGCGAAGGCGATCGACGCGAATGACATCCCATCGATCCGGGCGATGGCGACGCGCACCTACAACGAACTGGCGCCGAAGACCACCGTTGCCGAGGCAGCGTCCGGTACCGTTGAAGTCATCGCTTCGCCGGCTGAGGCTAACTCTGGTATCTACAATGAGTTACAGGCGATCGAGGACCTTCTAACCGGCTCCGAGACCGAGCGGCGGCAAGGAGTCGACAGGCTGCATCAGCTCGTCCGAAAACTCCGGCCGACGTCGTAGACAGGCCCCATAAGTGCAGTAGCTCTCAGTGATGCAGGTCACGCGGGACCCGCCACTGTTGAGTCGGGCATTATCAGCTTTTCAGGCACGCTGTTTGACGGTTTTTGGCTCTTGCCGTAAAATGCGCGTCCTTCTGCTTTTCACTTCAGTCATCCCGAAAGGAGCCTCATGTCGTCAATGAAACTGAGTTTCAAGGTCGGAGAGAAACTCGTATATCCGAACCATGGTGTAACAGTCGTCGAGCAGATCGGCGGATCGCCCACATTCGGTACGGAAGATACGTTCTATCACCTCAGACTCCTCGCGACTAGTTCGCGACTGATGGTGCCGATCGCCAATACAGACCGCGTAGGTCTGCGTCGCCTCTACCAGCAGAAGGAGATCAAAGGTCTCCTGAGCCTGCTCGAGGAGCGCGTGAAGAAGGCTCACACCGACTGGAAAGGCCGCTATCGCGAGAACCTCGAGAAGATGAAAACCGGTCGGCTCGAAGACGTCGCTGAAGTTCTGAAGAACCTCAACGAGGTCTCCAAGAAGAAGAGCCTCTCGTTCCGCGAGAAGAAGATGTACGACCGAGCCAAGTACCTGATCGTCTCGGAAGTGGCGATCGTGAAAGGCATCACCGAGATCGACGCGGAGAAGGTCATCGAAAAGGCCCTCGACAAGTCCCTCGGCGGACACTGATCAAACCGGCATCGAACTTAGAACGCCGCCCGCAAGGGCGGCGTTTTTTTTGCCACCCGAGCCCGAGCCCGAGCCCGGCCTTTCGTGATCTCACCTCCACGTTCGAATTGAAGATGTCGGGCGCGGGCCCGGGCGCGGGCGCGGGCGCGGGAAGTTCAAAACGTGTGCTAAGTTCATTTCATGAGCCAGCCCCGACTCCCGGAGTGGATCCGCGAGAAGAAACTGAACCTGAGCAGTCTTCGCCAGGTGAAGACGCTTCTGCGTGAGAAGTCGCTGCACTCGGTCTGTGAGTCGCTGGCCTGCCCGAACCGGACGGAGTGTTTCTCGCGCGGCACCGCCACATTCATGATCCTCGGCGACGTCTGCACGCGCTCGTGCGGATTCTGCAACGTGACGACGGGCCGGCCTTACGCGCCGCCCTCACCGGATGAGCCGCGAGCGGTTGCTGAGGCGGCGCGGGCGATGAATCTGAAGCACGTGGTCGTGACGTGCGTGACGCGCGACGACCTGCCGGACGGAGGGGCGCAACACTTTGCCGACACCATCCGCGAGCTTCGGCTGGCGCTTCCTGAATCGGCGGTCGAGGTGCTGACGTCCGACTTCCGCGGCAATATGGAATCCGTGCGCACCGTCGTCACGGCGCGACCTGATTACTTCAACCACAACGTCGAAACCGTCCCTCGCCTTTACGACTACGTCCGCCCCGGCTCACGCTTCGAGCGCTCGCTGGCCGTTCTGCGCGAGGCGAAACGTCTCGATTCGACGCTCGTCACAAAATCGGGCCTGATGCTCGGTCTGGGAGAGCGGCGAGGTGAAGTCGTGGAAGTGCTCTCCCGCTTACGAGCGACGGAAGTGGAGATCGTGACAATCGGTCAGTACCTGCAGCCGAAGCGAGAGAAGCTCGATGTCGTCGAGTACGTCCCGCCGCCGGTCTTCGACGAATACCGCGTCATCGGCGAGGAGATCGGATTCCGCGCCGTCTTCTCCGGACCGTTCGTCCGCAGCTCGTACATGGCGGATGTCGTGGCTGCGTCATGAAGGACGAGCTCTCGCTCTATCTCGACTATCTCGCCGTCGAGAAGGGATTGGCGAAAAACTCACTCTCGGCGTACGCAACGGATCTGCGGAAGTTCAGCGACTTTCTGGCGAAGAAGGAAATCGACCTGGCAGCCGTCGAGCGCCTTCACATCATCAAGTATTTCCAAGCCCTGCGCACCTCGGGCATCTCCGCGCGATCGGTTGCCCGCGCCCTCGCAGCCATCCGCGGGATGTTCCGCTTCCTCGTCACCGAGAAGCATCTGAAACACGACCCGACCGAGAACGTGGAGAACCCGCGGCTGTGGTCGTCGCTGCCGAAGTCTCTGATCGCCAGCGAGGTGGAGGCGCTGCTTCGCGCGCCCGACGCCACCAAACCCGACGGGCTCCGTGACCGGGCCATGCTCGAGCTGCTGTACGCAACGGGTCTCCGCGTTTCCGAGTTGATCAAGGTGAAGAGCGACGACCTGGTGATGGATGCCGGCTTCCTGCGGACCGTGGGAAAAGGATCGAAGGAGCGGATCGTGCCGTTCGGCGATTCAGCGCGCCAGGCGATCATCGAATACGTCGAGAAAGGGCGGTCGCACTTCGAGAAGCACGGCGATCCGCACCTCTTTCTCTCGAACCGCGGCCGGCCGATGTCGCGCCAGTCCTTCTGGATGAAGGTGCTCAAGTACGCGCGGCAGGCCGGGCTCAAGGCGCACATCTCACCCCACGTGCTGCGCCATTCCTTCGCCACCCACCTTCTGGAAAACGGGGCGGATCTCCGTTCCGTACAGATGATGCTGGGCCACTCGGATATCTCGACCACGCAGATTTACACGCACGTGTCACGGGCGAGACTGCAGAAGATGTACGAGCAGTATCATCCCAGGGCATAACCTTGTGTCATCCCGAGCGTGAGCGAGGGACCTGGGGGTTGGGGGGCACTACGACTGAGCATCGAGCCGCCCGTCCCCCAGGTCCCTCGCTCACGCTCGGGATGACACGGTGGGGTTTTTGGGTTGTCAGTAGTCGGTCCATGACAAAACGAGCTCTTCTGGTGATGGCGATTCTGCTTTCCGCTCAGGCAGCGAGCGCGAGCATTGTCCTTTTCACCGACGGTCGGAACATCAAGATCGAGGCATATCGCGTCGATGAGGACGTCGTTCACCTGACGTTGAAGGCCGGCGGAACGATGTCGCTGCCGCTCACCCGCATTGAGCGCATCGTCGACGATGAGGTCACCACGCCCGAAGTCGTCGCCGAAGTGAAGAAGATCGCCGAAGAAGGCGTGTTCCCGAGAAAGTCGTGGCGCTTCAGCGACGAGAGCTCGCCGATCTTCAACTCGAAATACGACAAGATCATCATCGCCGCGGCTCGACACTTCGATGTTGACGCCGCCCTCGTGTCCGCTGTCATCAAAGCGGAATCCGATTTCCAGCCGCGTATCGTCTCGCACAAAGGCGCGCGCGGCCTGATGCAGTTGATGCCCGCCACCGCGAAGCGTTTCGGCGTGACGAATTCCTTCGACCCCGAAGCGAACATCTACGGCGGCGTGCGTTATCTGCGCTGGCTGCTGAAGACCTTCGAAGGAAATGCCGACCTGGCCATCGCCGCCTACAACGCCGGCGAGGGGAATGTCTGGAAGTACAACGGCGTGCCTCCATTCCGGGAGACGGTCAACTACATCAACCGGATCGCCAGGCACATCCGCCGGGCTGACACTGCTGCTCAGGCGGCGGGCGCTCAGGTCGCCGCTCGTTGACGCGGCGCGTCCTCGGCCTCGTCCTTCTCCTTTTCCCCGCACCACTTCTCGCTTTGACAGGTGTCGTCGTCGACGCGGACGGACGTCCTGTCGCGGCGGCGCAGGTCACGATCGTGGGTCGCGCAGTGACTGTGCGGTCCGATGCGGCGGGCCGCTTCGAGATTCGGCCGGCGCCGACGGTGCCGTTCAGCGTGCTCGTCGTCGGCCCCCGCGGTGATGTTCACGCACCGGTTCACGTCGAGACACTTCCCGCTGATGGTGTCCTGACTGTTCGTCTCGAAACCGCGTTCCACGACTCGACGACCGTCACTGCCGCGCCGAACATCGAGGCCCCGGCCGGCGCCGCAACGTCGGTCGTCGGGTCAGCCGAGCTGGCCGACACGCAGCCACACCACGTGGCGGAGGCGCTGAGACGGCTTCCTGGCGTGACGATCCGCGGCCGCGGCGCTCCCGCTGTTCCAGTGCTTCGCGGTCTGGCCGGGGGACGAACGCTTCTTCTCCTCGATGACATCCGCGTGGTCACCGAACGCCGCGCCGGTCCCTCGGCGACGTTTCTCGATCCGGTCGTCCTCGGCTCGATCGAGGTGGCGCGAGGTCCGGGGTCCGTTGCGTACGGATCGGACGCTTTCGGCGGAGTCGTTCACGCGCGTACACGCGATCCGATTCGCGGCGACAACGAAACGACGTTGTCGCTGATCCAGTCATTCGGCGGGCAGAACGCCACTCGCGCCGCGGCAACGACGTCCTTCGACGTATTCGGCGGCGCTGTGATGGCTGCCATTCATGCGCGTTCCGAAGGTGAACAGAAGTCAGCGGGCGGCGAGCGCACGCCCGGATCGACATACCGCGATCGAGGTGCGGTGCTCGTCTACCGTCGCGAAAATGATTGGGGAAATGTCCGCATGGTGGCGGGCAGCAACGTCGCACGCGACGTCGGCGTTCCGTCGACATCCGCAGCGCGGACGTTCTATCCCACAGAGGGGGCGCATCGGGTAGCGTTCGACGTCGACTATTTTCCGCACAGGATCTCTGTTCAGGGCGGCTTGGCGACTCATCGCCTGGTGACGACGCGAGTCGAGCAGACCGGCAGCGCCACGACGGATCTCAGTGCTCGTGATCTCTCGCTGCGAGTCACTCGAGATGAATATCGCGGAACGACTCACTTCGCGTACGGCATCGATACCGTCTCGAGGTTCGGGCTTCGCGCCACCGACGAGCGCAGCGGTGTGCGCGAGGTCTCCATCAGAGATGCCTCGCGAATCGATAGTGGTTTGTACGGGACGTTTCAAACGGCGATCGGCCGGTCGATCCTCGCCGGCGCCGGGGCAAGGCTCGACGCGATCGCCACCCGAAACCGCGGCGGATTCTTCGCCGACCAATCGCGCGATGACGTCGCACCGTCAGGACACTTCACGCTCACCGCGGGGCCATTTCGTCGATTCACGACCACGCTGCAGATCGCCAGCGGTTATCGCGAGCCTTCGCTTTCCGATCGCTACTTCCGCGGAGTCAGCGGCCGAGGTTTCGTCGTGGGTAATCCGGATCTCGAACCAGAGCGGAGTATTCAGCTCGACGGTGCTCTGCGTTGGGAGGGAAGGCGAGCCACCGTCGCCATCTTCGCGTACCACTACCTCATCCGCGAGCTCGTCGAGCGTTACCGCGC
>Ga0184623_10001476_pt1 | contig 10194 bp, 9 predicted proteins | sample PLM1_100_b1_FD_133138 | JGI IMG/M metagenome (GOLD analysis project Ga0184623, IMG submission 133138) | Groundwater sediment microbial communities from an aquifer in East River, Colorado, USA - PLM1_100_b1 | ecosystem: Environmental > Terrestrial > Soil > Riparian zone | place: USA: East River...
ACGCGCCGACCAGGCCGACCTTGCGGCGGTTGCCGCTGGACAGGCCGCGGGTGCGCCGCCTGGTGTCGAGGTCGAGCCGCTCGCACAGCTCCCGGACGAACGCCCGGTCGACCTGCCCGCCGCGCAGCCGCGACCACGAGTCGAGGGTCTGGCGGACGGTCAGCCGCTCATCGAGGCGCAGCTCCCCCGGCAGGTAACCGATGTTGCGGCGCAGCCCGGGGCCGGCCCGCCGCGGATCGGCGCCCAGCACCTCGACGTGGCCGGAGGTCGGCCGGGCGAGGTCCATCAAGATCCGGATCGTCGTCGTCTTGCCGGCGCCGTTGGGGCCGAGGTAACCCACCACGCGGCCGGTCGGTACGCGGAGGTCGAGCCGGTCAAGCGCGACGACCTTGCCGAACCGCTTGGCCACCCCGTCACACCGGATGACCGTGTCGTCTGCGCCCATGGCGGCGATCTTTGCACAGCGCCCTTACGACGACTTACGCGCGGCGTCCGCGAGGGAGACCAGCACGGCGGCCACGGCGGGCACCTTCTGCAAGCCGGGCAGTGTGTAGGCCGCGACCGTGCGGTGAACCTGAGGGGACGCCGGCCGGCTCACAACGCCCGGATGCCGCATGACGGAGACCACGAGGTTCGGCATGAGCGCGACGCCCACGCCGGCGGCGACGAGGCTTTGCACGGCCAGATTGTCGTCAGTGGAGCAGACGATGTCCGGCTGGAAGCCGGCGGCCTCGCAGACGCGGAGAAAGTGCCTCCTGCACACGGGGCAGCCGGCGATCCAGCGCTCACCGGCCAGCTCCGCGATCTTGACCGAGCGCCGCTTGGCGCCGGGATGCGACGCAGGCAGGAGGAAGTGCAACGGGTCGTTCAGGAGCGGGTATTCGAGGAGATCGGCCAGACCGCCCGCGTCGGCGCCGGCGTCCGCGTCCACGTCGGAGTACGAGAACGCGAGCACGACGTCGCACTCGCCCCTGCGCAGGAGCGGGAGCGATTGCGGCGGCTCGGCGTCGACGAGGGAGACCCGCAGGCCGGGGCTGCGCTGCGTGAGGCCGGCGACAGCGCGCGGCACCAGGGTGGCGCTCGCGCTCGGGAACGCGGCCAGCCGGACGTGGCCGGCGCGCAGGCCGGCGACCGCCGCGACCTGTTCCTCCGCAGCTTGCAAGCCGGCCAGGACCTGCGTCGCGGCGCGCGCCAGAATCTCGCCCGCCTCGGTCAAGCGCATTTGCCGGCCGACGCGAGTGAACAGCACCGTGCCGGCCCGGCGCTCGAGCGCCCGCATCTGCTGGCTGATGGCCGGCTGCGTGTAGCCCAGCTCCCGGCCGGCTGCGGAGTAGGAGCCGCTGGTCACGACCGTGAGGAACGTTTGCAGTTGCCGGGAGTCAAGCATGGCCGAACTATAAGCAGAGCTTTGAGATGGGCCAACAAACTGTCGCTCGACTTTAGGAAGACGAGACGGGACGCTGGCGTCATGGCTACATCGACGTCGCTTAGTGTTTTAGGCATCGCTCCGCTGGCGGACGCAGTGCGCGAGGCGGTCCGGCAGAGCAACGAGCCGGGCACCACGGCTGATCTCGTCGCCCGGCAACTACGCCGCCACCTGCCGGCCGCCGACGTGCTGACCGCGGAACAACGGCTGGGCGACGCGCACCGCTACGCCCAGCACGTGCTGCATGTGGAGCCCGACGGCGGCTTCTCCATCGTCGCGGTCGTCTGGCGGCCTGGCCAGGAGACGCCGATCCACGACCACATCTCGTGGTGCGTCGTCGGTGTCGTCGAGGGCTTCGAGCACGAGACAGTGTTCTCGCTGCGGGAGGCCGCCGGCGAGCGATGGCTGGTCGCTGCGGGGACCACTGAGAACGGGCCGGGCAGCGTCAGCGCCTTCGCGCCGCCCGGCGACATCCACTACGTGCGGAACGGCGGGCCCGACACAGCGATCTCCGTTCACATCTACGGCGCTGACATCTCCAAGCGGGGATCCAGCATCAGGCGCTGCTACGACCTCCCCATCCGCCCAAAAACTGCCGCGATCTTGAGCTCTTTTCAAGTGGGAGCGCTCCCATCTTGAAAATTGCTCAAGATCGCGGCAGTTGGGGCCACGCGGCAGTTGGGGCTAGGCGGCCGTGCAGCTCACCTTGACCTGGCTCGCCGTGACGTGGGTCCCGCTGGACTTCGAACCACGGTTGCGCAGCTTCACGGCGAAGTTGCCGTTGGTGATCTTGAAGGTGCCGGCGGAGACGAACTTCCCCCGGTTCCTGGTCTGGTCAAGCCGGAAGTCCGCGACCACGCTGTGGTCCTCATTGCTCCGGATCACCTGGTAGAACGCCGGCTTGCCGTCCGAGCTGGTGCTGTTCGGGATGAAGACGAAGGTCTTGCAGCTGCCCGACCTGAAGCCCGGCTTGAACCACCAGACGACGAACTTCCGGGGGTCGTCGCGGTTGGCGTCGCCGGTCTTCGGGATGGCCCGGAACGTCCCCTTGCAGCCGCTCCCCGCAAGGCCGCCGGGGGCCTTCTTGAACCAGTCGCTGTCGTTGCCCACGACGGAGTAGCCCTGGCGGCTGCTGTGCTGGCAGTCCTCGCCGCCGATGGCCGTGAAGGTCGGCTTGGGCACCGGCCTCGGCGCCGGCTTCGGCGCGGGCTTGGGCGCCGGCCTGGGCGCGGGCCTGGGCGCGGGCTTGGGCGCGGGCTTGGGCGCCGGCCGGTCCTGCCGCGATCCGGCGACCTGCCTGGGCGGCTCGGGCTTCGGCTTCGGCCGCGGCGGCGCGGAGCGCGGTGGCGCGGGCTTGACCGGCGGCGCCGGCGGGACGATGACCGACTCGTCGACCGGCGGGACAACCGGGGGAAGCAGCGGCGGCTCCTCAGGCTCCGCCTCGGACGGGTCGACCGGGGAGAACGTGGGAGTGAAGGTCGGTGTCGGACTCGGCTTCGGCGCGGTAACCACTGGAGGGGCGGCCTCGGACGGGTCGCCGACGGAGGCGAACGACACGCCAATCAGGACGGCGCCGAGGATCACCACGATCGGCACCAGGAGCAGCAGGGCACGCTTGCCGCCCGGGCCGGGCTCACCGGGCTTGCCGGGCTCGCTCGGCCTTCCTGGCCCGTTCGACTGGCCAATCGCACCCGGCTTGACCGGTTCCCCCACCTCGGTCGCCGGCCCGTCGTCGCCGGCCGGCCGCTCCGCAGGGGCTGACGGGGGCCGCGGCACCAGCCGCCGCGGCTCGCTGGGCGGCGCAGGCCGCTGTTTCGGCTTCCTGAAGCCATCCATCGCTATTCAGTCCTTCCATAACAAGGCGTAGTCAAGGTTGGCCCCCAAGCGCACCTCCTGAGGGGTTGGGCACCGCGGGCGCGCAGGCGCCGCGTCACCCTTAAGAGACGGGGCCGGGTCCCGCCCGGTTCAGCGCCCCGTAGGTGGCCTGGCTCGCACCTGGCGGTGAGAGCAGTTGGCGTGCAAGGCTGCACACCGCCCTGGCCCTCAATGTCGAGGAGGCGGCCCCGGTGCGCCTTCGGTCACGCGTTGTACTCACGCTCGCCGCCCCAGCAGCGCTGCTGCTGCCCCTGGCCGCCCTTGTCCCGGCGCAAGCCGAAGCGCGGACGCCGCCGCCCGCGGCGGGGCCCCGGGAGGTGGTCCGCCTGCCGGGCCTCGACGCGCCCGCTGTGATCTTGCGCACACGGGACGGCATCGCCCACATCCAGGCGGGGAGCCGGCACGATGTGTTCTTCCTCGAGGGCTGGGTGCACGCTCAGGACCGGCTGTTCCAGATGGACGTGCTGCGCCGCACGCCGTCAGGCACGCTCGCAGAGCTGCTCGGCCGGGGCGCGCTGGCCAGCGACGTCCAGCTGCGCACGATCGGCCTGCGCCGCGCGGCAGAGCGGACTTGGCAGGCGGCGACGCCCCGGATGCGAGCGGCGCTAACGGCCTACGCCGAGGGCGTCAACGCGTACTCAGGCGGGCGCCCGCCCCCGCCTGAGTACGGCGCCCTCGAGCTGACGGCGGTCGCGACCTGGACGCCCATCGACAGCCTGGTGGTCGCGAAGCTGCTGTCCTTCCAGCTGTCGTTCGACCTCGACATCGACAACACCACCAGCCTGCAGGCCTACCTCGCGGCCGGGGCCGAAGGCGGATTCGACGGCGCGGCGCTGTTCTTCCACGACCTGGCGCCGTTCACGCCGTTCAGTTCGGCGGCAACGGTGCCCGACGCGAGCGAGCCTGCGGCAGCGGCCGCCGCCGCAGGCAGCGGTGACCGCACCGCGACCGGCCAAGCGGAGAAGCAGCTCGCCGTCGCCGCCGAGCTCGGGAAGCGCTACCGCGCCGCCGCCGAGCAGGTCCCACTCCTGCGCCAGGTGCTCGACCGCGACCACACGACCGGCTCCAACGAGTGGGTCGTCAGCGGCCGGCGGACGAAGGACGGCCGGCCGATCCTGGCCAATGACCCACACCTCGGGCTGTCGGCGCCCTCGATCTTCTACCCGTTGCACCTGCGCAGCGGGGCGCTGGACGTGGCCGGGGAGAGCTTCGCCGGCGTGCCCGGCGTCGTGTTGGGCCAGAACCAGTCGATCACCTGGGGCGCCACCACCAATCCCATGGACGTCACAGACACCTATCTCGAGGCGATCCGGCCGGATCCGGCCTCCCCCAGCCACCTCAGCACGGTCTACAAGGGGCAACTGGAGCACGTCGTGCCGATTCCCGAGACGTTCCGCGCCAACAGCGTCGGCAACGGCACTCCGGACGACGTCGCCGTGGTGCCGCCCGCCGCCGGCGTCCCGCCCGTCACGCTGATCGTGCCGCGGCGCAATAACGGCCCGATCGTCCAGCTGGACGCCACCCGCGGCAGCGCGCTGTCAGTGCAATACACCGGCTTCTCCGCCACCCGCGAACTCGACACCTTCCTTCAGTGGAACGAGGCGCGCGACCTCGACGACTTCCGGGCCGGCCTGGCCAACTTCGACGTCGGCTCGCAGAACTGGGCCTTCGCTGACCGCCGCGGCACCATCGCCTACTTCACCAGCGCCGAGTTGCCGCTGCGCGAGGACCTCCAGGCCGAACAGGTCACCGGGTTGCCGCCGTACTTCATCCGCGACGGCCAGGGCGGCAACGAATGGCTGCCGGTCGGCGAGCCCCTGCCCGGGCAAGCGGTTCCGTACGAGATCCTGCCGCCGGCCGAGATGCCACAGCTGGTCAACCCGCCGGCCGGGTGGTTCGTCAACGCGAACAACGATCCCCTCGGCGCCACATTCGACAATGACCCGCTGAACCAGCTCCGCCCGGGCGGCGGCATCCGCTACCTCAACCCCGGCTACGACGGCATCCGCGCCGGGCGCATCACGGCGGCGCTGCGCGCGGCGCTGGCCGGCGGGCGGCAGGTGGACCGCGGCGACATGGAGCGCATACAGGCCGACACCGTGCTGCTCGACGCCGGCTACTTCGTGCCGAAGCTGGCCGACGCCTGGCAGCGCGCGGAGACCAGCCAGCTGCCGGAACTGGCCGAGCTCGCAGCCGACACCGGCGTCGCCGAGGCCGTGGCGCGGCTGGCCGCCTGGGACAGGTCGACGCCGACGGGGGTGCCAGAGGGGTACGACGCCCGGGACAGCGACGGCCAACTCGCGGCACCGGGCGCGGACGAGGTCCGCACCAGCGTGGCCGCGAGCATCTACGCGATGTGGCGGAGCCGGTTCATCGCCACGACCATCGACGCGATGCTCGCGCCGCACGAGCTACCGCTCCCCGACGGCCAGCAGGCCCTCACCGCGTTGCGGCTGGCAATCGACGGCCGCCCGCTGCTGGCCGGGCTCGACCCGTTCGCGGCGCCCGGCGTCACGAACGCTGCCGACCGGCAGGCCATCGCCATGCTCCGGGCAGTGCGCGCAGCGCTGGACCGGCTGGCCGGTCCCGACTTCGCGGCGGCGTTCGGCGGATCCATCCACCAGGACGACTACCGCTGGGGACGGCTGCACCGGCTGGTCCTGCGGCACCCGATCGCCGGCCCGTTCTCGGCGCCGCCCGCGTTCGGCCAGTTCCCGGCGCCGCTCCCCGGGCTGCCCGGCGTCCCGGTCGACGGCGGGTTCGGCACGGTGGACGCCGCCGGCCATGACGCCCGGGCCAACGCGGTCAACGCCTTCATGTTCGGCAGCGGCCCGGCCCGGCGCCACGTGGGCCAGGTCGAGCTCTCCGGGCCGGTGGGGCGCAGCGCCCTTCCCGGGGGCACCTCCGCCCTGCCGACCAGCGCGCACTACCTCGACCAGCTGCCGAGGTACCTCACCAACGACTATTACCAGGTGCGCACCCAGCCGGTTGACGTGCTGAGCGCGACCGAGAGCAGCCAGGTTCTGGTCCCGTCGCAGTGAAGCAAAGCCGACCCGAAGCCGACCCGAAGCCGGGATGGGAGCCTCCTCCCGTGGCGCGAGCGACACGCAGATTCGAGGTCCGCGTCTGGCCCGCGCCAGATGGCGGTCCCGGCGGGGACAGGACGGACGGCGCCGGCACTCAGGTGCGCGGCGCCGTCCGTGATGTGGCCAACGGGGTCGAGCAGACGTTCCATGACCCTGCTTCGATGCTGGTGATCCTGCGCCAGGCGCTCGACCGTCAGACGGACCGCTGGTAGGAGCGAAACGCCCGGGTCGCCAGCCAGCCCATGACCGCCGCCACCGCCAACAGCATGCCGGTGCGCGACAGCAGCAGACCCCAGTCAACGTCGCTCTCGAGCGTCTGCCGGCCCGCCTCGACGGCCCAGTTCACCGGATTGTACCGCGCAACCTCCTGGATCCACGGGGGCACGAGCCCGGCCGGCATGAAGATCGTGGAGAGGAACGACAGCGGCAGCACCAGGAACTGCACCGCCGCGATCACCGACTCCTCCTTGCGGATCAGCAAGGCGAACGCGTCCGATAGCGCGGCGAACGCTGTGCCGAGCAGCACGGTGCACAGCAGGAACAGGGCCACGGCGGGCGGGCCGCCGTGGAACCGCGCCCCGGCAATGAACCCCAGGCCGAGGATCACCAGCGACTGAATCACGGTCGTCACGGCCTGGTACCCGAGCTGGCCGGCGATCAGCGAACCGCGCCGGGCCGGCGAGACGAGCATCCGGTCGAGCACGCCCCTGTCGATGTCCTGGATGAAGCCCATCCCCGCCCAGCCATTGGAGAACAGGGCAGTCATCACGACGATCCCGGGCGTCAGGAAGGCGATGTACGACCCGGTGGTGAAGCCGGGCAACTCCGCGACCTGCTTGAACAGCTGGCCGAACAGCAGCAGCCAGATGACCGGCTGAACGAGCGTGATCGCGAGGTACCACGGCTGGCGGGCGATCGCGCGCAAGTGGCGCACGCTGATGTGCGCTGAGTGGGCGACCATGGCGGTCATCGCGCATCCTCCTTGTCGGCGGACCGGAAGGCCCGGCCGGCGTGTCGTAGGTAAACGTCGTCGAGGGACGGGCGCGCCATCGTCACGGTGGCGACGCCGATGCCGGCGGCGTCGAGCGCGGCCAGAACCGCGGGCACCGCGCTGGCGCCACTGTCCACCCGGGCGCGCACCATGCGGCCATCGACCGCGATGTCGCGCAGCAGGCCGTTGACCCGGCCGAGGGCGCCGCGCACCCGGTCGTCGGGCTCCGCCGCGGCGGTCTCGACATGGATGGCGTCGCCGCGCAGCTCGCTCTTGAGCTCGTCCGGGCTGCCTTCGGCGACGACCCGGCCGCAGTCGACGATCGCGAGCCGCCGGGCGAGCCGGTCGGCCTCCTCGAGGTAGTGGGTGGTGAGCAGGATCGTCAGGCCCTCCTCATGCGCGAGCCGGGCCACTTCGTCCCACATGTCGGCGCGCGCCTCCGGATCGAGGCCGGTGGTCGGCTCGTCCAGGAAGAGGACGTTGGGCCGGTGCACAAGGCCCATGGCGACGTCGAGCTTGCGCGTCATGCCACCGGAGTAGGTGCGGACCAGCCGCTTGGCGGCGTCCGTGAGGCCGAAGCGGCCGAGCAGCTCGGCGACGCGCTGGCGGAGCGGACTCCCGCTCAGCCCATAGAGCTGGCCCTGCAGGGTCAGGTTCTCTTGGCCGGTGGCCTCTGGGTCGACGGCTGACTTCTGGGAGACGTTGCCGATCGACCGCCGCACGCGGTCCGGCTCCTTGATCACGTCAAAACCGCCGACCTGCGCGGTCCCCGAGTCGGGTTGGGTCAGGGTGGTCAGAATCTTGACCGTCGTCGACTTCCCGGCGCCGTTCGGGCCGAGCAGGCCGAAAACCGTGCCCGGCTCGACTCCGAAGGCCAGGCCCTGGAGCGCGCGCACGTCGCCCGGGTACGTCTTGACGAGGTCGCGTGCCTCGATAGCGAATGTGGGCATAGCTTGATAAACCCTCCGTGCTTGGTGCAGATGTACTGGGGAAAGCGCCCTCAGTCGTGGTCGGCGTGGAAGGCGCGCCACCTGTCGATGCCGTCGAGCGTGCCGTTGTCGATGTCGCGGATGAGCTTGTCGACCCACTCCACCTCGGCCGAGCGCAGCGCGATGCGGTACTCCACCTCGACCAAAAAGACCCGCGGCACGCCCTCCTGAGTGGCGAGCCCCACGGCAGAGCGCATGGACTCGAGGTCGAGCGCCAGCCGCATCCGGCGCGCCTTGAGCAGCGTGAGCGCGTCGTCAGGCGGCAGCGCGGCCAGCAAGGTCAGGCCCGCTTCGAACTGGGTGTAATCCTTGACCGGGTCGCCGATCAGGTCGCTGAGCCAGTCGAGGAACTCGACCTTCCCGGCCTCGGTGATGGCGTAGATCGTGCGCTCCGGCCGCCGGCCTTCGCGGACGGTCTCTATCGGCTCGATGAGCCCTCGCCGCTGCAGCGACTCGACCACCGTGTAGAGCGAGCCGTAGTTGAGCTTGATGCTCTCGTGCTGGCCGCGGCTCTTCATCGTCGCGGCCATGTCGTAGGGATGCATCGACCGCTCGTAGACACAGCCGAGCACGGCGAGCGCCAGCGGGTTGGAACGCCCACGGCCGCCCATGTCTCACCTCCGTTCCAAATACTCGTGTCCGAGTATCCGTAACGGGATGCTCGGTGTCAAGCAAGAAAGAGGCACACGTCGAGAGACCGGCGCGATCGCGCCGTGTGACGGTCGATGACGACTTGGGCGGGTCACGTGTCGAGCGGTGAGATGACCCGATTCCGCGCGTGCTGGTAGATCACGGAACTTCGGAAGCGGACGATCTCACGCCGCTTGCTGAACTTGTCCATCAGGAAGCCATGCAGACTGTCCACGCTCGGCACCGCGACGTGCACCAGGAAGTCGTCCTCGCCGGCCACCACGAAGACCGAGATCACCTCGGGCAACGCGGTGACGTACTTCTTGAAGCCCTCGATGACCGAGCGGCTGAGCGGCCGGATCTGCACGTGCAGGAGCGCCTGCACGTGTCGGTTGAGTGCAGCCAGGCTGATCTCCGCGTGATATCCCGTGATGACTCCGCGGTCGCGAAGGACGCGGACGCGCTCGAGGCAGGTGGACGGCGCGATGCCCACCGCCCGGGCCAGGTCCCGGTTCGTTTGCCTGGCGTTGGTCTGCAGATGCTGGATGATCGCCGAATCAAGTTCGTCCACGGTCGCCTCGTTCCTGTTCCCGCCGAATGTTATTCGCCTGGAAGCGGATATGGCCCGGCAGTCGCCTAACGTTTGCTCGTCGATCCGCTCAAGAGTACGGAGCTGTCCATGTCATCAGCGGTCATCGTCGATGAAGTCGGCGCAGGTGGATTCGCCCATGAGGGAGTGTTCGTCCAGCGAGGACGCGGAGCCGGCCTACCGGTCATCGTGGCGGTGCACTCCACGGCACTCGGCCAGGCGATCGGCGGCTGTCGCCTGACCCGATACCCCGACTGGCACGACGGTCTCGCCGATGCGTTGCGGCTCTCGGCCGCGATGACCGACAAATGCGCCATCGCCGGGCTGCCCAACGGCGGCGGCAAGGCCGTCGTCCCGCTACCGCCTGACACGACACTCGACGACACCGAGCGCCGGGCCGTCCTGCACGACGTGGGCGACGCGATCGCCGCCCTGAACGGTGCCTACGCCACCGGGCCCGACGTGGGCACCGGCCCAGAAGACATGGCGACCATCGCCGAACGCACCGAGCACGTCTTCTGCCGACCGGTCAACGCCGGCGGCAGCGGTGACTCGTCCATCCACACCGCGACCGGTGTCCTGGCGGCGCTGAGCGCCCTCTGCGCCGC
>Ga0184623_10001477_pt1 | contig 10193 bp, 7 predicted proteins | sample PLM1_100_b1_FD_133138 | JGI IMG/M metagenome (GOLD analysis project Ga0184623, IMG submission 133138) | Groundwater sediment microbial communities from an aquifer in East River, Colorado, USA - PLM1_100_b1 | ecosystem: Environmental > Terrestrial > Soil > Riparian zone | place: USA: East River...
GAACCTTGCGCCTGAACTCGGGTGGATAGCTCCTCGGCATGCTGCTCCTCCTCGCTCTGGCGCATGAGGATTCCAGCAAGCCAACTCAACGGAACCGAGGGCAGACCAGAGCCTCCAAGAAACGCGGGGCGGTTCAAGAACGGTAACGACGCGATCTGCGCGTTCGAGAAGACCTTCCGAGTCCCCGGAGGCCCACAAGCGATTCTGTACCCAAGCGACCGCGCGTCCCTCGCCGCGCGTGGTCCAATGGATCAGCGGTCTGCAGGGAGAGGAACCTCTGCCCGCCTGCGGTGTCGTCCGAAGAAGGTCAGGATCATCTCGGTATGGCGGATGTCCTGCTCTATCGCGTTGACGTTATGTCCAGAGGGGTATAGAGAGAGTTCGACCTCAACGCCCCGCTCCCGAAGGGCAGCGACCCAGGGCGCGACACCCTCGAGCGGGCACCGCGGATCCTGCTCGCCTGCGATCACGAGCACTGGTGCTCTCGCTCGGTCCACGTATGTCATCGGATCGCGTTCGCGGTAGAGCTCCGGAACCTCGCCAGGATCTCCTCCGAACGTGGCAACGTTGAGGGCGCGGATGAACGGCATCGCCGCCCAGTGCCAGGCGACGAGGTCTCCAACGGGAACACCTGCGAACACCGCCCTCCACCGGTCTGGATGGAGACCCTCGTTCAAGCAAGCGATGCATCCGCCCCAGGACCAGCCGGCGAGGAACGCCTCCTCGCCGTCGGCAACGCCGTCGGCGATCAACGCGTCGAGGCAGGCCAGCACATCCTCCGACTCAGGAAACAGCGGGTCGCCGATCAGCCGCTCGCGGAACGCGATGCCGTAACCGGTGGAACCGCGGTAGTTCACGCGAGCGATCGCATAGCCCGCGTCCACGAACGCCTGGATCTCGGGCTCCCAGCGGTCACGATGATGCCATTCGGGCCCGCCGTGGACGTGCATCACGATCGGGTAGGGCCCGTCCCCTCCTGGGGCCGCCACGAAGGCCTGGATCCGATCACCGGCTGGGTTCACGAACCAGAAGGATCGATACGGTGCGCCAACCGGCGGAGGATCTCCCGGCGCCTCGATCACGACCCGCCCGTCTGCCGTCTCCGGCCTGCGTGGGTGGGACGTGTCGCTCACCGTAAGCCAGACTTCGCCGTCGACTCGGACGGTCGCGTCCTCGATCTCGCCGCCCGGGTGGGCCAGGAGCTGCGTGTCCCCGCTGTGCACCTCGACCCGATGAAGCCGATCGACCGCCTCGTGCTCCTGGCGCACGAGGATCGCCGTGCCGTCCGGGTACCACGCGATCGGGATCACGGCGCCCGGCAGATCCATCTCGATATCCCGTCTCTCTCCTGTCGAGGGGTCCCAGATCGCCGGCCGCTCGAACGCGCCCAGCTCGGAGGTGAATAAGAGCAGCGGGCCCGTCGGACACCAGGCCACGGGATCGAGCGACCGGCCCGGATCCTCGAGCTCGCCGACCGACTCGCCGCTACCAACGTCGAGGACACGCAGGGCCGGATGGAGCACATCGCCATGCTCCGCGTGACGCAGGCACAGCAGCGATCCATCCGCCGAGAGGCCGCCCGAGCCTTCCGGCCAGAGGCGGCCCACACCTACGGGTTGCTCGTGGCGGTACAGGAGGCGCGCCGCTCCCCCTTCCTCGGCGACGTTGACGCGGTAGTCCTCGTCCGTGGCCTGACCGACCGCGACCGTGCTTCCCACGAGAGAGACACCCATCGACCAGCCGTCGGCGAGGTCGGGCAGGAGTGCCGACGGGGATCCCCCCTCAAACGGGACGGCTACCCAATGTCCTCTCTCGTCCCCTTCGGAGTCCGACCACCACAAGATCCGTCCGTCGGGCGACACGAGTGCGTGCTCGACGCCAGGCTCCTCCTTTGATAACTGCCGGCGTTCACCCGTCGATCGGTCGAGAGCCCACACCTGTCGTACACCGCCCTCGTTGGAGACGAAGGCCAATCGTTCCGGTTTGAGCTCGCTCCAGGACGGGAGTCCGAGCTCCGTAGCCCGGAATCGCCGCTTCCAGGCCAGCTCGGACATCGAACCAGGGATTCCACCCCGACGCGACGAACTTCCCCGTCGCCTACGAGGTCTGCGCCGTTCGTCCATCATCCTCAGCCCTCCGGCCGGCTGGATGTACGGATCGCCGTATCTTTGCTGTCGAGAGCGACCACCGCACGTCTTCGTCGCGGGTGGCCGACACGTCGGATCTCACCCCAAGAGCGCGATGAACCCTTCGTATGTGGCTGGACCCGCTCCGATGAGCGAGAACCTGAGCGAGCCCTTTGCTTCTTCCAATCCTCCCGTGCCCCCTGTGAAGTGCTGCTCGCCGTTGATGAAGACGACCGCAAACGTCGCGAGGTCGATCCTGCCGGAGCCGTGGTACGTCCACTCGAGGGTCCCGCAGCTCGCACCGACGCACCCGTCGAAGGTCTCGGCGCCACTCACCTGGACCGCGCCGGAGACAAGGTTGAGGGAAACAGCCTCATCGAACACGCCCGAACCGGAGATACCGCCGGCCCACGCATCAACGAGCCCCTCGCAGTGGAGCCTGAGCATCTGTCCCCTTAGCACGAAGTCGCCGCAAGTCCCAGGGGACACCTCCGTGATCGTGCCGGAGACGCGCACCGTAGCGGCGTTCGCCACTCCCGTCACCCCGAGCACAAGCACAGCAACGATCGACACCAAGTGAGACACCCGTCCGATCCTAATGATCCTCACCTCTCAGTCCCTGTAGTGCTCTCCCGTGTCGTTACCCCTCTAGCCTCCGCTTCCACCCTCGCGTTCACAGATCCATCACGGAGTCGGGGATCATCACCTCGTCGGTGACGTGGACCCCGTTTGGAACCCAGGACGCGCCGTGTTGGGTCGACACGACGTCAGGGCGAGGCCGGCCTCGACACTGTTCCGGTCAAGGTCTGGCCGTACTCGAGCGTGGACAGGTTGGCCACACCGGCAACTTGGAGCGTGCCCGTCGCGCCTGTGAAGCGTCCCGTACCGCCGTTCAGCTCGAGCTCCTCTTGGTAGGTGATGACGTTGGGGTCGGTGGTCGCGGACACCTGGCCCTCGTAGGTCCCGTCGATCTCATCCCCGTTCGCCGCGGTCATCGTCGAAGTCCCGGCAAAGGTTCCGCTCAGCGGGTCGAAGCACTCGCTGGCCGCGTACGTGTACGCGCCCAGCTGTGTCGCGCGGCCGGTCCCGCTGATGACGATCTCCAGGCTGCCGTCAGGACACGACCCCGGAAGCTCGAACCCACCGTCGTCGGATCCTCTGAACGGCACTTCATCTGCTCCAAGCGCCATGTTGGCAAGGGCCACCTGGCCAAGGGTCATCGCCAGGACGAGAATCGCGATCCTCGACTTCGGCACGGCTGACTCCCTTCCTCCGCGATGTCTCGCGGATCCCTCGCCCGCGCCGCTCGGACGTCCTGTCCCAAGCCACCTCACGCGGGAACCTCCTCGGCGGCGTACGCCGCGAGCAGTTCGGCCGGCTCGAGGGGGGGTGGATCGTTGAGATCGACCCCGGTGCAGGCGGCGAACCGCTCCTTGAACCACAGGTCGAACGGCTCACGGGAGCCGATGAAGGCTCCCAGCGAGTCCCCGAGCGACTCCCCTTCCAGGTACATCACCAGCTGGTCGTGGTCGCCACCGCCGGCGAGGAAGAACACCTCGCGGGTGACCCCGATCCTTCGCTCCGTAGCGCCGAGCTCCGCCTGCCGCGGCCCGTCGACCTCGCGCATGAACTCCACGAGCTCGTCCCGGCGTCCCGGCCTGACGGGAACGGTGAGGCACATCCGCTCCATACCGCACTCCTTTCGGGTGTCCAACTCGTCCTCAGGCGCGATCGATGAGGACACGCCGAACGTACCGACCCGATCCATCGCGGGCATCGGTGAAACCCGCACGTTTCACGCAGCCTCGGTGAGGCGTAGGGTGAGGCGCAGCGACCGCCTCGACGCGTCCAGTGCGGCCGCCCTCCGCACGAGGAGGTTTCGGATGGTCGCAGCGGGCGCCTCGATCGAGCCGTCGCTCGTCGGACGTGACGAGGAGCTTGCGAGCGTCGGGGCGGCGCTCCGCGAGGGCCGAGGCGGCGCCCTCCTCGAAGGTGACCCGGGGATCGGCAAGACCGCGCTGTGGATCGCGGGCACGGAAGCGGCTCGCGATCGGGGAGCGTGCGTCCTCCAGACACGGCCCGGGGAGACCGAACGGCGGTTGTCCTTCTCGGCTCTGGACGACCTGTTGTCGAGCGAGCTCGGCGAGGTCCTGCCGCACGTGTCAGCACCGCAACGACGCGCGCTCGAAGTCGCCCTCCTCCGAGCCGACGATCCCGACGCCGCCCCCGACCCCCGCGGGGTGTCGACGGCCGTGCTCGAGGTCGTACGGTGGCTCGCACGCGATCGCGCGGTCGTGTTGGCGATCGACGATCTGCAGTGGTTGGACGCGGCGTCGGCCCGTGTCCTCACCTTCGCGGTCCGCCGAGTCGAGCCCGGCGAGGTCGCGGTGTTCGCGACGCGAAGGACCGGGGCCGACGCGACGCCGGCTCCCCTGTTGCGGACGCTCGACGAGCGAGGGACGATCCGCCTGACGCTGCAGCCGCTCGAGATCTCGTCGATCGAGCTGATCATCCGACGGCAGCTCGGCGTGAGGCTCTCCCGACCGGCTCGACGCCAGGTGTACGAGCTGAGCGGGGGCAACCCGCTGTTCGCGGTCGAGTTGGCGAGAGCGCACGGTGCCGAGCCGCCCTGGTCGGCGGATGCCGAGCTACCGGACCGGCTGGCGTCGGCGATCCGCCGTCGCGTAGGTGCGTTTGCGCCGCCGGTGCGCGAGGTCCTCTGTGCTGCCGCGCTCACCCAGCAGCCGTCGGTCCGGATCCTCGCGTCGGTGACGGGCCGGCCCGACACGGAGGTGCTGGATGCCACCGTCGCGGCGGAGCGCGCAGGCATCGCGGTGATCGGCAACGACCCGAGGGCACAGGGCGCGGAGATGGTCGGGTTCCGTCACCCGTTGTTCCGGTCGGCGGCGACCGAGCTCCTCCCGCCGGCACGCGTGAGAGCGTTGCATCAGGCGTACGCCCGGGTCGTCGACGACCCCGAGGAGCTGGCACGCCACCTCGCTGCGTCGGCGGCCGGCCCCGACGATGACATAGCGGCCGCGCTCGACGTGGCATCGAGGCACGCACGCAGCCGAGGCGCGCTCGATGCGACCGCCGAGCTGTCCGAACTCGCGGCTCGGTTCACCCAGGAGGACGACGAGGAACACCGAGCGCGTCGGACGATCGCCGCGGCCGCCTCCTTGTTCGATGCGGGCGACCGGATGGCCGCCGAGGAGCACCTGCGTTCGCGACTGGGCATGATCCCTCCGGGCGTCCAGCGGGCGAAGGCCTACATCGCACTCGCGATCATGTGTTGGAACGATCTCGTGCGCGGCGATGACTTCCTGGATCGAGCCGAGCGCGATGCGGGCGACGAGCCGAGGATCCGCGCGAAGGTTCTCGCGACGAGGGCCTGGATCGAGGCGTACGGACGCTCGCTCGAGCGCGCGGCGGCGTGCGCAGGCGAGGCCATTCGACTTGCCGAGCGCCATGGGATCCCGGTCGTCCGGGGAGCCGTCGCCGTCTTAGCCTGGGCCCGACTCCTGCAGGGCCGGGATGCGACCGAAGCGCTCGAACGAGGCTTGGCGCTCGGCGAGAGCTACGTACGCGCGGACCAGTGCACACCCCGGCTCTCGGCCGCGATGGGTCGCCGGTGGGTCGGCGACCTCATCACGGCGCGTGAGCTCCTGGAGGCCGAGGCCGAGACGATTACCGCGACCGGCGCGGAGACGTCCTTGCTGGAGGTGCTTGGGCCGCTCGCCGAGACCTGCTGGCGGTTGGGGGATTGGCCGGTCGCGTCGAGGAGCCTCCACCTCGCCGGGGACCTCGCGGACGACATCGGCGTCGCGCCATCGCGCGCGGCGCAATGGTCCCACGTCGATGCGCTGCTCGCCGCGGGGCAGGGTCGTGTCGAGGAGGGTCTCGAGATTGCTCGCCGGGGGGCGGCAGCTGCGGAATCGGTCGGCGACCGCTTCTCGGAAGCCCACAATCACGCCGCGCTCGTGCTCGGACTGCTGGTGGCCGGCGACGCGCGCGCCGCCGTCATCTCCTTCACGCGTGCCCGGAAACTCGTGCACGAACTCGGCGTGCGAGAGGTCGGGGTGCTCGGCGCGATGGGAGACGGCCTCGAAGCGCTCGCCACCACGGGGGATCGTGACGGACTCGCCTCGGTGGTCGCGGACCTGGCCGCGGCATCCACAGGCAGCCGGCCCTGGGCGGCGGCGGACGCCGCTCGAGGGCGGGCGTTCCTCCTCGAAGGGGAGGACGCGGAGATCGAGATGGCCCGGGCGGGGAACGCGTACGTGGAACTCGCGATGCCCTTCGAGGCGGCTCGGTGCGAGCTCTGGCTGGGGACCTGGCTACGGCGTCGACGGCAGCAGCGGCGAGCCCGCGAAAGCCTCGCTCACGCGAAAGAGGCGTTCGCGCGACTCGGCGCTTCGCCCTGGGAAGCGCGTGCCGCCTCCGAACTCTCTCGGATCGGCGGTCGACCAGCGGCACCGACCCAGCTGACGGAAGCGGAGCGGCAGGTGGCCGTCCTCGTTGCCGAAGGGCTCACGAATGCAGACATCGCTGCGCAACTCCACCTCTCCATCCGCACCGTGGAGGCTCACCTCTCGCACGCCTACATGAAGTTCGGCGTGCGGTCGCGGGTGGCTCTCGTGGCGAGGTTGCAGGTCAGATGAACCGCGGGGTGACGGCGCCCGCAACTCCTGAGATCTCCGCGATCAGCTCCCGGAGGACGCTGAGGTAGCGATCGACGTCCTCGGCCGTGTGGGCAACCGACACCGCGGGTCCCCGCCACCAGCCTCCCTCCCAGATCCCTCGATTGGCCAAGTAGACGCGCATGAGCGCCCGGAGCTCGGGAACCTCGGCCGACCGGTACTCGATGGCGTTCCTCGGGGGTCGAGGAGCGAAGGCGTAGTACGAGTGGGCGAACAACCGAAGCACGCTCCAGGGGAGGCTCGCCTCGTCGATCGCCGCCTCGATGCCGGTGGCCACCCGATGCCCCAGGCGAGTGGTTCGGTCGAACGCCTCCTCGGTGAGGACCTCCCCCAGCACCGCCTTCCCCGCGGCCATGGACAGAGCGTTCGCGAACAAGGTCCCGCCCGTCGCCACCTCTCGAACCGCGTCGCCCGCGGCCTCCCAGGCATCCTCCGGCGGTGCGATAAGGCGGGCCAAGCCCTCGGTCATGCCGTACGTGGCGAGCGGGACACCGGCTGCGAGGGACTTCCCCAGCGTGAGGAAGTCTGGCTCCAGGCCCCACTCCCTTGTGAGCCCCCCATATGCCGAGATCAGCGTGTGGGTCTCGTCCACCGCAAGGAGGGTGCCGGTCGCACGGGTGATGTCGCGAAGGGTGCTGTGGAATTCCGGCTCGGGTCGGATGATCCCCGCGTTCGTCAAGGCTGGCTCGGTGATGACGAGGGCGACGTCCCCGGGCGCGAGGGCGGCCTCGAGGGCCGAGACGTCGTTGAACTGGACGACCCTCGCGTGCCGGCTCGCCCACGGGGGCAGTCCAAGCATCTCGGGGGCCATGCGTCCCTCCTCGAGCACGACCATCGTCTCGGGGAGGTGTCCGTGGTACTTCCCGTCGAACACCAGGATGATGTCCCGGCCAGTGGCCACGCGGGCCAGTCGGATGACTTCGGTGTTGGCCTGGGTGGCCGACAGCGTGAACTGCCACTTCGGCAGGCCGTAGCGGCGAGCCAGGTGCTCGGCCACCCAGATCGCGTCCTCGCCGGGGAGCTGGAACTGGTTGCCCCGCTCGATCTGCCAATTCACCGCTCGAACGAGCGGCCCCGGCGCATGCCCGCAGAACGCGCTCGCATCGGCGATGTGCATGTCGAGGTAGTCGTGGCCGTCGACATCGGTGAAGTGAGCCCCGCTGCCTTCGGCCACCCACATCGGGGGGTGATCCCAGAGGTCATCCATCCAGGACATGGGGACTCCTCGCGGCATCGACCGGCGTCCCTGCTCCAGGAGGGCCATCGACCGCGGCCGCGCCTTCACGAAGCGGACGTCCTCCTCCTGCTTCAGCTTCTCGATCCGTTCGAGGTCGACCCGACCCGGCTTCCCCACGGCATGCATTATTCATTCGAGGTGACGGATGCACGGGGGGGCACGGCTTTCCGGTCGCCGGGCGGGTCTCTCCCACGTCCCAGGCACCACCCTGAGGAGCAGCTCCGCCGCGATCAGGACGACGACGCCACACTCTTGAAAGGAAACGCACCTAGCGACCCAGATCCGGCTCCACGAGCAGGCCGCCGACCGCGAGCGCTCCGAGGCCGAGCCATCCCAGGCGCCTCGATCCCGAACATCCGGGGCCGTGCAGTCGCCCGCAGAGCGCACCCGAGACCAGGACGATCGGGGCCATGCGACAAGACGGGCCGAGGCGCGACAACAGCCAACGGACGGCTCACGGACCGCGAGCGCCCAGTCCCTCTACCTCAGCCTCAAGACCGTGGAGGCGCACGTCCCGCGTCTACCGCAACCTCGAAATCGGCTCCACGCAGCTGAACGGTTTGCTCGGCGCCCCGCGGTGCATGGCGACTCCCCCTAATTGTTGCCCGAAGCATACGCGCAGCCGCCTTGCGTTTGTGGAGTTGTCGAGCGTTGGTGGCAAGTCGCCGGCTGGGGCTGACGAACGAAGCTGCTTGAGGAGCTCGAGTCATGAAATGATGCGGCCCGTCCACGAAACGGCCACGCGGGCGCGGGCGCCCCACCGAGCCCATCATGTCATTGGACCGCGATCCTCCACTCAAACAGACCGACCCCCCCACGAAACGACCAGAGGGCTGGCAACTCGCGTCGCACAGCTGTCGCGGGGAGGCGGGCAGGAACCCGAGTGTGGGAAGGGAGGCATCCCCGGAGCACCGTCGGCACCGTCGGCACCGTCGGCACCCGCGGAGACCCGGGCGCGGGGCGCGCTCCCTCTCCACCCTCCCCGTTCCGGGCTTGACGCTTGGCGAAACCCGAGCCTAGCGTGACTGCGTGAGAAAGATCATCGCCTGCTTGGTGATCGGCTACTCGGTTCTCGCTCTGGTCTAGTCGTGGCTCTCATGGCCCGCTCCCTCTCGATCAGACGTCACTCGTACAGAACCTGTTCGCGTTCCAGACGTTGCCGACGCCCGAGCCGTCGTCGTGCGCATCGATCAGGCGGTTGCGACAGGCAACGTTCCCGATCAGCGTGTTGTGGCTCGACTCGAACCAGAGGTAGAAGCCGCGTCTGTTTTCCGCGGCGCGGTTCCCGATGAAGCGGTTGCCGTCGGACCTCTCCACGCCGAAGCCCGCAGAGTCGTGGTTCCCGTTCGCCCGGTTCCGCCGGAAGACGTTGTCGTTCGAGCCGAGGTGGACGAAGAACCCCCTGAGGTTCCTCGAACTCTCGTTCCCTCTCAGCACGTTCCCGGACGATCCGCCGAGGGCGAACCCGTTGTCCTCGCTGCCACGGGCGGTGTTGTTCACGAGGACGTTCTCGTCGGCGCGATCGAGGTTGAACCCCCAGTAGTTGCCTCGTGCCCCGTTCCCGACGAGACGGGTCCGTCGTGCCCCCTCACCCAGTCCGAACCCGGCGCCCGAGTTCCCGCGGGCCACGTTCGCCCGCATCCTGTTCCCGTGGGAGTCGGCGAGTCCGAACCCGTCGTTCGCGTTCCCACGGGCGACGTTCCCGATGAAGCGGTTGCCGTGCGATCTGGTGCTCGCGAAGCCGAACGCGGCATTGCCGTGCGCGACGTTCCCCTTGAAGGCGTTGCCTCGAGAGCGGAACACGAAGACCCCGTTCCCGGCGTTGCCGGACGCGATGCTGTCGTCGAGTAGGTTGCGGTTGGAACCGAACTCGAACGCGAAGCCGTGACCGACGAGGTTGCCCGAGGCGGTGTCTCCGCGGAACACGTTATCCGCAGACCCGTCCGCGGAGTAGAAGCCGTTCCCCTCGTTCGCCGTGGCCGTGTTCCCGATCAGAGCCGAATCGGTCACCCCTTGGAGCTTGAAGCCATTCACGAATCCGCTCGCCACGCAGTTCGCGATCGTCACGCCGGAATGGTGGTCAACGAGGACTCCGTCGACCGGCCAGGGGTCCGGACTCGGACCGATCAC
>Ga0184623_10001478_pt1 | contig 10191 bp, 7 predicted proteins | sample PLM1_100_b1_FD_133138 | JGI IMG/M metagenome (GOLD analysis project Ga0184623, IMG submission 133138) | Groundwater sediment microbial communities from an aquifer in East River, Colorado, USA - PLM1_100_b1 | ecosystem: Environmental > Terrestrial > Soil > Riparian zone | place: USA: East River...
CGGCGCGCAGCCGCCCGGCAAGGCGGCGGCGCCCTCCGGCGGGCTGCGTGTCTGCTTTTTCTCGCGTATCGACGCCAAGAAGAACCTCGCGGGCGCGATAGCCGCCTTGGGCGAGGTGGCCGAACCGGTATTCCTGCGGGTGATCGGGCCGGTATCCGATGATGCCTATTACCGCCATTGCCGGGAACTGGCCGCGCGGCTGCCACGCCACGTACGAGTGGAGTTCTCCGGCCCGGTGCCGCCCGAGGATGTGTCCGGGGCGCTGTCCTGGGCGCATGTGTTCTTCCTCCCGACCATGGGGGAGAACTTCGGCCACGCGATCCGCGAGGCCATGGCCGCCGGACTGTGTCCGGTGATCTCCGACGCGACACCCTGGACCGAACTCGCGCGTGCGGCTGGGGGCATCGCCCTACCCTGGCCCGACACGGAGGGGTTTTCCAGGTACCTGTCGCTGCTGGCCCGGAAGTCTCCGGAAGAGCTGCGCGCTTTGCGGGCCAAGGTGCTCGACGCCTACAGAGGCTGGGTCTCCGGCCAGGTTCCCAGCGTCGCGCTCATGGATGAGCTGTTCGCGTGCCTTGCCGGCAAGGCGACGGCGGTACCCGTTGCGGCGAGCGCCGCCGGCGATACGCGGGCGGAGCGCGAATGGTAGGCAGGCGCCTCGCCCTCCCGGTCGCCGCCGGGACGTGCCTTTGCGCTGCGTTGGCCGGTGCGGCGGCCACGAGCACCTCTATGGCCGCCGCGGTGTGCGTCGCGCTCGTCCTATTCCTCGCCTTCGTGCTCGACCGCGGCGGCGTCCTGGTCGGTATCGCTTCGCTGTTGCTTTTCATGGCCAGCGCCGTCTCGGTTGAACAGATGGACAAGTACCAAGACGCGGTCAGGATCGCTGCCATCGTGGTCCTCGCGTTCGGTGCGGCGTGCGGCGCGGTGAGTACGACCGGGTCGGGCTGGGATCGCGGCCGTTCCGCGCGCCCCCTGTTCGCGGCGTATCTCGTCGGGATGACGGGATATCTAGTCGCGGCCACGTTGCCCTTCGGGGACACCGAGTCGCTGGCGGTGGGAAGCGCCGGTCTTGTCCTGCTCACCGCGTATCTCCTGCTGGCGACGAAGCTGCTTTCGCCGCAGACGCTGGACGTGGCGGTCGTATCCGCACTGGTGGCTGCGGTCGCCTTCTCGCTGCTGCTCGGCTTCGTACTGCCCGACATCGCGATGCTCGGCGGCCGCCTCCAGGGCATCACAGCCAACCCGAACCTGCTGGGCATGTACGCCTTCCTGCTGGTCGCGGCCGTAGTGCTGCGGAGCAGGCCGTGGCCGCTGACGTTGGCCGCGATCGGGCTTGGTGTCGCGGCGCTCGTGTGGACGGCCAGCCGGGGGAGCGCGCTGGCCTTGCTCGCCACCGTCATCGTCGGCGCCGGAATGAAAGCCGGTCGCGCCCGCCAACTCGCCCTTCCGCTGCTGGCACTCGGAATCATCCCGGTCGCCCTTACCGTCTACGGCGCCGAGCCCACGGAGATCAAACTGTTCCGCTCGAACAATTCCCGCGAGGGGAGTATCCAGGAGGTCGTCGACTTGGTGCGGACCGGTTCACTGGGCGGTGTCGGCATCGGCAACGAGCGGACGCTGCTCGCCAGCTCTCCGCTAGGGGCATTCGTGCACGGCGGGGTGGTGGCGTTGTGCTCCATCCTGCTGATCTATGTGGCCTTCCTCTGGCTCAGCTGGAAGGCGGGCCGGGCGACGTTCGCCTTCGCGGTGGGTGCTGTGGTGCACAGCAACTTCGAGGCGTGGCTGCTGTCCTCTATGGGCCCGATGCTTGTGCTCATTGCGCTGACATGGATGTCAATGCCCTCGGCCGACCCCGGGGGACGAGGAGGGCAGGGGGCGCCGAGTGAGCGCGTCCCCGTCCTGGTGCCGCATATGCCAGGGAGGGGTGCGTGATGCGTGCGGTCTTCTGGCAGAACTGCCCGTCGATTCATCAGGCCGCACTCATCCGGTCGGTGGGGCATGCGCTCGGGACACCGAGCACTGTCGTGATCGAGGCGCCGCTGGACCGATGGCGCCGCGAATGTGGCTGGACCTTTCCCGACTACGGTGACAGCACGGTGATTACCAGCCCCTCCGACGCCGAACGCGAGCGGCTTGAACGGTCGTTGGCCGGGAGCGCGATCCACGTGTTCTCCGGATTGGGGGTTTACCCGGCGACGGCGCACTCAACGGCGCGACTCGGCGCGTTGACACGCGGAGGCGACTCGGTCAGGCTGGTGTTTGCGGAGCCGTGGCAGAAGTCGGTGCTGCGCCGCGTAAAGTATCGCATCGCCCAGCTGCGATATCGGGGCTGTGTTGACGGCGTCCTGGCGTGCGGCCCGATTGGCGTGCGCCAGTACAAGGCGGTCGGCTTCCCTGAATCGCGCGTTTTCGAGTTCGGGTACTTCCTCGGTGTCGCCGATGAACCACCGGTCTTCGACGGTGGCGCACACGCCGGTGATCCATTCCGGATTGCTTACATAGGCGACCTGAACACCAACAAACGTCCAGATTGGATATTGCGCGCGCTCTCCGGGATACGGGGCCATGACTGGTCCCTTGACGTCGTGGGCGCCGGGCCCCTGGGTGCGAAGCTGCCGGAACTGGCGCGCGACCTACGCCTTGGCGACCGGATACGATGGCGCGGCGTGTTGCGGAACCATGACGTGGCGGCGTTCCTGGCAGCCTCCGACCTCCTGGTCCTGCCGAGCCGGTATGACGGTTGGGGGGCCGTGGTGAACGAGGCGCTGGGGGCAGGCACGCCTGCGATCGTCAGCGATGCGGCCGGTGCGTCGGTCCTCGTCGCGGACAGCTGCCGTGGGCGCGTCTTCCGGTCGGGGTCGCTGGCTTCTCTCCGCGACGCGCTGCTGTGCCACCTCGATCAAGGCCGGGTGAGCGCCGCCAGCCGCGCGGAGGTTAGTTCGTGGGCGGCAAGCCGCGCCTCGGCACCGGCCGCGGCGGCGTACCTGCTCGACATCGCGGCGTCGGTACGCGGGCGTGGACCGGTGCCGGTGCCCCCGTGGCGCGCCAGCAGCCAGCCCATCAATTCCGCTAACGTGCCGTGAGCAGATGCGGCGTCGCCTGCCGTGGTGCGCGACGGCAAACCGATTCGAGTACCTCCCGTAGCCGCGCCGCGTGCGCCTCCCATGTGCAACTACGCGCCATGTCCTGGGCGAACCCGACGGCCCGCTCATAAGACTCGGCCGTGCCGAGGATCGCCCGCGCCTTGGCGATGATCTCGTCAATGTCCATGGGGTTGTGCAGGTACCGCTCATCGCGCGCCACGAACGCGATGCCGGAGTTCCGCGGCATGATCGTCGGTACTCCGACCGACATAGCCTCAAGGTACACGTTGCCGAACGCCTCGCGCTGTGTCGGGAGCACGTGTAGGTCACAAGTCGTGAGTACGGCCGCGATCTCCCGCGGCGGCAGCTGCCCGGTGAAGCGCACCGAGCCGCGCAACCCGAGCTCGTCACACACGCGCTCCAGGTGCGGCCGCCGCACACCCTCCCCGATGATCAGCCAGGTGGCGTTCGGCCATACCTGGCGTACCCGGTGGAAGTTGCGCAGCAGGAGTTCGTGGTTCTTGTTCGGGTCCATGCGCCCGACGGTCACGAAACGCGGAAAGTCGGGCGCGGCAACCCGGGCGGCGGCCGGTACCCCGCGATAGGCGTAGATGTCGCGGTTCACGCCGTTGGAGAGGATCGTGGTCCGGTCCCGGATGTCGGGCGGCAGGTCGAACAGGGGCGGCACCCCGACGGAGACGATCCGGTCGAGCCTGCGCAGCGACTTGACGATGATCCTCTTGCGGATGGGGTCGCGCCACGATCCGGACAGCGTCATCGCGCCCACGTCGCGCAGCACCCCGACCAGCGGCAGGGAGATCCCCCGCAGCGCCGTCGGTGGCCACTGCCCCTGGGCCAGGACCACGTCGCAGGCGCCGGTCCACAGCTTGTTCCGGTGGATCAGGGCGGCCAGGTGCGCCGAGCCATTTAAGCGCCGCTCTTGCGTGAGCTGGCGGCCATCGCGATCGACCTCGTACAGCCAGACGAAGGGGAAGTCGGAGGTGATGGTGAAGATCCGGAAGTCGACTCCCGTCTCGGCCAGGGCGTCGAGCTGCGACTTGACGAACGTGCTGACCCACGGCTGCGCGTCGCTGGGGTACCCAGGTGTGAAGACCATAACTTTCAGCCGGCCCGCTCTCTCCGGGCCAGCGTCGCCGCCACAAGCCAGTTCCATGGTCGCCTTCCTTCAGCGATAGACGGTCGTGAGATTAGGTGAATCTGGATCGCCGGCCGGTCGCGCGTCGGCGCCGATGATGCGTCCCCGGTCGAGGACCACGCGGGTGTCACACCGCTGGACGGTGCTCAACCGGTGCGCAATGACGAAGACCGTTGTCTTTCCGTACAGCTTCTCGATGGTCTCGACGATCTGCTTCTCCGTCTCGGTGTCGAGTGCCGCCGTCGCCTCGTCGAGGACCAGCACGTCGGGCTGCGTGTACAAGGCCCGCGCGATCCCGATGCGTTGGCGCTGACCACCGGAGAGCCGGACGCCGTGCTCGCCGAGCATGCTGTCGAAGCCGTCCGGCATGGCCAGTACGGTGTCGAGCAGTTGTGCCTGCGTGATGGCGCGCTCGACCGCCGTATCGTCGATCTCGTCGTCGTCCAGACCCAGCGCCACGTTGCGTCGTACCGTGTCATCGATGATCACCGTGTCCTGGGGGACGTAGCCGATGCGCGCGCACCAGCCGGGCACCAGCTCCGGGGTGATCTTCACACCGTCGACGTAGACGCCGCCCTCGATGGGGCGCAGCAGCCCCAGCAGGACATCCACCAGCGTCGTCTTGCCCGATCCGGATGGGCCGACGATGCCGACCGACTCGCCGATCCCGACCATCAGATTGATCGAGTTGAGTGCGGGAGTCGCCGCCGGGTACTGGTAGGTCAGGTCACGGAACTCGATACACCGCTCGAACGCCACCGGCTGCGGGTTGTCGGGCGCTGCCGCGGATCTCTTGATGTCGCTGTCCGCCGCGAACAGATCTTTCTCCACTTGTTCGAGGCTTCCGGTGCCGACGCGCACCGTGTTGACCATAGTGATGAGGCGTTGCACCGACGGCAGCAGCCGCATCGACCCGGCGAGGATGACGCCGACGGAGGCTAATACCCGGTCCGTGCCACCCAGGATCGCGGTACCGCCGACCGCCGCCATCACGATCAGCACCACGGCTTCGAGGTAGTACCGCGACAGGTTCGACATAAAGAAGAGGCCGCGAATTGCGTATGCGTGCTCGGTGCGCGCTGTTTCGAACCGCCGCACCACGGTGCCGCGCCGGCCCAGGGTGGTCAGTATCTTCACCGCCCGCAGGCCCTCCTGGATGATGCGCTGGTCACGGGACATCAGTCGCTCGTCGTCGACCCCCATACGCCGCGCCGACCGGCGCACCAGCAACAGGTACATTCCCATCGCGCCACCGAGCGCGCTGATCGATGCGAGCGCCGGTACCGGTTCCATCACGACCAGCGTCGTGGCTAGGCCGAGGATCAGGAACGCGTCGATGATGATCGTGGTACCGGGGAGCAGGACGCGCGATGTCAGCGACCGCACCGACTGAATGACGGTGCGCATCAGGTCGGCCGAGTGATGTTGCAGGTGGAACTCGTAGCTGGTCCCCATGAGTGTGCGGAAGAGCCCCGCGGACAGGGTCGCCTCGGCGCGGGCTAGCAGCCCGGCCTGCCACCACGCGAGCGCGGAGGCCGCGATACCGCGCAAGATGAGCAGCGTGACGGCGAGGCCGCCCACGATCGCCACGAAGTCAGTGAGGCCGTGCGGGTGCACGGCGCTGCGGGCCAGCCCCACCAGGCTGTCCGGTCCTGCGTCGTGCAGCATCTGTGGTAACGCGAGCACCTGCACCACCGCGGCCAGCGTCACGAAGCCGGCGAGTTCGAGCAGGGTCGCCGCGAGCGCGATGGGGATACCCAGGAGCAGCCCGCGCCGGGTACCAGGGTCGAGCAACCTGGCGGCGCGCCAGACCGTGTTCAGCACGGCGCCGCGCTCGCGTCGTCAACCAGCGGGACGAGCAGTTGCTCGAGGGCGCGAGTGTCCGCGGCGATGATGTGCAGACCGGAATTTCCCATCGACGTCCCCCTGGCACGGCGACCTCAGTGGTCGCTCTTGCCCAGATTTTATACCAAAATAGTGTATCGAGTGATTTGTCCGGCCGGCCGCCACCGCGCAACTGCAGATCACGGCGTGGCGCGGCCTGCGTGATTTATCCCATTTGTAATGTTAGTCCCCATGGACGTCATGGTGGCCGAAGCAGCTCTCGATCCCAGTACACGGGAGGAAACCCCGCCACGCCGCGCACATCCCGCCGCGCTCGTCGCTGTGCTGGTGGGGGCGAGCGGGGCGGCGGCCGGGTGGATCGGCGCGGCCATCCTCGCCGCCGGGCGCGGCTTCGACATCACCGACGAAGGGTTTTACCTGCTGTCCTACCGATGGTGGAGCAGCATCGAATGGAATTTCACCGGCGCGCAGTACCTCTACGGGCCGCTCTTCCAGGCACTGCACTACGACATCGCCGCGCTGCGCCTCGTCCGGCTAGCCACCATCATCGTGACGCACCTGCTATTCGGCTGGGCGTTCATGTGCTGGCTCCGGCTGCGCCGGCCGGCTGCGCCGCCGTCCCGCCTGTGGGAGAGCGCTGGGGTCGCGACGATTGTCGCGGCTGGCGGCATGATCTACGGCTGGCTGCCGGCCAGCCCGGGTTACAACGACGTGGTACAGCTCGGCGCGCTGCTCATCATGGCGGTCGTATTTCGTGTGGGTACGCGCGTAGACCGTGGCCTTTCCGTGCCGGCATGGTTGCCCACGGCGGCGGGAGCGATCGCCTTCCCCATGCTGCTGGCGAAGTGGTCGGCGGTGATGGTGGTCGGACTGCTTGCGGCGACCCTTGCGCTCTTGCTGGCCGGCAAACCACCAGGCCGCGCCCGGAAGACGCTGCGCGCCGCCGCCTGGTGGGTTGCCGGCACGGTGCTCGCCGCGGCGCTCGTGCACGTGTTCATCGTCCCCCTAACCAGTGCCGTGCCACGCATCGTCGAGGTAAACCGCTGGATCGCCGACGGCCCGTACTCACTGTGGGGACAGCTTCACCACTACGGGCGCACCGCCGCCGGATCGGGTTTGCGTACCGTTACGCAGCACGGCCTGCTTATCGCCGCCGCCGTCGTCGCCGTGGTCAGCCGTCGCCGCGCGGTGCTACGCGCCGCCTGGGCCCTTGGGGTCGCGGCGATCTGTGTCTCGATCTGGCGGGCGGTGGTCGCGGGCGGGCTCACGGGGGGCACCGTGCACGTGGCGCAGTATGTCAACGTCCTGCTCGCGGCCTTCGGGTTCGTCCTGATCATCGCAGGCCTCATCGTGTACCGAGAGCGGTCGCGCCGGTCACCTGCAGGGTCAGGAGTTTCCTCGCCGAGCCGCCAGCACGGCCGGGACTGGCTCGTGCTCGGCATGCTCTTCGTACTGCCGCTGGCCCAGGCGTTCGGTACCTCCAACGCGATCCTCACATCGGGGATCAACGCCTTTGCCGCCTGGATGGCGATCGTCATCGCGCTGCTCACGCGCATGGAGGCGGCGCCGGCCGTGGCGCGGCGGCTGGCCACGGCGGTCGCCGCCGGCGCCGTGCTCGCGTCAGCGTGCATCGCCGTGGGCGGCCTCCTGCTCAACCCCTACCGCACCGCGAGGTACGCGGAGGCGACCGCCACTGTGCCCGGGACGGCGGTCACCTCGGGCAAGATCGACCAGGCGAGCGCGGCAAAGTACGGCGACCTGTACGCCCGCCTGCGCCCGTGGACCGAGCAGCCCGGCCGCGCCGTGATCGCCTTCGATCAGATGTCGGGCATCGTGTTGCTGCTGGGTGGCCGACCGGTCGGGGAGCCGTGGACGAGCCCGGCTGATCCGCGGCGCACCGCGTCGGGGATCAAGGCGGAGTGCGCGCGGGGGCGCCCGTCGTGGTGGGGCGACCGCTCGCCAATCCTGCTGTTCAACCGCTCCGTCACCGGTACCGAGGTGGAGGCGTTGCGGGCGTGCCAACTCGACTTCACCACCGACTACCGGCTCTTGTTGACTACCGAGTACCGGCGGCTGGCGGCGCCCGACCTGTCCGTCGACCTGTCCGTCTACGTCCCAACCAGCAGCCCCGGCGACGTACCGCGCTGAAACCGCCGCGCGAAGCTCGCGGCGTCATTCACCACGGTTCCGGCGCTTGCCCAATGTCGGAGCAATCTGGACTTTTATGTTTAAACTATGATGACTCATCACAGTTGGGACGGCCACGGGCCAGTCACTGGTGAACGCCGTTGCCATGGAGAAGGGACGAGGAGGAGCGACGTTGACTTTGCCACCTTCCGGGCGCCGGGTGCTGATAACCGGTGGCACCGGTTCCTTCGGCCAGACAATGGTCCGCCGGCTGCTAGACCGCGACGTCGGCGAGGTCCGGGTACTCAGCCGGGACGAGGCGAAGCAGGACGCGATGCGACGGCTGCTCGGCGACGACCGGGTCCGCTACTACGTCGGTGACGTGCGCGACTACGACACGGTGCTGCAGGCCACCCGGGGCATGGATTTCGTCTTCCACGCCGCTGCGCTCAAGCAGGTCCCGTCCTGCGAGTTCTTCCCCCTAGAGGCGGTTCGCACCAACGTACTCGGCAGTGCCAACGTGGTCGAGGCGGCGGAGCGCAACGGCGTGAGCTCGGTGGTCATGCTCGGCACCGACAAGGCCGTCTATCCGGTCAACGCGATGGGCATGACCAAGGCCCTCATGGAAAAGGTTGCCCAGGCGCACTCGCGCAACTACGCGGGCAGCCCGACCACGATCTCCAGCGTCCGGTACGGCAACGTGATGTTCTCCCGCGGCTCGGTCATCCCGCTCTTCATCGAACAGATCAAGGCCGGGCGCGCCCCGACGGTGACCAATCCGTCGATGACCCGGTTCCTGATGTCGCTAGAGGATTCTGTTGAGCTGGTCGAGCATGCCTTCTTACACGCCCGCCCCGGCGACGTCTTCATCCGCAAGGCCAGCGCCAGCACCATCGGGGACCTGGCCACCGCCCTCTGCCAACTCTTCGGCGTACCGGCCAAGATCGACCTGATGGGGGTACGCCACGGCGAGAAGCTGCACGAGACACTGGCCAGCCGTGAGGAGCTGGCCCGGGCGGAGGATTTTGGCGACTCCTTCCGCGTGCAGGTCGACGACCGGGATCTCAACTACGCCCGCTACGTCTCCGAGGGCGATCCGGCTACCGCCGAAGGCGAAGACTTCACCTCCGCCAACGCCACCCAGCTTGCCGTACCGGAGATCATGGAGCTGCTGCTCACGCTGCCCGAGATACGCGCTGAGCTGGCCGCGCGTGACCTGGCCATCGCGTCATGAGGCTCGCGCTGACCGGTGCCGGCGGCTTCCTCGGCTGGCACGTACGTGTGCTGGTCCGGGCCTTGGGCTGGCCCGAGCCGGTGGTACTGACCCGCACCGACCTGGCCGAGCCGGAGGTGATCGCGGCAAAGCTGGTGGGCGTGGACCGGGTGCTGCACCTGGCCGGGGTGAATCGCGGTGACCCGGCGGACGTGGCGGCCGGCAACCTGGAACTGGCTGTGGCGCTGATGGGCGGCCTGCGGCGGTGCCCGAGGCCGCCAAAGAGCCTGGCGTTCGCCAACTCAGTCCAGGCGGGAAACGGTACGCCATATGGGGAGTCGAAGTCGGCCGCCGCCGCCACGCTCGCAGGGGCCGCCGCCGAGGTGGGCATGGTTTTTGCCGACCTGCGCCTGCCCAACCTCTACGGCGAGCACGGCCGGCCGTTCTACAACTCCGTGGTCGCCACCTTCTGCTCGCTGCTCGCCGACGGTGGCGAACCCGATGTGCGCGAGGACCGCGAGCTGGATCTGGTGCACGCCACGGACGCGGCCGCCCGGCTGATCGACGCGCCGCCGTGCGGATCGTGGGACGCCACGATGCCGGTCTTCCGGATCGGGGTGCGGGCGCTGACCGATCTGCTGCGCGACTTTGCCGCGACGTACCGTACCGGAGAGATCCCGCCGCTGGGTGACCGGCACCACGTGCGGCTCTTCAACAGCTACCGGTCACACTGCTTCCCGGCGCACTATCCGATGCCTTTGACCCGA
>Ga0184623_10001479_pt1 | contig 10186 bp, 6 predicted proteins | sample PLM1_100_b1_FD_133138 | JGI IMG/M metagenome (GOLD analysis project Ga0184623, IMG submission 133138) | Groundwater sediment microbial communities from an aquifer in East River, Colorado, USA - PLM1_100_b1 | ecosystem: Environmental > Terrestrial > Soil > Riparian zone | place: USA: East River...
TGCGGCAGGATTTGCAGTTGACGCAGGCTTCCACCACCCGCTTCGAATTCAAATAGTCGTAGCCCGGCGCGGTCACGATCTCAAACCAGCCGCGCGAGCTCATATCTTCGGACTGGAAGACATCGTACACCGGGCAGACCGAGTTGCACTTGCCGCAGGTCGCGCAGGGCTTGGACAGCCGGACATAGTCAATATGCTCCGTAAACGGCCGGTCGCTGATCTTGACCCCTGGATTGAAAATCCTCTGAGGGTCGAACGCTGTTTTGACCTGCTTGAAGAGCTTGTAGAGTTCTTCGCCAAAATACTGTCGCACAAACTCAGCGCGGACCCGGCCGTCGCCGTGCTCGCCGCAGATGGAGCCCCCGAAGCGCGAGATGACGGTGCTATGGATCTCGTGATAGCCGGCCACCATTCGCTCGAAGTCTTTGGGGTCATTGACGTCGAGCAGCGGCACGATATGGGCATTGCCGTTGCCGATGTGGCCGAAGATCGCGACATTTACCTCCTGGCCCTTGAAGAACTCTGACAGGTACGCGACCAGCTCCGCGATCCGATCGGCCGGTACCACCACGTCATCCACATAATTGATCGGCTTTTTCTTCTGATCGTAGCGATACAGCGTTGGATACAGCGAGTTGCGCGCTTTCCAGAGCTGCTCCTGGTGCTCCTTCTCCACCGCAATCGTCGGATCCTGGCACAGGCGATAGTTCCGGCAGACCGCCTTGACCTTCTTCAGGATTTCCGCAATGGAGATGGGAGTGGCATCGAACTCCGCGAGCAGGGTGGCTGCGGCGTCAGCCGGCACGTTGTGCTCAGCGCGACCGATGAGATTGAGGGTATTCGCATCCATTACCTCCAGGGCCATCGGAGTCAGCGGCAACAAATCAAGCACCGCCTGGCCGACTTCTTCCAGAGATCGAAAGTGGATCAGCGCGGTGACCGTCGCCGTCGGCCGTTCCACGAGCTTGAGCGTCGCTTCGCTAATCACGCCGAGCGTTCCCTCGCTGCCCACAAACAGCTTGGGCAGATCCACAATCCCCTGCTCAAGCCCATCCGCCATGCCGAAGAGGTTATAGCCCGTGCTGTTCTTTGAGACCTTCGGCTTCTTGCTCTGGATCAGCGTTGAATGTGTTCTGACCAGGTTGACCGTCTCGTCCAGCGCGGGGCGGCTCTTCAGCAAGGCCTCAGTGGCGGGATCGCCCTTAGCCAGCACTTCGGCGGTCAGCCAGGCCCCGTCGCTGAGGTAGAGGCGGATGGCATGCACATTGTCTTTGACCGACCCATAACGCAAGGTGTGCGGGCCGGCGGAGTTGTTGGAGAGCATCCCGCCGAGCTTGCACATGTCCCGGCTGGAGGGATCGGGGCCGAACATCAGGCCATGCGGTTCCAGCTTCTTGTTGAAGTCGGTCAGGGTGAGGCCGGGCTGTACGCGGCACCAGCGCTCTTCAACATTAAGCTCGAGCAGCTTGTTCATTCGCCCGCAGTCAAGGATGATCCCCTCGCCTACCGCCGAGCCGGTCAGATTCGTCCCGGCCGCGCGCGGCGTGATCGGGACCCCACTCCTCACGGCATACGAGACGGTCTCGGCAATGTCCTCCTCAGTCTCGGCACAGACCACAGCCTTCGGGACTACCTTATAGATGCTGGCGTCTACCGAGTACGCCGTGATCGTCGGAAAGTCGTCCTTGACCTTGGCGCGTCCGAGCTTCCGGCGAAGATCGCTGGCAATCGTGTGGGAGCGCTCCGGCAGGATTAGGGTGGGAGACTCAGGCATGCAGCGCTCTGGCGTAGATGGCCATCATTAGATTGTACGGGAGGGACACTAGTCAGGCAAGGCGACTCAGGAGACCCGGCGCCGGGACAGTGTGGATTGAATCTCCACCGCGAGCTCTACAATGCGCTCCTCGGAGAGGCCCAGGGAATAATACTGGTGATAGTGGCGGTTGATCGCCTCGGGATAGCCCTTCTCCGGCAGAGACTCCTCACGAAGGCTCTTCACCCGGTCCAGAATGCGTTTCACCAGGTCGGGAGTCACCTCAACCACATGCTCCTTCATAGCCGTGCTATGCTTCGCGAGTACCGATTCGACCGCAGCCGCGCCGCTGTGCTTGCCAAAGACAAACCGGCGCTCGCCGCCGACCGACTCTTCAGCAATAAACTGATAGATCGCCGGATGAATGGCGATGGCCGCGGTGTGGATGCCGGATTCGTGCTTGAAGACGCCTTCGCCCACGATCGGCTCATGCGGCTGCAACGGGATGCCCGAATAGAGTTCCACCTTGCGGCGAAGCTCGGTCAAGAGGTCGTAGCGGAATCCTGGTATCTCCACCCCGTACAGCATCTTCAGGATCATGACCACTTCATGGAGCGGCGTATTGCCGGCGCGCTCGCCGATGCCGTTGGCAGTCACGCCCGCATACAGGGCGCCATGGCTGATCGCCCTGACCGTATTGATGGCACCCAGGCCAAAGTCATTATGGAAGTGTGCCGTGAGCGGCACCGTCCCGAGCACCTTGACCAGCTTGGGAATGTAATGGTCCACTGCCTCCGGCGTGAACACGCCGCAGGTATCCGAGAAGCACATGCGCGTTCCACCTGCAGCGACGCAGGCCCTGGCCCAGACCTCCCCGTATGCCACGTCGGAGCGGGAGGCATCCTCGGCGGCAAACTCCACGCGCGAGAAGCCCTGCTCCCGAGCATATTGGATGGCGCCGGTGATGAGATTCAGATTCTGCTCCCGATAAAACTCGACCGGCTGGTGCAGCCATTGCGCCTCCGGGTGGCCCGCGCGCCGAAGCAGGGTCTTCCCCAACTTATACTTCAGGTGCAGGTCCGACAGCGTCGAGAGCACCAGGACACTCACGTCATCCGGCTTGGCGCCCACCGCCGTGACCGTGTCCACGACCGCATCAATATCCTCTTTGAGACTTCGGCACATCGCAAGGACTTCAATATCAGGCCGGATTTTGCCCTGGCGCTGCGCCTCCACGATAAGCTGTAACGCTTGCCGGTCTGACTCGGACACCGCCGGAAAGGCCGGATCAATGACATGGATCCCGATGTCGGAGAGAAGGATTGCAAGCTCGAGCTTCTGTTCCGGTGAGAAAGCCACACCCGGCATCTGCTCACCGTCCCGAAGCGTATCGTCATAGATCCGAATGGCGCCCGGATCAGGGAACTTCACATGCCGGGTGAACTGTGTGGGGGGGATGGCAAGCTGATCGAGCTGTTCCTTCAGATCCATGGCGCTTCCCAATCACCGCGGGAAGGGGCCCCGTCCTGCTGGACCCCCCTCCCGAACCTACGTTGAGGCCGCGCGCATTGTACAGCAAGGAGTATGGCTGCGCTAGGGGAGGCAGGGTAAAATCACGCTGCAGACTGTAAGGGAGGGTGCTAGAAAAAAAGTTTCAGACTGGCGACGAACTCGTCCAGGCGAGTCTTGAGAGGACCATCTGACTTGGCCGATTTTGCGGTCCGAGCGGCCTCCAGCTCGCGGTAATACACGCCCGCCGATTCTGCAAAGCGCCTCATCACCTCGGCTTCGTCCAAGCCCACGAAGCGGGCGTAGGTTCTGACATAGGACTTCGTGACGGTTTGAGTGGGCAATTTTGAGAAATCATCGGCTTCCAGCTCCCTGAGGTAACTACAGCCGATGCGGGTCACCGCAGCAATATCCTGCAGGCTAAAGCCCTTGTCGGTTCTCCCGCGCCCCAGATATTGTCCCAGCGACTCTGCCATGGAAAGATCTCCTGCCCAGTAATCGGCAGGCCACCAAAAAACCTTTAATGGAAGACGAGTTGAAACCGGATTTCTTATAGTCGGTCTCATGATATGCTGCGACAGGCCGATCCTTTTGAGGACACCTTCACGTGGCGCTCTCTTCCGTCGAAATTGCCCAGATTCTCCATGAGATCGCTCCGGCCCTGATCGGTGGCGCCGTTCAAAAGGTTTTTCAGCCGACCGAGCAGGCGATTGTGCTGGAGATCCGGAAACCGGGACGGAGCGTCACGCTGCTACTTTCGGCCGATCCGGAAACCGCACGCCTTCACCTGATCAGCGCCCGGCCTTCAAACCCGCCGAGCCCTCCTCCATTCTGCCAACTCCTCCGCGCGCATCTCGAAGGCTGTCGTATTCTCGCGATCGAGCAACTGCAAGCAGATCGCATCATTCGTCTGAAGCTGATGGGTCGAGAGGGAAACACGCAGTTGGTTGCCGAATTGACCGGCCGGAGCGCGAATCTGCTCCTGCTCGACGCCGAGGAGAGGATTCTCGGCGCATTGAGACCTGAGCATGCGAAGGCAGGGCAACAGTACGCGCCTCTTCTCGCCGGCAACTGGACCAGTCCAAATGCTCCCTCATCCTTGCACTCTGATCACTTCCCTATTTCCGAGGCTGTTGAGCAACGGTACCAGCAACAGGAGGCGGAGCGGGCGCAGCTCAGGCTTCGGCGCACGCGCCTGGGAGAGCTGCGAAAGGCTGTCAGGAAAACCACCCGTCGCCTGGAAGGCCTCAAAGGCGACCTGAGTAGGGCCGCTCGCTACCGAGAGTACGCGCGATACGGCGAGCTGCTTAAGGGCCGCCTGGGCGAAATTGCGAAGGGGCAAGACCGGATTGCGGTGGTGGACTATTTCGATCCGGCGCTTTCCGAGTTGATCCTGCCGCTGGATCCGGCCAAAGGGGCCAACGCGAACATGGAGGAGTATTTTAAGAAACATCGCAAGCATCTTGCGGCCGAGCGAGCGATCCTGCCTCGCATCCACGCCGCTGAAGAGGAGTTGGCCAGCTTGCGTTCAGCGTTGGCGGCTCTGGAACGCGGGGAGCCGATCGCGCCGGATCAGCCCCAATCAACTGAGGTCCGCACACGACAGAGTGCGCCGCGCCTCTCTCAAAAGTCGCGCGGGCCGTTTCGCCGATTCGTTTCGTCGGAGGGACTGCCGATCTTCGTGGGACGCAATGCCCGAGAGAACGAGGAACTGACCTTCGGGGTCGCCCGTAGTCATGATCTCTGGTTCCATGCGCAGGGCACGCCGGGATCTCACGTGGTCCTCCGTCTCGACAAAGGCGCTGATCCACCTGTCGACTCGCTGCGGGACGCCGCGACGTTGGCGCTGCTGTATAGCGACCTGAGGAAAAGCGGAAAAGGCGAGGTGATCTATACGAAACGCAGCTCTGTCCGAAAAGTGAAAGGCAAGTCACCGGGGACCGTGACTGCGACGCAGGAGAAGACCCTCTTCGTAGAGCTGGATCAGGTCCGGTTGCGACGACTGAACGCCTCCTCAGCCTCCACGTAACCGCTGCTGCCAAGCGGCCTGAAAATCCGTGTAGGATAGATAAAAGCGCCGCTCGAACGTTTCAGCAAACTCCTGCCCGGCTGCAAGCTCCTTCAGAAACGTCGCCACGGCGAGGGGTCCGGATCGCTCCAGCAGCATCTGCACGGCGAGGGCACTTTCCGCATAGGCCAGAGGGACCTGCTCAGCCGGGAACTTTAAAAATCCGTCGTGAAGCTGCGCCAGCGGAATCACCGTACCCGCCCGTCGAATGACTTGCTCCGCCCAGCCGGGATCCCCTTTCTCAAAGGCGACCGCCAGGCCTTCATCCAGCCATGTGGGGACGCCATGCGGCGCTAAATTTCGAACGAGGGCATGCGTAAACTCATGTGCCAGAACTTTCTCCAGCTGCTGACGATCGGTGAGGGCCCCCCGCATCGGCACTCGGATCTTGCCGTCATACAGGGCGCCGGCCCATGTCGGGCTGCGAGTGATGTCGCGGAACTGCTCCTCGGTATATAGAATGACCGTAATGATCTCCGAGGGATACGCAAGGAGTGCCGTACCGATGCGCCAATACGCCGCCTCCAGAAAGTCCAACGCGGCTCCGGCCAGACGCTGCTCGGCGGGCCCTTCAAACAGGATGGTGAAGTGCGCATTCAGGTTTTGCTGAAAACTGCGGTGGAGGCTCAGTTCCTTGCGCCATGTATCGAGGCGCGGCTGCAACTGAGCATGTTCCGAAGTAATGGCCAGGGCCGCTTCGTACGTACGAATAGCTGTTTCAAGATCCCCCGCGCGGTAGGCGATCTCCCCCAATAACAGCGAGGCGGCCGTCAGTGTCGGATCCAGCCGCAGCGATTCGAGAAGGGCTTTCCGCGCTTTTCCCTCTTGCCCCTGTAAATGAGCCGCCAGCCCTGCGCCTAAGAACGAGGTGGCGTCCTGAGGCTGAAGCCCAATGGCCTCCTCAAAGAGCTTCGACGCCTCCTGAACCTTCCCGCTCCGAATCGCCTCCCACCCCGCCTGTCCGACCGCGGCGGCTCGATTCTGAGCCAGCACCACACTGGTATGCAGCGCAATGCAGCCCAACAGAAAAAAAGCAATGCGGGTTGCCCGGCCAGTAAGGTTTGCGCTCAGCACAGCGGCAAAATGACCTCTACGGCAGGAAATAGAAGGCGATGCCGAGGATCACGTACGTCGCCAGCAGCATCACGCCTTCCAGCCAGTTGGATTCCCCGTCCTGCGCGATGGACTTCATGATGATCACCGCCAGAGCCACCGCGGCCACTTCCAATAAGGTAAACTCGAGCGTCATCGGTTGGCCAATCACCAGCCCCAACAGGACCAAGGCCGGCGCGACGAAGAGGGCGATTTGTCGTGAGGATTCCACCGCGATCGTGATGGCCAGATTCATCTTACCCTTCCATGCTACCAGAACCGCAGTCGAGTGCTCCGCCGCATTCCCAATCACCGCGATCACCATCACTCCGATAAACGTATTGGATAAGTGAAGCGTCGTGGCCGCATGCTCCGCCGAGGCGACCAGATATTCCGACAGTAACGCGATCAAGACGGTGGCAGCTACCAGACTGATCATGGCGCCGGCCATGCCCCCCGGCGGCGCCTCCTCCAGAACCTCCTCTGCATCGGTATAAAGATCCTTATGCGTCTTCAGCGTGAACACTAGCCCTAGGAGATAGGTGATCAGCAACACCACCGCGATGCTGGCCGAGAGCCGTTGCATACCCGCCATCGATTCGTTCTCCACCATGAGGTGAAAGAACGTCGGGAGCAGCAACGCGGCCACAGCGAGCAGCATCATCGAGGCCGCGGTGCCCGCCGCCTGGGCATTGAAAAGCTGTTGCCGGCGGCCCATGCCTCCGACCAGCATCGCAAGGCCCAGCACGAACAGAATATTGCCGATGATCGAGCCGGTGATGGAAGCCTTTACCATTTCGATCTGGCCGGCCTGAAGGGCTACTACGGCGATGATCAACTCGGCGGCATTGCCGAATGTCGCGTTCAGAATGCCGCCGACGCCCGACCCCAACCGATGGGCCAGAACTTCGGTCGCCCGGCCCATCAGCGCGGCCAAGGGGAGGATCCCCAGGGCGGAGACTGCGAACAGCAGCAGCCTCCACTCCGGCAACAGGTAATGGATCCCGATCGCGACCGGCACCAGGACTCCCGCGGACGCCCACTCCAGGTTATTCAGGACAGCCCCCATCCCGACGGCCGCCCACTGAAAATACCACGCGATGGATCGCTGTCTCTTGGAATTCACCCCTGTGTCGTACTCAGCAGGAATGTCTCGAGCTCCTTTCGCTGCTGCTCCTGGGTGCGCTGCGACCGCTCGATCTCAGCCTGTAACTTTTCAATGCGGCTTTCTTGATCATTTAGCTTGGTCAACAGCCTGGTGTAGTAGGGGCTGTTTTGCGTGACGGTGTTCATGTTGGAACGGACGCGCTGCTGCTCCAGCGTGATCTCCCCGAGTTCCTTTTGCCTTTGCTGGATCTGCCGCTGAGTGTCCACCATGGCGCTCTTGAGACCGATCGTTTTGAGCAGCCCCGCGCGGACCTCCGCTGGAATCTCCCCGCTTCGGCTGTAGAACTCAAGTTGACCCACATCTGCCGGGAGAATTTGGATGCTTTCGGCTTGCACGATTTCTTCTTTCACCGTCAAGGTGCGCGTTTTGCCGGCGGGAACTGCCTCCCGGAACCGGTACAGCGAGTCCGTGACCTCCATCGGTGTGGGGCTGTCCACAAGCTTCCAGCCGGTTTGAAGCGGATGCTCGAGGATCAATGCTTTTGCTGTCTGTGCTTTGTTTTCTACAACATACTCCTGAATGATGAGATGTTTTCGCGTGAGCTGCAACACTCCTTTGACCAGCTTGCCGGTCTGAAGAAGGTTCTCCTGCCGGCGGTTTGCCGCGCTGACCAGGACATCGAGATCGATCCCATAGCTGATCAATCGCTCCTGCCCCGGTGGTAGATTGTCTATACGCGCATCACCGGCGTAGCCGTGGTCGTCCAGCACCGTGATCGGTCCTTGCAGGAGATGCTTGCCGGTTGTATTTTTGAGCCGCGCGCCGTACAGCGGATTCTTGGGAAGCACCCGCTGATTGTAAATGCTCACGCGCTCCGCCTCGACAGCGTCCGCAACGATGGGCAGCATCGTAGAGCGCTGGCGCGGGAGGGAGACATTGGCAATGCTGTACTGAAAGAGCTCGCCCATCTTAGCTGCCGAGGCGATGGAGGCAATGCCTGCGGTCGGATCAAGGGCGCGAGAGGCAAACCTGCCCGCAACCGCTTCCGCTGCAACGTCTTGGCGGAGCCCTTTCCCCTCTTTCTTCCGTTTCTCATCACCAGGTGAAGGCGCTTTTGCAACAGCGCTTGGTTTGGTATTGAACTCATCGCGTGCGGCTTCTGACTCATCTCTCTCCCGATCCTTATCCATCCCCGCATCATAGGTCTGTGGGCGCAGGCTTGCAAATAGCTCAGGCTGGACGACCGGCCGAGCCACATACAGGGGCTGATACAGTTCCTCGATGAACGAGATCGGCCGGCCGCTGACCAGCGACAGACTGACATTGTTCCAGTCGCTGTCGGTCTGGTTCTCCAGAATCGCCCAGCCTTGCAGCTTGGGCTTCTCCTCATTGTTTGTCGGCATGATCAAACGGTAACTCGTCTTCCAGATGGGTGTTTCGACCACATAGCCCAGTCGCACCTGGCGCTGACCATCTCCGTGAAAATTAATCGTCACTGGTTTCTTGTCCTGGTCCCGGGACTGCGCCAACGCCAAGAGCGCCTTATTAAGCTCATCCTGCAACTGCTGCTCCTCCAATTCGATCTTCTGCACCTCATCCAGCGGAACCGCCCGAATGCTGCCGCCAGAGATGAGATTGACGATCCAGCTCTCCACAATCTGGCCTTTGTCACCGGCCAGTTTCTGTTTTCTCTCCACCCCCAGAATCGTGCCGGCGATCCGCTCCGCCTGTACCGTCACGGTGAGCTTCGCCCCGCGTAACTGCGTGAACAGTTCCGCCAACGAGGGGTTGCCGGTGATATTCACCTGAAAGCTCCGCAGGGTTTTGGAAACCGGATCTTGCGAAGGATAGATGACCGCACTGACTCTGCCGGCCTGATCCTCCAACACCAGGGACTTCAAAATGTCGTTGATCTGATTGGTCTTGAACCGCAGTTCGGTCCTGGTGTCCCCGTTGATCAGACCGGCATGCTCGAAGTACCCCACGCCGCTGCTGAATAGGACCACTTTTCGCACCGGCACGTCTGCGGAAGCAACTTTCTCGCCGGGTTGACCCAATGGCGGAGTTTCCGCAAATCCGGTTCCCGCCAGCACCATCATGACAAGCGCGACTTGAAGCAGCTGTTTCATGGTTGTCTCCCTTTCATCTAAAAGCCTCACCGGGTTCAGCATCACCGACGGCATCACTCTCCAAATGCCGCAAAGGTCATCGTCCTTTCACGAGGGTCTAAAAAATTTCGTTGCTTGACAGCCGCGCAGCCGGCGCACAGGCTTGTTTGTCATGCTGAGCATCGCCTGCTGGTATCTCTGGCTGAGCCTGCGTACTCCTGTTTCTTGACGCGACTCGCCAAACACCCTAGACTTCCTCCCAACGTACGGAGAAGGCGTGTATGGAGTGGTGGTTCTGGATGTTGGTCGGATTGACGTTGCTGGGGCTGGAGATTCTGAGCGGCGGATTCTATCTGATGTTCTTCGGGCTGGCCGCCTTGGCGGTCGGCGCGGTCGTGGTATTTGGCGTCTCTGAGCCGGTCTGGCTGCAGTGGGTCTTATTCTCGGTGCTCTCCGTCGCCTCTCTCTTGCTTTTTCGAGGTCCCTTACTCAGAACAATTAAAGTGAAAGATCACACCCAGAAATACTCTGACAACCTGGTCGGCGAA
>Ga0184623_10001480_pt1 | contig 10185 bp, 8 predicted proteins | sample PLM1_100_b1_FD_133138 | JGI IMG/M metagenome (GOLD analysis project Ga0184623, IMG submission 133138) | Groundwater sediment microbial communities from an aquifer in East River, Colorado, USA - PLM1_100_b1 | ecosystem: Environmental > Terrestrial > Soil > Riparian zone | place: USA: East River...
ACGAAGCCTGATATTCGAAGAACGATCGCACCGGCTCCGTGACCTCTCCGTCGTTCTCGAACGCGGGAGGCATGAGCAGCGTGATTCCCTGCACCACGTCGCGACCGGCATCCGCGAGGACGGCCAGCGCCTCATCGAGGCTGGCGGAGTCGCTCGTACCGGCCGCGAGCTGTACGTCGCGCGCACGCATCCAGCTCCGATTGCCTGCGATCGTGTTGATCTCGCCGTTGTGCGCGAGCAGGCGGAAGGGCTGCGTCATCGACCACGACGGAAGCGTGTTCGTGCTGAAACGCTGATGAAACAGGACGAACGACGTGATGAAGTCGGGATGACGCAGATCCGGGTAGAAGTCGGCGAGATCGACTGAACGCACAAGCGCCTTGTAGACGAGCGAGCGGTGACTCAGCGAGGCGATGTAGAAGTCATCGAGGCCTGATTCGGCGGCGCGAGACTCCGCCTCCCTGCGCGCCGCGAACAGACGGCGCTCGAATTCATCGGCGGTGATGCTCTCGGGCCGCGTGACGATGGCATGGAGCAGATCGGGGCGGCAGCTCCTGGCCTTCTGGCCGAGCGTGTCGTCATTGACGGGAACCTTGCGGCAGCCGGCCAGGGTCAGATCGTGCGCCGACAGCGCGGCCGCGAGCAACCGTATGGCGCGAACGGCATCCGCTTCCTTCCACGGCAGGAACAGGAGTCCGACGGCCAGCTCGTCGGGAGCGCGCGATCCGAGGCCGAGCGCATCGAGATCAGATTGCAGAACCTCGTAAGGAATCTGCGCGGTGATCCCGGCTCCATCGCCGGTGCGTCCGTCGGCATCGACGGCGCCGCGATGGACCAGGCGGCCGAGAGCGGCGAGGGCCAGCGGCAGAAGGCGTCTGGAAGCGCGCCCTTCCACATCGGCCAGCAGGCCCACTCCACATGCGTCCCGGGTCTCCTCTGGAAATCCGAATCCCTGCTGCATTTACGAGAGTATCGAGAAGAAGTGTCCATGCGTCCAGATCAATTTACGAATGTGAGCCATCTCGAAATGAGATAGCATGCGGGTGTCATTCCGAGCCGCGCAGACGGCGAGGAATGACACGCGGTCGGAGATGGACGTTCGCCAACTGGAAATGTTCCGGGCCGTCGCCGAAGAGGGCGCCTTCACCAGGGCCGCGCAGCGTCTCAACGTCTCGCAGTCGGCAGTCAGCCGGCAGCTCCAGCTTCTGGAGCAGGAGCTGGGAACGCTCCTGTTCCACCGCACCGGCCGCGGCGTCTCGCTCACTGCCGAGGGGGAATTACTTCTCGGCACCGCCAAGCGCATCGATCGCGACATGCAGGACGTCATGGCCCGCATCTCCGAGACGCAGAACCTGCAGCGGGGAGTAGTCAGCCTGGCCGGCGGCATGACCGTCTGCCTCTACATCCTCCCCAAGCTCCTCAGGAAGTTTCGCGCGCTGCACAAGGAGGTGGAGCTGCGCGTGACCTCCGAAAGCTCCGACACCATCCTCCGGCTCATCCGCAATCATCAGGTCGATCTGGCGCTGCTGACCCTTCCCATCGTGGCCGCCGATCTGGAGGTGCAGCCGGTCCTGAAGGAAGAGATGGTCGTCGTCACCGCGAAAAAGCATCCCCTGGGACGCGAACGAACCATCGAGCCCCGCAGCCTGGGACGCTATCCACTCGTCCTCTACGAGTCGGGATCAAACACCCGGAACGTCATCGACCAGTTCTTCCGCGAGCAGGAGATCCCCATCAACGTGGTCATGGAGACGGAGAACGTGGAGATCATCAAGGCCATGGTGGCCAGCGGGCTGGGAGTGTCGGTCATCCCCTACGCGGCCATCGTCGGCGATTTGCGCAGCGGCCGCTTCGCCTGGACACGAATGCGCGGGCAGCGCCTCTATCGCGAGACCGGTTGGGTGTTTCTGAAGTCCGATCACCTGCCGCGATCGATCACCGAAGTGCTTCGCGTCTTCGATGAGATGAAGGATCAGTTTGGAGGGAAGCCGCCGGGAAGGTGAGCCCGTCGGCGAGCTTGCGGATCAGCTCCTCTGTCGCCTCATCAGCGGGATAGAAGCACTCGATGTGAATCTCCTGCAGAGTCACGTCGCGCGGCGTGCCGAGGGTGGTGTTGAAGGAGTAGAGCTTGAGCGCGAGATCATCCTTGCGCAGTTCGAAGGGCATCATGGCGTCCTTCGACAAACTGCAATCGGCGTCGCTCCAGCTCGTCGGCACGCCGGGATAGGAGAGAAGGTCGGTGAGCAGACGGTGTGTCTCGCCGTCCGCGATGCCACGCATGGTCTCGCGATGAATCGTCTGCAGGAGACCGCCGGCCACTCTGTTCCAGTCGACGATCCAGGGACGAAGGGCTCGGGGATCGAAGACCATTCGCATGACATTCCGCGCGACATCGCGAGGAATGGCCTTCATGTCGACGAACAGCGACCACAGATGCTCCGACGCACTGTTCCGCAGGACGACATTCCAGTGCCTGTCGATCACAAGAGCGGGGTATGGTTCCTGGCGCTGCAGGATGAACTCGAGTGCGCCGCGGATCGGAGCCATCTCCGGCGCAGACAAGGGAGTCTCGCTGTACACCGGCGCGTAGCCTGCGGACGTCAACATCAGATTGCGATCGCGCAGCGGCACTTCGAGAACCTCGGCAAACAGCAGGACCATGTCCCGACTGGCATGTGTGCGTCCGGTCTCGACGAAGCTGACGTGCCGCGTGGAGACGTCCGCTTCTACCGCCAGAGCAAGCTGACTCTTGTGTCGCGCCAGCCGCCATTGCCGGAGCAAAGCTCCGAATGTCCCGCTGCCTCCATTCAGATCGATGCCCATGATGCAGCGGAGTGTAGCAGCGGGCGGTGGGCGAGGCCATTACATGCGAGGTAATTGAAAAACAGCTTCCGCGCACCGAAGTTCATAGGCATGAAACTCGTTCTCATCGTGACCCTCCTGGCCATGCCTCTTTACTCGTCGGACCCCTTCACGGTCTCTTCAGAGCGGGAGTTTCAGACGCTCCTGCCCGTCGATGAGGAGGCGATCAAAGGGGCGTTCAATCGATACGAACTGGCCCTCGAGTCACTCAGTCCGAGAGAGATGCTTCCGTATTGTCATCTCCCATTGATGTTCGTCTCATCGAGAGGCGTTCGGGTCATGACCTCGTCGACGGACGTGGATACGTTTCTCGCGGAGACGGTGGCGATGCTGAAGGCGCGCCGCTACGCGCGAAGCGAGGTCACCGATCTTCGCGTCAAGCAGATGAGCAGAGGAATCGCGCTCGTGATCGTCAGCCGGATCCACTACAACGCGCAGGGTGAACGCCTGGAGTGGGTTGGTGAAACGTACACATTCCGAAAGACGACCGACGGTTGGAAGATCGTGGTCGCCGCAGTTCACAATCCGATCGCGCCCGACCAGGACTGACGTGAGATGATCCCGCCTCGATGACGGCAGTCGGCCTGATCGGATACGGAAAGGCCGGCCGCGTTTTTCATGCGCCGCTGATCGAGTCGGTGGACGGGTTGCGTCTGCACAAGATCGTGCAGCACCGCGGCGACGATGAGGTCAACGCCATGCTCGCTGACGAGCAAATCAATCTCGTCGTCATCGCCACACCCAACGACTCACACTTCGACCTCGGACGGCGCGCGCTTCTCGCCGGGAAGCACGTCGTCGTCGACAAGCCGTTCACGGTCACGTCCGATGAGGCGCGGGGACTGATCGACGTCGCGCGTGAGCAGAAGCGGATCCTGACGGTGTTTCACAATCGCCGCTGGGAAGGTGACTTCCTCACGATCCAGCGATTGCTCCAGCAGAAGGCACTCGGGCGCGTGGTCTCGTTTGAAGCTCGTTTCGATCGCTTTCGAAATGAGGCGCGTCCCGGCGCCTGGCGTGAGAGCTCGAGAGCGGGAAGCGGGATTCTCTACGACCTCGGCTCACATCTGATTGACCAGGCCCTCGTCCTCTTCGGCCGCCCGGATCGGATCAATGCCGACGTCCGCACCGAGCGCGATTTCGGCGAGTCCGACGACGCCTTCGACATCTGGATGGATTACCCGCGTCTCAAGGTCTCACTTCGGGCGGGCATGCTCGTGCGTGAGCGCACTCCGCGATTTACCGTCCGCGGGACTGAAGGAACGTTCGTCACTCATGCGATCGATCCACAGGAAGCGGCGCTCATGGCCGGCCGGTCACCTCGAGAGCGCGACTGGGGAAACCTTCCACGGGACGAGTGGGGAACTCTATTCACCGACCGCGGCGAAGAGAAGGTGGAGACGCTGCCGGGCCGGTATCAGAGCTTCTATGAGAATGTGCGTGACGCCATCGCGGGCCATGCCTCACTGACAGTGACACCGGAACAGGCCCTGGCGACGATCGAGATCATCGAGATGGCATCCCGAGCATAGTACCGCGCATCCTGCCGGCCGTTCCGCCCGGCTTCCAGCCGGCCGGCCGGAGGCCGGCGAAACGGCCGCCTGGAAGGCGGCGCTACATCCATCTATAGAATACGGGCCGTGCCCCCCACGGCTGCCAGCCCCCATGCGGCGGAGTTCATCCGCGCGCTCGCGCTCGCTTGGAAGAACCTGGCCGCCTACCCTCCCGGTCACCCTGCTCTGGCCGGTTCACTGGCACACGTTCATCGGCGGCTGATGGACCTGCGAGGCTCGTCTGGCGAGATTGCGTTCGGAGTGGCGTCGGACGGACTCCTGTATCGGAGTGAGAAACTCGAATCGCTCTACGCGCAGAAGTTCGCGCAGGCACTCTACATGCGCGGCGTGGCCGTACTCAGGTTCGATTCCGCCACATCGGAGAACGACCTGGAGAAGTTCCTCCGGCACGTCGGCGTCGGCTCATCCGATCCGAACTCGCATCTCTGGGATGAGGTCTCCTCCGACGGCATCACCACCATCAGGCTTACGCCCGTCGACTACTCCGGCGTGCGCGTGACCGACACTCTCGACAGGAAGCGGAAGGAAACGGGGGCGTCGTTGTGGGACGAGATCCTTCGCGCACTGGTAGCCGGGCACGAGATGTCGCCCGCGGCGAAGCGGCTTCTGGAGCACGAGGTCACCTCGGCGAGCGATCTGTCGGCCACCATCCTGCGATACATGGATGAGGTGTCGAAGGAGAAAAAAGCGGAGTTCGACCCTGACGCGACGTTCGGTGTGCGCTTCAAGACGCGCCCCGAAGCGCCCGACACCCCGGAGGCGATGCGCCAGCGGATCGCTGAAGCGGTCGGATCGTTCGTCGCCGAAAGCAGCACAGGCGAGACACACGAGGCAGTGGAGCAGGCCCTCGATCTCGTTCGGTCGCTGCCGGAGCCGCTTTACTCGACGGTGATTCGCTCGGTGCTGGAGCGTCTGGCTGTCGATGAATCGCGCGGCGCCGCCCTCGCCGATTTCAGCCGCGACCTTCCGCCGGCCGAGGTCATGGAGGCGCTGCAGCAACTCTCCAGCGTGAAGATGTTGTCGAGTTACGCGCTGAAACTCCTGCAGTCGCTCGCCACGATGAGGCGGCCGTCGTCCGATGGCGCGGCGGTCGATCCGAACCTGATCTCCGATCTCGTGCAGCTCTTTGGCGAGGATGATGCCGATCGATTCAATCCCCCCGATCACCAGGAACTGCTGGACAGCGTGGCCATCAACATCCCGCACATAGCTGCCGATGAAGACGCGCGGCTGCAGCGGCTCGGAGACCGCGCCTCGTCAGTCACCGACGAGGCTCTCAACCGACAGATGGGAATGACGCTGCTCGACCTCCTGGAGCGGTTCGGCGCGGGCCTGCAGACGAGCACGGTGGTCAGTCGAGCGGAGAGCATTTTCCTGGCAGATGTCAGCGGGGGCCAGTTCGCCGATGCGCTCGAATTCCTCCGCCGGCTGCAGGAGATCGCTGGGAGGAGCGGCATCGAGTTTCGCAACTCCATTCAGGACGCGCTGGCACGCCTGGCCAATCAGGCCACGATCGACAGCCTGGTCGACAACCTGCACAACGCGCCGCCGGAGCAGACAGCGATCATTCAGCGCCTGATCGAGGCGATGGGGTCGGCAGCGACGAGAACTCTGTTGATCACGCTCGGCGAAGAGAGCAGCCGTTCGCGCCGCCGCCGGCTGTTCGACTTCGTGGCGAAGATCGGCCCGTCGATCGTGCCGGAAGTCAGAGGGTTTCTCTCCGATTCGCGATGGTACGTGGTGCGGAACATGATCGTGTTGCTGCGAACCGTGAACGATCGCACCTCGCTGCCACAGATTCGCGAACTCGGAAAGCACGCCGATCTCCGCGTTCGCCTGGAGGCCATCAAGACGCTGCTGGCGCTCGACTCGACCGTTCCTCGCGCCATGCTGGAAAACGCGATCAACGATCCCGATCCCAAACTGGCCGAGACGGCGATTGCCCTGGTCGGAAACTACGGCATCAAGGAAGGCGTGGAACCGCTGCTGAACGTCGTGGCGAAGAAGGACCTCTTTTTTACGCGCAAACCGATCCGCGTCCGCGCCATCAAAGCCCTCGGCGAGCTCGCTGTTCCGAGTGCGCTCGAGCAACTTCGTCCCTTCTTCACCGACTCCATCCTGCCGTGGCCGGCACGGGAAGAACGTCGCGCTGCATACGAGTCGCTGGCCGGCTATCCGACTCACTCACGAGCCGACATCGTGGCGAAAGGGCTGAAGTCGCGCGATCCGGAGATCAGGGAGATCTGCAGGAGGCTCGTTTGATCGTGTGTCGCTGATAAACCATGGAAAACCTCGTCATTCAGGTCGCTGCTGCCATCAATACCCGGACGCTTTATCCGGCCAGCCACCCGCGCGTGGTGAACGCGGTCGAACAGATGAATGCCGCACTGCGCCGCGTCCTGGAGGAGAACGAGAGCGAATCGGTCACCTTCCTCATCGTGGACGACGACCTCGTCGCCGAAGAACGGGTCCTCAGGAAGATGAACCTGTCGCAGATGCAGTTCATCGAGATGCTCAAACGGTGCGGCATCGAACGTCTCACGCTCGCGGCGGGACTTCCCTCCCAGGAGGCGCATCAATTCATTGATGCGCTCGCCGCCGGGACCATTCCGGAATCCTCACCGCACATCGTCATCGGACGCGTGCAGACGGTGGATAAGCCGAAGGTGGAAGAGCACGAGCTGACGATCGAAAAGCTCGAGGAAGTGCGCGAGTCGTTCGCGAACTTCAGGAAGGAACGGCGGCTGCCGCTCGCGCAGATGGACGAGCTGGTGTGGGGATTCATCGACGCCATCACGCGCACCACTCGGGCCGTCCTTCCGTTGTCCAGGCTGAGGGAGCATGACGAGTACACGTTCATCCATTCGGTCAACGTCTCGGTCCTGGTCCTGGCACAGGCGCGCTCGTTCGGAATTCGCGGCGCAACCCTTCACGCGTTCGGCATGGCCGGCCTTCTCCACGACGTCGGCAAGCTGATGGTTCCGCTGGAAGTTCTCAACAAGCCGGGGAAGCTCGAAGGCGAGCAGTGGGCCCTCATGCAGGGTCACGCCGAGAAAGGGGCGTGGTTCCTGAGCGAGCAGGAGCAGGCCACCCCTTTGTCGATCGTCGTGGCGTATGAACATCACCTGCGCTACGACGGAAAACCAAGCTACCCGGTCCCGAAAACGACCAGAATCCCGAATCTGGTCAGCCGGATGACGTCCATCGCCGACACTTACGACGCCATGTCCACCGTCCGCCCCTATCAGGCGCCCCTCGGTAAAGCCTCCGCGCTGGAGCTTCTCCAGAAGCGCGCGGAGACCTTCTATGACCCCTTACTCGTTGCCAATTTCAAGCAACTGATTCAGCACGCGACCTAGACCTGAACGGCCTTTGGCCCCCGCTGTGCAACTCCGACGAGAGTCCGGCATGGCAGTCGATGTTCTGATCGTCGAAGATGATGTCGCCCTCGCGCGCCTCATCGCCCTGATGCTGCGGCGGCAGAACATCAGCTCCGAGCTGGTCGAGTCCTCCGAGGACGCTATCGCTGCGTTGACGTCGCAGAACTACTGCGTCGTCGTGCTCGACCTCCTGCTGGGCGAATTCAAGAGCGGCTATTACGTGATCGATGCCATCCGGCGAATTCCGGTCGCGGATCGGCCGTACGTAATCGTGGTGACCGGCGCGCAGATGACGACGGTGGCGAATCTCGATCGCGGGATCGTGAGCGCGATTTTCGTCAAGCCGGTTCAGCTCGAGGTTCTGGCCATGGCTGTTCGCGCGGCTGTGATCGAGGACCCTGATGTAAAAAAAGGCGATCGCAGGTAGGGATTTGCCCGTTACCAGACACTCCGATCCCTACCAACCGATAAGATGAAGCGATGCGAACATGGCTTACCCTCACAGCCGCGCTGTCACTCACGGTCCCGACCTTCGCCGACGCGACACCCGATGGCGCGCCCATCTACAAGAAATCATGCGCAATGTGCCATGGACCGGACGGAAAAGGCCGGACGGCGGTGGGGAAATCCATGAAGGTCCGTGACCTCACCTCGCCTGAAGTGCAGAAACTGAGCGACGCCCAGTTACACACCGTCATCGCGGACGGAAAAGGGAAGATGCCCGGCTACAAATCGTCGCTGAGCGACGCTCAGATCAAGGCGCTCGTGGTCACCATTCGCGATCTCGCCAGGAAGTAGGCCTCAGGCCTACGCAGTACGGGTGATCGCCAGCAGCGTCACATCATCACCCAAGGTCACGGAGCCGGCGAACTTCTGAACGCATGTGTCGATTGCCGAGAGAACTGCGTCCGCTCGCTTTCCGTGCATTGTCTTCATCAGATCCGCCACCGCCGGCAATCCGAGCTGGTCTTCCTTCTCGTTCTCGGCTTCCGTCACCCCATCGGTGAAGAGCACGAGCGAGTCGCCGGCCTCGAGCCGGATCATCTGATTTCGATACTGCGCCGTGGGGAACAGACCGACGACGACGTCGGTCGTCTTCAGCGTGTGCACTCCCTGCGCTGTGACGACCAGCGGCGGGACGTGTCCGGCGTTGGCGTAGTCGATCACGCCTGTCACCGGATCGAGCACGCCGGCCACGAGCGTCGCGAACTTGCTCGGGGCAGTTTTGGGCGCCAGCGTCAGATTCAATTCGCGGACGAGATCCGCGGGCGCCGGGTCGCTGCGCGTGAAGATGTTGAACGCCGTGGCCAGGCTGGACATCACCAGCGCGGCGGTGATGCCCTTCCCGCTGACGTCGGCGATGATGAAGTAGATGCGACCGTCGGGCCGCGTGATCACATCGAAGTAATCGCCGCTGACGGATTTGGCCGGTTTGTTCGTTCCGGCAAAACAGTAGTTGTCGAGACAAGGCAGCTCGGTCGGAAGCAACCGGCTCTGAATCGTGTACGCCGTGCGCAGCTCTTCATCGATTTTCGCCTTGGCGATCGCTTCCTCACGGAGACGGGTGTTCTCGAGCTTGATCGCCCCGAAGCGCGCAATCTGGGCGATGAGACGCACGTCTTCCTGCGTGATCGTGCCGCGGCTGGCGAGAAAATCGAGATAGAGGACGCCCAGGACGGCCTCACCAACCAGCAGCGGCGCACAGACTGCCGATCGGATGTGCTGGCGAACGATCGATTCCGCTCGGGCCAGCCTGGTGTCCTGCGCCGTGTCGACGAACGAAATCACCTGCCGCCCCTCGACCACTTCGCCGAGCAGCGTTCGGCTGATGGCCAGGTCGACGGAATCGGTAGAGTCGCTGCGCCGGACGTGAACGTTGTCGAAAGTCTTCCCGTCCTTTCCCAGCAGGGCCAGCGCAGCACGCGAGGGCCGAAGAAGCGCCATCACGCGATCGAGGATGAACTCGAAGAGCTGTCCCATCGGCCGGTCTTCGATGAATTCCGCCGCCAGTGAGGCCAGCACGCCCGTGCGTTCGCGGCCGCGGTCGATCTCCGCAATCACGTCACGCATGGGAATGGCCAGGCTCTTCGCGTGCGAGTCGCTGTCGACCGGGATGAGTTGCGGCGGCGGCTCGGAATCAGCGGCCTCGAACACCACCTCGCTGTCGCCCAGGATGATGTGATCGCCCGGCTTCAGGACCGCCGGGCCGCTGAGCTTCGATCCATTAATGAGCGTCCCGTTCACGCTGCCGCAATCGCGCACGTGCCAGGTGCCGTCGTCGAAGCTGATCTCCGCATGCCGGCGCGACAGGAAGCGGTCCCGGATCGGAATCGTGCAGTCGGACGAGCGGCCGAGAGTGATCGTCTGTA
>Ga0184623_10001482_pt1 | contig 10184 bp, 10 predicted proteins | sample PLM1_100_b1_FD_133138 | JGI IMG/M metagenome (GOLD analysis project Ga0184623, IMG submission 133138) | Groundwater sediment microbial communities from an aquifer in East River, Colorado, USA - PLM1_100_b1 | ecosystem: Environmental > Terrestrial > Soil > Riparian zone | place: USA: East River...
CGCCCCCGACCGCCGGGCCACGACGCGGCTCCGGGACATCGCCTGCCCGCCGGATCAGGTACCGATCGCCAGCGCGACGGAACCACTCGCGGAGCTGCTGCCACGAATGTCCGGTTGCGCCGACGGGCGTGCGGCGGTCGTCGACGAGCAGGGCACCGTGGTCGGGATCGTGTCGCCGAGCGACGCCGTCCGAGCCATCCAGCTCGCCAGCCTCAGGTCGGCGTACCGGACGCCCCAGTCCACACCCCACCACAGCGGGAGCGGTTCGCGTCTCGACCAGCAGCCGACCCGGACACTGGCCGGCACACCGGCCGCAGCGCGACCAACGCAACCTCGCTGACAGCACAAACGCTCAACCCCAGCGGTGCGGATCGAGGACAGCCTCGGCCCGCACGCTGGGGTTTCTGGGCGACAGGCCAGCCTAGGCGCTCACCCTGGGCGGAACGTGAACAAGCCTCGGACGGTCATGTTCCGCACTCGCTGGCCGAGACAGTGTCGCCCTCGGCCGGGATGCCGCCGTCGACAGCGATACACCGTGGGCCAAGCCGAGATGGGCGACGTGAAGGCGGTAGGTGCCGCGCCTACGAGCCTCCAGCACGATTGTCGGCGGCAGGTGAAAATTCGGCTGCCGTTGACAACCGAGAAGTAAGCCACGCGGAGGACCGGTGCACGATCAAATACTTCCTACCGTTTGCCCACTTCGATCCATGTCTTGCAGAGCGCTTCGTGTGCGAATCGCGCAAGTCGCCCCACCGACTGAACCCCCCACAGCTCTGAATAGCCGCCCGGTCGACAGGTCATCCATGGCCTCATCGGGCGGCGATCACGCTCCGTGGTCGGGCTCCGATTCGCGGCAGTATCCACCACGCCGGACCTTCGTATGGGCCGGCTTGACCAACACCTCCACGCCGCTGACCAGCAGATTCAGGTTCGTACAGGGTCCAGTTGGGTGCACCGCACTCCCCTTGTCGCAGGTTCGAGTCCCGCCCGAGATCTGCGATCCGGGCGGACTCGAATCTGCGCAACGCGCGCCATAGTGCAGCGAGCCGCGACGGCTGGCCTCGTGGCCACGTGATAAGGCTCCGGCCCCGGCCGCCCAGCACGATGATCATCAGATCACCTTTCACACCCGCTCGCCGATGCCCATGCGCTGCTGGGTCTCCTGGGCCCGTTCGGCGGCGGCGCTGGCCCCGTAGTGGCGGGGCATGTCCTCCGACGTCCAGCCGAGCAGCAGCATGAGGTCACCGGTGTCGCCGCCGGCGCGTTTCCACTCGTGGGCGAAGCTGTGCCGCCACCGGTGCGCGTGCACGTCCGACACGCCGGCCGCTTCGCCGAGCCGCTTGAGGCGGATCTTGATCCCGTTCGGAGTCAAGGGACGAGCGCCGCGCTCGGCCAGCCACAAGTTCGGCAGATCGCAGCCCCGATGTTTGGCCCGGGCCCGTAGGTAGCGGCTGATCGCCCGAGCGGTCTTCGCCCCGAAGCGAACCCGCCGGTCCTTGGCGCCCTTGCCGTGGAAATGCACCGACTCGGTGGCCAGGTCAACATCGGCCACCATCAGGTTGCCGACCTCCGACAGCCGGGCACCGGTGTTGTAGAGCAGCCGGATGATCGCCTCGTCGCGCAACTGGACGAAGCCCTTGCCCCTGCGGGCCTCCAGCAGCCGCTTGGTGTCGTCGTCGCGGATGACCGGGATCAGCTTCTGCGGCGTCTTCGGTTGCCGGACCCGTTCCAGCGGTGACCGGTCGATCTCCTCTTCCTCAAGCATCAACCACTTGAAGAACTGCTGCAGCCCCTTGTGTTTGTTCAACGCAGTCGCCGCCGACCGGGTCTGGATCATCCAGCTCTGGAACGACTCCACATGCCCGCGAGTCACCTGCGCCGGATCCTCAGCCGCGTCATCGGCGTCCGGATCCGGCGAGTACTCCGCCAGATACCGGCCCAGCTGCGCGGCGGCGAGGAGATAGTTGTAGCGGGTCGTCTGCGGGTAGTTCCCGGCGCGCAGCGACCGGTCCCAGTCCCGCAGGAAGCCCGCCCAGGTCCGCGAGAGGCCGGTCGTGAGCCTGGTCAAGTCCAGTTGAGGCATGTTCATCAACCCGTCGAGTCAAGGTGTCCATGAGCGGCATGCTCAACCTCGACGAACAGATCCAGAACACAAAAGGAGGGCTCCCACAGGCTCTCACCTGCGGAAACCCTCCGACTGTCGGGCTGACAGGATTTGAACCTGCGACCCCTTGACCCCCAGTCAAGTGCGCTACCAAGCTGCGCCACAGCCCGATCGCCGCGAAGTTCCCCGCGACGCCGTAACACTACCGTAGAGGCACACCGGTTATTTGCCGGGGCGCGAACGCTTCTCCTTCACCCGCACCGACACCCCGATCGGGCTGCCGACGAAGCCGAAGTCCTCCCGGAGCCGGCGCTCGATGAAGCGCCGGTAGCCAGGCTCGAGGAACCCCGTGGTGAACAGCACGAACCGCGGTGGCTTGGTGCCGGCCTGCGTCGCGAACAGGATCTTCGGCTGCTTGCCGCCCCGGACGGGTGGCGGCGTGGCGTTGACCAGCTCGCCGAGCCAGCTGTTCAGCCGTCCAGTCGGGATGCGCTGCTCCCAGCCGGCGAGCGACGTGCGCAGGGCGGGCGCCAGCTTGTCGACGGCTCGTCCGGTCTGCGCGGACACGTTCACCCTCGGTGCCCACCGCACCCGTGCGAGGTCCCGGTCGATCTCGTTCTCCAGCTGGTACCGGCGGTCCTCGTCGAGCAGGTCCCATTTGTTGAACGCGATCACCAGCGCGCGGCCAGCGTCGACGACCATGCTGATGATGCGCTGATCCTGCTCGCTGATCACTTCGGACGCATCCAGAAGCACGACCGCGACCTCAGCGGACTCGATGGCCGCCTGCGTTCGCAGGCTGGCGTAGTACTCCGCCCCGCTCGCGTGGCTGACCCGTCGCCGCAGGCCCGCGGTGTCGACGAAGCGCCACACCTCGTCGCCCAGCTCGACCATGCTGTCGACGGGGTCGACCGTGGTGCCGGCGACCGAGTCGACGACGGCCCGGTCTTCCTTCGTCAGCTTGTTGAGCAGCGAGGACTTGCCGACGTTCGGACGACCAACGAGCGCGACGCGACGCGGCCCGCCGGGACCGCCGGTACGGTCGGCCGGCGCCTCGGGCAGTATCTCAAGGATCTTGTCGAGCAGGTCACCGGAGCCACGCCCGTGCAGCGCCGACACCGGGAACGGCTGACCGAGCCCCAGCGACCACAGTGCCGCGGCGTCGGCCTCGGTGCGCTCGTCGTCGACCTTGTTCGCCACGACGAGCACCGGTTTGCCGCCACGCTGCAACACCCGCGCGACCGCCAACTCCGTGTCGGTAGCGCCGACGACAGCGTCGACCACGACCAGCACCGCATCAGCGGTGGCCATCGCGATCTCCGCCTGCCCGGCGATCGCCGCCGCGCGCCCGCGCGCGTCCCGCTCCCAGCCGCCGGTGTCGACGACGGTGAAGCGCCGCCCGTTCCAGAGCGCATCGTAGGCAACCCGGTCCCGGGTGACGCCAGGCACGTCCTGCACGACCGCTTCACGGCGGCCGATGATCCGGTTGACCAGCGTGGACTTGCCGACGTTCGGCCGGCCGACGACGGCGAGCACGGGCAGCGGGACGACGTCGTCAACCCACTCGGCGTCACCAGCACCCAGCTCGGACGGATCGACGTCGTACTCAGCCGCGAACTCGACCCAGCCTGCGTCGACGCCGTCGCGTGGCGTCACAGCCGGGATCCGGCGGACAACAGGCCGAGCAGCTTCTCGACGGCTTGGTCGATGCCCAATTCAGTGGTGTCCAGCACGACGGCACCGTCCGCCTGCACGAGCGGGCTGGCCGCGCGCGAGCTGTCCAGGGCGTCCCGGCGCGCCAGATCGGCCTGGGTGGCGGCGACGTCGGCGCTGGGCTGCTCCGCACTGCGGCGCTGGGCCCTGGCCTCGGCGGACGCGGTGAGGAAGACCTTGAGGTCGGCGTCCGGCGCGACGACCGTGCCGATGTCACGGCCTTCGACGACGATGCCGCCGGCACCGATGATCGCCCGCTGCCGGTCCACCAGCTCGGTGCGGACCGCGGGCACGGCGGACACCGCACTGACGGCGGCGGTGACCTCGGGGCCGCGGATCTCGGCGTCGACGCGGCGGCCGTCCACCGTGACCGTAACGCCGGCCGGATCGGTCGTGATCTCCAACTCGGCAGCGCCGAGGACCTTGATCACGCAGTCGGTGTCCTGCGGATCGACACCGGCTTCCAGCACGGCCCACGTCAGCGACCGGTACATCGCCCCGGTGTCGAGGTAGCGGGCACCGAGGGCGGCGGCGAGGCGGCGCGAGACCGTCGACTTCCCCGAGCCGGAGGGTCCGTCAACGGCGACCACGCCCGTGAACGGGGCGGCCACCGACTCGGCGGGCTGGGTAGTCACGTGTTCTCCTTCGACTGCTGCCGTTCCATCATGCCTGTCACAGGTCACCGAAAGCGAACCAGCGTGAGCGCGCTCACTCATCATCCGGGTTCGCTCGCGGCACGCCGCCCCTGTGTGGCGGCGCTCCGCTCCTCACTGCGGCAGGTCGCGCCTCAGCGCCGCGGCGCCACGCAGGTAGACGTGGTGCAACTCTGCCCGGCTCTTGTCCGTCTCGACGTGCGCGAGCAGGCGCAGCACCCGCGGCATCGACCCTGGCACGGCGATCTCCGTGGCGCAGAGCAGCGGTACATCGACGAAACCCAGCAAGCGTGCGGCGTACGCGGGGAACTCCGCGGTCAGATCCGGCGTGGCGGTGAAGACGACGCTGATCAGATCGTCCGAGGTGATCTCGTTACGCTCGAGCACTGCCGTGATCAGCTCGGTGCTGCCCTTGAGGATCGCGTCCCGCTCGTCGGCGTCCACCTGGATCGCCCCACGCACCGCCCGCACCGCCACGCCCGTCCCTTTCGCCGCTCGCCGGGACGAGCCTAACCGTGCCGAACCGCGCGCTGGTTACAGGCCGACTTCCTTGTACAACGAGCCGACCTCGGGGCCGCTGAGCCGGCGCAGCTTGCCCGGCTTGAGCGCCGCCAACTGGATCGGGCCCATCGCCGTACGGACCAGTTTCGACACCGGGTGCCCGACCTCCTCCAGCAGCCGCCGCACGACGTGCTTGCGCCCCTCGTGCAGCACCACCTCGACCAGCACCTTGCCCGGCAGGTTGTCCACGATGCGGAACGCGTCCACGGTGACCGGGCCGTCCTCCAGCTCGACGCCCGCCAGCAGCCGCTTCTTCACGTCATGCCGAACTGGACCGGGCACCTCAGCCAGGTACACCTTCTGGATGCCGAACGACGGATGCGTCAGCCGGTGCGCGAGGGCGCCGTCGTTGGTAAGGAGCATCAGCCCCTCGCTGTCGGCGTCGAGGCGGCCGACGTGGAACACCCGCTGCTCACGATCGGCCACGTAGTCGGCGATGGACAGCCGGCCCTTCTCGTCCGACATCGTGCTCAGGACGCCCTTGGGCTTGTTGAACGCCAGGTAGACCAGGTTCTCGTCGAGGATCACCCGGGAGCCGTCCACGTGGATCACCGCGGTCTTAGCGTCGACGCGACGGCCCTGCGTGCGGACGACCTCGCCGTCGACGGAGACGCGGCCGGCCTCGATCAGCTCCTCGCAGGCGCGCCGGGAGCCGATACCCGCCGCGGCCAGCACCTTCTGCAGCCGCTCGCCCTCCTGCGAAGGGTTGGTAGGAGTCCAGAGCTTCTTACGAGGCGGCGATGACATCGTCAAGGGTGTCCAAGTCAGGAAGGAGCGGAGCGAGCGCGGGCAGTTCGTCGATGCTGTCCAGGCCGAGTTTCTCCAGGAACAGCGTGGTGGTGCGGTACAGGTGGGCGCCGGTGTCAGGCTCGGCGCCGCACTCCTCGATCATCCCGCGGGTGAGGAGCGTCCTGATCACGCCGTCGACGGCGACGCCACGGATCGCCGAGATCCGCGACCGGGTGACCGGCTGCTTGTAGGCGACCACGGCCAGGGTCTCCAGCGCGGCCTGGGTCAACCGGGCCTGCTGGCCGTCGAGCACGAACTTCTCCACGTACGGGGCGAAGTCGTCGCGCGTGTAGAGCCGCCAACCACCGGCCGCACGCCGCAGGTCGAAGCCGCGCGCGGCCTCCGTGTACTCCGTGGCGAGTGCCTCCAGCGCGGCGACAACCTCCTCGCGGGGACGCTCCAGCACCTGCGCGAGCAGCACCTCGGCCACCGGCTCGTCAACGACCAGGAGGATCGCCTCCAGCGCTGGCCGGAGCGCCTCCAGCGGCAAGCGCACCGGCTCAGGCTTCACGCTCGCCGCCGGCGCTTCCTCAGCGACCGCGGCGTCAGCGGAGGCTGGGGCTGGGGCTGGGGCTTGGTCGGCGATCGGGGTGTCCTCGGTGCGCGGCGCGTCGGCAGTGACAGCGGCGTCGTCGGCAATCAGGGCATCGTCGGCGATCGGGGCGCCCTCAGCGATCGGGGCGTCGGCAGTGACAGCGGTGTCCTCGGCGCTCGGCGCGTCGGCAGTGACAGCGGTGTCCTCGGCGATCGGGGCGTCGCCTGCGGCGGGCGCGGGCTCCTCCGGGCTGGAGTCGTCCAATTCCCGCAGTTCAATGGCCGGCTCGTCCGACGTGGCCTCGGGCTCAGGCTCAGGCGGGTCGACGAACGTCACCCGGTAGAACGCGTCGGCAAGGCCGCCGTCGCGCCGCGGTGCGGCATCGGGCTTGTCGTTCACTCCTGGTCCTCCCCCGGCACGGCGTGCCCGGACTCCTCGCCGGACTCCGGCCGCGTCTCCTGAGCCGGCTCGTCGCCGTACTCGTCGATCTCGATCTCGCGGGCCGCCGCCCCGTCCTGGTCGCCCACCCACCGTACGTGCAGTTCGCCGAGGGCCTGCATCTGGTCGAAGCTGAGCACGCCTTCCCGGTACAGCTCCAGCAGCGCCAGGAAGCGGGCCACCACTTCGAGCGTGCTCTGGCAGTCCTGGCACAGCACCCGGAACGTGGCGGCGCCGACGCGGGCGAGCCGGGTGCGCAGGATCGCGGCGTGCTCGCGGACGCTGACCTTCGGCGCATGGATGTGGTCGATCGAGACGGTCGGCGGCGGCTTCGGCGCGAGCGCCAGCGCGGCCAGTTCGGCGAACCGCTCAGCGCCGATGCCGAGCAGCACCTCGGGGATCGCCTCGGCGAACCGCGGTTCGAGGCTGACGTTGCGCGGGTACCTCTTGCCGGCGGTGGCCTCGCGCTCGGCCAGGAACGCCGCGACCTGCTTGTATGCGCGATATTGAAGGAGTCGGGCGAAGAGCAGGTCACGCGCCTCCAGCAGCGCGAGGTCCTCCTCGTCGTCGATGTCGGCGGCCGGCAGGAGGCGGGCGGCCTTGAGGTCGAGCAGCGTCGCGGCGACTACGAGGAACTCGGTGGCCTGCCCGAGGTCCCACTCCTTGCCCATGGCCCGAATGTGCGCGATGAAGTCATCCGTGACCGTGTGGAGCGACACCTCGGTCACATCGAGCTTGTGCTTGCTGATCAGTTGGAGCAGCAGGTCGAACGGGCCCTCGAAGTTGTCCAGCCGGACCTGGAACGCACCGCCGGGAGCCTTCGAGCCGAACATCGCCGACTCGGGCGCCACCTCGAACTCCGGCGCCGGGGTCGCCTCGACCGCGGCCTCGGCAGGCTCGTCCGGCGACGTCGCCGATTCGTCGACGACCTGTGGCTCCACGTTCACCGCTCGACGGTAGCGCAGCCTGCGCCGATGCAGCGCACGGCAGCGCGCGTCACGCCCAGAGCGCGAACACCGGCGCGGTGACGATGTTGAGGAGGAAGAGGAAGAGCGGACCGCCGGCCAGCGGGATGACGAGCCCGACGAGCAGGATCACGACGCCGATGTTCTGCTCGTCGAGCCAGTGCTGCGCGCGGGCGAAGCCGGGGCTCGGGCGTGAACCGGCGCGGCGGGCCAGCATGCCCCAGCCGTCCAGCGGCGGCAGCGGCACCAGCGCGAGCAGACCGAAACAGAGCAGGCTGACGGCGAACGACAGGAGGAACTTCTCGACGGCGGTGCCGGTCGGGATGCCCCGGAACACGTCCGACGCCGCGTACAGCTCCAGCAGGAGCGGGCTACCGCCGCTGAACCGGTACGCCGCAAAGGCGAGCTGCGACGCGACCAGCACCGCGATCGGACCAGACACCAGCACGGAAATCCTCGGCCAGCCGCCGCCGGGATCCGTGGCCCGCTTTCCCCAGCCGGTGCCGCCCAGCACAGCGGCAACCACCCCGAAGACGTCGATGTCGCGGCGCGGGTCGAAGAGTCGCTGCCGGCGCGCGTACGGTCCGCGACGCGCCACCAGGTGTTGCACCACCGCCCGCAGCACCACGGACACGGCAAATCCCAGCAGGAGCCCGATCAGTGCGACTGGCTGGAGTAGCGCGAAGATCACGCTGGCGGCCTGCCCATCAGCGGCTGGTCGGTCCGTCGAGCCGCCGGACGAGTTCGGAGTCCGCCCCGTGCTCTTCCAGGTCGTGCAGGGCCATGGCGATGGCCTCGCGGACGATGCGGCCACGGTCGATGGCCAGACCGTGGTTGGCCCGCAGCGTAAGCCGGGTGGCTTCCAGGTCGAGCAACTCCTGGGACGAGACGTACACCGTGATCTTCTCGTCGTGGCGCTCCCGGCCTGTGGACCGGCGTGACCCACGCCGCGCCGACGGCAAGGCGGTGACCTGCGCCGGCGGGAGCAGCGGTTCGGAGGAGGTGCCGGTGCGCCGGAAAAGCTCCGCGACACCGGGGAGTTTGGCCTCTCGGCTCATCGCGCCAGTACCTCCCGGGCGAGCGCGCGGTACGCCTTGGCCCCACCGGAGCCGGGCGCCCACGTCGTGATCGGCTCCCCGGCCACCGTCGTCTCGGGGAACTTGACGGTGCGGGAGATGACGGTGTCGTAGACCTTGTCGCCAAACGCTTCGACGACCCGCGACAGTACCTGGCGCGCGTGCACCGTGCGAGCGTCGTACATCGTGGCAAGGATGCCCTCGAGTTCGAGATCGGGGTTGAGCCGGTCCCGGACCTTCTCGATGGTGTCGATCAGCATCGCCAGGCCTCGCAGGCTGAAGAACTCGCATTCCAGCGGCACGATGACACCGTGTGCGCAGGTCAGCGCGTTGACCGTGAGAAGGCCGAGCGACGGCTGGCAGTCGATGAGGATGTAGTCGTAGTAGTCCATCACCGATCGCAGTGCGCGCTGCAGGGTCTGCTCGCGGGCGACCTCGTTGACCAACTGCACTTCGGCCGCCGACAGGTCGATGTTGCTCGGCAGCAGGTGCAGCCCGGTGACGTTGGTCTTGACCAGCACGTCCTCGATCGTCACGCCCTTCTGCATGAGCAGGTTGTAGACGGTGAGGTCGAGCTCGTACGGGCTGACGCCAAGTCCGACGGACAGCGCGCCCTGCGGGTCGAAGTCGAGCAGCAGCACGCGACGGCCGGCCTCGGCGAGCGCGGCGCCGAGGTTGATCGTGGTGGTGGTCTTGCCGACGCCGCCCTTCTGGTTACACAGCGCGATGACGCGGGCCGGACCGTGCTCGCGCACCGGCGCAGGCGACTTCGGCTTCATCTCCGGCAGGTTCGGGCCGGCGTGCTCTTTCTTGAGTGCGGCGACGATCCCCAGCGAGGCCAGATCCAGGGCAGTTTGTTCCAGCCCGTCGGATTCGCCCTCTACCAATGGATTTGTCGACATGGTCATGAGCGCTACGCCTTTCTGTCGACCAATCGACACCGCCAGGCCGGGGAAGGAGCCGAGGCAGGACGGTGTCACGACAGTAGGGCGCCACTACCACCCGAACAATCACCATTCATGCTTTCGCAGCATGCTCGGCGTGTCGCAAGTTGCACCGCTGTCATTTCCGGGTCGTGGGACGGAATCCGGCGCGGAATCTGGGTGGGGCCCGGCGGGCTGGCGAGGGCGCGGGCCGAAAACGGACTTGCGGGACTCGCGTGCCTTCAACGGGCGGTCGTAGCCACGAATACCCCGCAAGTCCGGTTTGCGCCTGTCCACGGCGGACGGCAGCGGACGGGGGCGGACGGCAGCGGGGGCAGGGGCGGACGGCAGCGGGGGCGCGGGCGGGCGCGCGCGGCAGCCGGGCGGGGCGCGGACGAGCAGGCGGGGCGCGGGCGGGGCGCGGGCG
>Ga0184623_10001483_pt1 | contig 10183 bp, 10 predicted proteins | sample PLM1_100_b1_FD_133138 | JGI IMG/M metagenome (GOLD analysis project Ga0184623, IMG submission 133138) | Groundwater sediment microbial communities from an aquifer in East River, Colorado, USA - PLM1_100_b1 | ecosystem: Environmental > Terrestrial > Soil > Riparian zone | place: USA: East River...
CCCGCAAGAGGAAGGGGGTGGCGCGGGGCGACATCGCCAGCCCTCGTCCCAGGGCCGCAAAGCCGTTTCTGAAGGGGCCAGGGAGGCGATCAGCAGGTCGAGCCAGCAGCGCGGCCACGTAGCTCATACCCACCAAAGGCCTCGTCGCCCCCGTCTCCGGACAGCGCGACCGTCACCGATTTGCTGGCCAGTTTGGAGAGATAGTATTGTGGGACGGCCGATGAATCGGCAAAGGGCTCGCCGAAATGCCGCACCAGAAGCGGAAGGATGGCGACAGCATCTGGCTTCACCACGTACTCGTGATGATCGTGCCGAAGCGTCTGGCGATCAATCTCGTGTGAGGAAGCTCCGAGAACGCCTCGTTTTCGAATCCGATCGAAAAGGTTTTGACCGGCCCCTCACTCATTCGACTCATCAACGCAACCACCGCGCTGGAGTCGATGCCCCCGCTCAGGAAGGCGCCGATCGGCACGTCGCTTACCATCCGCAGGCGGACGGCCTCCTCAAGGCACCCCCTCAGGCGCTCGGACAGGACCTCCATTGGCTCGTTCGATTGCTCGGCGAAATGAAGGTCCCAATAGCGATGCAAGCTGAGATGCCCCTCACGCACCAGGAGGTAGTGGGCTGGGGGAAGCCTCCGGATGCCCTGAAAGGCCGTCTGAGGGCACGGAACGTACTGATAAGTCAAATAGTTTCGAATCGCCGCCAGGTCAGGGATCCGTGGGACAGACTGATCCTCAAGCAACGACTGGAGTTCAGAGGCGAAGATAAAGGCAGAGGGACCATCGAAATAGGAGAGCGGCTTTTTGCCGAGCCGATCCCGTGCGAGCAGGAGCTGCTTTCGATTTGAATCCCAGATGGCAAGGGCGAACATCCCTCGTATCTCGCGAATGGCGTCCAGGCCCCGATCCTCATAGAGGTGAACGATGACCTCGGTATCGCTGGCCGAACGGAAGCTGTAGCCCTTGCGAATCAGCCTCTCTCGAAGCTCGTGAAAGTTGTAGATCTCTCCATTAAAGACGATCCAGATCGACCCGTCGTCATTGCTCATCGGCTGATGACCGGCCGGACTGAGATCGATGATGGCCAGACGGCGATGCCCAAGGCCAACATGATCCTTTACAAAGACGCCCTCGCCATCCGGCCCTCGATGCGCCAGGACCGCAGCCATCCTTCTGATCGCGCCTTCGTCCACAGGCGCGTCCGGGTCACGATTGATCTTGCCGCAGATGCCGCACACGATCGGTCACGCCTTGACGGCGTCCTCTAGAACCCGCAGGAACTTCGGGAAGTTTGCCTTCACCGAATATCGCTCCTCGACAGCGGCTCTGCCGCGCCGGCCCATCGCCTCCCGGAGACCCGGATCCTCAATCAGCAGGGAGACCTTCTCGATCCACTCCGCCTCCGAACTTGCGAGCAGCCCGCTGACCCCGTCCTGCACCACCTCTGTATTCATTCCGACTGGCGAGCAGACAACCGGTATGCCGACTGCCATGTACTGGAGCGCCTTAAACGCGCACTTGCCTTGAGTCCACGGATTGTCTGGCATCGGCATGAGGCCGATATCAAACGAGTGGAGGTCTGCCGCCTCGTGATCCAATCGCCACTCGTGAGTGGACACCCGAGCATGCGCGCAGTGATACTCTCCCCCCACAACCTTTAGACGAAGATCATATCTACTGGCAAGCCGTGGGAGGACCGCATCGAGGAGCCTGAGGTATGGCGCGCTGCTGTGGCTGCCGATCCATCCCAGTGTCACCACCCCTTCGTTTGCCCGGGACACCGGGTACAGCCGATCGGTATCGACCGGCGTTGGGATAACGGTGACTCGCGAGTTGTATTGCAGTGCGTAGTCGCGAAGATATCCATTGCCCGCGATAATCTGACGGCTCAGGCTAATGATCCTTCCAACCTTCCCGGGACACTTCTGGCTCTGGAGGGGCCGGTTCACCTCGCTGGAGTTCTGTTGCCAGATAGCATCGTCGAAGTCATAGACAATCGGGATTCCCGATCCGGAGAGCAGCCGTTCCAAGATCGGAGGCCCGAAGGGAAAGAGCTCGCGATGAATGAAAATGAGATCGAACCTTCTCGAGCGGGCAAGGTCCAGAAAGCGGTTCAAGCTGCTGATAAGAAAATACAGGCCTTTTCTCACAATGCGGCCTGGCGTGTACAGAATGTCGTAGAATCGCGCGGGGCAGAGGAATGGCCGCACAGCATATCCAACCCCGTGTTTTCGCAAGAGAGGGAGGTATTGTTCCACCCGCAATCGATTACTTCCTCCTCCGGTAGGATATGGCACGCTGAAAAGAACGTTCATCCGGCCCTTCTCAGAAGATCCTTACCCACGAGGGTCAACAATTGGAAGTTCTGCTGCATCGCTCCAGCACTCTGAGGGTATCATCGGCGCATCGACGCCATGAGAATCTGGCCGCTTGCTCAAGGCCCATCCGGATCATGTGATCCCGTCGCTCGGCGTCGCCCGAGACCGCCAGTATCGCCCGGCTCACCTCCACCGAGTCCGACGGGTCGCTCACCAACAACGCGGCCCCACCCACGACCTCCGGAATCGAGGAGGTCCTTGCGCTGATGACCGGGGTTCCACAGGCCATGGCCTCGAGAGGGGTCAGTCCGAATCCCTCGTACTCGGAAAGAAAGACGAACGCCGCAGCGGCGTGATACAGGGACAGCAGCTCGCTATCCTCGACCTGGGGAAAATGGACCACCGCCCGGCGACCCAACCGGAGGTTGAGCGCTTTGATGGCTTGTGAGAGGTTGAAGCCCAAGCGCGGGCACTCCGCCCCGACCAGAACGAGCATCTCCGGGCCCCCGTCTTTGAGCGCCAGCTCGAACGCCTTGAGAAGGGTGGGAATGTGTCGCCTCGAGAAGAGCGAGCCGACGAAAAGCAGATACTTCTCCCGAAGGCCAAATCTGCGCAGTATGATCTCGTCGGCCTTGTCGGTCGGAACCTTCCCGACAAAGTCGTCGGCCGCTAGCGGGATCGCGCGGACCTTGCTCGCCGGCAGACGGTAGTACTTGAGCAGTTCATGCCTTGAGAACTGGGAGTCGGTGAGAACCACCCGGGCCCTCCGGGCCGCCAGCCGAGAAAAAGTTCTCAGCCTCAATCGTTGAGCCGGTCTGGACCACTCCGGATGCGCCTCATATGATAGGTCGTGGATCGTGACGACCGCAGCGCCCCCGAAGAGAGCGGGCAGCGTATAGCCTGGTGAGAAGAGCAGATCGACCCCGTCACGGCGGGCTGCGAGCGGCAGGATCGTCTGTTCCCACAGAAGCTGCCTGATATTCTGTCTGAGCAGCGGAAGCCTGACCGGCAGCCGCTTCGTGAAGCACGCTTCATCGAGGATGGGGTCCGTTGGAACCTCGTGCTCGAAATAGAGATAGTATTCATGGACCCGGTGCTCCTTCGCCCACATGCGGAGCAGGCCGAGCAGATAGCGAGCAACCCCCGTCCGTTCCCGCTCAAGCGGCCGCCCGTCGATCCCGATCCGCATCGTCGCGCGTTCCCCGCTTCAGGTGACTCGTGCCGCCCTGTACCGCGCCTCCAAAGCCGGGGGCGAGCCGAACCACAACCGCTTCAGGCGTAGTGCCATCGTGATCGCCGGCTTCGGGAGCAACGAGATGGCGAGGAGCAGGAAGGCGCGATCTCTCAGCAGATTTCCCGGACACTGCGAGATCCCCCTGAGGACCGCCTGCCTGGCGCTCGCATATTGGCCGGCGTAGAAGTGTTGGCGTCCGAGGTTCAGCAACGCCCTGCTACGCGATTGTCGCTCCAGCCCGGCAAAACCTGGAGGCAGCGGCTGAGAAAAGAACCCGTCGACCCACGTGACCATCTCCTCATGGGGCCCGATGAGTTCCCTGACGGTCTTTGCATCGGGATGCAAGCGACATCGAGCGAGGGTTTGTGGAACCCTGGAAACCTTCAGCCCTGCTAACGCCATTCGCATCCAGTAGTCCCAGTCCAGGCAGTAGTTCAATCGCTCATCAAGCAGGCCAATCCTCTCGATCGCTTCCCGTCGAAAGAAAGCGGCGGGCTGCGGAATGATGTACCTGTGGCGCGCGATGCAGACCGGAGCATCGAAATCCTCCACCGGGATCGGTCCGAGCATGCCTCCATCCAAACCGATCATGTCTGCCCCGCCGTACATAAGGGCAACGTCCGGGTGCAACTCAAGGAAATCGACCGCGGCCCGCACGGCGCCCGGGCAGTAGGCATCATCCGAGTTCAGCCAACCTAGAATCTCCCCGTTCGCCCGCTGGAATCCTTTATTGATCGCATGCGACTGTCCCCGATCCGGCTCGCTCGTCCAGCACGTTAGCCACTGCCGGTATTTCCTGATGATCTCGACGCTACTGTCGGTAGATCCACCATCAATTACGATATAGTCGAGGTTGGGATAGCCTTGGAGCAGGACCGACCGGATCGCCTCTTCCAAGAATTCGGCCTGGTTGAAGCTTGGGGTCACAAGGCTGACACGAGGCCAGGAGCCACCGTCGGGTAGCCCCTCGCCCACGGGCGGGCTCGCTTCCGTCCAGGGCCAGCCCGTCTTCCCCGGCACCGCGGGCAAATCTTCAAGTCTCGGGTACCGTATAGCGGGTCTCATTCCTGATGTCTCCACGCCCTTCATCGAGCGAACAGTTCAAGGAGTCCTGGCCCCCACCGCACTGTTGTGGTCTCACCGACAGCACTCGGCTGTCCCATGCAGGAAAGCGAGGACCTCTCGGCTATCGCCTGAGGACTGCGTGTCACCTCTCAAGCCCCCCTTGCTTCAGACGGCAGACCTTGGGACCATCTCGTGTCGTGTCGGGCCGGCCAGCGAACTCCACCCTCGTGAAAGGAGCCACTCTTCTTCCCTGGTCAAGCTGCGGCCAGCCACCTTGCGATAGAGCGCCCGGAAGGCCTTTGCCGTTCGCTCCCACGAAAACTGCCCGCTACGCTGCCGACCTTGCTGGCGGAGTGCGCGACGAAGCTCAGCGTCGGTAGCCATCCTCCGAAGCGCTTCCGCAATACTCTCGACAGATGTCGGATCGAAAAGCAAGGCGGCGTCTCCGGCATACTCGGCTAACGAGGTTGCGGTCGATGATGCAAGGGGCACCGCCTCACGGAAGGCCTCCATCAACGGAAAGCCTCCTCCTTCAAACAGACTCGGGATCACGACGAACTGGGCGAGGTGATAGATTGCGCGCAGATCCGCCTGCGACACAAACCCGAGAAACCGCACCTGGTCGCCTATCCCAAGCTCATCGATGCGCCGTGCTATGGCGGGCCAGAAGTCATTCAGGGCACCGGTACAGACGAGGTGAATCCGGAGCACGTGTCGATCTCGTAGCAGGGCAAGCGCTTCCAACAAGCGGATGTGGTTCTTGTGAGCCCAGGTTTGGGCCGGATAGAAGGCGAACTCCTGCGGCAACCGGTGCGCATCCTGGACACGTCTGAAGCCTTCCGTCGAGATAGGGTCGTAAATGTCGGTTGATGCTGAAAACGGGATGACGTACACCTTTTCAGAACCGATGTCGTATTGCTTGATCACGTCGTTTTTCGTCCATTGCGATGCGACGGCGATCGCAGTTGCATGACGACAGTACACAGGGTAGGTCGCTTCCCTCCATGCAACATCCTGAGGGGAAAAGAACTCCGGGTAGTGCAAATGCTGCAGGTCCCACGGATTGAAAATGGATCGCACAGACGAGAGGACCATGGATTGGTATGGAAAGTGCGCCACGTCAACCCCAAGAGATTCAATGAACCCGTCGGAGGCCATCGGCCCCGGCGCTATGTTGAAAGCGCGTCGAAGGAGAGACCGCATCACGCGGCGCAGCGGCAGGAGCACAGGTCGAATCGGCCAGAGGATATCCTTCACGCGTTCAACCAGGCATTTGGCCCGATTGCGGAATGTGTACGGGGGCATGACCAAGCGCTGGTTGGGCCCCAGGTAGGGTGTGAGCCAATCGGGTGCCCGTGGGTGCGCGATCAGTACATACTCCACATCACCTTCTTCAAGTTGCCCCAGTGCATGAATCAGCCCAAGAACGGCCTGCTCGATCCCACCAAAGCTGCCGCCAGGAATGATCTGAGCATTGATGGCAACTTTCAAAAGACTCTCGGGCATCTATGCTCGTCTCACTCTTGCCAGATCATGACTGCACCCACAGACTGATCATCAAATCTACCGACCGGAATGCCTTCAGGCACTGACCCAAGAATGATTGCGACACCCAGGGAGAGGGTCATGGGCATACGAAATATCGCGAGCCCCTCCAATCGTACGTTCGCACTTCGTGCACGTAGGGACAGAGCTCTACAAGATTGTAGGCGGCAGGCTTGACAACCAGTGTGATCCACGCATCGGGCAGCCGCCGCCGCAGTTCTCGCAGAAAGGGGGTCGTCATCACCACATCCCCAATCTCATCCAGCCGCACCACCAGAACCCGATTGACCTGCGACAGGTCAATCTCCTTTCCCGTACGGCGCCGGCCCAGGGACCAGAAGAATGGCTCGGCGAAGATAAGAGTGCCTCGGGGGAATATCAGCCAATCTAACACATGTCTGACAGCAGACATGCTTGACTGCACGAGATGGAAGTAGGAAAGCATTATGGTTTCCTAAACACGCACACTTCATGGTGCAACCACAGTCGCTCGTTCAGAGTCACAATTTGCAGCCCCGAGCGCAAGGCTAACTGTCGCATCGCCTCGTCGCTAAAAAGATAGAGATGCTCAAGATCGTCGAACGCTGCCTCAAAACGTTCTCCAAATGGCGGTTGATAATCATACCTATCAATTGGCGTCTGTATGATTGCGACACCATTTTGATTGAGTAGTTGCGCAGCAGCCCTCATAAAAGCCTCCGGCTCCTGGCTATGCTCGATCACATCAAAAGCGAGAAATAGGTCACATTTGGGCAAATCGACGCATGGGAAAAACCCCGGACGAATATCGAGACCGGTCTGCCCCCTTGTCCACGCCGCCGTCCGATCATCCGGTTCCACGCCTATGCAATCGTATCCTCGGGCCTTCAACTCAGCAAGCAGCACTCCATGCCCGCAACCAACTTCCACGACGCGCCCAGCCGACGGCCCGTAGCGTTGGATCAAACCCAGCCAGTAGTCCACACGCCCATCAGAACGGTCGTTCATTGGACGGTGCTCGATTGCAGGGTATCCTTTCAGTCGTTGCCTGGTATGCCAGTAAAGGTCAAAAGAATAAAGACGGTTCAACTCCTCAAGAAGCGGGGGCCGTCGGTTCACAAAGCAACCGCATTCGGCACACACGTCATAACTCGGATGCCATTTGAACGGCAGCAACTCCCCTCCGCACCAGCAATGATCTCGCTGCCCACGACAGATGTTGCGAAACTGACGCTTGGCACGAAGACTATATATAGATTGGCTAACCCTCCGACAAGCGGATTTCGCGGACCGAAGCGGATGCAGAATATGACGCAAGCGCAACATCTTATGCTTCCAAAACTCGTCCGTAAAAGCTAAGAAGCCGCTCGCTCATTGCTGCGACACTCAATTCCCGCTCAGCACGTTCCAATCCCTGCTCCTTGAGACGGTTCCGTACCTCTTTATCAAAGATCCCTGTGGAGACTGCCTCGGCCAGCGCGGAAGCGTCACCTTCCGGGACAATCAAGCCGGCGGAACCAACCACCTCGGAAATAGCGCCTGAGTCAGAGCCAACTACAGGCACTCCACACCCCATAGCCTCGGCGATGACACGACCATACTGCTCCTTCCACGTGGGCATGCTCACGGAGGGCAGCACCAGCACGTCCATGCAATTCATGTACTCGGCGAGAGGCTCTGGTTCCATGACGTCATAGAGATGAATCCTTCCACGATAGTCAGGCGACTCCGACCTCTCTTCCAACTCCGCTCGCAACGGTCCACTGCCGATGAACAGACAATGTACATTGGCAGGCAGGTTACGCATTGAGTCGAGCAAGACCATCACGCCCTTCTCCGGGATCATGCGACCAACATATCCCACGATATAGTCGCAATCGAGACCGAGCTGTCTTCTGAGAACGGAACTCTCCATAGGCTTGAATACGCCGAGTGAAATGCCCCAGAAGATCCGTTCCAACAAGCGATCTTTCGGGAACCCAGCATGCTTCAAGTTTTCCAAAGCCTCACTGTTGGCAGTAGCTCCCCCGGCCAGTTGAGCCCAGGTGAGTTTCCACTTCAGGCGGCCGCGCCTGCGCAGGCGAACCGGGAGATTCTGAAATCCGTAGAAAAGGACCTTTGAATGCCGCGATATTCTGAGTCGTTGCCAGGCGATCTGGAACAAAGTGCCTGAAGTCGGCTCGTCTAGCACATGGATAATGTCTGGTTGCGTCTCTTTGATGAGACGTCGTAAGGGCACACTCTCAAAGCCTTGCCAATAAGCGGATGGATTTTTCAAAGGCACTGGAACCAAGCGATACCCGTTAGAGCCTTCTTCCTTTTCAACAATTAGCCAGCCGCTAGGATCGTAAACCCTTTCTACTTTGAGTCGCTGAGCTACTACGATCGTCAATTCTAGATCGCCCGTTTGGGCCAATGCCTCGTAGATCTGGCGAGGGTTCTTCATGGCGCCGGCGTGGTAAACAATCAAGGTTTTCACCTTTAACCAACATTCCTCTTGGAAAACGGGCTCAACGCCCTTCGTATAACCTTCGAAAGATGATCCATATTTGATCTGCGCAGTCCCAACCGATGTCGTACCGGGAGAGTCCATGAGCGCAACGCCATGACGGCAACTTCCCAGCGCCGACGAAAGTATTCGCCGCTGAGATTCAACTTTAGTCCTGTGGGTGTCACACTGTGGGTAGCATCAGCCAAGGTGAAGCAGTGATGCCCGCCCCCCAACAATGCGATATTACTTTTTGCTTCCGATCCTTCCCACACACCCTTCTGACCCTGCGGATGATGCGAATAATCGTGGTTCTGGTGAACTGCCAGGACGGCTTCCGATGCGTCCACCACTGGCGCCCCTAAGGAACGGGCTTTCCAGAGAAGCCAGTTATCGAAGGCGGCTCGACCGATCGCGAACGGAAGAAGGTCTTGATACAACCCTCGAGGAAAGACGAAATAATCGATCCACTCCGCCGGGCGAGGCTTTCCATGTTCCCGGGCATAAAGCCGAAACCTTTCCTCCCAGTCAGGCTGCTCAACATTCAAGGACTGCTCCAGGTCGATATCCAATCGTCTCCCGACCATCAAGAACGATTTCTTCAAGCGACGCACACGTTCAGTTGCCCTCATGAAATCGCTCATCAAGATAATGTCGGCGTTGACATAACACATGAGATTATGGGTTGCCATCGCTTGTGCTTTCTCGAACAAATCGTTTAACAGAGGAGTTCCATATTCGTTCCGTAAAACCTCTGGCACGTGCCGCACACCAAATCTGGTGGCCATTTCGGCAGTTCCTTTCTCATCCCCAAAGAGAATAATCTCGCAAGGCGGGGAAAGCCGAATCCAGCTCGCGAGGGCATTCTTCTGAATGTCCCCGATATGACCACGAAAGGGCTTAGGAGCAGAAAATAGGCTTATCATGGCAGCAAGCTGTTATTCTCCTCCGGTCACAAACCATTTAGCTTTGACCAAGACTGTCCCCAAGTGGAGAAATCAAGATTACCTGTCCTAAAAGAATCCCCGGCCACCACACTCATAAGAGCAAAGGCTTACGGCCAGTCGGCTTCCCCACTGGTGGGTAGGTCAGGACTAATTACAGCTTGACACGGAATTGAATGGTTTCCAGGTGCCAAGGGAACAATAGGGCGATGAAGAAAGTGGGAGAGGTGTATCACAGGAGTGCTTCCGCAACGGTTTGCCAAGGTAGCAAGGGTGCCAATACTCCAAGGCGACCATCCAGCGATGCCAAGGACCCCGAGGTTGCCACCTCAAAGACAACTGCCTGCTCAAGTACTTCATACGCGCTTCTATTCGGCAGATGAGCTGCCACCAAGATATGGTACGTTCCGGGACCCAAGAAATATCCGGGAATCGTAAACGTTGCTCGATAGCACGCCGGTTCTTTAGGCAATGCAGAGGTTCCAGACGCATCGGCATCTGTCGTAGTAAAGACGACAACTCCATCAGGGTTATACACCCTTGCACCAATCTGGCAGCCTGAGAGCGGGCGACGCACAACGTAACCAATCCCCACTGAAATAGCCTCA
>Ga0184623_10001484_pt1 | contig 10175 bp, 11 predicted proteins | sample PLM1_100_b1_FD_133138 | JGI IMG/M metagenome (GOLD analysis project Ga0184623, IMG submission 133138) | Groundwater sediment microbial communities from an aquifer in East River, Colorado, USA - PLM1_100_b1 | ecosystem: Environmental > Terrestrial > Soil > Riparian zone | place: USA: East River...
CGGCCCGGACCGGCTGCGCCGCGGTGACCGAGCCGGGCAGCACCACGTGACCGGCCCGGAGCACGACGCCGTGCAGGCCCACGGTGTTGGCGAGCCAGGCGAGCGAGATCAGCGGCGAGCCGAGCACGGCCCCGCCGGCACCCGTCGCGGTCAGGTCGCCGTTCCCGTACAGGTTGCAGCCGGCCAGCCGGAGATCCACTGTAGACAGTGCGGTCGGGGTGCTGCCGAGCACGACTCCCCCGCTGGAGGCGTTGTCGGCGATCGTGTCGACGATGCTGATCCGCCAGTCCCGGATCCGTGAGTCGATGATCTCCAGCGCCGGCAGCACGAAGTCGACGGCCGCGGCCGCCTCGGCCACCGTGACGCCCGGCCCGCGCAGCTCGCGCTTGAGCACGAACGCCACCTCGGGCTCGATCCGTGGCTGCAGGAACCCCGTCAGCGGGATCGGAGCGAACTCGGCGTAGAACATGTCGTCCCGAAGCACGCCGTAGTCGGCCTGGTCGACGCCGAGTTGCCGCTGCATCGCCGCCGACGTGAGGCCGACCTTGTGCCCCTTGAGCACGGCACCGGCGTCCAGCCAGCGCTGCACCTGGAGCTGCTGCACCATGTACGCGTCCTGCTGCGTGACGCCGTCAAACGTCTCGATCAGCGGCGGCACCGCCTCGCGGGTGACGTACGCGTCCGCCAGCAGCTCGGCGGCCTTGGCGCGTTCTGCCTCGTCCACGGCGTCTCCTTCCTGGTTTGGTCCGGTGGAATGCCACGCTAGGAACGCGGGACGACCGGCGAGCGGATCGTTCCCACGGGCGGAACAGTGCGGTCCCGCGAGTGGCGGGGACCGGGCGGCGCTACAGGCAGAGCTGCTTGGCGAGACGCTGGGCGGCGAGCCGCACCAGCCGTGCCGGGCGATCGACGTCGTCGCGGACCCGCTCGGAGCGGCCCACGATCGAGATCGCGGCGCGCGCCGACCCGTCGTGGGCCAGCACCGGCGCGGCGACGGACGACCAGCCGGCGAGGGCCTCGTCGAGGTTGACCGCGTAACCCTGCCGCCTGGTCTGGGTCAGGGCGAGCGCGTACTGCCGGGCGGAGTGGATGCTGTTGCCGGTCATCGGCGCGAAGCCGGCGAGCGACCGGGCGGAGGCCACCCGCGGGTCGAAGGCGGCGATGGCCTTGCCGGAGCTGGTGCAGTGCGCGGGCATGCGCCGGGCGATCTGCGGGAACGCCGACGCGGCATTGGTCGTGGTCAACCGCTCCAGGTACACCACGTCGCTGCCGTCGGGCACCGCCAGGTGAATCGTGGCGCCGGTCGCCTGGTGCAGCTCCTGCAGCAGCGGCATCGCCTTCTGCCGGATCTGGTTCCGCGAGATGGCCAGCTGCCCGAGCTCGTAGAGCTTCAGGCCGAGCCGGTACCGGCCGGTCTCGGCGTCGCGTTCGGCAAGCCCCCGCGCGCACAACGTGGTGAGCAGCCGGTGCGCGGTGCTCTTCGCGACGCCGATCCGGCGGGCCAGGTCGGTGACGCCCAGCTCCTCACTCTCCGCGAAGCACTCGAGGACGTTGAGCGCGGCGAGGACGGACTGCAGTCCGCCGTCCACCGTTGGCTTCACGTTGCTGGTCATGGCGCACCTCCGTCACGGGCCTGCCTCGACTGTGACACCTGTTCGTAGCAGGATGGCAGCTGTGCGTTCCACTCAGCGAGACGATGGCCCGAACTCGGTGCTCGGGCGCGCGTTCACGCTGCTCAGCAGCTTCCGGCCGCAGGACGCCGAGCTGAGCCTGGCTGAGCTGAGCCGGCGGACCGGGATCGCCAAGCCCACCGTCCACCGCCTCGTGGTCGAGCTGGACGAGTGGGGCATCGTCGAGCGGACGCCGCGCGGGGTCCGGCTCGGGATGCGGCTGTTCGAGCTCGGTCAGCTCGCGCCGCGCCAGCGCGGTCTGCGGGAGGCGGCGCTGCCGTTCCTCAACGACCTCTACGAGGCGACGCACGAGACCGTGCACCTCGGCGTGCTGGACGGCATCGAGGTCGTCTACGTCGAGAAGCTGGCCGGACGGGGCGGGCCGCCGCTGCCGTCCCGGATCGGCGGGCGGATGCCGACGTACTGCACCGGCGTGGGCAAGGCGCTGCTCGCGTTCTCTCCCCCGGGGACGCTGCGCGCCGTGGTCGAGGCCGGGCTGACCCACCGCACCCCGCACACCATCGTGATGCCCGGCCTGCTGGAGCGCGAGATCGAGGCGGTGCGGGCGCATGGTGTCGCGTTCGAGTACGAGGAATCCACGGCCGGGATCGTCTGCGCGGCCTGCCCGATCCTGGGCGCGGACGGGCACGCGGTGGCGGCGATCTCGATCAGCGGCTGGGTCACGGCGCTGGACCCGACCCGGGTGGCGCCGGCTATCCGCACCGCCGCCCTCGCGCTCTCCCGCCAGCTCAAAGCCGGGGCCACGCGACCAGCCGGCGCCACGTGACCAGCCGGTGCGCGGGGTCGGGTCAGCGCTTGAGCAGCGGGCTCTTCACCCCGCCGGCCGCCTTGTCCGCCTCGTCGAAGAAGTCCTCCCGGTAGATGTCGCGCGGGAAGAGCCGCTTGCGCATGAGCAGCTTCAGCGCGGCGTCCACCATCGGCGGCGGGCCGCAGACATAGCCGACGTGGCCGGCGCACCGGTCGAACTCGGCGTCGATCACCTCGGTGACCAGCCCGGTCGCGCCGTCCCACGCCTGCTCCGACAGGCACGGCCGGTAGTGGAACCGGTCCGGGTGGGCCGCCGCCAGCGCCCGGAACTCCTCGACCCCGTACAGGTCGGCCTCGGCGCGCGCGCCCTGGTAGAGGTAGATCTCGTGCTCGCTCCCGGGGTCGGCGAGCAGGTGCCGGATCATGGACGTGATCGGCGCGAGGCCGGTGCCGCCTGCCACCATGATCGCCGGCTCGTCCCGCGCCACGCGGAAGACGAACCGCCCGTACGGGCCGGTCAGCTCGATCCGGTCCCCCACCGCGAGGGTGCTGAAGATCCAGCCGTCGCTGGCCAGCCCGCCGGGCGTCCGCTTGACGTGCAGCTCGATGACCCTCCGTTCCGACGGCGGGTTCGCCATCGAGTACGTCCGGGTGGCGGCGCTGCCCGGCACCTTCAGCGCCACGTACTGACCGGGCGAGAAGTGCAGGTCCTCGTCCAGCTCGATCCGCAGCCGGCGGATGTCGCGGGCGATATCGACCAGCTCCACCACGGTGCCGGCGAAGTCGCGGACGGGAAAGAACTCCAGCCCGTCCTCGACTTCGACGTCGCCCTCGATGACCACGTCCGAGCGCGGGGTGGCCTGGCAGAGCAACACCTTGCCCTCGTCCCGCTCAAAGTCCATCAGCGCGAACGCCGACGAGTCACCCTGGTCGACCTCACCGTCCAGCAGCTCGCCCTTGCAGGTGCCGCAGGTGCCGTGTGTGCACGAGTGCGGCAGCCAGATGCCAGCGCGCAGGCAGGCGTCCAGGATCGGCTGGTCCGCCCGGCACTCGATCTCGCGGCCGAGGGGTTCGACGGTCACGCGGTAGGACATGGCACCTCCGTTCCGGTCCGCTCAAGGTCAGGTCAGGTCAGGTGAGCACCGAGGTGAACCGGTCGTTCAGCTCGCGTCCGATGTAGAAGATGCCCTTGGCGAGCTGGTCCGCGGTCCAGGTGATCGACGGGAAGTCCGGGTAGGTCATGTAGCCGCCCGAGAAGACCTCGTTCCGGTTCCCGGACGGGTCGAAGAAGTAGATCGTCTCGCCGCGGGTGATGCCGTGCTGCGTCGGCCCGACATCCACGGAGACGTCGTCCATGGCGAACAGGATGCCGGCCCGCTTGATCTCGCTCCAGTCGGTCAGCGCGTAGGCGAAGTGGTGCAGCTTGCCGTTCGGACCCTTGATGAACGCGATGTCGTGCGGGGTATTGGTGCAGAACATCCAGGATCCCAGCACGTCGCCGCCGTCCAGGTCGGTCACCACCCGCTCGGACGCCCGGAAGCCCAGCACGTCGCCGAAGAACCGCTCCAGCAGCGCCGGGTCCTCGGTGGTGATCAGCGCGTGGTCGATGCGGGGCACGCCGACGCCGACCAGATGGCGCGGGAACGGGTCGGGGTTGAGCGTGCCGGTGTCGGTGCCCAGCAGCTCGATGTCGTGGTACAGCTCCACCACGTGGTCGGACGGCAGCACGATCCGGACGCCGTCACCCACCGAGACGTTGTCGCCCTTGCTCATCCGCTCCGTGATCGCGCCGAACCGCTGCGCGCGCTGCTCGATCGCGTCCAGGTCCTCGGACCGCTCCACCTTGTAGCCGAGCTTGACCAGCCCGACGCCGCCCTCCTCGAGGACCACCGAGTGGTGGTCCCACTCGTCCCAGGCCTTGTAGTACAGCGTGCCGTCCTGCTCGTGCACCAGCCGCATGCCGAGCGTGTCGCCGTAATGCGCGCGGGACGCGGCCAGGTCGGTGACGCGGGCGTGGACATACCCCAGTCGCATGACACCCATCAGTTCTTCCCTTCAGGACTTTCACCGCTGCCGGACGCGGCGATGAGAAACGGAAAGAGGCGGCGCAACCGTTCGTCGCGCAGCCGGATCACGACGTCGCCGCGCGGTACAGCGCGGCAGGTGAGACAGGTGCCGCCGGCGCGCTCGCCGGGGCTGAGCACCTGCTCGGCCACGGTGACGGTGTACTCAACGGCGCCGTCGACGAGGTCGACCTTGCAGACCCCGCAGCCGCCGCGCCGGCAGCCGATGCGGTAGCCGTACCCGGACCGGTACAGGGCGGCGAGGATGCACTCGCCGTCGCGGGAGCGCACCGAGACGCCGTCCGGTAACACCGTCACCGTGGCCATCTGGGTCAGGCCTCGAAGGTGAGCAGGCTCTTGTGGCCCACGCCCAGCTCGGCCAGGGACGCCTCCGGGCTCGGGTCGAACGCGGCCCCGTCGAGGGTCCAGCCGCGCCCGGCGCCCGGGCGGTAGTCCGGGTCGGAGCCGGCCCAGGGATCGATCAGGCCAGCCAGGAACTCGCCGAACGGCATCGCCCGCGGCGCCCGGAAGGTGGCCGCCGCGCAGAGCAGCGGGTTCCCCTTCCACAGCACGTGGACGAGCTGGTCGTCGCCGTACAGCTCCTGGCGGGACCGGGACGGGAAGTCGTACGTCTCGGTGATCGCGCGCACGGCCATGATCAGCTCCTCACCGGAGCGGCGGCATGCCAGCGCTCCCAGTCGACGTGGTCGGCCGAGCCGACGTACTCACCGCCGTCACCGTCCTGGATGCCGTACCAGGCCAGCACCTCCGGCACCGACGGGCCGCCGCAGTTGCCCTGGAAGATCTGGTGGACCGGCAGCCAGGCCTGGACGTACTTCTCCGGTTCTCGGTCGAAGATCCACTGGCAGCCGTCCGAGCAGAAGTGGTACCGCTCGCCCTGGTACTCCCGCTCGCGCTGGCAGATGGTGGTCGAGTCACCGGGCTCGGTGAAGAGCATCGGGATCTGGCACACCTGGCAGAGCTGGGGCAGCCCCTGGAAGAAGAACCGCCCGCCGTCGGCCTGGATCTTCGCGGCCTTGTCCCACAGCGGCTGGTAGTGCTTGTCGAAGGTGCCCGGGTACTGCGCCCGCAGCCAGTCCTGGTGCTCGGCGTCCGGGACCGTGGTGGTGAACGCCGCGGCGAAGGAGAACGAGTACAGGCCCCAGTAGACCTGGTGGGAGAGGATCTCCTTCTCCGCGATCGCATGTTCGACGTGGCGCGGCGGCTTGATCCCGTAGAACTCCAGGTCCTTGAAGAGCCCGTTGAGCATCTGCTCCTCGAAGTAGAGCTCGAACGACTCCTGCCAGCTCATCACCTTGCGCGGGAGCATGTAGTCGATCATCTGGGCGATCAGCGCGACCAGCCGGTACCCGCGCCAGAACCACTTGTCGATCCACGCCTGGATGATCGGCACGTTCGCCTCGTCCTGCTCCAGCAGGAACTTGATGGCCTCCAGGCCGAGCGTCATGTGCCGGCTCTCGTCGCTCTGCGCGGAGAACCCGAACGTCATCGACGGCAGGTCGCCGTTGAAGCTGGCGCCGCTCATGAACGGCACGAAGAGCAGGTTCGTGAGCAGGTACTCGAACGAGAACGAGATCGCGATCAGGAACTCGAACGGGCCGGCCGACATGGCGTCGTCGAAGAACGACTTCGGCACCGACAGGTACCAGACCCGGTCGAACTGGGACGGCCAGCTGTGCATGCCGCCGTAGTACTTGTTGTACGTCGAGAGCGTGTGGATCTCGGTCTGGGTGTGGCGCAGTTCGTCGATCGACTGGCAGAGCGCGGCGAACCGCGGGCCGGGACCGTTGTAGTGCCGGGCCAGGAACGCGAAGTGCCGGTGCGCCGCGTACTCCAGGGGCGTGACGCCCTGGAGGAACAGCTTCATCGAGTTCAGGTACTTCGCGTCGGACAGGGACAGGTGCCCCTGGCTCTGCGCGAAGCCGTCGAGCACGGCGTAGAGCCGCTTGTCCTTCTCGGCCTGGTATTTGTAGTACGAGTCGACGGTGAGCCGGAACGGGTCCTCCCACTTCGCCCAGTCGTGGATCTTGATCCCCTCGAAGCTGGTGTAGGGGAAGACCTTCTCCGGGTCCACGTAGGACGGTGTCCAGTCGAGGTCACGGGTGAGCGCCGAGTAGCGCTTCTTCATCGAGAGCTTCTTGGCCATCGGGCTACTCCTAGTGGTCCCACTTGATGACGATCTCGTCGTCGTCCCACTCGGCGATGTGGCCGTAGTAGGAGACGATCGCGAGCTGGAACTCGTGCGTCTCCCAGGGCCGACCGAGCAGAGACTCGACGGTCTCGCGACGGATGACGAGCTGGCCGGGCGCCTGGATCTTGACCAGCCCGGGGATCTGGGTGACGACGACGTCGTCGTTGTCCTGTTCGATCGCCTCCACCACGCGGCGCGTGTCCTCGCTGCTCTCCTGCAGGTCGAGACCGACGGTGCGGACGGACGACGCGGTCATGAGTCCCCCTTCAGGGCGGTGAAGTCGGCGCGGACCCGCACCGCGAGGGTGCTGACGGTGGCCGCAGCGTCGGTGCCGACGGCCGCCTCGACCGCGGTCGCGTACGCCGTGACAGCGGCCTCGGCCTTGGGCAGCCAGGCCTCGACGACGCCGGTCAGCACGTCGGCGTTGCGGGCGCCGTGCTCGGGGTCGGCCACCCAGGTCGCCAACAGGTGGTCGAGCCATTTGCGCTGGTCGACGTACCAGCTGGCCGGGTGCTGGGCGATGAGGCTGTACGGGCCGGCGCCGTCGGTCAGCGCCGCCTCGTCCAGATGGCGATAGAGCAGCGGGTAGAGCAGCCGGTCCACCAGATCCAGACCGATCACGCCGACCGCCCAGTCCGGCTCGACGAGCAGCTCCTCGACGATCCGGCGCAGCCCCTGCAGCGGCGTGGCCTCGAGCCACTGCTGCTTGGCGGCGGTGAGCAGCTCGTCGCCACCGTCCGCGAGTGCGAACCCGACCCGGCTGAGCATCTGCGCGAGGCCGATCCGGTCGAACGCCGCGTAGGACAGGCACTGCTCGACCGAGGCACCGTAGGCGAACCGGGCGCCGTTCACGCTGATCAGCTGGGCGCCGGACTCGTAGTGCCGCAGCGGCAGCACCAGCTCGGCCAGCAGGGTGCGCCAACCGTCCGGCAGTCGCGCCAGCAGGCCCCGGCCCTCCAGGTACTCCAACGTCCGGCCGAACCCATCGTGGAGCTGGGCGCGGGTCGTCACGTACGGCGCGTAGTAGTACTGCCGGGGGTCGAGGAACGAGTACGGGTCGGTCAGCCGCAGCGCGGAGTAGGACTCGTCGTAGAGCTCGTGGGCGGGATCCCAGAGCGGGCGGTAGTGGAAGTTCTCGGTGGGCTGGACATCGATCGTCCCCTCCTCGTACCGCGAGGCCGGCTTGTCGCCGTTGCGCTCGATCAGGTACTGAAAGGTCTTGCGACGCGGCTCGATGACCTGCTGCCGGAGCTCGTACTGCACGGTCGCCCTCCTTCGCGGGTCGCTCATGTCGGGTGGTCGGTGTTCGGGCTGTTCCGGGTGCCGGTGGTTGGGCGTTGAGCCGACTGTGAGCCAGATCTCGCCGGCCGGTGCCGGTGGTTCCGCATACCGGAACCACCCCCTCGGCGGCCGCCGCGATGACGCACGGTCGTCACAGCGAGACCCCGACCAGGCGAGGAGGCCGCCGTGACGCCGTTCATGCTGCGGATCGAGGAACTGCTGGAGTCCGGCGGCGAGGTGACCGAGCCGGAGCTGCGCGAGAGCCGGCCGCGGACCATCGGCGAGGGAGCGCACGAGCAGGTTGAGCTGCGCTCGCTGGCCGAGCAACTGGTGAGCGAGGCCAACGCGGTGCTGGCCGCCGCCGACCGCTCGGTCGAGCTTGTCGACGAGCCGGGCGCCGACGCGCTCGCGTTCTCGCTGCGGCACGGCGAGAGCTGGGCGCAGGTGGTCACCAGCTTCGCCGACCACCAGTCGTGGGGCCGCCTGATGACCAGGGAGTCGACCGGCGAGCGGCAGGAGCTGACCGGCCCGGACGCGCTGCCCGACCTGGTGATCGCGCTGATCGCCACGGCCAGCGACACCGCCACCGCCACCGATACGGCCTCCGGCCCGGCGGGAGGCGTTCGATGAGCGCGGAGATCGGCCGGACCGTCGACGTCGGCGGCATCGCGACCAACTACCACGACGAGGGCGACGGGCCGCCGGTCCTGCTGATCCACGGTTCCGGGCCCGGCGTCTCCGCCTGGGCCAACTGGCGGCTGACGATCCCGGCGCTGGCGAAACGGTTCCGGGTCGTCGCGCCGGACATCCTCGGCTTCGGCTACACCGAACGTCCGGACGGCGTGACCTATCACCCGGAGACCTGGCTGGGGCACCTGACCGGGCTGCTCGACGCGCTCGACCTGGACCGGGTGTCGATCGTCGGCAACAGCTTCGGCGGCGCGCTGGCGCTGCGGCTCGCCGTCGAGCAGCCACACCGCCTCGACCGGCTCGTGCTGATGGGCTCGGCCGGGATCTCCTTCCCCATCACCGACGGCCTCGACGCGGTCTGGGGGTACCAGCCGTCGGTCGAGGCGATGCGCGCGCTGATGGGGGTCTTCGCCTACGACCGGGCGCTGCTCACCGAGGAGTTGGCCCAGCTGCGGTACGAGGCGTCCACCCGACCCGGCGTGCAGGAGGCGTACGCCAGCATGTTCCCAGCGCCGCGGCAGAACGGCGTCGAGCTGCTCGCGCTGCCTGAGGAGCGGATCGCGGCGATCGACGCCGAGACGCTGATCATCCACGGCCGGGACGACCAGGTCATCCCGCTCGCCAACTCGGAGCGGCTCGTCCGGCTGATCCGGCCGTCCCAGCTGCACGTCTTCGGCCGGTGCGGGCACTGGGTCCAGATCGAGCAGGCGGATCGGTTCAACCTGCTGCTGGAGAACTTCCTCGCCGAGGCCGGCTGATCGGCGTGGAACGGGCCGGCGTGGTCGGAGTGATCGCATCGGCCGGCGTGATCGCGGCGGCCGGGTCCCAGCGGGGCGGCGGTGGCTCGTCGGGCGCCGCCGTGACCGGCCTCGCCTGGACGATCCACACCTCTCCCGCCGGATCCAGCACCCACTCGACGTCGACCGGCTGGCCGAGATGCTGCTCGACCCGCAGCACCATGTCGGCGACGGCGCTGGCCTGCGCGCCGTCCAGTGCCGGGGCTGCGCGCAGCCGCTCAGGCATCCGCGCCAGGGTCGGCGTCGAGATCAGCTCCTTCGGCGCCACGTCGTACCGGAGCAGGCGACGGCCGTCACGCTCCACCTCGGCGCGGTCCGGCGTGACCAGACCCTGTACGACCGCCTCACCCCACCCCCAGCTCGCCTCGATGACAACCCGATCGCGCCGGCCGCTGACCGGATCGAGCGAGAACGCGACGCCGGCCGCGCGGGCCGCCACGACCTCCTGGACGCCCACCGCCATCGACGCGGTCGCCTGGTCGACGCCGTACTCCCGCGCCCGCTCGGAGTACAGGCTGGCCCAGCAGCGCTGGACCGCGGCCAGCGCCTCCGCCGGACCGGCGACGCCGAGGTAGCTGTCGAAGACGCCCGCGAAGCTGGCCTGGTCGCCGTCCTCGCCGGTCGCCGAGCTGCGCACAGCCAGCGGCGGCCTCAGCTCCGCGCAGGCGGCGATGATCGCGCCCCGCAGCGGCTC
>Ga0184623_10001485_pt1 | contig 10174 bp, 10 predicted proteins | sample PLM1_100_b1_FD_133138 | JGI IMG/M metagenome (GOLD analysis project Ga0184623, IMG submission 133138) | Groundwater sediment microbial communities from an aquifer in East River, Colorado, USA - PLM1_100_b1 | ecosystem: Environmental > Terrestrial > Soil > Riparian zone | place: USA: East River...
TCAGTGACCAGAATGAGGACCCGCGTTTGCTGGGTGCCGGTTTTCAGATGATCGAGGCCCGCTGAAATCGCGTCGTACAATGCCGTCTTCCCAAGGCCCGTCATGCGCTGGAGTGCTTGCTGCAGTGTCATGAGTTGACCTGTGAATGCCGTGTTTAGAGGCAGGCCGAAGGTCAGGCGCTCGTTGAAATGAAGCACGAACAACTCGTCGCGCGGGTTACTCATGCGCGCGAAATGGAGGCCGGCCGCGATGACACGATCGCGAGTGGGAGCCATGCTGCTGCTGTTATCGATCAGGATACCGGCCGTCACGGGTTCGTCTTGTGAGCCAAAAAGACTCAACGGCTGGCGCGCGTTGTCCTCATAGACCTCGAAGTTTTTTTCGGTCAGCCCCGCGACTGGGTTTCCGTCATCCTCGACAAGCGCGTGGACCACGACCAGATCCGCGCGGGCCGACAGCACTTGTTTTGGAGAGACAGAATACGGGGTCGGGAGTCTCTCCTCGTCAGCCGTCAGAGGAGACGAGACTCCCCACCCCATCACGACACTGACGCACACGCACACAACAGCAAGCAGGCGGCCCCAATTCATGACAATCCAGAGAGGCCGGATTCGCCGGCCCCTCAAAGATAATCGCCGAACGACCGACTGGTGTCTCGGGTCCGCATCCGAAGCGCAATAAATCCTCCGAGTGACATCAGTCCGATCATCCCGACAAGTGGATCGAAAGTGGCTGTCCGCGGAAGTTCATTGCGCGGGGTCCGATTGCGCGTTACCTGTGACTCTTCCCGTATTTGTCCCGACGCACCGGTCACCGTGGATTCTTGCTCTATCTGTCCCGATGTACCGGTCACGCTCGCGGTGGCCTGCTCGTCCGTCGTCGTGTCTTGCGCTGTCGTGGATTCGATGTCGGTTTGCGTCGTCGACTCGACAATCACCTCGCCGCTCGGCTCGACCGTCACGACCTCCGCTTCCTCCAATGATGTCGCGTCGGTCACAGACGTTTCGGTCGACGCGACTCGAGTACGGGTCTCCCGCGCGATCCGCTCGGCCTCGTCCTTGGGATATACGAACTCGTGTCCGGTGTACTGACCATGATAGTACCAATAGCGAACGGGTTGCGGCGCGGCCGCCGACGCTTCGCCGAAGGTGATGAGGGAGTCCTCGCTCGGCTCCAGCCGATTAGGCGCAGTGATGGTCATAATCGACGCAAGCATCTTGCTTCCGTCTTCGTTCAGTATCTGAACGATAAACCGGCCTGAAGCCGTATCGGCCACGCGGAACGTGTACTTGCCTGGCGGCAGCGTGACGCCTCCAGGAAGCTCGACTTCGCGCGCGAATGTGAAGTATGTCTTCTGGTTCGCAAGCTGCGCATTCGCCGTCGCGACGACCAAGCCGCCCACTAGCAAGACAATGCTGAAAACCGCGACAATTCGACTGGTTGACTTCATGTGTTGTGTCCTCCCCATGGTGGCCCTCTCTGAGCCTTCTTTCCCGCACTAAATGCCGGCCCGAGACCCCGACGACCATCGCTGTCGCGATCGCGCTCCGGGCCACCGTTAGAAGAGCAACATGCGTGCCCCTGCCCATTGTGTCCGGTCCATGCTGTGACAAGAGCGCGTCGAAGAAGCTGATCAGCTACTGGAAAACCCGCGACTCCATGATTTTGTATACGGGATGAACTACGGGCAAGCGCAAGTGATGATATGTGGACAGCATGACAGAAGGAGCAGCTCGCGCGGTACCTACGTTGCCTGGCGCCTCGCTGTCCAGCTTCTGACTATCGACGATTAGTTATTGACTACTTTTTACGTGAGTGTTCCAAGCGGCCCAAGGTCCAGATTGAGGTCTGCTGGATTGAGGCCGAACTGGTCGGCAATTTGGTGGACGGTGTCTTCGAGTCGCATCAACGCGACACCGACAGCCTCGATTTCGTCTGGCGTCAGAGTACGCTCTTCCATACGCCTGATCGCCTGGCGCTCCATGAGCTGTCTGAGAAACTCTACGAGGCTCAACACGAGCTTGACGACCGACCGCTGGACATCTTCTGAATCGGGGTTCCATCTCGTGGGGCCCGTACTCCCACGAAGCTCCTCGCTTGCGGGGCCCCGTCTCCCTGCGCCGCTCGTCGCACTCCCCTTCGGTCGGCGCGCGCTTTCGCGCTGCTTGTCCCTGCGCGGCCTTCCGCTCTTACTCCGCAGGCGCTTCAGACGCGCTCCAACTTGAGGCGGATATTGACGAAGTTATAGGGTGGCCATGGACCGGTGTACTTGAAGGTGAGCTTGTCATGTCCCGAAGCAATCGACTTCACACGCGCGTCGAATGCATTTTCCCGGTCACGCGACACCAGGAATGCCGCGTTCATGATCATCTTGTCCCCGATGGGTTTGTTGATGCGTGAGGCAACCGCCACATCGCGCAGCCGTTCGAGGATCTCGGCCACATAACGCTCCGACCGCGACTGGAGCGCGCCGTCGATGGCCCGCCCGTATTGCATTCGCGCAAAGTAAGTGGAACCCTTCTGCAGAGCGATTTCGTTCTTCAAGCGGTGGATATCGTCGTCTTCCTTCTCGATCTCCTGGATGATTGAATCACGATCCCACAGCACTTTCAGGCCGAATTCCATCTTGTCGCGCATCTTGCCGAGGACGTCTCCAAACGCATCATAGGCGGAGCGAAGAAGCTCGACGATGTCATCACGGGTTTTGAAAATCGTCCCGAACGACATCGGGATCACTGTGTGATCCCGCATGACGATTTCGTTCACCCGCTCGTGGGCCAGCACGTTTTCCCGGGTCGAATCGAGCACACCAATGGGCACATCGGAGACGACTGCAGCCAGATCGCGGTACCCGATGGTTTGCACCTCGGCGCGATCGTCGCCGATGCCGACTGCGTCGAACCGCAGCGCCTTGTTCGACTGAATGACACAGTACACGTACTTTCCTCGCGGCCCGCTGCCCGCAGGTGCCTCCTGGGTGACTTTCGGGCGCGCCGTCTCGACCGGTGAAGTGCGCGTCTCCGCCGGAGGCGCGATCGTCTCTGGACGACTGACTCCCCGCTCGGCAGGCCGGCTCTTTGCTTTGGTCGAGCCCGGGTTTCCTGCGGCCCGCGACGGCGGCCGCCGGGTCGGTGAGGGTTTCGATTTGGACATGATCGTCTAAGCCGTTGACTGCTTGGGAGGATTGCCGACGACACGCCGGATTTGCTTCACCAGATCCTGCGGCAGGCATGGTTTAGTCACCACCACGTCGCACCCGGCGCCCTTGGCGCTCTCGGAGTGGCCGCTCATCGCGTGACCGGTCAGCGCCACGACAGGAATGTCTTTCGTTCGCTTATCGGCCTTGAGTCGCCTGGTCGCCTCCCATCCATCCACGATGGGCATCGAGAGATCCATGAGAATGACATCGGGCTTCAGTTTCATCGCCTGATCGATCGCTTCGATCCCGTTTTGCGCCTCGGCTACGCGATAGCCGCAGAAGCGGAGGTACTCCCCGTACATCTCGCGTGCATCCGAGAAATCATCCACCACGAGCACGAGCGGCGCCAGTTTAGTCCTGGTCATTTTCTCAGCACCGTTGGGAGTGTCACCGTGAACGTCGACCCGTGTCCGAGCTTGCTCTGCACCGCGATCGTACCGCGAAGCATCATCGTCAATCTCCGGCAAATCGACAGTCCGAGCCCGGTGCCACCGTACGCGCGCCGAGGAGTGCTGTCGACCTGTCTGAAGTCGTCGAACACGACGGCTTGATTGGCCTCGGCAATGCCGATGCCGGTGTCCGACACGGCGATGGATATCGTCTTCGAGTTGATCATCTCGGCCCGAATCGTAATTGTGCCCCACTGAGTGAACTTGAGCGCGTTGCTCAGCAGATTGACGAGAATCTGTTTGACCTTCTGCCGATCCGTCTTGAGAGGCGGGAGATCCGGAGCGAGCTTGGTCCCTACCGTCAGGTTCGACTTGGTAATGATCGGCTCGAGCTCTGTCAGCACTTCTCGAAAGAGATCAGGAATCGCAAACGATACGACCTGAAGCGGCATCCTGCCGGCTTCAATCCGCGTGATGTCCAGAATCTCGTTAATCAGCGACAACAAATGGCGCCCGTTGGCCTCGATCCGACTCAAATGCCGCCGCTGTGCTGGAGTGATGTCACCCGCGATGCCCTGCTGCGTCATCGATGCGTACCCGAGGATTGCGTTGAGTGGCGTCCGCAACTCGTGCGACACATTCGCCAGGAACTGCGACTTCGCCGCTGACGCCTGCTCCAGCTCCAGGGCCTGGCGGCGCAGGAGCTCATTCTGCCGTGCCAGTTCCGCCGTGGCTGACTGCACTTTGTCTTCCAGCTCGTCCGACGCCGTTTTCAACTGCTCATACAAGCTTGCGCGCTCGAGCGCTTCAGTGCGATCGTGGAGAATTGTGACGACCGCCGTCAGCTCGCCCAGATCGCTCAGCATCTTGGCGGCCAGCGCTTCGACGGGAACCGGCTGCTTGCTCTCGGGATTGACCAGCCCGATTTCTCCGCGTCGCGTGGTCTCCCCGCCCGTCGACAACAAGCCGGAGACAAATGAGCTGAAGTGCGCATCATTGGCGCGCACGATGCGCTGCGCTTCGTCGCCCGAGCCAGGCCTCGCCGTGAAGAGCCGCTCAGCCGGGGCATTCATCAGCGAGATCGCCCCCTCTTCGTCGGTGACGATGATAGGATCGGCCACCGAGTCGATGATCAGGTTGAGCCGATCGCGCTCGCCGCGCACCTCAGCTTCGGCCACACGCAATCGCGCGTAGTTCTCGTCGATTTGCTGGGTCGCCTGCCGCAGGTCGCTGATGTTGCGGAGAATCGAGACAATTCCCGTGCCCTCGCGCGGATCGCTCACGGTCGTGCTCAGCAGCTCGAACAACAGATCGGATCCCTCGGTGGGATCGACCAGCACCAGCTCGCGCCGGCCGGGCTCGCCTTCCCCGAGCGACGTCCGCGACAAGGCCGCCGAAAAGAACATGTTATTGAGCTGCACGGCCCGGCGACGACCTTCGCTCACATCGTCAGTCGCCGAGAACAGCAGCTCCGCGCGAGCATTCGCAATCAGGAGCCGTCCGTCGGTATCGGTGAAGAGAATGGGATCGGTGGAGGCATTGATAATGTTGTGAAGCCAGGTTCGCTCGCGGCGAAGATGACGCTCCTGTTCGGACAGGCTTTCGCGTCCGACGAGCTGATGAAGCTGATGACCAAGCATCTCCACGGCCCACCGGACCGGCTCGGTGATCGATTCGAGAGCCGGACTGACCAACAGCAGGCCGAGCGACGGGGCATCCGGCTCTTGACGGTTCCCGACACCGATAGCCGTGAATGATGACCCTTGTAACAAGGAGGCCACGTGGCCGGCAATCCGCGGGTCGCCTATCGCGTACGAAGCGGCGCGTCCGGTCAGAAGAGCGGAGACCAACGGATCGTGGGAATCTTCGAGCGGAAGCACGAGGCGCTTGAGGTGTCGGGGCTGAACGCCGGTCCCCGCGAGGCCCTTGAGGACAGCCTGATTCGCGTCGAGAACGGCGAAAACCGCCCGATTCGCAGCACCGTGGGTCACCAGCCACTGAACGGCGCGCTGCGCGCAATGCGCGGCGTCGCCGTGGTGGAGCTGAAATTCCTCGAGCAGGTCGAGTTTTGCTTCAGCGGTCGCCTCCGCGGCAGCGACGACGGCCAACGCTTCCCGAGGAGACATCGTTCTCTCTTACCTAGGCCGGCGGGCGGTTCGACGTCTCACGACGGGTGCCTTGGCTTTCTTTCCAGTGCCGAGCTCCGCACGCAGTGCTTGATTCTCCGCGACCAGCTCCTCGTACGGCCGCGATTCGAGCGCCGGCCGCGCGACCGGCACCGACGCCGCAACCGCTTCCGAATACTTCAAGTAGGTGTCGATCGATGCCACGACGACACGCGCCTCCACCGTGATGAGATCGATACCCACCAAGGAGACGCGCACCCACGCATCGATCACGATGCCCTTGTCGAGCACGCGATCCAGGACGTCAATAAGACTTGTGCCGCCTGCGGCTCGTTCAACCGGCATGAAACGCTCCTCCCTCGCCCCGAATTACGGACGTCTTCCGCGGGTCTGGCGCGTGCTGGGCATCTCGGCCCGCACCAGTCGCCGTTCCAGCGCAGCAACCTGTTGCCTGAGTTCCTGATTTTCCAGCGCCAGCCGCTGCTGCCCTCCCACCGACAGGTGCCGATCGTGCTTCCACCAATCCAGTCCGACTTCCTGCGCTTTGTCGATCGAGCAAATCAGCAGGCGGATGCGAATCGTTAACAGCTCGACCTCCGCGATCGAAATTTTCACGTCCCCCGCAATGACGAGTCCTTTGTCGAGGACGCGATCCAGAATGTCGACGAGTCCGCTGCTCGTGCGTGTCGGACTGCCATGGAGTGCTGAGGGCGTGGGCATCGATTGTGTGGAGTCGTTAAGCCAGACCCTCGGAGTATATAGTCCACCCCAATGTCGAGCAACTGTATGGATCGCCGTGTGGATGTGCTGTATGAATCTGCTACACGTTGGCGTGCTTTTGCTACGCTGGAGCCCATTCCTTCTGTCTGGCTGTCAGAACTTGTATGGCTGTCAGAACCGATACCAAGAGTTGAGGCGGCACGAGTAGTCCGACGGACTGACTGCGTGCGGGGCATGCGCCCTACGTGATGTGAACCACTGTCACGTCACCCGTGCGGCGCAGCACCGTCAATCCCACATCGTGCGGATGACGTTCGGCCAGCAGATCGACGGTCGCATCGCCCACTGAAAGATTTTCGATCTGCAACCGATCCAACCAATGCGGAAGTCGAGGATGCGAGAAAGTCACGACGCGTCTGCCAGCATCGAGCGTCAGGCCCAGCCCTGCCTGAAGAAGCATGAAGGCGGCGGCCGCCGACCAGGCCTGAGGGCTGCAGGCAACGGGATACAGTGTCGGCCCGTCGCCGAGCCGCCGGTGAAAGCCGCAAAACAGCTCCGGCAACCGCTGCAGGTCGAGATAGAGCGTCGCGTGAAAGAGAGCGTCGAGGACGCTCAGCGCCAAATCCTTGAAGCCATAGCGCGAAAGGCCTGACGCAATGAGCGCATTGTCGTGCGGCCAGACCGATCCATTGTGATAGGACATCGGGTTGTAGCGCGCTTCGCGGGCAGCAACGGTACGGATGCCCCACCCCGAAAATGAGTTCTGATGAAAAAGGGTCTCGGCAAGCCGCTGCGCGCGGGCAGGACTGGCGATACCGGTCCAGAGACAATGGCCAGCGTTTGAAGTCCGGATCTCGCAGGGCCGCTTCTCGCCATCGAGCGCGAGCGCATACGTCCCGAGCTCCTCACACCAAAACTGGCGCTCGAAGTCACGCTGAATCGCCTCAGCCTGTAGATCCAGTTTCGCGGCGCGCTGCGGGAAACCCAGCAGGCCCGCCAGCTCGACCGCGGCTCGCCGTGCGGCGTAGACATAGCCCTGCACTTCGCAGAGTGCCACAGGGCCAGTGGCGAGCTGTCCATCGCGATGGAATACGGCATCGCCGGAATCCTTCCATCCCTGATTGACCAGGCCATGTGGACTCCGTCGCGAGTACTCAATGAATCCGTCGCCGTCAAGATCACCATAGCGGTCGATCCACTCGAGCGCTCGCTCGATTGAGGGCCACAGATCTGAAATGAGGGCCAGGTCGCCCGTGCGCTGGTGATAGGCACCTGCCAGCATCACGAAAAGAGGCGTGGCGTCGACGCTTCCGTAGTACCGCGCAAATGGCACCTCGCCCAGCGCCGCCATTTCTCCTTGCCGCGCCTCGTGCAGGATCTTGCCCGGCTGTGCGTCCTGGACTTCGTTCGTGGTGGTCGCCTGTGTGGCCGCCAGATACCGAAGCACGCCGCGCGCAAGCTCCGGATCGATCCACAGCGACTCCATGGCCGTGATCAAGCCGTCGCGGCCGAACGGCGTGCTGAACCAGGGAATGCCCGCGTAGGGATACGGTCCTGTCGGCGTGTCGGTCGTCATCATGTCAAGATCGGCAAAAGACCGGCTCACCCACTCGTTGAACTGTTCGTTCGAGCCCCTGATCCGGCCTCTCCGACTGGCAGACACCGCGCTGGCGCGCAGTGAGGCCTCGAATGCCATGTCCTGCGGCACAAGCGGCACCGAAGTCTCCCCCGATTCGCACGAGAGCTCCAGGGAATAGACGACCGATTCGTGCGGACCCAGGTCGAGGTTCAGAGTCAACATCGACGGGGCTACTTGATCGGGTCTGGGCTCGCAAGTAACCCACGTCCGGCGCACGACGCCGTCGAGACCGCGATACATGAGACGGACGCCATCAGGCCTGATTGTCGGCTCGAGACGCTGGCCCGACCGTGCTCTCGAAATGCCGCGAACTTCGAACACGTCCATGAAATCGGCATCGAAGTGAATGGTTATCGAGGTCTTGAGCCGCGACATGCCGTAATTTGAGATATGCAGCCGTTCGTAACAGGTGGCTGACCAAAGGAACTTGCTTCGAAACAGATGCAGCACTCCTTTCGGCAGGACCAGTTCCGCGTCGACGGTCACGTCGGGATTGGTCAAATCGGCTGCCAGCAGGGTGTTGGCCTTCTGGATGGTCGAGCTCAGCAGCAATGGGCGTTGATGACCGAGACGAAGCTCGAGGCGAGAAAGATGTCGGGTTCCCTCGTGATAGAGGCCGTATTCGCCGATGCCGATATTGCGGAGATCCCCGTACCGGTCAAAGACGGCGAAGGTCTCCCCGTGCTTCAGTACGCGGGTCCGCTCGTCAGTGCGCGCGGAAGTCGCCAGGATGTAATACTGTTCCTGGACGTTGATGACCTCGTCCAATGACCTCGTCTCCTCCTACGAATGCACCGGCATCTTCGCGTGGCCGCGCCCGGAGCTTCTCGTAGATCGCGACGTATTCGCGCGCCATTCGAGGGGCGGTAAAACGCCGTTCGAATGCTCCGCGACATCCCTGACGTGAAAGCGGCGGTCGCGTGGCGATCGCCTCCACAGCCTGGTCCACAGTCTCGACCATGAACCCTGTCTCACCGTCGTCGAGAATTTCACGGACCGATCCCCGCGAGAGCGCGACGACCGGCGTGCCGCACGCGAGCGATTCGATCATGACCAGACCGAATGGCTCGGGCCAATCGATTGGAAACAGGAGCGCTCTCGCGTTGCCCAGGAAGTCGTTCTTCTGCGCCTGATCGATCTCACCCACGAATGTCACGTCCGACGAATCGAGCAGTGGCGCGATCGTCTCGTTGAAATATTCGCGATCGGCGCGATCAACCTTCGCAGCAACCTTCAGCGGCACGCCGGTTCGCTGCGCAATCTCAATCGCCCGGTCGAGTCCCTTCTCGGGAGAGACACGACCCAGGAAGGCGAAATAGTTCTGCGCCTCGGGCCGGAACTCGTACAGATTCAGCGGCAATCCGTGATACACGGTGGCCACCCATTGCGAATCGGGGAGGGGGTCGCGTTGTGCATCGGAAATCGAGACGAGGGGCATGTCGGTGAATTCGTGATGAAGGGGCGCGAGCTCCGGTAGATCCAGCCTGCCGTGCACGGTGGTCACGTGAACGAGGTGTTCGTGCCGCGACAACAGGAAATGGAGGTAGTCGATGTGAAAGTGGATCACGTCGAACCGCTGGCGTGCCTTGAACACCGCCTCGAGCATCAGGTAGTGATACGAAAGCGAATCTCGACATGAACCCGACAACCTCAATGCCTGGGGACACATCGGCATGAGCCGCGCGCGTGTCACCGAGTCCGCGCTCGCAAACAACGTCACGTCGTGTCCCTGATCCACCAGCTCTTCGGTCAAATAAGACACCACACGCTCGGTGCCGCCGTAACTGGCGGGCGGGACACTCTCATAAAGCGGAGAAACTTGCGCAATACGCATCGTCGGAGATCCACCACCCTTTTTGGAGACTCGTGTGGTGCAGGCTCTCAACTCCTGTGGACACGAAGTAGCGATGTACACGATGCAAACAAGATTCCAGAGAGAAATCCCGCGGGTCTTCGTGTGCAAAGATCGACGGCTCGCCGCTTGCACCGTCCGGTCGATAGCGTTCGTATTCTTCGCTTCGGGCGTCGATTCGAGTTACATCACCGGGGACGTGCTGACGCTCCTGGGCGGAGAAACAACGGCGGCGTGATGGTCCAGCGA
>Ga0184623_10001487_pt1 | contig 10168 bp, 8 predicted proteins | sample PLM1_100_b1_FD_133138 | JGI IMG/M metagenome (GOLD analysis project Ga0184623, IMG submission 133138) | Groundwater sediment microbial communities from an aquifer in East River, Colorado, USA - PLM1_100_b1 | ecosystem: Environmental > Terrestrial > Soil > Riparian zone | place: USA: East River...
AGAATAACTCTGTGCACGCTCAAAGGAAGCTTTCGCCAATCCGGCCCGCAACTCGGGCGAATCGATCAGCTCCCGAAGCGCACGGGCAATGTCATCCGGGTCTTCCGGATCGAAATACACGCCAGCATTGCCCAGCACCTCGGGCATCGGACCACGATTGGAACACGCGATCGGCAATCCGGATGCCATTCCTTCCAGGAGGATATTGGGCATATTCTCGCAACTCGATGCAAAGAGACATGCATCCGCCTCTCGGTAGCGCGCGGGAAGGTCAATGTGAGGAACCGGTCCCAGATACCGAATAAATTTGCCCGCAGGATCCAGTCGCTCGACTGCGGCTCTCAATCTCCTTAACGCGGGCGGATACGCCGGGCCAACCAGATCCAGGGCTACCGGCAATCCGCTCTCCCGTAACCTTGCAATCGCCTCCGCCACATGCCACTGATGTTTGTACAAATCGATGATAGAGACGTACAGGAAGCGAAACGGTCGATCGACGGAATATCGACTGACGGGCAGTTGCTCGCGGGGCGGACTGAAAAATCGGTCGTCAATACCATGGGGAACAATCGACACTCGACCCGCGGCAGTTCTGACAGTGCGCATGACCTCGTCACGGGCATACTGCGTGAGAAAAATAAGTCCATCCACCCGCCGGAAGCTGCGCGACTGCGTCCAGCGCAACAAAATCAATCTGAGACCGGTCATGGACCATCCATACCGCCGCAATTCCCGCCACTCAAACGGCAGCATGTTCCGGCTCATGGTCACCGTCGGGCGAAAATCACTCGCATACGAACCGCCGGGAACAAGGAGCACATCGCACCTAGTCTTGCGGGCCAGACTCGAAAGCCTGAATCGTTGCCAGAATGTGCGATAGGGCAGACTCCTGTCCAGCATTGGCTGATGGCATTTGATCAGCCACGGCCGATCTTCGGCCCGCTTCAAGGTTGCCTGTCCGCCCCAGATGATGATTTGCGAGAATCCATGATCAAAAGGATCGGCAGCTCGAAGCAGCTCGACAAGATGGGTAATCCCTCCCCCGCCGCGTAAATTGGATGCGTCAATGCCGAGACGCATGCGGCACCGTTCCCCGTCCAACCAGATGCCCGGCCTTGAGCACTTCAATTTTTTCCAGGCCGGCGTTGCGCAACCAGTCGGTCACTGTTTTCAGCGTCTGCGGATTGTCGAACTCCGGCGAGAGCCAATCGAACGTATCGAGCAACGACCATTCCAGATGTTGCCGCTCGCTCAAAGGAAAAATGCCGATATAGTTTGCAACGGGAACGAGTCGCCTCAACCCACCACCAACAATCGGTATTCCGCCAAGCGCCCTGCTTAGCGGCAACAATTTCGGCACCAGCGACTCCAACACCGCGAACAGTCGCGCCTTTGGCATCCGTTTCGTGAACGGCCGCACCCAATACTTGGGCAGAATCAGGCTCTTCCAGGACTTCTGATAGAAGTCGACGCAAAGCCGGCCACCTCCCGCAACCATCGGAGGCAAGGCGGCAAATGCCTTTGCAACATCCGGCGTGTGCTGTAGCACCCCAAGCGAGTAAACGTAAGAGAAAAATCCCTTGGGGAACGGCAGAGCGTAGATATCGCCCTGCACCACATGCAGGTTGGGGTGATGCTTCAGATTGGCGTAGCAGGCATCGACAGCACCGGAGTAATCCAGTGCGATGACCTTCGCCCCTGCCTGCGAAGCCACTTCCGCGAACCGACCGGCGCCGCATCCAGCATCGAGCACCCACTGCCCGACGATATCTTCGGGGTGCCAACCCGTCGTTTTCCAAAAACGGTCAGCGGAAATCGGGTGCCCCGAGTAACTATCGAGCTGGGTCTGGCGGAACTTGTTCCACTGCATGCCGAAGTTATCGGCATAGTTTGATTCGGGCACAAAACGGGGGATGAAATCCCGGATCGCATAACGATGTGCGCCGCCCTCAGAAACGAGCCATCCGGAATGAATGCGCCCCTCGCGATACTCCGGTTGTTCCAGGACAAGCCGCCGGCCCGTTTGCGGACAGCGAAGGATTTCAAGCAATTCGGTATGCATGTTGCCTGCTTCAAATGGATACCTGATATTCCCGCCGCCATAATTCGAACATCATCAGCGCAAACAAACGCTCGCTATTTGCCCGACCTCTGGCCTGCCCTTCCAGCAATTTTCTCACCACCTTTTGGCTGAAGAGCGCATTGTCTGCCCCCAACAGAACCTCTCGAAAAAAGCTTTGCCAAGACCCAGACTGAAGCCACGAAGCAAGTGGGATCGAGAATCCCTGCTTGCGATCCTGGTCAAACTCCGGCGGCAACAGACGGGCAGACAGTTTCTTGAGCAGCACCTTGCGGCTGATTGCCGTCGCCTTCAAATACGAAGGCACTTTGCCGAAGGCGAACTCGATTAAACGGTAGTCCAGCAGGGGCGCACGCACCTCCAGCGAGTTGAGCATGCTGGCGCGATCGACCTTTACAAGCATGTCCTCGGCGAGGTAGTTCTCGAAGTCCATGCGGGTCGCTCGCTGCAACAGGTCCGCGGTCTTCGGAATGCGTTGTTCCCGAATGTTCTCTGCGGTCAATGCCCAGTTGCCTTGCCCCTCCATCAACCGCTGCCGCGTGCTGCGGTCGAAATAAGAGGCAATCAGCGGCAAGCCCCCTTCCAGGTCGACTTCCAGCCCTTGCAGCCAGTTGCGCCCCTTGAAGCCAACGGGCAGCAGGTGCTCCGCCGCTTTTGCAATGGGTAGCCGCAGGTATCGTGGAATCCAGCCCAGCTTCTGCCGCATCCACAGCAATCGATTGTAATGACCATAACCGCCAAACAGTTCATCCCCTCCGTCCCCCCCCAACGCGACCGTGCAGTGTTCGCGAATCAAGCGGCTGACAAGGTAAGTAGGAATCATCGACGAATCCACCATCGGCTCATCGAACTGGCGAGCCAGCAACGGCAGCAGATCGACGGTGGAATCGGCAGCCTCAAGCTCCATATGCTCTGTGCCAAAATGTCGAGCGATCAATCGGGCATGCTCAGTCTCGTCGTATTGACCATAACCGGGGAAGCGGATCGTGAAGGTCTTGACGCTGGGCGCCGCGCGCACCGCCATAGCCGTCACCAGACTGGAATCCACTCCGCCGCTGAGCAATACGCCTACCGGCACATCGGCCACCAACTGGCGACGCACGGCATCTTCCAGCAAGGCTTCCAGTTCATCCAGCAACGCAGCTTCATTCGCCAGACCGGCTGCTGCCGAGGCATCCAGCTCCGGTAACCGCCAGTAACGCCACAGACGCGATTGGCCGCTTTCAAGATCGAACACCAGTGCATGGGCCGGTGCCAGTTTCTTCACCCCCTGCAACATGCAGTGCTCGCCCGGCACGAAGCCCATGGCCAGATAGCAATCCAGCGCCTCTGGATCGATGCGCCGTGGCAGGGCCGGGTCAGCCATCAGCGCCTTGAGTTCGGATGCAAACCGCAGTGCGCCATGGGCCACCGCATAAAACAGTGGCTTTTCCCCAGCCCGATCCCGCGCCATGAAGAGTTGCTTCCGGCGTTCGTCGTAAAGCGCAAAAGCGAACATGCCGTTCAGGCGTGAAAGACAATCAGTGCCCCACTCGCGATACGCTGCCAGAATCACCTCGGTATCGCTATGGGACCCGAAGGCATGTCCTTTCGCCGCCAACTCGAAGCGCAGGTCGGCAAAATTATAGATCTCGCCGTTGAACACGATACACAGTTCCCCATCCTGCATCGGCTGATGTCCGGCCGCAGAAAGATCGATGATGGCCAGCCGCCGGTGGCCCAGGCCGACCCGCCCGTCAGTCGACCACCACTCGCCGCCGTCGTCGGGGCCGCGGTGGCGCAAGCTATCGCGACCGGCGCATAGCCACTCGCGATCCGCAACCGCGCGGCTAGATGTGGTGCCTATGATGCCGCACATTGCCTTCCCTCAACGTCAAAACCGGGGGGTGTAGCCAAGCGCGTTCTTGATCCGGATGATGACGTGGTCGCAGACTTTCTCCCCCAGTACCGCAAGTCCCCACTTGTAGAGGAAATAATACGGCGTGCAGCCGAAGCCTAGCTCCGTCTCGAGCCGCCGCGCATAGCGAAGGAACGGCAGGATCCCGCGCTTACGCTGAATCGAAAGAAACGGATAGGAATACTTCGAGAGATCCGTTTTGACTCGTTCGGTGAGCTGGGTGCCATGCAGCCGGTCCAGATGCGCGGTGACCTCAAAATAGGCCTTCGTGAAGCTGATCGAGTTTTGTTCCGATACCGTGCCGGGCGTGTAGCGATTCTTTTCCGCGGCGGCTGTACCGAAGTTTGGCTTGTCTTCGCGGAACGATTGAACGGCTTGAGCCACGGGAAAGTCGCAGTAGACCGGCTCGTGGCTCATGCAGACCTGCGCCATGAGGTAGACTTGGTAAAGGAGAGTACCATCCAACTCAGAGGTCTGCGCCGCCAACGCCTCCTCCCGGGAAATCGTGAACCCGCAGATGGTCACACTGCGCTTGAAGAGCCAAGCGACCGTTTCCTGTCCTGCTGGCAACACGGTGACGCGCGGCAGGTATTGGAATTTCTCCACCCGGCCGCCGGGGTGAACCACGACGTACGAGCGCAGGATGTATTTCTTATCCTGATGTGTTCCTAGGAACGCCAGAAATTGGTCGAGCGCCCGCGGCACGAATAGATCGTCGTCGCCCATGAACATGACGAACCGGCCGCTCGCCAGATCGACCAGCCGCCGTAAGTTGCCGTCGTACCCGAGGTTGCCGTCGTTTTCGAAGTAGCGTACGCCGTACGGCGATCGCGCTGCGAACGCCTGCACCGCGGACCGGATCTGCTCCCTGCGGGGCGAGCAGTCTTCGCAGATGACGATCTCAACGGGGTCGCTGCGGCAATCGATGGACGAGAGCAGCTCGACTAGCTGCTCCGGGCGATTGAAGCTCGGAATGCAGATTGACAGGAGCGGCCGCGTCATGCCCTCTGGTCGCTCGCCAGGACGAACATTCCTTGCCGGACTTCGTATGCTGCCCCGCAGTCATTGCAGGCGATGACGCTTTCCTGCTGGCTCAATTCGAGCCCGTGACATCCTGGGCAGCGCAGCAGCGGCATTAAGTTGATGCGCCGATTTCTAGCGCGCTGCGAGAACAGCCATTGCGTGGCGCCGAGCGCGGCATGCCGGATCTTGGACTTCAGGCGGCGCGTCTGCGCGGAAGGCCGATGGCTGGCGGCGGCCGGCCAAGACGCATCGGCTTGCGGATTGACGATGCGAAAGCGGATCTTGTCTTTCCAGAAGTAACGCACGTGGAACTCCGCTGGATGGCCAGGGATCGTCTCTTGGGTGAGCCAGCGCTTCGCGCGCTGCTCGTAGAGCTCCACGAGCTCCGGATCATGGATCCATGCTTCTTTCTTCCGGATGAGCAGGCAGTCATCACGCAACGTGACTTCCAGCCGATGGTCCTTGTACGGATTGACGCGTTCCATGAAGGCATCGGGCGTCTCGATGTACCCGGCATGCGCTACGCGTTCCAGCTCCGCCAGGAAGCGTTCCGGTGCGGTCGAATGCTCTAGAACGTGGGCAGCGATAACGAAGTCGAACGCCTTGTCTCGGAAAGGTAGGTTCTCCCCGAAGCCAAGCACCGTGGGGCGATCACGGACGAGCGGCTCCCAATGCCTCTCCTGCGATTCCTCGTAGGCGTCGAGAAGAACGTTGGCCCTCGGAAAGGGGTTGCCTCCCGAGCCGACCTCGAGGACCAGCGCGTCGTCGCCCACCGGCAGGCGCAGGCGCCGCAGGGACCAGCTGAGCGATTCCAGGGCGCGCATGGATTAGGCGGCGTACAGCACCGCGCGCATGCGGGATACGACGTCGTGCCCGTCGCGATGCACGCGTCTGTAGCCCGCCTCGGCGACGCTCGCACGCAGTGGCTCATTAGCGAGGTATTTCCTGATTTTCTCAATCATCTCTTCGGGGGTCCTGAAGAACTCCGCCTCTTCGCCTTCCTTGTACAGGCGGGCGGCGTCCTCGGAGTACTCGCACAGCATCATGGTGCGCGTCGCCGGGATCTCGAAGCAGCGTCGCGTGTAGGTGTCGCGATTGAGCTTTGAGAAAAAGCACAGTGCGATGCGCGCCGAGCAAAGGGTATTGCGATACTCCTCACCCCTCACCGCCCTGATTGGTCCGAGCTTCGCGAGCCAGTCCGACCTCGGCGCCCGCTCCCATTCGGGTCCGAACAGCCTGAAATCGATGCCGCTCTCGGTCAGCGCCTTCAGGTAGATCAGGCGATGGTCGTTCTCATAATGCCCCACGAAAACCACATCGTATCGAAAGCGGTTCGCGGCGTCGCCGGGACGATCCCTTTCCGGGATGAACCACGGCATCAGCAGCTCGGCCCGCTTCGCGCCAGCGCGCAGAAAATGGCTGACATTGTGTCCGCGATAGGCAAATACCGCGTCGTACAGCGGTAGGCCTTTCAGGAAGTAGCGCCAGGGCCACCGCGGTTGCTTGGCGGCGAACGGATCGTCGTTGTTGTACCCCAGCACCCGGCATCGCGGTAGTTGCGTCTTCAGCCGCCCTAGGGTGGAGGGCAACACATGCGTACCCCGATATACGAACATCAGATCCGGGGCGAACCGGACCGCCTCGGCCGCTAAGTCAGCATTCAGCCTGCCGATCCGGGGCCCGAGGATGAATTTGTCTTGCAGGCGCAGCCACGTGCTGTTCTTCTTGCACGGGAAGTAGCGATGCCAATAGAACTCCCGAACATCGTGGCCGAGCTGGCGAAAGGCGCCGGCGACCGCGATCTCGTGGATTTCGGAATGCCCGTCCCCGACCACCAGGATCTTCATAGCTTCTGCCAGCTATCAGGAATAAGACCTTCGAATCCCCAGTTAGTGGCCGAGATTTTCTCCTGGACCAGATGCGGGGTGATGACGATTTTCCCGGGACTCTGGGCCAGCCAAGCCCCCCACCAACTAAAGGTGCTGTTGGCGGTGATGAAGTGCCGGCACTGCGTCATCAGCCATAGGTCGGCAAAGCCATTCTCATCGCCCCGGTTGTGGGAGACATAGGTCACCCGACCGTCTGGCAAATTAAATCTTGCGCGGGCAGCTTCAGGGTTGTCGGAGAAGACGATATACCGAGGCGATTTAACCTTGCGCTCCATCAGGGCAATGGCGCGCTGGTAATAGTCGGCCGAAACATTGCTGGTCGCCGTACTGTCTGCCGCCTTAAACCAGCGCACATGTAACGCCACGGCATCGCTGCGTCGAATCTCCTCGGCCATGCGTTGGTTCGCGGCATCCGTGGGTGGGATGATCCGAAGGTCATTACGGATGGTTGTTTCGACATCCTTAAAGTAGCGCTCGCTTTGCCACAGGCCATCTAGATAAAGCGTGCCCGTTACCTTTATGGACAATAGTCGCTCATCGAAATCCAAGCCTTCCTGCTCCAGATAGCGCCGTTTCGTGAACGGCTTGTTCCGGGACGACCACTTTGCGATACCCCGCCGGACTCGTTCTAAAGGTTCCAAGCGCTCCGCCGACGTTGCCTTGCGAACCGGAATACGGAAGTGATCAAGCGCGTACTGCCGCCCGTACTCACGGTCTCGCGCGAAGCCAGTAACGTCATCGATGACAAGGTCGGCGTTGTTGAACAATGCGAGGCGGCGCGCAGCGGCGTAGCAGAAGAGCTGATTGCCGAGGCCGCCTTTAATGCGTGTAATGACCTTTCTATGAGACAACATCACCTGTGCGAGGTTGGGCAGCAGGATCAGGTCGGCCAGCGTTCTTTTAGAACCGGTTTCAAAAATATGTTCAGGCACGTTGCAGGAAGCGCCAGCATATGAGACTGCAGCCGATTTTGAGGAACGCTTCGTGAATGCTGGGCAGCCGTTCGTATCGAATTCGGAGTCTGCGAAACCAATGCAGCCAAGCGATGGTGCGCTCCACCACCCAGCGGGTCTTGCCCAGGCCGCTGCCGTGCGGGGTCCTGCGCCGTGCAATCTGGGATTGGATACCCAGGGCCCGGAGCGCCGCACGATGCGGGTCGGAATCATAAGCGCGGTCAGCTTGCACCAGCTTGGGCTTTCGACGCGGGGCACCGCGCTTGCCTCCAATGGGAGGGATGGCCTGAACCAAGGGCAGCAACTGGGTCACGTCGTGGCGATTGGCTTTGGTCAGAATGATCGAGAGCGGAATGCCTTGCGAGTCGATGAGGAGGTGATGTTTCGAGCCGGGACGACGGCGATCGGTTGGGTTCGGTCCAGTTTTTTCCCAGCGCCCAGGGCGCGGATCGAGGAGCTGTCGGCCACGGCACGCGAGAAGTCGATGCGCTCGGCTTGGCGAAGCTTTGAGAGCAGCACTTGGTGCAGGCGCTTCCACACCCCGGCTCGCTGCCAGCGTTTCAACCGTCGCCAGCAGGTCACCCCGGAGCCGCAGCCCATCTCTCGCGGCAACATCTTCCAAGGGATGCCCGAGCGCAGCACGAACACAATCCCGGTCAGCGTTGCACGGTCGGACACCCGCGGTCGGCCTCGACCTATTCGGGTTCGCCTCCTGCCTCTGGGCAGCAGCGACTCGATAATGCTCCACAATTCGTCGTCGATCAGTGGTTTTGGCATTGCTCCTCTCGAAGGAAAACAATGCCGACGTTAACAGAAACCGCCTCAAGTTAACAGCCCTCACGAGCATTTTTGAAACCGGTTCTAAATAATGAATGGAGAACAGCAAAGACAACGAATAGGATCAATGCGGTCAAAAATGATTTGTAGAATGCAAATATCTGGTACCAAGTGCCTCGAAGAAACATGCCGAGAAAGGTAAACAATAAGAAATAACTGATTACGCTTTGTCTATGGAGCGCGCCGTAGAACGCTCTTGCCATGAGAAAGGAAATTATTCCAGGAATAAGCAGCACGCCCAGAAACCCGAAGTTCATATAGGCTTCCGCAAGCTCAAATATTCCCCCGGTTGCGCCCAGGCCATAGTCGTCGAAAATCCAGGCGTAATCACGCGGTCTGTCCGGGTATAAGAACTCGGGGGGTGTCCTCGGTATGAATTCTAGAAACGATTTTCCGAAAAGTAGATCCATGGTCTTCGAATCTATAAGGTAAACAATGTTGGAGAACGTCGTCGCTATTGGACTAACAGTGCCAAAATGATAGGCGCTGCTGCCCTCCAAAGGCTTTGAGACCATCAATTGCCATAGATCAGTGAAAGTAACCGCTTCCGTTGCAATCACAGCGCGGGCAGCGCCCATTAACTCGACGACGAAAAGGAACGCTAGAACGACGCTGATGCCTTTAAGACTAAGCCGGTATTCCCTACCGCGAACAAGACCGTAACAGACCGCTATGCCGAGCACCGCGGTTACTACATCTTGGCGTAACCCTCTCAAGAACATGGCCCATACAAGAAAGACTATTGCAAGGACTATGAATACTGCGCGGCCGTACCTTATATCCGCTTTATAGGAGGCCACAAAAACGGCGAGCAGGCAGATGATTCCGATATTCTGGGTATTTCCAAGCAGCTGGCCTTCGGCTTGGGAGGCGTACGTGGCAGTAAAAACCGTGGGTCCGACCGCCTGAATAGTCAGGAAACTCACCAAAAGGATTATGGGAATGCATGCATAGAAAATTGTTCGCCATAATCCAGATGGTCTCGCGAAGGATTCAGCCGGTGTCGGCGCGGAAACACGACTACCAAGAGACAGACCGATCTCATTACCAAGGATCGCCAAGCTGGTTGCCACATACATCACAATGGCTATATCAAAACCCTGCGTGCCTGGTTCGTATAGCGAGAACAGCGCATCCGGTCCCGCCAGGACCTTAACCATCATGGGGTAGTAGCCAATACCACCAAGAAAGAGCGTTCGGGCAAGAAACAACACATTGCCGAGCCTGCGTAACAAGAGAATAACGAAGAGCACGAAGGACAAAATCGCGAGCAAGCGAATAACGTCATAGCTTTCTGCAGTTATCAGAGCCGGAAGGGCTATGATGCAATTTGTTAGTGATAACCAGATTCCAGTTGAAGCTGTTTGTTTATTCATGTTTCAAATCTATGCTTACACTTTTTCGTCGCCACGCACTGCCACCCAAAGCACGCTAGGTCATCCGCCCGTTTGCCGCCCCTCACCTTGAAATACAGTGAACCAAGTACGCC
>Ga0184623_10001488_pt1 | contig 10162 bp, 11 predicted proteins | sample PLM1_100_b1_FD_133138 | JGI IMG/M metagenome (GOLD analysis project Ga0184623, IMG submission 133138) | Groundwater sediment microbial communities from an aquifer in East River, Colorado, USA - PLM1_100_b1 | ecosystem: Environmental > Terrestrial > Soil > Riparian zone | place: USA: East River...
CCATCACTTCCAGATTGTAGATGGCGTGAAACTCGGTTGCTTCGGTATCGGCAGTGCCGGTCATACCTCCGAGTTTACTGTACATGCGGAAATAATTCTGGAAGGTAATCGAAGCTAAGGTCTGGTTCTCGTTGGCCACCTTGAGATGTTCCTTCGCCTCGAGCGCCTGATGTAAGCCCTCGCTGTAGCGCCGCCCGGGCATTAAACGGCCTGTAAATTCATCGACAATAATGACCTCACCCTCCTTTACCACATAGTCTACATCTCTCTTAAACAGCGCATGGGCCTTGAGGGCTTGGGTCAGATGGTGCAGGGTTTCGAGATGCATGGGGTCGTAAAGGTTGTCCACGGCGAGTAACCGCTCGGCTTTGGCGACTCCCTCTTCGGTAAGAGCGACCGACCGCATTTTTTCGTCGATAGTGTAATCACCATCTTTGCGCAAACGGGGTATGATGCGATCCGCCTGATAGTACTTGTCCGTCGATTCTTCTGCTGGCCCAGAGATGATCAGCGGTGTGCGGGCCTCATCAATAAGAATACTGTCCACCTCATCCACGATGGCGTAGTGGAGGGAGCGTTGCACAAACTCATCGCGGCCAAACTTCATATTGTCGCGGAGGTAATCGAAGCCAAACTCGTTGTTGGTCCCATACGTCACGTCTGCTTGATAGGCCAGGCGTCTTGACGTGTCATCCATATCGTGTTGAATGATACCTACAGACAGTCCGAGTGCCTGGTAGAGCGGTCCCATCCACTCGGCGTCGCGCTTGGCCAGATAATCGTTGACCGTGACGACATGCACCCCTTTGCCGACGAGACTGTTGAGGTACACTGGCAGTGTTGCGACCAGGGTTTTCCCTTCGCCAGTTTTCATCTCAGCGATTTTCCCCTCGTGCAGGACGACGCCACCAATGAGCTGGACATCAAAATGGCGCATGTTGAGCAGACGTCTTGACACTTCACGCACGACTGCAAAGGCCTCGGGAAGGAGACTGTCGAGGGGAGCCCCTTGGGCGAGGCGCTCTCGAAAGAGCGTCGTTTGGGTCCGGAGATCCTCGAGTGAGAGGTTGGGAAGCGCAGCTTCACACTGATTAATGTGGTCAATGAGCGGCTGTATACGTTTTAATTCTCGGTCGTTTTTGCTGCCAAACACCTTCCGCAGTAGCGTTCCGAACATGGTAGTGTATCTCCTGCCTGGTCAGGGCTTAGGGGCTAGAAAGTGTCCCAGATGTTGTGAGTTCCTTTGCGGTACCTCACGAGCGTCAGAAGCGTATAGCTATGGACAGTGGCAATCTTCTCGTGTATGAGATGCCTCTTACATGGTACCAGAGTGCTCAAGGGACAGCCAAGTCAAAACTGGCTATATCGCTATCTTCCGTCACTGTTTGATCCGCTTCGCCGGCTTTTGTATACTCGACACCACAACAGCAAGCCAGCGCGGGAGTCACGGAGTGTTATAGATATGCAGGAGCCATCGAACCGCATGGCAGGTAACCAACAGACGCGGCCTGTATTGACATCGTTTTGGCCGGTAGCGGTGCGGGATTTCACTGGATGTGACTTTTCGTATGCCGACTTGCGAGGTGTACAGCTAGCCGGTTGTCAGCTGCAGGGGGGTAACTTCCGCGGAGCGAACCTGCGGGGTGCCAACTTGCGAGGGGTCGATGCCCGTGGAACGGTGTTTGATTTGGCTGACCTGACTGCAGCTGATTGTACTGAAGCACTTCTGCAGGGAGCGCACTTCCGGCAAGCCAGATTGGATGGTGCCTCCTTGCGTCACGCTTTCTTGCTGTGTGCACACCTTGAACATGCCTCGCTCCTGGCCACAGACTTCACAGGCGCAAATTGTGAGTGGGCGTGGGTCGATGGGTTGGACTTTCAGGGGACTATCGTCTCGTGTGCGCTCTTTCTGAACGTGCGCGGCCTTTCTGATGTGGCCCAACGTACTATCGAGGCGCGAGGAGGGTTTACCGGTACACGCCCGATGATTCTTGGGCGCGAGCTGTATGAAAGTCCACCGCGAGACACGGCTCTCTCACCTGCATGTGAGAGAGGAGGATAATGACACCGGTAGCCATCGTTGGAATCGGTGAGAGTCGTGTGGGGCGGCTGCGTGGCCTGAGTGCACTCCGTTTGACTCTCGAAGCAGCACGTGCCGCTATACAGGATGCCGGAGTCACCGGATCAGCTATTGACGGAGTGCTGACGCGCAACCTCGACATGGACGTGACCTATATGCACAGTCAGCTGGTGGCGAAGCATCTGGGTCTGAAGCCTCGCTTTACTACTGATATGAACCTGGGTGGAGCAACGGCTATTGCGATGTTGGAACAAGCTGCCTTGTTGATCGCTACTGGGGTGTGCCGGCTCGTCTTGTGTGTCTATGGTGAGAATCGTCGTACGAGCTGGGCCGTAGCCCGTCATGGACGTATCAAAATGGGTAATGAAGATTTTGAGGAGTGCTATGGACTCACCTGGGGGATGGGACCGCATGCGTTAGCAGCGCAGCGCCATATGCACGTGTTTGGTACGACCAGCCGGCAATTGGGGATGATTGCCGTGGCGCAGCGGCGTTATGCCAGTCAAAACCCCAATGCTGATTTGCGTACACCTCTGAGTCTTGAAGAATACGAACGCTCGCCGTTACTGATTGCACCCCTGCGCAAGTATGACCTCGCCTATCTCTTTGACGGTGGCGCCGCCATCGTGGTTGCTGGGCTCCCGTGGGCACGCGATCATACCGCATGTCCAGTCCCGATTGTGGGGCTTGGTCAAGCCCACTCGGGAGAGCATATTGGCTACTGTGCACACATGGTCACGGCCACCACCATACCTGCCCGACAATCGGGAGAGGAAGCGTTCCGAGCTGCGAATGTAGGACCGCAGGATATTGATGTAGCCTTGTTGTATGACGACACGACCTATGGTGTGCTTGTACAACTTGAGGATTATGGGTTTTGTCCAAAAGGACAAGGGGGGGGCTTTGTCGAGGCAGGTCATCTTGGACCGGATGGTACACTGCCAGTGAACTCCCATGGGGGCAATTTATCCCAAGCTCATCTGGATGGTATGTCACATATTGTCGAAGCAGTGCGACAATTGCGTGGCATAGCCGGACCCTGCCAGGTGCCGGGAGCTTCCATTGCTTTGGTAAGCGGCTTTGGCGGGGTGTTTGCAACAAGTGCGACCGCGATTCTCGCGACCATTGATTGCTAGGGTGAGAAACGGACGAGGGGGTGTGCGCACGTGGAGATGTGGAAATGTCATACCAGAGACCAGCAGCTACCCATCCCTGATGAGGATTCTCAGATATTTTGGGAAGGCTGTCGCCGTCAGCGTTTGCTCATTCAACAATGTGAGAGTTGTGGTGCTTTCCGTTTTCCGCCCAACCCACTCTGTCAGGTGTGTCTCGGCTCGCTGACCACATGGCAAGAGGAACCTGGCCAGGGAGAGGTCTTGACGTTTTGTGTCTATCACTCGGAGATCGCTGGTCCGGCGTGGCGGCTGTATCTCCCTTATACGGTTGTCGTGGTACAGCTCTGGTACAGTAGGATAAAAATGCTTAGTAATCTCGTCTGTGATGATCTCCAGTTGGTGCGCATAGGCCTCCCGGTACATGTCGGTTTTGAAGTGATCAACGCATGGCTTGCCCTCCCGAAATTTTTTCCCCTCTAGGAGGCTCACGTCGTATAGTGACATTAGGAGGACCCCTGGGTTGGCAGGCATAGGAGGGCGGTTGGGCCAGTAGGCCAGCGATTCCCGGTGCGTCTATCAGGCCACGCCAATGGCCCATCACAGGGATGGAGCTTTTGCGCTGGTCCGGCCTGCATTGCTTGGCCATCCTTCCATACGTGCGCTACACTGGTCCCTCTCCCCATAACCCACGCGCTACGGAGAAGGGTCAGTCCATGCGCCTCTTAGAGCGTTTGACTTGGGAGGCTATACTTGACCTCCTGCCGACAACCTTCCGCCCTATTCCCGACGCTCGGCGGCCCGCTCGCGTTGACTCTACGCTGCGCGACACGCTTCTGAGTGGCTTGGCCATGATATTTTTTCAGTATCCGAGTCTCCTCGCGTTGTAGCGCACGGTACCGCCGTGGCCGCTGCAACCTGAAAACCCTTTGGGGTCACCGAGGTGCTCTCTGATAGCCTTCTGACAGCCTTTTCCAAAAAATGGACCTACGATTCTTGCCCATGCACAGCGCATCGTCAGGGCGGCAGGTCTGTGAGGTGCACGCGCCTTGGTGGGCCTGGCTCCCTCCAGGCCATCGCGCACCGCCCGGCTGGCCAGGAATTGCTGGTACCAGGGCGCTTGACAAAGATCTAGGCGCCCAGTATATTAGCTGTGAATTTCAGCAAGACCAGAGTTTATAGGGTGTTAGAGGGTAAGAAGAGGGAGTTTTGCATTGTCCATAAGTCCCGTAGCAAGGTCATAAGTTACGGTTCCCGCTAGACATGGCCAGATGCAGGAAGGTAGGAACGCCCAGCCCTCCCTACGGTATGCTTAGGGAACTTCCTGGACGTAAGGAGAGAACAATGTTGGAAATGAAAGTCCGCGGGCTTACTTTAGATCCGCTTTCCAATATGGCTCTGGTGATTTTGCGCGACCTGGAGGGCAATAGGGCGTTACCTATCTGGGTTGGCATCCCCGAGGCGAATGCCATTGCCTTAGAAATCGAACAAGTTCCCACCCCTCGCCCCCTGACACATGACCTCATTAAGAATATCCTTGAAGGTATTAATGCTTCTGTGACACGTGTCGTCGTGAATGACTTGCGCGACAGTACGTTCTACGCGACGATTTCTTTGTCACTGCAAGGCAAAGAGTTTCACATTGATGCCCGACCAAGTGATGCCATTGCCGTTGCCCTGCGTGTCAAAGCTCCCATTTATGTCACACTCGATGTTATAGAACGTGCTGGGAGTATTGAGGCCGGTATGCAAAATGTTGTGGAAGATTCTGATAGATTGAAAGAATGGCTTGACAATATCAAGCCTGAGGATTTTGGGAAATTGTAATACCACACAAGGCGTAGTTGAGAGAGGATTGTATCCTTGTCCTCCTACAGGTGCCTAGCCTTTCAAGCATATCCTATCTCGCTATAGTACATCTGTTATCATTAGTACGTTATGCTGAATGTATAGCGAAGGAGAGTTCGTTTCATGGCCAGAGCGACAGATGCCTCCGTGGGAGAAGAGAACGTCACGAGGCGGCGCTTACTAAGTTTTGTAGGATGGAGTAGTTTTGTTACTTTTTTTGGTGGCATCACGTTGGCGTCGTTGCGCTTTCTCTTTCCGCGCATCTTGTATGAACCCCTGCAGGAGTTTGTTGCAGGGAGGCCAGAGGATTATCAGGTGGGCGAGGTCAGTACACGCGTGCTGAAGGAACAGCGGGTATGGGTGGTGCGCAACGAGCAAGGCATCTATACTCTCATTGCTATCTGCACACATCTGGGTTGTACCCCTATCTGGTATCCGACTGAGGATCGCATCAAATGCCCATGTCATGGAAGCAACTTTTTGCGAGATGGACAAAACGTGGCAGGTCCTGCTCCTGAGCCTTTGAAGCGGGCTGCTATTTCGCTTGATTTGACTGGGAATATCGTAGTTGATAAGAATCAAAAGGAAAACAAGCCCGGTAAACGTGACCAACCACCTTTCTTCCTTCCCCTGAAGGCATAGAAGATCACGATGCCTTAGTACGGCAGGATCATTGCGAGGTCCTAATCTGCCTGAGAACGCTCGAGCGTAAGGAAGCGCCATGGCGAATTTGAGTCTTAAGACACTGCAAGATGCGGTGGTGGAAAGTCAAATCTGGAAGTCGATATTTCGACATGGCTATACTATGAACCGGCGCAATCGACTTCTCGCCGTTACTAACAATGTCTTCTATCATATTCTGCCAACAAAGATTACTAAATATGGTATGCGTATGCGCTTTCATTGGGGCGCTGGTATAATCACTTTTTATTTATTTCTGGTGTTGACGTTCACCGGTGTCTTGCTGATGTTTTATTATGTTCCAATAGTGCCTCGCGCGTATTATGACATGAAGGATCTGCAAAATGTAGTGCCTTTTGGTAATATATTGCGTAACGTGCATCGTTACGGTGCGCATGCTATGGTTTTCATGGTCATGGTGCATATGGCACGCACCTTTTATACAGCTTCTTACAAACCCCCGCGTGAATTTAACTGGGGAGTGGGAGTGATCCTGCTTACATTGACATTCTTACTCAGCTTTAGTGGTTATCTGCTCCCCTGGGACCAGTTGGCGATATGGGCTGTGACAGTTGGCTCAAACATGGCGCGGGCCACCCCTTTGCTTGGGCATGAGGGTCCATTTTCCAATTTTATTGGTATGAAGATTAATAACGATATACGTTTTGCACTGCTAGGTGGTACAACTGTAGGCTCCGCTACGTTGTTGCGTTTTTATGTGTTGCACTGCATTGCCTTCCCCATTGCGTTGACAGCCTTGATTGCTGTGCATTTCTGGCGCGTGCGCCGGGATGGCTATTCGGGGGATGTGCAGGCGAAAGTAGAGTAGAGCATCGCAGGTGAAGGCACGGCATCACTCTTGGTGTATGAGGAAGGAGAATTGTCGACATGGCCGCTACTGATAAGACCAGAGAGACGCGACAGACGGCGCGGCAAGCACGGCGCGTGCCAACAGCCGGAGCAGACCAGTATGAACTCACGTGGCCGTATTTCATGTACACTATTGTTGTATGCTTCCTCCTGTGCACTGCTGTGCTATGGGTGTGGTCCATGCTTATGCCGGCTCCTCTTGAACCGCTGGCTGATCCTAATAAAACGCCTAATCCCTCAAAAGCTCCCTGGTATTTCGTCGGCTTGCAAGAGCTTCTTGTCTACTTTGATCCGTGGATTGCCGGTGTGGTATTACCAAGCCTCATTCTCGTTGGCTTAATGGCCATTCCTTACATTGATAAGAGCCCACATGGCATTGGAGAGTACAACTACAAGGATCGGAAATTTGCCATATGGGTGTTTTCGCTGGGAACAGCTTTCTGGTTTATACTGATCCTTATTGGCTACTTCTTCCGTGGTCCGAGCTGGCAGTGGTATTGGCCCTGGGAAAGCTGGGAGATTCATAAGGAGTCTCATGTTGTTACCCACAGTTGGACTATAGTCGAAGGGCTAGTATTTCTCGCCTGCTATACTGCTGTCGGTCTGGGATTGCCAATAGCTTTGCCCCATTTCCTGGGTCCCAAAGTTCCTGCGGATTCATGGCTCAAACGCTTGTGTGATGGGCTCCAGACGTTTTACGAACGGCGTGGACCCACGATTTACACCATTGAGATGTTATTGCTGTTAGCGATGATTAGTATCCCAATCAAAATGATTTTGCGTCTACTTTTTAACGTCAAATATATCCTCACCATTCCAGCTATCCAGTTGAATATCTGAGCGTTATCTGATAAATACCCCTGAGCGAGAGTAAGGCTTGGGTCTGCGATCAACCACAGGTCGTGCGTTGGAAAGGAATGCCTCATGGCAGAAAAGGAGGTCAAGCTTTTTAGCAATAATTTTATGGCTGCTGCTTTCGCTTTGGCTAATTTGGCGTTAGTGCTGTTACTCATGTGGACCATGACCACAGAGTACGCCCCAGAGTGGAAGAAGTACCAACGTGAGTATTATCGTCTGTGGGCGGCAAAGCTCACCGAGGCTGATCTCAAGAATGATCCTGATCTCAAGCAGAAACTGCTGTCTAAACCACTTGAGGTGAAGCAGATTTGGGATGCGAAGTTAGAGATTACTGACCGCTGCACAACTTGCCATCTGGGTGTCGAAAACCCAAAAATGACCGATGCTCCCCAACCCTATAAGGTTCATCCAGATATCAAACCACATACTTTTAACCACATAGGTTGTACAGTATGCCATGAAGGCCAGGGGACGGCAACCACGAAGCATGCTGCGCATGTGATGGAAGACCTGGAGAGAGGCTTCGGGACCTTTGATGAACAGGAGGTGGGCTGGAGCCGTCCTATGCTGCCATTAGCATATGTGCAGGCATCGTGCAATAAGTGCCACAATGTGATGGAAGCATCGGTTCCTGGGGCTGATCGACTCAATGCTGGTTGGCAGGTGGTCCAGGAGAAAGGCTGTAGAACCTGTCACTACATTGTAGATAGCGGCGCCAAGCAAGCGCCTGAACTCAGTACAGTTGGTACGAAGTTTTATAATAACTCCGGAATCTCGCCCCCTTTTACGACAGATTCTGAGGCTTTTCATGACATGCGTTTTGGTTACTTGAAGGAATCTTTGCGTTGTCCCCAGGCTAACTTGAGTAAAGAAGAGGCGAAAAAATGTAAAGCCACTCTGCAGCCTGCTGTTGCTATGAGTAGTGACAAGACTCTCTCGGGAGTGGAATTGGTCAAGAAATATCCCTGTGAAACTTGTCACAGTTTTGATACGCCTAATGCGGTTCTTGGCCCAAGTCTCTATGATGTCGGGAAACGGAAGGATGAGGCATACATCCGTGCGAAGATTCTTGATCCCGATAAAATAGTTGTGGAGGGATTTCCTAAGGGAGTTATGAAAGCTACACTGTCGGGTAGCGGATTTTATAATGATATTGGCAAAAACCCTGCTATCCTCGACAATTTGGTAAATTATCTGACTGGCCTGAAGGGAGGGAACGGAGCTAAGGAGGGGGCGCCGGTTGCTCCAGCTGTCGTAGTCATGCCTAATTTTAATCTCAATGATGAAGAACTGCAGAGTGTTGTTACATTCCTCTTAGGTCTGCAGGAGCTGAGTATCCCATGGCCTAAAAAGTCACTTGCTCAACAAGCCGCAGTCAATAGTCAGGCAGCTCCAGTAGAGGGAGGGAGTCCATGGGTCGGTAAAAGCGGTGAGGAACTGGTAAAGCTGGCGGGGTGTATCGCCTGCCATAAATTTGACGGGCCAGAAAGCCTGGTTGGTCCAAGTTTGTGGGATGTCGGGGGAAGGCAGGATAAAGAGTATCTCCGTGAAGCTATCCTTGAACCTGACAAGGTGATAGTCTCTGGATATCCGGCGGGCGTAATGAAGGCAACGTTGGCTGGCACAGGTTTCTATCAGAAGATCTCCCTAGAAGGGTTAGATCGGATTGTCGATTATCTCACTGGTCTGAAAGGCAAGCCCTAGAGAAAGTCCTACGTGGAGGAAGAAACTCTCGCAGTGTTTGAGTTTTGGCTTGACAGAGAAAACAATGCTCATGGATAATGTACGCCATGCTCGTCCATGAACCATTCGCTTATTTGGAGAGGAGACGCTGATTATGGCTGACGCGAATCTCGCACATATCGCATCAGGTTTTGGTGCTGGGCTCGTGACTATTGGAGCAGGGTATGGCATTGGTCGTATTGCCAGTGCCGCTATGGAAGGTAGTGCGAGAAATCCGCAGGCTTCTGGTGAAGTACGGATTTCTATGATTATTTCGTGCGCGCTTATTGAAGGCGTTGCACTTTTTGGTACAGTTGTTTGTCTCCTTTTAGCTGTGAAGTAAGTGTGCTGTTATGCTGTTAAATATCGAACCCGGTTTGATAATTTGGACCGTTATTACGTTTATTATTTTATTGGTCGTCTTGCGCAAAGTGGCCTGGGGGCCTGTCCTGGCTGCCCTAGAGCAGCGTGAGCATACTATACGTAATTCTCTTGAAGAGGCACAGCGGGCGCGTCAGGAAGGCGAGCAACTCTTGGTGCAGCATCAGCAGATGCTCGCTGATGCCAACCGAGATGTGGCACGTCTCCTCGAACAGGGCCGAGAGGAAGCAGAGCGTCTGCGTGTTTCTATGACCGAACAAGCTCGAGAAGAGGCACAGCGGTTGACTGAGGTAGCTCGCCGGGAAATTATACGCGAAAGGCAGCTGGCGATGCAGGAGTTAAAAAACACCGCAGCTGACTTAGCCCTCGCCGCCGCTGGGCGTCTACTAAATACTGCAATGACTACTGAGGATCATCGTCGTCTTGTCACCGAGTTCCTCGACCATTTCCCCGAGCGTGTTGAGGGATAAGCTATCCCAAGCTCCCTTTAGAGGTTCCACCCTATCTACTTGAGTACATAGTGGCCACTAATTTATTCTAATCCCTCGCAGGGGGTTGCATGGTGAGGTGGGTCGCAGCATTCTATCTGCCTGCATTGACCCCTCTGAGC
>Ga0184623_10001489_pt1 | contig 10162 bp, 6 predicted proteins | sample PLM1_100_b1_FD_133138 | JGI IMG/M metagenome (GOLD analysis project Ga0184623, IMG submission 133138) | Groundwater sediment microbial communities from an aquifer in East River, Colorado, USA - PLM1_100_b1 | ecosystem: Environmental > Terrestrial > Soil > Riparian zone | place: USA: East River...
CGTGAACTGCTCGACCTCGTCGAGCAGGTGCGGGCGCTCGTCCGTTCGGACGGCGCCGCCGTCGCCGATCTCCTCTCGGGCGTGGACGTGGGCACGGCAATCCGGCTGGTCCGGGCGTTCTCCGCGTACTTCCACCTCGCCAACACCACCGAGCAGGCGCACCGTGGCCGCGAGCTGCTCCGCCGCCGCGCCCACCACGGGGGCTGGCTGGAGCAGGCCGCACGGCTCATCCGGGCCCGCGGCGTCCCGCCCGAGGAACTGCTCGCCGCCGCGGACCACCTCGCGATCCGGCCCGTCTTCACCGCGCACCCCACCGAGGCCGCGCGCCGCTCGATCCTGGCGAAGCTGCGTGCCGTCGCCGACCTGCTGGACCGCGAGGCCGCCGATCCCGCCACCTCCGGCGCGGTCAGCACCCGAACGAACCGCCGGCTCGCCGAGCTGATCGACGTCCTCTGGCTCACCGACGAGCTGCGGCTGGAGCGGCCCGAACCCGCCGACGAGGCGCGCAACGCCGTCTACTACCTCAACGACCTGCACGCCGAGGCGGCGCCGGAAGTGCTCACCGAGCTGGCGGACACTTTCGCCTCCCTCGGCGCCCCGATCGCGCCGTCGGCCCGGCCGCTCACGTTCGGCACGTGGATCGGCGGCGACCGCGACGGCAACCCATACGTGTCGGCACAGGTCACGATGGACGTCCTGGTGCTCCAGCACGAACACGGGATCCGCGACACCGAGCAGGCGCTGGAGTCCCTGGTCAACGAGGTGAGCGTCTCCGTACGGATCGTCGGGGTGAGCGCGGCGCTGCACGCGAGCGTCGCCGCCGATCTCGCCAACCTGCCGGAGATCGAGAAGCGATTCCTGCGGATCAACGCCGAGGAGCCGTACCGCCTCAAGATCCGCTGCATCCGCGCCAAACTGGCGAACACCCGCAAGCGACTGGCCCGCGGCACGCCCCACCAGCCCGGCCGGGACTACCTCGGCAGCGCGGCGCTGATCAACGACCTCGAGGTGATGCGGACCTCACTCGCCGAGCACCGTGGTCACCTCATCGCCGAAGGCGGGCTCGCCGAACTGATCCGGACCGTATCGGCGTTCGGCCTGCACCTCGCCACGATGGACGTCCGCGAGCACGCCGACGCGCACCACGCCGTCCTCGCCCAACTGTTCGACCGGGTCGGCGAGTTGGATGGCCCGTACGCCTCGCTCGACCGCACCGCCAGGACGACGCTGCTCGTCGATGAGCTGGAGAGCCGGCGCCCCCTAACAGGTATCGAACTCGGCCTGGACGAGGCGGCGGCGAAGACCTTCGGCGTGTTCAGCACGATCCGCAAGGCGCTGAAGCGGTTCGGCCCCGAGGTGATCGAGTCCTACATCGTCTCGATGACACAGGGCATCGACGACGTGATCGCCGCCGTCCTCCTCGCGCGCGAGGCGGGGCTCGTGGATGTGCACGCCGGCCTCTCCCGGATCGGGTTCGTGCCGCTGCTTGAGCAGGTCGCCGAGCTGCGCGCCGCCGGCGACATCCTGGATCGGCTGCTCTCGATCCCCGCGTACCGCCGGCTCGTCACCGCCCGTGGCGACGTCCAGGAGGTCATGCTCGGCTACTCCGACTCCAACAAGGACGCCGGCATCGCCACCAGCCAGTGGGAGATCCACCGGGCGCAGCGCGCGCTGCGGGACGTGGCCGCCAAGCACGGGGTCCGGCTACGGCTGTTCCACGGCCGTGGCGGCACCGTCGGGCGCGGCGGCGGCCCCACCCACGACGCGATCCTCGCCCAGCCGTGGGGCACCCTCGACGGCGCGATCAAGGTCACCGAGCAGGGCGAGGTCATCTCCGACAAGTACTCGCTGCCAACGCTGGCCAGGGAGAACCTGGAGCTGACGGTCGCCGCCGTGCTCCAGGCGTCGGTGCTCCACACGGCGCCGCGGCAATCCGCCGCCGAGCTGGAGCGATGGAACGGCGTCATGGACACCGTCGCCGGCGCCGCGCACTCGGCCTACCGCGAGCTCGTATCTGACCCGGACCTGCCCGCGTACTTCTGGGCTTCCACGCCGACCGAGCTGCTCGGCGCGCTGAACATCGGCTCGCGGCCAGCCAAGCGCCCCAACACCGACGCCGGCCTCGACGGGCTGCGGGCCATCCCGTGGGTCTTCGGCTGGACGCAGTCGCGCCAGATCGTGCCCGGCTGGTACGGCGTCGGCTCGGGGCTGCGAGCGGCGCGTGAAGCCGGACTCGGTTCCGAGCTGGACGAGATGTACGGCCAGTGGCATTTCTTCTCCACGTTCATGTCCAATGTGGAGATGACGCTGGCCAAGACCGACCTCTCGATCGCCCGCCGGTACGTCGAGCGGCTGGTCGAACCGCGGCTTCACAGGATCTTCGATCGGATCGTCGCCGAGCATGAGGCCACCGTCGCGGAAGTCCTCCAAGTCACCGGCGAGGAGAAGCTGCTCGACGCTCAGCCGGTGCTCCAGCGGACGTTCCAGGTGCGCGACACGTATCTGGAACCGCTGAGCCACCTGCAGGTGGAGTTGCTGGCGCGGCGCCGCAGCGAGGACCCGGCCGGCGAGCACGACCCGAGCCTCCTGCGCGCCCTGCTGCTGACCGTCAACGGCGTCGCCGCCGGCCTCCGCAACACCGGCTGACGGCCGCTTCCGGTCCCCGTTCCCCGTTGAGTTGTGAGACTAGGTTCTGCGACGGCGCCAGGCCGGGGGGACCCGCAGCGGCACGCCACCACCGAGCGCGGGCGAGTTGCGGAAGTAGCCCAACGCGGCAGCGGCGATGATCGAGAGGCCGAGGGCGGCACCGATCCCGCCGATCATGATGAGGCGGCGCGGCGGTCCGCTCGGAGCTCTGGGGATCACGCCGGGCACGACGAGTTCGAGCGCCACCAGCTTGTCGCCGCGCGCCTGCCGCAGCCCGAGCGCCGCCACGGCGTTGGCCGCCCGCGCGGCTCGGTGCCGGTCGGGCATCGTCACGCTGACCGCGATGTTGACCGTGCCGGGTTGGACGATCACCTCGGTCGCCTCGCCGAGCACCGCAGGCTGCTCGCCGATCTCGGTGCCGACCTGGCTCAACGTCGAGGAGGAGGAGAGGTACACGAGGTACCGCGACGCGGCCAGTTCCAGGTTGTCGGAGCCGAACCGGGTGTCGCGGGGAGAGATGCTGAGGATCGCGCGGCTGGTGTACACGTCCGGCTGGCTGTTGACGTAGAGCGCCACGGTGCCGAGAACGGTCAGCGCGAGCGCCGCCACCAGGATCAGCGGTATGAAGCGCTGCCTCACTGCATCCCCCGCCCCTCGACCAATACGCGCCGTTTGTACCAGAACGCACCGCCAGCCACAGCGCATCATCCAACCGACTGGTACGTCGTGACCTTCGCCGCGGCCCGCCGTCGCTGCCGCCCGAGGACGACCACACCGACGCCGAGCATCAGCGCCGCCGCCAGGCCGCCCAGCACCGGCAGGCTGGTCGGGGCCGCGGAACTGGCGGCGGGCGAGCGGACGATCGCCACTTCGTGCACGGCCGCCGGAACGGACGCGCCGATCATCAGGAACCGGCGCGCGTCGCCCGCGTAGGTGATGCCGGCGCCGGCGGGCATCGCGACCACGCGAGGGGTGCCGGTCCGCAGCGCGCGCACGACGTCGCCGTCCGGGGTGTCCCACTCGTACCCGGCAGTCCCGGTGCGTAGCGCGAAGTGCGTACCGTCCGGCGCCACCGCCCCACCGGTGACCAGCAGCGAGCCGCGTGCCGTGTCGCCGGGCGCCCGGATCTCCGGCACCGCCAGGTCGGCGACCTTGCTCAGCGCGCTGTCCGGCCGCAGCGGCAACCGGGCGGCGTACACCGCGCTCCGGCCGTCGCCGGCGTTGGTCACGACGACAACCTCGCCCGCGTACGACAGCAGCAGCGCCTCGGCGCGGTGCGCACCGTCGGGATAGCGGAGGACGTAGCGCTGGGCACCGCGCCCGCCGTTCCACTGGTACAGCGCGACGGTGGATCGGCTGCCGGCGACGTCGGCAAGCCAGAGCGCACCGTCGGCGGCCATCGCGACATCGGCGATCCCGCTCGGCGGCGCTCTTTCAAGGCCTGGCGAAGGCAGTCCGGGCGCGGTCAGGGCCATGATCCGGGTCGGGCGGCACGATCCGTCCACTGTGGAGATTGTCACGGAGCCGGCAGTGGTGACCAGGTAGAGCCGGTCGCGGGCAGCGACGATACCGCCGACCGTCCCGAGACCGGGCGCCCCGACCGTGCAACGCAGCGCCGGCGCGCCGTAGCTGGTGCGGGGCGCGGCATCGGCGGCCGTCGCGGCTACGGCATTCCGCCCGGACGGCGAGCCAGCGCCGACCAAGAGAAGGACGGCCGCCAAGCCACCGAGCAAACGCGTCACGGACCTGCTGATCGGAGCCTCCGGCGTCGGGCCGTCACTGGGCACGAACCGCGAGCCTACGGCGGTGAACGGCGTTTCCGCGGCCCCGCCCGGAGTGCGCCGGCAAGCCGGGAGATACCTGGCGCGCCACCAGCACGGATGGGGCATCAGCTAACGGTGTGTAGTCCTATGCTGGCTCTCCGCATAGTGGGCTATTCGGCGTAATTCACCCGGTGGGTCCGCGGCCAACAGCGCGTCGGGGAGGACGCGCTCGCCTTGGGGGGAACAACAGATGAGCGTCGTTGACCACGCCGCCGAGCACACCGCCGCCATACCGTGGTGGGGTGCCGGCGCGGTCTCGGCACGGCAGGACGCGCTCCGCCGTACCGCCGTGGCGGGTGCCGACGCCGCCGCGACGCTGATCACCGCGATCATCCTCGCCGCCCAGCTGGATACGCTGCCCCTGCGGATCGCGCTGCTGGTGCCGGCGGCGTGGGTGATCGGCGCGTGGGTTACCGGTGCGTACCGGCACCGCCGGGTCAAAACCAACCTGATCGACCTCCCCCGCGCCGCCCTCACCGCGCTAACGCTCTGGGCGGTGGCCGGATTCGTCGCGGCGCTCGGGATCGCGGCGCCAGCGCGTCCGCTGGTACTCGTCGCGATCCCGGTCACCGCGGTGGCCGTGATCGCCGCCCGCGCCGCCCTCGTCCCGCTCACCCGCGACCGGCGGTTCCTCGCCCCCGTGCCGGTCGTCGTGGTCGGGCCCGAAGCCGGCGTCCGCGCGTTCGTCGCCGGCGCCAAGTCCAGCGCGGTGAGCGCGGTCTGCCTCACTGACCGCCCGTCGATCGGCCCCGACGACGTCGCGATCACCGCCGAACTCGCCGCGTCCGGGCTGGACCGCGTCGTCTCGCTGGACCACCTCGTCGCCACCGTGCGGCGGACCGGCGCGGATACGGTCGTCGTGGTCGGCAACCCCGATCCGCTCAGCCTGCGCCAGCTCGCGTGGGAGCTCGAACACCTGTCGGTCGGGGTCGCGGTGGCGCCGCTGTGGTCGGTCGCGCCGCACCGGGTCACCGTGCGGACGCTGTGCGATCGGACCGTCGTCGAGGTCAGCCCGCCCCGGTACCGCGGCACCCGGCTCGCCCTGCGCGAGTGCGCCGACCGGGTGATCGCCGCCAGCGCCCTCCTGGCACTCGCCCCGGTCTTCGCGGTGATCGCGGTGATCATCAAGGTCACCAGCCCCGGCGGCCCGGTCTTCTTCAGCCACCTGCGCACCGGCAAGAGCGGGCGCCGGTTCAGGCTGTTCAAATTCCGGACGATGGTGCCGGATGCCGAAGCGCTCAAGGCCACTCTTGCCGCGGCGAACGAGTACTCCGACGGGACGCTCTTCAAGATGAAGCGCGATCCCCGCATCACCCCGATCGGCGCGTGGCTGCGCAGGTTCTCGCTCGACGAGTTGCCGCAGCTCATCAACGTGGCCCGCGGCGAGATGCTGCTCGTCGGGCCACGCCCCACCTCCACGCCGCCCGAGAAGATGCGCGCCGACTACTACCGCCGGACCTTGGTCAAGCCTGGCCTGACCGGCATGTGGCAGGTGAGCGGCCGGTCCGACCTGCCGTGGGAGGAGGCCGTGCGGCTCGACGTCGAGTACGTCGAGAACCGGTCGCTCGAGCTCGACGTCGACATCCTCTTCCGCCGGACGCTGCCCGCCGTGCTGGGCCGCCGCGGCGCGTACTGACTACTTCGAGGCCGACGTCCTACTTCGAGGCCGACGTCGTCTCGGGGAGCACCGGCAGCTCGCGGGTGAGGTCCGCGGCAGGCGCCGGCTTGCGAACCGGCTCGGGCATGGGGCCGGACACCGTGGCAACTCCACGCACCACCCCGCTGCGACGGCGGTGATACCGCTCGGCGAGCAGCCACAACGCGCCGCCCGCGACTCCGGCACCGAGCGCGCCGGCGCCGAGCACGAGCCCGCGATCCGGCCCGGACGCAACCGGCGCGGGCACCGCCGACGACACAGTCTCGGCGGCGAGGATCGGGTCTGACTGCGACCGTTCGAGCACCACCGCGGCGATCGCGTTGGCAACAGCGGCGGCGGTCTTCGCGTTCTGGAGCGTCACCGAGATCGAGATGTTCGCCGTGGCGGCGGCCATCGTCACGACGACGCCGTTCTGGAGCACCACGCTGTCCACGCCGAGGGGCTCCGCAACCTGCCGCAGCACGTACGGCGAGGTCGTGTACGCGACGTACCGGGGCGTGGTGAGGACGACCACGGTCGCCGAGACCGGCCGGTTCGGCTTCGGGGTGAACGCGACGACCGCCGTGCTGGTGTACACCGTCGGCTGGCTGTGCACCCAGGCGCCGACACCGGTCAGCACCGCCGCCGCGGTCACCGTGCCCAGCACCCAGCCACGCAACAGCACCGGCGGGCGCACCCCGCGCTCCGACGACTCGTCCGATCCCACGGCAGTCCCCCTTCGAACATCAGCCGGCAGCGTATCGGCGGAAACCGGGCACGCGCGGCCCCGTCGAACCGGGGCCGCGCCGCCGTCACGCCTCCCCTAGGCTGCCCGCCATGACCCAATCTGTCCGTTTTCCCGCCGAACTGGTGCCGGCCGTTCCCGACGCCGCCCGCGCGGTCCTGGCCGATCACGGCGTGGACGCCGACACGCTCCTGGTCCTGGGGAAGCTCGGGCTGCGGCGGCCGGTGACGCGGCTTGGCGGCTGGGGCCTGGTGCTGGAGGTGGCCCAGTCCGACGCTGGACGGATCCGGATCGAGCGCGAGCTGTGGGGACGGACATGGGCCACGCGGCACGGGATCCCGACGGCCACGGTGCACGCCGCCGATCCGGACGGTGGCTGGATGGTCAGCGAGTGGGTCGAGCCTGGTGCGCCGGGCGGATCGTCCTATCTGGACCACGCGGTGGCTGCAGCCGTCGCGATCGCCCACGCGCCCGTCCCGCCGCCCGGACCCCCGGCCAGCGTCTGGCGCTCGGCCCGGCACGCCGCGGCAGCCCGGACCGTGCGTGCGATCGCCGGCCGGATGCCGATGCAGCTCTGGTGGGCGGCGCGGACCGCGGTTCAGGCGCTGCCGCAGGTGCCCGTCGCGCACGGCGACTTCTACCACCGCAACGTGCTGTGGCGGCCGGACGCCGGCCAGGTGTGCGTCGTCGACTGGGAGTACCTCGGCATCGGGCCACGCCACGGCGACCTGCTGCGGCTCTGGACGATCCTGCCAGCGCGTGCCGACCGGGACGCGCTGCTGGAACGGATCCTCGCCGCCACACCGTCCGCGCAGCACCGCGAGGTGGCGGCACTCGGGCTGTGGCTGGCGCTACGGCTCCTCGGCGAGAACATCAAGGCGGCGCGGCGCGACCGGAACGCCGCCGACGTCGCCCATGCCCGGTCGATCCAGCCGGAGGCGCGGGCGCTCGCCAAGGCCCACGGCGCCTGGCCACTCTGACGCAGGCCCGGAGACGCCCGTGATGAAGGTGCCCTTCATACGCCTCTGGCCGCATGAAGGGCACCTTCATCAACAGACCGCGCCGCTGATCAGGCGTGGGCCGCCAGCCGGCCTCGGGCAGCGAGTTCGCCGTAGAGGGCGAGTAGCTGATCGGCCGAGCGCTCGCCAGCGCCGCCGGTCAACGCATGCTCGCGGCCGATCCTGCCCGCCTTCTCCGCGCCGTCGGGATCGATGAGCACGGCGGCGATCGCGTGCCCGAGCGACGTCACGTCCTCGGGAGCCACCAGCCGCGCGACCGACGGCGGCACCACCTCGGTCATGCCGTCGACATCGGTCACGACGAGCGGCCGTCCGAGCGCCATCGCCTCCAGCGGCACCAGCGACATGCCCTCCCAGCGCGACGGGCAGACGACCACGTCGGCGGCGTGCAGCCAGCGCAGCGACGCGTCCCTATCGGCCGTGCCGGCGAAGCGCACTCCGGGGCCGGCGGCGGCCTGAAGCGCGGCGCGGCCGGGGCCGTCGCCGACGAGTACCAGTTCGGCATCGGGAACGGCGGCACGCACGGTCTCCCAGGCGTCGACCAGGACGTCCTGGCCCTTCTGGCGGGCGAGCCGGGCGGCGCAGACGGCGAGCGGCGTGGCTATACCTAGCTGGGCGCGCACCTCCTCCCGCGTCAACGCCCGTACGGCGTCCACCGAGGACGGCGAAACCTCGTTCGGCAGGACGACGAGCCGGCCGCCGATACCCGCCGCGACGCCGGATTCACGTTCGGCCGCGCTGACGCAGACTGCCGCCGACGTCCACCGGGTGGCGAACCGTTCCCAGCCCAGCACCGCCCGGCGCATCAGTCCGTCGACGGCGAAGAACGACCAGGCGTGCGGACTGAACACCGTCGGCACCCGGCCGCGCAGCACCAGCCGTCCGATCAGCCCTGCCTTGGCGCAGTGCAGGTGGACGACGTCCGGCTGGACCTCGGCGATGATCCGCCGCAGCCGGGCCCATTCCGCGACCGCCCCGATCCCTGGTTGACGAACCGCGCGCCACTCGACGACCTCGGCGCCACGGTCCTGTGCCAACGCGCCGAGCCGCCCGCCGGGGCAGGCCACAGTCACTCGCGTACCGTAACGGACTTGATGCGCAGCGTAGTCAGCGACACAATGCGCAAGCCCGGTATTCACGGCATGGGACACGTGAAGGACATGAACCGGCGCCACAGTCGACCCCCTAGAAGAGACGCAACGTTGCGATGAGACCCGACAGCCAGCACCGTCCTCAGGGCGCCACGAATCATGACATAACGGTCGAGTACGGAGTGCGAGCGTGCCACAAATGAGCGACGGCGCGCTGACCCGCGCGCTGCGGACGCTGGTCGTCAACCCCAGCGGCGTGCTCGGCGGAGCGGAGTCCTGGCTGCTGTCGATCCTGGACTCCACCGACCGGCTCCAGGTCGAGGTGATCCTGCTGGCCGACGGCCCACTCCGCGCCGAACTGGCCGCGCGCGGCGTGCCGGTGACGGTGCACCCGGTTGGGCCCCGGCCGCTGGACATCGCCCGCGCGGCCGGCTGGCTCCGCCGCGAGCTGCGGCGGCGCGATCCGGACGTAGCCGTCGGCAACGGGATCAAAGCGCAGGCCGCGCTGGCCCCGGCGGCGTTCGCAGCCGGCGTCCCCACCGTCTGGGTCAAGCACGACCACAGCTACGACCAGAAGCTCGCGCCTTGGCTGGCCAAGGCGTCGACCCGCGTGGTGGCCACCGCCGAGGCGGTCGCCGTCGCCGCCGGGCGTGCCGACGCGCTGGTGATCGAACCGCCACGCCCAGCCGAACCCCTGCCGCCCGCCGAGGCCACTGCAGTCCTTGCCGCGCTCGGCGCCCCCATCTGCGCACCCGTGGGCCGGCACCACGCCGGCAACCCCGTCCTCGTGATGCTCGGCCGGTTCGTGCCGTACAAGGGGATCGACACGGCCATCCGCGCGCTCGCCGAGCCCGGAGGCGAGAGCTGGACACTCGTGGCGATCGGCGGCGACGAGCCGAACCGCCCGGACGAGCGCCAGCGCCTGCGGTCCCTCGCCACCGTGCTCGGGGTCGCCCGCCGCGTCAAGCTCTGCCCGTACCAGCCAGGCCCGTCCCGGCTGCTCTCCGGTGCGGACGCGGTCGCGGTGCTCACCCGCCCCGACGGTCCACGGACGCCGGGCAAGGAGGGCTTCGGCATGTCGGCGCTGGAGGCGATGGTGGCCGGCGTCCCGGTCATCGGCATCGCCGACGACGGCCCGATCGCGGCCCGGATCGCGCCGGACGCGGACGGCCGCGCGGCCGGGATCGCCGTGCCCGCCGACA
>Ga0184623_10001490_pt1 | contig 10160 bp, 7 predicted proteins | sample PLM1_100_b1_FD_133138 | JGI IMG/M metagenome (GOLD analysis project Ga0184623, IMG submission 133138) | Groundwater sediment microbial communities from an aquifer in East River, Colorado, USA - PLM1_100_b1 | ecosystem: Environmental > Terrestrial > Soil > Riparian zone | place: USA: East River...
CAATGATCATCCGTGAGTTATGACCCTTAGACCCTGGCGGGATGATCGGATCCAGCGGGCCGCTCCACGTGCGCCGGAGAATATCGACCGAGGTCGCCGGGTCGGAACGCGTGGCCATAGCCCAAAGGACTTCGTTGACATCGGTGATGTCGATGTCGTCATCGACAACGACCACGTAACGTCCCAGATAGGCGCCGGCATGACATTGGCACGCAACCAAGGCAGCCTGTTTGGCGTGGCCCGGGTACCTTTGTTTAATCGCGACCACGATCATGAAACGCTGCGCCGGCGGCGGCAGATAGACACCCTTGATATCCGGCACGCCCGCCTGTTCCATGCCGTTCCACACCGTCGCGGCGCGTAAGCACGAACGATACATGCCGTGAATCGTCGGCTTGAAAGGAGCCGCGCCGCAGATAATCGGATCGTTGCGGTAGTACAGCGCCTTGACGCGGACGAATGGTTCGGCCCGCTGCGCGCTGGCATAGTAGCCCGGCCATTCACCGAAAGGACCTTCCTGCATGGATTCACCCGGAATTATTTCACCCTCGATAACGATTTCCGCGTTGGCGGGAAAATGCAGGCCGGTGAGCGGTCCTTCTATAACATCGAGAGGTTGGCCGAGCAGCCCGCCTGTCCAATCGTATTCGTTGACGCCGAAGGGAACTGCCTGCGAAGAAGCGATGAACAACAACGGGTGCTGACCGAAAGCCATCGCCACCGGAAAAGGCTGTCCTGCTTTCATCGCCTTTTCGTAGTGCATCTTGCCGTGCTTTCCCGGCGAGATATAAAGGCTGACCTTGTCCTTGTCTTGTAGCATGACGCGGTAGCAACCGACGTTCTCGATGCCGGTTTCCGGGTCGCGGGTAATGACCAGATGGGCCGTGCCGAGATAACGCCCGCCGTCGCCTGCATGCCAGCGCGGCACGGGAAACTTCATCAGATCGATCTGCTCGCCACGCTCGACGTTTTCAAACACCGGCCCGGTGCTGACAATATTGGGTTTGATCGGTTGCAGGGCACGCAACTTGGCTCGCAAAGCGTCAATCAAAGGTATCGTTTTTATATCCGTCGGCATATTTAACGTCAGCGCGGTGCGCTCCAAAGTTTCCAGCATGTTGGAGAGCACGCGCCGATTGGGATCAAAACCCGGCACGTTGTCGAAGAGCAGCGCCGGCGGCGTGGAAATTCTTTCAAGAATGATTTCCGTCAGCGCGCCAATCTCCAAGTCCCAATGGGCGCCGGAGATCTGCTCGATCTGTTCGAGCCGTTTGACGTCCTTGAGCCAATCGCGCAAGTCGCAAGGATTCGTCGCTGTCGGTTTGGTTGCCGTGGCGGTCGCCGTTGACATAGGAAAACTCCCTTCGATCGAATGTGAATCTTACTCGGCCAGGTTGATAGTCGTTGGATGAAAAATTTCTTCCGGCGCGATGTTTCTCGCGCTTATTCCCTGCGCGTGGCAATAAGCAAGAAACTTCTCAAGCACATGCCGGTTGGCTCCCAGGCCGTAGGTCCATGGATCGGCGCCAAAAATTCGCTGCTCGTTGGCGAGATAGTCATTGGGCCAGGCTTCGACCAGGCTCGGGATCGAGCGGCGCCAGCGCTGCGCCCAGCGTTTTGCCTCCGAGTAAAGACGGAATAGTTTTTCCGGCAGCTCGGGATGGCGATCAGCCAGGCTTTTTTGTAGCGCCAAGACATGCATAATCGGCAGTATCTTAGTTTTGCGAAAATAGTCGGCCTCGACCTCGCGCGCGTTTTCAAACAATTTCTTGACCGAATCGCTGGCGCGCAATCTCGCAAGCTGTGACTCGGTCACGCCCAAAGCGTCGACCTCCCCATCGAATAGCGCGCGGCAGGCGCGCTCGGAAGTGTCTTTGCCGCCGTTTTGAATCATGCGAATCACCGAACCATCTCGCGGCTCAACTGTCGCGCCCGGATCATGCTCGTCCCAATGGTGCATCGCCGCGACTTGCCACTGCGAATCTTTTGCCGACACGCCGTACTCGTCGATCAGCATGCCGCGCATCCAGATCGCCGCCGTCTGCACCCAGCGCAGAAAACCGAGTCTCTTGCCATTCAATTGCGCCGGTCGATCGATGCCCGAGTCCTTGCGCACGAAGATGAAGCCGTGGCGAAACATGCGCGAAGGAAAAACCGGAATCGCGATGAAGTCGGCCTTGCCGCGAGAAGTATAATAAATCAGCTCTCCGAGCGACATTTCGGAGACGTCGTATTTTCCCTGGAACATGCCGGAAAACATGCCCGGCACGTCTTCAGTCTCAGTGACTTCGAATTCAAAGCCGGGAATGGTCATCTGGCCACGCAGAATCGGCAGCACGCCGTCGTAGGCGCGGCTGGCAAGTCTGATTTTGGTTGGAGCATCCATGAATAATCGCCGGCGTGGCTCGCTTTGCCCTGAATAGGCGCGGGTCGTTAATCTGCCGCTTCTTCCCTGTAGAGCTGCAATGAATCCATCACCGGGCGATCGTTGAGCGAAAAAAGAATCGCCTCATCGTTGGCGAGGTTTTCGTGGCAGTGCCACTGCCAGAGCGGCACGACGAAGGTGTCGCCTTTTTTCCATTCGAGATAACCCTCGCCGACTCGGCTGCGGCCTTGGCCATTAAAAACATGGTAGATCGCCGTGCTCATGTGGCGGTGCGGCTTGGTCATTTCTTTGGCTTTGAAAAGCTGCACCTCGCAAGACATGGTCGGATAAGTATAACCGCCGGTCGCGGGATTGATGTAGCGCAAGAGCGTTCCATCGTACGGATCCCGATCGCTCTCGCCCATCGATTTAAGCGCGCCATAGGTGTCCTTCCAGGCATAGCGGAATGGAACGCCGCGCAAATGCGCTTCCTCTTTTTTCGCCGCGCGCGCGAATCCCAGGCGGCTCAGTGACTCGCCGGTCTGCCGCGTGATCGGTTGTTCGGCAATTTCCGACTCCTCGAAAAAAAGAATATTGAGCGATTGGATCAGTGGCCCGTCCAGACCGTCGAGCCAGATGATCGGATCCTCGGATTCATTGTGATGCTCGTGCCAGGTCCAATTGGGGGTGAGAATCAGGTCCCCTTCATCCATGTAGAATCTCTCACCGGCCACCGCCGTGTAAGCGCCTTTGCCTTGGACGACGAAGCGGATTGCCGCCATGTTGTGACGGTGCGCCTTCGCGACCTCTCCCGGATTGACGATCGAGAAAGTGACTTGCAGAGTGTGCGATGTCGACTTGATCCCCAAATGAGGATTGACCACTCGAATGGCGCGCCGTTCGGCCTGGTCCATGCTGACGGTCTCGCTCGCTTTGAGCAAGCCGTCGAGCAAAGCCTCCCACTTCCACAGGTACGGCGCCTCTGAGGAATGCGACGGCACGCGCGTGCGCCAAAACCCGGACAGATGGTTTTGCTCTAGCTGGCGGTCCAGATCCTCGAGTTTCATATAATTCCGCCCGTTGGAACTACGACGCCTGGGCCATCGCGTGAGCCATGCCGCCGAAATAGGCGCGGTGGAGATCCATCGATTCCTTTGCGGTGTCGAGCACGTCGCTTTCTCTACCGGGAGCGACGTATCTTTCGAGCACGTCAATGAACATGTCGGAATGTTTCACGTCGGCTTTGCTGTGCGCGGTGAAATTCGGCATCTGCGCGTCGGCGAAACTGAGATCGCGCTGCCAGATCTTGTACAGCCGCGTGCAGTTGCCGCCGCCGATGTCGCCCAACAACCGGTCGTCGTTGGTCCACTCGGCGATCGTCGACGCGGCGATCGCTTCCTGCCACGGCCGATTGCGCGCGATCCAGAACCAAGCGTAAATCGCTGCCTTGGTAGTCGGCAGCGGCTCCGCTTTGAGTACGTCGTCCACGCTTAATCCTAATTCTTTTCCCTGCCGAAAGATGAGATCTAGATGCCCGGCTTTAGAATGCTCGTCTTCGACCAATTCCTCGTGCTCGTGCTCCATGATGCGCTGCTTGACTTCGAACTCCGGACAATTGGCTGCCACTTGCGGCCAGAAATTTCGCCGCTGCCGAACGTAAAGGCTCAACTGCAACAGGTAAATCCGCGCGCGCTCCGTGGTCATAGGAATCGAGTAAAAATGCGTCATCTCCGGCGACAGAAACAAATCTCTCACGCAATCGCCCAATTTTTGCCGCCATTCCTGTGGTTTCATGGAAATCCCTCCTAGGTTTGAGTGTCTTACAGCACGATTTGATTCGGCGTCCCGGCAGCGAAATATCGACTATAGCGGGAAAAATCGCCTGGAATCACGAAGCCATTCTAGGTTTGTAGCACTAGCCGATCGGCGGAAGCATTGTCAAGCAGCGTGATTGTTTTGCGTCGTTCGCCTGTTGACGACAGAAAAAGGCGCAGCAAATCAGGCTCATCGAGTCTTGATGGCGTCGGGCTGAATTGGTTTTTTGAAATGTAATTGGAACCGGCGAAACCGCGTCTTATGGAGTTCTATTTACGAAGAGGCGCCGCGACTCAATGCACCTGCAGGTCTTCTTTTGGCGTAGGCAAGTGGCGCAGCAGCACGCTTTGAAGTTGACTGATGGAGACCGGTTTGAAGATAACTTCGCAGGCGCCGCAGCGTAAAGCAGCGTCCCTGTGGTTTTCCGCCATCCAAGCCGTGCAAATAATGATGGGCGTGTCTCGCGTCACCGAACTCTCGCGCAAGCAGAAAGTCGCCTCGATGCCGCTCATGTTGGGCATGCCGAGGTCCATGAAGATTAAATCAGGTTTCTCGCTGAGGGCCTTCTGCACGCCGATTTCACCGTCGTCCGCCTGGAGAACCTGAAACCCTAAGTGGCGGATCATCATCGCGAATAGCTCGCGACAATCCGTATTGTCTTCGATTACCAGGACTTTGTAGGCCATAGAAGTTTACCCTTAAATCATAAAGCAGGGTGCGTGCCAAGAGCCTAGTTCATTGCATTTTAGGATCTTAAGACGTTGATCCCGACCTCAAGTAACGCGTGTCGACGCTTTACTGACAAAACACGGCATGATCGGTTGACAGATAAGGACATCCTTGATGGCGTCGAATCACCGTGGCGACATAAACGCTTGGATATGTAAACCGACGACGAAAGTCGATGACGCGTACTAGGTCGTCGTTGGTGACCAGATGCGAAAAGAAAGGCACTCGATCTCGGCTGTACAAACGATTCGGCGGTGTCAAACCGGATCATGTGTTCTCGATCTTTCAGACTGCGAAATCTTTTGCCTGTACGTAACTGACCTGTGCCGAGACTTTGTTTTGTGGCTCTTTGGTCTTCGGCCCCGTTTCTCCAAGATTTCATTCCGACATCTGGCGTCGACTTGGTCGGGGGTAAAGATCCTGCACTTCCCTGCCGACAAGGATTCGACAGCGCGCTTTACATTTACGCTCCATTCATGCGAGGAATTTCTCCTATCCAATAGTGCGTAAAAAATCCACACAATCGCCTTAGCGCGACGGTCACGCTCTAGCTGGGGGTATTTTACCATTACTTCATTGTGAATTGAGTTCATTCGCCATTGAGGGTGATCGAGTTCTGCGGTTAGATAGTCGATGTGCCTACAGATTCTGCTGAGTTTTCAGTGCTCTAGCGTTGTTTTTTTAGCTTATAACTATCAAATTTCCATCGGATCGGCGCGGTTCGACCAACGCTTTCGATAATTCCAAGCTCAACCTTGACTAGAGTAGCAGTCGTTCTTACCTTACCTTTTGTAATCCTTAAAACTCGCCAGGGTTCCTGCAACCCCTTGATCTAATTGAATTACGGTCATAAGAGGTGCCGTTGCTTGGTTATTGGTCCCTTAGGCGTAATTGGTCCGAGAATTGCTGATTTAGTCTAAATCTTGTGAACGAAAGCGCGAAATCAGCCGTCTAATTATCTACTGCAAAATCACGCGGACAAGATTCGGAATCAAAAAAAGTCGAGTGCGCCAACCGGATAGGAGATAAAGATGACACCGCCATTCGACAGCGAAAAAACTATGAACGAAGAATTGACAGATGACACCTTTGGCGTCGTTCCGGTGCAAGATCAGAACGAAGATTTTAGCGCTGAAGTCGAGACTGCGGATGAACCGAGCGAGGACGAAAATGCCGATCAGGAAACCGCAGACACCGGGTTCAGCTCGGTGCAGCAGTATTTGCACGACATCGGTTCGGTACCGCTGTTAAACCGTGAGCGCGAAGTCGAGCTTGCGAAGGAAGTCGAAAACGCGACCAATGCGATTTTCGAAGCGCTTTTTTCGGTTCCCCTGGCTTTGCGCCGCGTCGTCGACATGGGCCGCGCCGTTGATGACGGCGAGCTCGAGCTGCGCGACGTCGTCGAAAAATCAGATGACGATGACGAGGAGGGGCGAGGCGGCGTCGACTCAAAGCCTTTTCTTAAGCAAATCGCTAAACTGTCTCGGCTAGTGGAGCAAAGAGAGCGAATTTCCCGCGAGTTGAGAAAGGCTCGAGTCTCCAAACAACGCCGCGCGCGACTGGGTCATGAGACAGCCGCGAACACTGAGAAAATTCTCAACGCGATTAGGGCTCTCCATCTTTCACCGGATAGGTTTGAAATCATGATCCGGCAGATGACGAGTTTGGCCGATCACGTTGTTGAATTGGAGCAGCGGGCGGCGGCTTCACCCAAAAGTAAGAAGAAGAGCGACGCGTTGTCTGAAATTCAAAAGATCGAACAAGCCGCCGGCCTCACCGCCGAGCAGCTCAAGGAACGCGTCCGTCTGATTCACGGCGGGGAGTCTCGCGTCAAGACGGCGCGTAAGGAATTTACTGAAGCGAATTTGCGCCTGGTCGTTAGTATCGCAAAAAAATACGTTAACCGCGGCTTGAGCTTCCTCGATCTAATTCAGGAAGGGAATCTCGGCTTGATGCGCGCCGTCGAGAAGTTCGATTACCGGTTAGGTTTTCGTTTTTCCACCTATGCTACGTGGTGGATTCGCCAAGGCATCACGCGCGGGCTGATCGATACGGGACATACGATCCGTACCCCGGTACACCGCGTGGAATCGCGTAATAAGATCATTCAGATCGCACGCGACATGCAGCGCAAGTTTGGCCGCGATCCCAAGCCGGAGGAGCTCGCCAAAGAAATGCATATGTCTATTCCCGATCTGCTCAAATTGGTTCAAACCCACGGCGAGCCGGTTTCGCTGCAAACTCTCATCTGGGAAGATGGCGATGAATTAGGTGATTTTGTCGAGGACCGCATTCAGGCGAAACCCGAAACGCAAGCGATGGAAGGCGTGTTGCGCACTGAAGTACGAAAGGCGCTTTCAGTTTTGACGCCGCGTCAAGAAACCGTGTTGCGTAAGCGCTTCGGCATCGAAGAAAAGCGAGACTATACGCTCGAGGAGCTCGGCGAGATGTTCACGGTCACCCGTGAGCGCATTCGCCAGATCGAACAGAGGTCCTTGCAGATTTTGCGTAATCCGAATCGGCGCAAGCCGCAGATCTCGGTTGCCAAAGCAAGCGAAGTCGATCCGATATTGAATTGACCAACCCCGTGTAACGGGATTCGAAGGGGCATGGCAAACCATGCCCCTTTTTTATTCTCTGATCTAAAGTTTTTCGATTTTGCCGTAGGGTGTCGACCGGCTGGGTTTAAGCAACTCAGCCGAACGCTTACCCTGAATGGTTCAGTGGGACTGGGGATCGCTTCTCATCAGCATATCGCGAAGCTCCTCGCGGTGTTTATGACTGTCCCGGTAGATCCGCTCCAGGACCTCGGCCACTGGCGGCAATTCATCTCGAACTTCTTTTGCCTGCTCGATCAGAGTCGCCGAACAGAGCTGTTCTTCATTGAGGTCATCGAGTAAATACTGCCAGCTGGTTTTTTCGATATCCTCGTAAAGCGGCGGGACAAAGGGCAAGTTGCCGCCAATCATTTTAATCTGCTCGGCTAACAAATCGGCATATTTCGCTTCATCCGCCGCGATCACCAAGAGCTTTTCACGAAACTGAGGATACTGCATCTTTTCCGCGTGCGCTTTAAAGCGAGCCACATGCCGGTTTAGTTCGAGATATCGTGCGAGCAAAATTTCCAGCGTCTTATGATATCCATTGCCGGCAAGACCGAGAAAGCTCCGCCACCATTCCCACCAGCTCTTACTGAGAGCCATAGCGACCTCCTCGGAAAATGTCTTCCTTCATGCCGAAACCCATCAATCGCCAAAACACCAGAGGAACCGAGCGCCGGTGCAAGTAAATTCCATTTTATAGTTGAACGCTTTTGCCGCGTTTCTCTCGCGGCTAAAGGGCGCAATCACGTCAAATCGCACTGGCAAAATATCATAGCGGTTTTTCAACAGACATAAAGATTGCCCCGATTCATCTTTTTGTCTAGTTTACTCGATCGGGTTGGGGACGTTGCGGGCTCTAATGACGGAATCACCGGAATTGAGACTGGCGGCAGCGTAGGGTTTGAGCCGGCGCAATGCTAGACTGAAATCATCATGAGCACCGACACCGGACAAGGGTCAAACCAACCGCCGTTCATTCAAAGCGGCTTGTGTTACGCAATCTTCGCTTATGATGCGGCGCGATCTATCAATCTTTCTGAAGCCGATCGGCGCATCCACGAGACAACCGAGCGACCGTCCATCGCGCACAAACGGCGCACACCCAGTTATTTTGAGTATCAACCAGCACCACTCCGTGTGAGCCAGGATGCCGGGTCGCTGAGCGTCGGCAAATTTTCCACCCGCCCGAGCGTGGATCTCATGATATATGATTTTGGCGCCGTCGCGGTCATCTATGCTATGCCGATCGAAGGACCGTTTGAAGATCTACTCGCGCTCAGCGAAGAACTCTACGACAATGAAATGCTGCTGACTGAATCGCGGCAGCGGATCGATCAGATCGTGAAGGTTATGGGCAACGCCGCGAATCAAACCCATGCGTCCCCTGTCGTCGAGGACTACGTGATTTTCCACGTCGAGAGCTTTGTGCACCCGTTGGATCCTAACTCACTGTGCGCGATCTACGCCAGGCAGATCGCCCAGATTCTGCGCGCCGAGCGACAGGCCCTTTCTGAGCAGGAAGTCGAGGATGCCCTAGCGATGCGCGTCTCCTACAGCGCCGACGACGTCACGATCGTGGACTGGAACGCCGCACTTTTGGTCGACCTTGAAGGTGACGATATCCGCGCCGTCCTGGAATTCGCCAACGTGGAATTGCTGGAAATGCGCTACGTCGATCAGAAACTCGATCGCGCCCTGGACCAAGCCTATGAGACACTATCGCGCCTCTCGTGGGGCCCATCGCGGATATTCAAGTCGTATGGCGCCGATCTGCGCAGCCTGGCCGAACTGCAAGTCGACAACGCTGCCTTATTCGAGGGCGTCAATAACACGCTCAAGCTGCTCGGCGATCAGTTTCTCGCCCGACTCTATCGGATGGTCAATCGGCGCTTTCACCTGGGCGAATGGGACGAAAGCATCTTGCGCAAACTACAGACACTAGAGAGTATCTATGAAAAAATTTCCGATCAGGTCTCGACTCGCCGCATGGAAGTGTTGGAATGGGTGATCATTTTCTTGATCGCCTTTTCCATCGCGCTGGAATTCATCCATTAACTAACGCGTCGAATTCTTGTGCCGATCTATGCGTAACGCGACTCTAATCACTCTTTGCCGGCACCGCGAGCACCGGACAATGTGCGGAGTGTAGAACTCGCTCTGTCGTGTTACCGCGCAAGGCGTCGAAAAATCCCGAATGTAAGAGCCTGAATTCTATCTCGGCGCAGCCCAGTCCCGTGACCAAAAAATAGGCCTCCTCCAAAGCTGCCTGAGCGTCAGGTTCATGATCTACAGGGATGAGAATGCGGCGGAGCTTTACGGCCCCATTGGCCGGTGCAATAAATCCTTCGCACTGGCTTGGCACGAACAACGTCATCGCTCGCACCCGGCGTGCCAACGGTTCGGTGACCGGCTTATGTAACCAACGCGAGATGCCGTCCCGTTGATAGACCGCTAATACGAGCAAATCGGGTGGCTGCTCTGCGCAATAACGAACCTTTGCCTCCAACGGGCCGCTCTCCGCGTTGAGGACCTTTTTTATCCGCAAGCCGGTTGTGGCAACCTCCTCTATTTTCGCGTCCGCGGGTAAAATTTTCCAGCGCGCCAATGTCGAACGAACGCCGGGAAATTCGGTCCAGTGAACGTCCTTC
>Ga0184623_10001491_pt1 | contig 10160 bp, 10 predicted proteins | sample PLM1_100_b1_FD_133138 | JGI IMG/M metagenome (GOLD analysis project Ga0184623, IMG submission 133138) | Groundwater sediment microbial communities from an aquifer in East River, Colorado, USA - PLM1_100_b1 | ecosystem: Environmental > Terrestrial > Soil > Riparian zone | place: USA: East River...
AGGCCAAGCTGTGCCGCTCTAATGGCCGCAACGTAACCGCCGGTTCCGGCCCCTATCACGACGACGTCATATTCGGTCGCCACTAAGCCCCCGCGAATAATTTAGGAATGAGCAATGAGGAATGAGTTCCTCTCTCGTTCCTCATTCCTCGTTCCTCGTTCCTTCTTACGATCAGTGTATCTTCTTCTTCACAGCCTCGATCGACTCCAGTGCGAGCGCATACTGCGGATCGATCGTCAGCGCCTTCTCGAAGCACTCAATAGCTCGGCTGTACTGATCTTTTGCGAGGTATACGCGCCCCAGGTTGAACCACGGAAAGTGATAGCTCGAGTAGCGGCGCGCCTGAAGCGCACGCTCGAGCCAGGGAATGGCCTGATCGAATTCCTTCTGCTCGATGAGATAGGCCCCGATGTCGTTGTAAGGATTTCCAAAATCAGGATCGATCTCGATCGCCCGCTGGCACTCGGCGATCGCCTGATCGTACTGACCCAGAAGCGAATACGCCCACCCCAGAAACGTGTGGGCTTCGACTGTGGGATAGAGAGCGATCGAGGCGCAGTACAGCTCGACCGCCTGCTCGAGGTCGCCGTTCATTTGCCGCTCGTAAGCCTGCTGAAACAGTTCGAGCGCCTTGGTGAGCGAGTGGTGTTGGTTCAGCGCTTCACCGATGACAGAGGAATGAAGGCTCCCCCGGTGGGCGGGTTGAGCGGCTCAGCCGCGAACGTGGAGTCGAGCCGTCCGATTCTGGCCTTGAGCTCGCCATGTTGGTACTTGAGCTCCCAGTACCAACGACTCAACTCTTCGAGCCGACGCGCCGTCCGCCGGGCCTTACGGTAGGCCACGACCGCCACGAGCAGCGCCGCACCCGACAAAAGCCACGGCAACAGCATTCCAGTCAGTATCTCCGTTCGTATACCCGCCCGTACCTTAAATGGCCGGGTGCAGGGGTGTCAACCGGGCACGTTGGGGACGCCGCGCGGCGCGCATGAACGGTGACGACCCGACGTGCCAAGGCCGGCCGGCATCGAGCACCGAGCCGCGACCACGGTGTACAATACCCGGGCTTACCGACGGAGGCCACCGACATTTACATGTCTGCCAAGACAAAAACCCTCCTCGTCGTAGACGACGACGAGGGGATGCGCGACACGATTGCGGCGATTTTCAAGCGCGATTACCGTATTCTGCGGGCCCCGAGCGGCGAGGCCGGTCTCATGGTCCTCCATCGTGAGGACGTTGATCTCGTGCTGCTCGACGTCAGGCTTCCAGGTATCAGCGGCTTCGACGTCCTGAAGATCGTCAGGGAGAATTACAGTCTTGTCGAGGTGATCATCATCTCGGCGATCAGCGAGGTCGAAACGGCCGTGCAGGCGATGAAGCACGGCGCGTATCACTACATCACGAAGGATTTTGACTACGACACGATGCGATCGCTCGTGCGTAATGCGCTGGAGCGGCAGGATCTCAATCGGCAGGTGTTGACCCTCAGCGCGCTGGTGGCCGAGCAGGGAGACCGCGAGTTCGTCGTGGGGCCGAGCAAGGTGGGACGAGACATCATCGATCTCATCCAGCGTGTCGCAAAGCTGTCGGCCACGGTGCTCATCCTCGGTGAAAGCGGGACCGGTAAAGAGCTGCTCGCACGGCTCATTCATCGCGAGAGCGGAAGCGCCGACACGCCGTTCATCCCTGTCAATCTGGCCGCAATCCCGCGCGAGCTCGTGGAAAGCACGCTGTTCGGCCATGAGCGCGGGGCATTCACCGGCGCACACAAGCAGCAGCTCGGGAAGTTCGAGCTCGCCGGGGGCGGGACGCTGTTCCTCGACGAGATCGGCGACTTGCCGATGGATCTCCAGGCGAAGCTGTTACGCGCCATCCAGGAAGGTGAAATTGAGCGCGTCGGCGGCATGAAACCCATCAAGACAGATTTCCGGTTGATCGCCGCCACGAATGTCGACCTCGAGAAGGCGGTGAAAGAGGGTCGGTTTCGAGAGGATCTGTATTATCGGGTCAATGTGATCCCGATCAAGCTGCCGCCCCTGCGAGAACGTCCGGAAGACATCCCTGAGCTCGCGCGGTTCTTTCTGCGCCGCTACAACACGCGTTTCCACAAGCGCGTCGAGGGGATTGCCGATTCGACGATGCGAATCCTCTGCAACTACTGGTGGCCCGGAAACATTCGGGAGCTGGAGAATCTGATCGAGCGTCTCGTCGCGGTCGGCGAGAAGGAATGGATCACCGACGAGGACCTGCCATTCGAATTCCACTTCGCTCAACTCGACCAGGCCGAATCGAGCCCTGGCAGCGAGAGCTTGTTCCAGGAAGCGACCAATACGTTCGAGCGAAACTTCATCCTACGTGCCCTCGAAAAGTCGAGCTGGAACGTCACCGCCACGGCCCGTTATCTCGGCATCCCCTTGAGTACTTTGAAGTTCAAAATGGATCGCCTTGACATCCGGGAGCTAGCCCGGCGCCTGCGGGGCGTCTAAAAGTCCGCATCCTTCCTACATTTGCGCGGATTCTTCCTACATGTGCGCCTTGCGCCAGTCCTACACGGGGTGGCCAATTTCTTGGCCGCTTTGGGCAGCTGACTGCCTTTTTTTCCAAACCGCATTTCCGGCCTGAACCACGCCACTTTCCCTGATCTGACCCGCTCGGGGTGGTCAACCCGTTGGCCTGCCCGATCGATGTCGCCGGTCCTCCCATCACGAATCATCGAATTCACGGGAATTTCTGACCATCCGACTCTGCGTGCAGGCCGCAAATTCGTGGCAAGTCCGTTGCACAATACGGCCGCGCTTGCTTGATTCGGCGACGAGGGCAGGTTCGTCGCCAGCCTCTCCAAACCGTGCAATCAAGCTGACGCCAATGCCGATCTCGAAGCCAGTTTGGGCTTAAGGAAAACCACGCGAATGAAGCCGTCCATCTTCAATGTGCAGGTGCCGCTACCCGATCGCAATGAGGTGTTCCTGATGAACACCTTCACGGACGCGCAGCTCGTCGTCTCCAACGATGTGGCAGCGCTCCTGGATCGCCTCGGATCGACATCTCCCGCCACTGACCGCGGCTTGAACGACGAAGAGATCGAGCTGACCGCCGAGCTGGCGGAACACGGCTTCATCGTCGAGAACCGCGAAGGCGAACGAGAAGCATTAAATGCGTATTTTGGCCGGTTTCGTGAGGATACCAGCGAGCTGCGCGTCACGGTCCTCACGACCCTGCAGTGCAACTTTGCCTGTGATTATTGCTTTCAGGGCGACCACGGCGACTATAACAAGTTCGCTGCCAAGATGTCGCTTCCAACGGCCGCCACGGTCGCGCGGTGGATCGAGGATCGACTGGACGAGACCGGTGCCAAAGGGTTCGTGCTGACCTTCTTCGGCGGCGAGCCGCTGCTGAACCTACCGGTGATGTACGAGCTGGCGGAGCGGGCGTGGGAAGCCAGCCAGGCACGCGGCGTTGAGCTGCGCATCAGCATCATCACCAACGGCCTTCTGTTGACGCCGGAAGTGGTCGACCGGCTGCTTCCGTTCGGTCTGAAGGGTGTAAAAATCACCCTGGATGGTGACCGGGAAACACATAACCGGATGAGGCCGCTGCGCGGCGGCCAGGGCACCTTCGACCGCATTGTCGAAAACGTCCGGCGGGTGGCCGACAAGGTCGCCATCTCGATTGGGGGCAACTTCGACGCCTCGTCCGTTGACAGCTATCCGGCGCTATTGGATTTTCTCCTGGAACAGGACTTCGCCGACAAGCTCGCGAAGGTCGCGTTCAAGCCGATCATCCGCGAACAGACGGCGAAGCCGGCTAAGGGCATCATCCCGCTTACGGTGGTCAGCACCGACGCGAAGCCGCTGGGTGGCACCTGTATGACGTCGGCCGGCGCTGGGTCGAGCATCTGTGACACCTGCAACTTCGTGGACGAGAAGCTGTCGTTCCTGCGGGAGGAAACGTCGAAGCGCGGCTTCAAAACCATCGATGGGGTCCATATGGGCCCCTGCGAGATTCACAAGCGCCACGCCCATACGATCGGTCCGGACGGCGCACTCTATGCGTGCCCTGGATTCACTGGGGAAAAGAAGCTGTCCATCGGGCACATCGAGGGACGGCAGGAAAGCTGGCAGGTGTCAGCCGAACAGAAATTCGAGAAGCTGGCTGCCTGGAAGGAGTGCGGGGACTGTGCCTATATCCCGGTGTGCGCCGGCGGATGTTCCGTCGCGTCGCAGACCGAGCTTGGAGACATGAATACGCCGTCGTGTCACAAGTCGAGCTTCGATTCGGCCCTCATCTCGCTGGCCCGTAAAGCGGTCAGCTCATCCCTGGAGATGGTTCAATGAAAAAGATCACTGTGCTCAAGCCCGCGAAGTCCGCTGATGCCAAACCGTCGAATTTCTGCCCGTGGATCATGGATTCACCAGACGGCTACCAGGAAAAGAAATAGGAGCTCGCAAATAAACAGGAGCTCGCAAATAAATCGATCAGCTACTCCAAGGAGATTGTTCAATGAAAAAGATCACTGTGCTCAAGCCCGCGAAGTCCGCCGATGCCAAACCGTCGAATTTCTGCCCGTGGATCATGGATTCACCAGACGGCTACCAGGAAAAGAAATAGGAGCTCGCAATAGGTCTTTAGATTAAGGCTTGCCAGCCAACGAGCCGAAAAGACATCCTAGGATGAGTTTGTGGTAGGGTGGTGAACCTCAGGGTCACCATCGCCCATCTTCCGGGAATTCTCGCACGCACCATCATGAGGGTGCGGCGCCTACGATATCTGGATGTTCTTTCCATTCGGCCTGCGGCGTGTATGCAAGGTGCTGCTCTGTCACTCACCTTACCGGCGCGTCCTTGTGGTTGCCGTTTGCTTCGTCAGTGGTTGTGCCCCTAGCCCCCGCTCGCGAGACAGTACCCCCACGACGGCCGATGAACACAGCCTTCGTATTGGCGTTATTGGATTCAACAGCCAAGATCCCCTTTACGGATTCCAGCAGGTCGTACGGTCGCTCAGTATAGAAGGTCTGTTAGGAAACACTCGGGATGGCCGGCCGCGGCCGCGCCTGGCGGAAAGCTGGGCTGTTTCCCAGGATGGGCTTCAATGGACCATCAAACTCAGAGCTGACGCGAAGTTTCAGGATGGAACTTCCCTTGATGCGCCGGCAGTGAAGCGCTCGCTCGATGAATCGCTTGCCAACCTGAGCGATCGAAGTCTTCAGCCCGGACTGCAAGACATCCTTGGCATTGAGGTGGCGGGCCCTCGGGAGATCGCCATCGGACTGCGTCAGCGCTCGACCTTCCTGCTTGACGATCTCTCAATGCCAATCTCGAAACGGGGTGAGGACGGCGAACCGATCGGCACTGGGCCTTTTGCCACAGCTTCAGGCTCGTCCGAGCAAATCGTCATGTCCTCCTTTCGCGACTATTATCTGGGAGCGCCTCAAATTCAACAGATCGTCTGGAAACCGTATCCGACTCTACGAACGGCCTGGGCTGGCATGATGCGCGGCGAAATAGATTTCCTTTATGACGTCGGTCAAGACGCCGTGGAGTTTGTAGAAGGCGAATCCTCGGTGGCCACTTTTCCCTTCCTGCGTCAATATGTTCTCGGGGTTATCTTCAATTCAGGCCGGGAACCGTTTAGAAACCCCACAATTCGCAGGGCTCTGAATTTTGCCGTCAATCGCCAGCTCGTCGTTGATCAATCACTCAGGGGGCAGGGACTCGTGGCGCACGCGCCAATTTGGCCTCTTCATTGGGCGTACGATCAAACCGTGCCTGGATATACATACGATCCTACGCGGGCAAGTGCAATTCTCGACACAATTCGGAAGATTCCAGACAAGGATGCCCCTGGCCAAGCCGGAGGTCCTGCGAGGCTTCGATTTACTTGCCTCCTTCCAGAAAATTTTTCGGTGTGGGAGCGAGCGGCTCTCCTTGTCCAGAAGCAACTATTCGAAGTCGGGGTCGACATGAGGTTGGAAGTGCTTCCCGGCCGGGAGTTCAACGAACGAATTGCCGGCGGCGATTTTGATGCGCTCTTCCTCGAAATCATCGGTGGAACCTCCATGAGCAAGCCGGCCATCTTCTGGCACTCGGCGAGTTCCCGTAACTCCTTTGGCTACCGCGATCCTGACGTTGACCATGCCCTGGACGCTATTCGCGACGCACCCGATGACCAAACGTACCGCGGCAGCGTGGCCCAACTGCAAAGGAGTATGATTGCCAATCCACCCGCAATTTTTCTCGCTTGGGGGAAGACGTCTCGGGCTGTCAGCCGGCGCTTCCAAGTGCCGAACGAACCCGATAGCGGCGACGTCTTCGTGACTATTAACAAATGGCGCACCGCATTAGACAGCAACGAATAGGCAACTCTTGAAGAAGATCACTTCGCGCTTCGCGATGCTCCTCGCTACGGCGGGAATTGTGCCGCTGCTGGTCTATGGTGTGGTGTCGATCTACTCGCTACGCCAGGGAACAACTCAATCAGTTGTCACAGGCAACGTGAACGTGGCCAAACGCGCGGCCGAGCAGATTCAGCTCTACATCGACACCAACATCAAGATTCTTCAGGCGCTGGCAGGAGATCTCGAAAATACGAACCTGGAGTCGTGGCAGCAGGAACGAATCCTCAGGAACTATCTGCTCGAATTTCCCGAATTCAGCGAAATCACGCTCTTCGATGCGACCGGCGCGCCTGTCGCGTCAAGCCGCGTTGGCCGGCCCCAACTGCGGGCCGAGCAAGTCGGTGACCCGGTCCGCGAGAACGTGACGCTGTCGCCGATTGCCGTTGACGACGACCTGCTGCCGACCGGTGTGATCGGGATTCGCCTCAGTCACTTGAACGAGGCCACCGGCTGGCTGCAGGCCCAGCTGCGCCTGGAAGAAATGTGGCGCATGGTCGATCGCATTCGCGTGGGCGAGCACGGCTTCGCGCTGATTGTGGCGAAGGAAGGCCAGCTCATCGCGCACGGTGATCCCAACCAGAAACCTCGAGTCGCTCGCGGCGACAATCTCCAGGACCACCCGCTGGTGCAAAGGCTTCAACAAAATCCCAAGGCGGATTCAGACTCCGAGGAATTCACGCCGGCCGAAACTGGTGACGACATGCTCGCGGCCGGCGCGCCGATCCGTTCGCTCGGCTGGACGGTGATCGTCGAACAGCCGGCGTCGGAAGCCTATGCGGTCGCCGACCAACTCGTACGTCAGCTGCTCTTCTTCATCGGCCTTGCCCTGCTCGCGACGGTTCTCGTCGGCTACTGGTGGGGCCGCCAGTTCATCAGACCCATCTTCGCGCTCATGCGCGGCACGCAGGCGGTCGCCGAAGGTCGGCTCGACGAGCGCGTCAACATCAAGACGGAAGATGAGTTCCAGCAGCTCGGCGACGCCTTCAACGGCATGGCCGACAAGCTGGTCGAGCTGCAGGAAGACGTGAAGAGGAAAGAACGACAGGCGATCTTCGGCCGCATCGCGGTCGGCCTGGTGCACGATCTCTCCCATCCGATCCAGAACATCGGCAACAGCTGCCGGCTGCTGATGAAGGTCTGGGACGACCTGGAGTACCGGGACACGTTCAAGCGCACCGTCGAGCGCGAGTTTGCCACGGTGAAACGGGTGCTCGAAGATCTGCGTCACCTCGCGCGGCCGCTGCCACTCGAGCGCTTCCCCATCGATGTGAACCGATCGGTGCTCGACGTCGTCGAATCGATGAGGAGCCAGGCCGACACGTCCGGCCTCACGCTCTACTCGAAGACGACGACCGAAAAGCTGTTCATGGAAGGCGACCTGTTCGCGCTCGGCCGTGTCTATCGCAACCTGATCACCAATGCGATTCAGGCGACCAGTCCTGGCGGCGTAGTGACCGTGACGACGGCGCGCGTCGATGACCTGGCGCAAATCACCGTGTCCGATACCGGGTGCGGAATCGCTGCGGATCGTCTCGCCGCGATTTTCGACGACTTCGTGACGACAAAGCGGCGAGGCCTCGGCCTCGGCCTCGCCATCTCAAAGAAGATCGTGGAACAGCTCGGCGGCACGATCGCCGTGGCCAGCGAGCTGAACAAAGGCACGACCTTCACCATGAAATTCCCCACCGTCGAGCCGCAAGCCGAAGGCCGCGACATCGACGATCAGATGCCAGCTGCGACACACGCTGCTTAGTGCTGACTTTCACAAATACGGTGGCATTCGGCCGCCGATGCATCCCGTCCCGCAGCGTTGCTCGTCGGTCAAATACTCCCGGTATTCTCCCTCCTCGCGCCTTGCGGGCCGGGCGCCTCGTCGCCCTCGGTGCGTCACCGTATTTATGAAAGGCAGCACTTAGGCGACCAGCGGTGGGCGAGAGACGACAGGAGCGACAGCAACCGGCGGTTAGGCAGTCGGCGACGGGGGGGGACCGATAGCGCTCGTGAACTGAACGTTCTATCGCCTGCCGCCTATCGCCTGCCGCCTGTGCTGCGCTACTTGCGCGGCAGGACCGCGTCCTTGAGCTGCTTGGCGATGCGCGCCTTGACGACGGTTTTCGCCGGAATCTTGATGGGTTCACCGGTGGCCGGATTGCGGCCCATTCTGGCCTTGCGCTTCTGCACGACCAGCTTCACCATCCCGGGCAGCACGAACTCGCCTGCGCGCTTCAGCTCCTTCTCCGACAGTGTGGTCAGCTCATCGAAGAATTCGCGTGCCTGAGTGCGCTTCATCTCGAAGCGATCGGCGAAGTGCGAGAAGAGCTCAGATTTGCCCATTCTGCGGGCTTCAGCCATCGTGTCCCCCTAACGAATGTCGCGCGCGTCATCGGTTGATCTGGCCATGGCCGCATGGCGAACAGCCGCGCGCGCAGGCGGCATTCGCGGAACGGGCCAAAAACCGCCGTATCCTAGCGCGCGGTCCTACGAGTGTCAATGACTGCTGAGCGGGAATCCGAGTGTTTTCGACCGCTGATGCTAGAATTTTCCACCATGTCAAGCACGATCGAAACGTTCCCCAACCCGCGACCGGGCCGCCACTACCAGATCGAGATCCGTTGTCCGGAGTTCACCTCCGTGTGCCCGAAGACTGGACTGCCGGACTTTGGGGAAATTCGTATCTCCTATATGCCGGACGAGCGCTGTATCGAGTTGAAAGCACTGAAGTACTACCTCATCGAGTTCCGCAATCGCGGTATCTTTTACGAGAATGTGACGAACCAGATTCTCGACGACCTGGTGGCGGCGTGTCAGCCTCGGCACATGACCGTGGTGGGCGACTTCTCGGTCCGTGGCGGCATCAAGACGAGCGTCACAGCCACGTACGATAAAACACCGTGAACGACCCGGACCCGCCCGAAGACCCGATCGCGGTTCCCATCGAAGACGCCCTGGACCTTCACGCTTTTTTACCTCCCGACATCCCTTCGGTCGTCGACGCCTACCTGCGTGCTGCACACGAAGCCGGATTCCGGGAGGTTCGGCTGATTCATGGCCGAGGCCGGGGAATCCAGCGTGCAATCGTGCAGCGAGTGCTCAAGGAGCATCCGCTGGTCGGCGAGTGCTGGGATGCCCCGGAATCTCATCTGGGGGCGACTGTGGCCCGACTCGTAACTCCAGACGATAGGCGGTAGGCGGTAGGCGGTAGGCGGTAGGCGGTAGGCGGTAGGCGGTAAACAGATTTCCCACACTTTTCTGTCGCCTATCGCCTGTCGCCTGTCGCCTATTTGCCGATACATAAGACGTGCTGATTCTATTGTTCGCGACCCTGTTATCTGTTCAGGCCCCCGATTCACGGGTTGAGGCCGAGCGCCTTGCCCGCAGCGGATCCTACGAAGAGGCGCTCGCGCGCTTCCGATCGTTGGCGGCGGTCAATCCAGCCGATCTCGAGGCCCGCACGTGGATCGCGCGACTGCACGTCATCATGGGACATCTTCGCGAGGGCGAAGACGTGTACCGCAGCGTCCTGTTCGACTCACCGGACCGTCTCGACGCGCTGGTCGGTCTTGGCTCGGTACTCGTTTCCCAGGGACGACTCGACGAGGCGCGCGTGGTCCTGACCCGCGCCGAAAAGCTCTCACCTGATGATCTCGAGGTGCTCGCGTCGCAGGGTCGTCTCAATCTGGCGGCGGACCGCAACCGACTCGCCATCGGCTATTACGGCCGTGCGGCGTTGATCGCGCCGGAGCAGAACGACCTGCGCCTCAATTTC
>Ga0184623_10001493_pt1 | contig 10154 bp, 9 predicted proteins | sample PLM1_100_b1_FD_133138 | JGI IMG/M metagenome (GOLD analysis project Ga0184623, IMG submission 133138) | Groundwater sediment microbial communities from an aquifer in East River, Colorado, USA - PLM1_100_b1 | ecosystem: Environmental > Terrestrial > Soil > Riparian zone | place: USA: East River...
CAACCCTCTCTTGCGCCCAGCCGACTGCCGGCGCTGCCCTGAGCTGAGATGAGAGTCCTTGTCACCGATGGCGATCAGAGACCCGCGCTGGCGATCACGCGGTCGCTGGGACGTCGAGGTGTCTCGGTGCTGGTCGGCGAAGAAGCGCCCACCAGCCTGGCGTCGTCCTCAAAGTACTGCGTGAAACATGTCGCGTATCCATCGCCTCGACGGCATCCGCAGGCCTTCGAGCACGCTCTGGTCGACATCGTGCGCCGCGAGAAGGTGGACGTTGTCATGCCGGTCACCGACGTCACCACATGTTCGGTGGCCCTCAACCAGGAGCTAAGCCGGGGTTGCGCGGCAAAGTTGACACATTCGTACACAGTCTGGCCGTGCAAGCAGGCTAAGTGAGGCAGCAGCCATGCTACCGAGCGCAGGAACATCACAAATCAAATGGAACCGCTGGTTGAAGGCTCAGGAATATGAGCAGGGCTTCTGGCAGAAACACGCCCGCGGCATGGAGAACGGAACCGTAGGGCAACTCGACTGGTACGACTGGAGGGCCCGTCAACTCGAACAGCGCCTCGCCTCGCTTCCCGATCCGAGACCAAAGGCCGGCAGAGTCCTCGAAATCGGAAGTGGTCCGATCGGCATTGTCAACGCTCTCGACTGGGGTGAGCGTTATGCAATCGATCCGCTGGAGCGGTTTTACAGCCAGACACCGAGCCTGGTTCGGCTCCGGAGACCCGGGGCGACGTATCTGACCGGAACGGGTGAACAGCTTCCTCTTGAAGACGGCTCATGTTCGCTCGTGATCATCGAGAACGTCATCGACCACACCTACGCGCCGTCGAAGATTCTGCAGGAAATCTCCCGGGTCCTGGAGGCATCTGGCGATCTCTACCTGTTGGTGAACGTGCACACCAGGTGGGGCGCGTTTCTCCACAACGTGCTGGCCGCACTTCATATTGACAAGGGCCATCCTTATAGCTTCACGAGCCGGGCGCTTCGTCGCGTTCTGGCGCGGCACGGATTCACGATCCTGCTGGAAGAGATCGGTGACTACGAAGAGGCGAGGCACGCAGATCGCCAATCGACTGGCCTCACGGATCGGATCAAAGGGTACACAGGCCTTTCGGAGTTTTCGCACGCCGTGTTCTGCCGCAAGATGGCCACACCTTCGAAGACCGCGCAATGAGATCGCAGGCCCAACATGTGTCGGCGGACGTTTGTGCGCGCTCGGTCAGTGCGCCGAGGAAGATACGCGTGTGCCACATCATGTCTGCCGACTTGTGGGCTGGCGCGGAAGTCCAAGTCGCCACGGTGGCGTCGTATCTAGTCGAGCGACCGGACGTGCAGCTTACCGCCGTGCTGTTCAATGCAGGGATGCTCGCCCATGAACTAAAACGGCTCGGCATCCCGGTCGCGGTCGTTGACGAGCATCAGAACAGCGCCATCGAGATGGTGACCTTCCTGACCCGGTTTCTCAGGGATCACGACGTCGAAGTCATCCACACTCATCGTTACAAGGACAACGTACTGGGCACCATCGCGGCGAAACTCGCAGGTGTGCCCCACGTGATACGGACGGTGCACGGCCTGGGCGAGCCGATGCGAGGTTGGGATTGGGCGAAGTTCCGAGCGTATCAAGCGCTTGATACGGCGACCCTTTGGTATTTCGCGGACCTCATTATTGCGGTGTCGAAGCGGATGGCCGACACCCTCAAGGATTCGGGCTACAACCCGACGGCGATCACCCACATTCACAATGGCGTGGATCTGCGGAAGGTGAAGCCGACGCGCTCCGTCGAAGACGTCAGACGAGAGCTCGGCGTCAGCTCTTGCTCGTTCCTCGTCGGCACGGTGGGCCGACTGTCGCCAGTGAAGGCGCATGCCGACCTCCTCCGGGCGGCCAAGCTGATCCTTCAGACAGAACCTGACGCGCGGTTTCTCATCGTCGGAGACGGTCCACTCCGAGATGAGCTGACCGCCCTCGCCACGCGCCTTGAAATCGGCCATGCGTGCCTTTTCCTCGGTGCGCGGACCGACATCAACGACCTCGTCGCCGCGATGGATATCTTCGTCTTGCCCTCACTCGACGAGGGAATCCCGATGGCTTTGTTAGAAGCCATGGCGCTCGGCAGACCGGTGGTCGCCACGGACGTTGGTGGAATACCTGAGATCGTGAGGCATCGCGCGACCGGCTTGCTCGTCAAGCCAAGAGACCCGTGGGCGCTCGCGGAGGCCTGTCTCCAATTGGCGCTCAATCGCCGTTGGGGACAGACACTCGGCACTCGGGCCAGACGAATCGTCGAAGTTGAGTTTTCACATGAAAGGAACGGTCAAGTGCTGATCGATGCGTATCGTGCCGTCACCGGCGTCCAGCCAGCCGCACCCGGGCCTGACCCGGTGCCCAGCCGCCCTTTCTCTGATGGACGGGGGCAGGGAGCGAGGTTGAGCACGCTGAATCTTTCTTGGGAAGTCGCGCGAGGGCTTGTCGCGCACGGGCGACGCAAGCTCGGCCAGGCCATCGAAAGACGGGCCGAAACGCGAAGGATGAATCGCATCCGTCGCAACCCGACAGTTCTGACCGCCGCCTTGCGGTCGGCCAGGAGCATTCTGATCGTCTGCCACGGAAACATCATCAGAAGCCCGTTTGCAGCACGGCTGGTCGCGCAGGCGCTGGGTGATCATGGGCGTGTCTCGATTTCTTCGGCCGGCCTCGCCGCGATATCCGGAAAGCCGCCCCATCCGACGGCCGTTCTCACCGCGACGACCCATCGCGTGGATCTGAGCAACCACACCGCGTCGCCAGTCGGAGCGGACACTGTCGCCCGCAACGACGTGATCTTCGTCATGGACGTTCCTCAATTGGTGGTGATGCGAAGGCGCTTTCCGGAGGCTCGTGCGAAGACGTTTCTCTTGACGTGCCTCGCATCCGACGCGCCACTTGAGATCAGTGACCCCGTTGGCGGTGACGAATTACGGTTCCAGGGATGTTTCGATCACATTTCTCAAGCCGTCCACCCTCTCGTGCGCACACTCTGCAGCACCGCGATACGTCCATGAAACAAACCATCAAAGGTCTCCTCGGCCGAACCATCTTCGCGTCGCACTTCGATGCGGTACTGTTGAAGAATGCGGCGGTCATTGTGGCGTTTCATCGTATTCAGGACACGGCGACACTCGAAGGGCTGACCGTCAGCGTCCGCCAGTTCGAACGCTACTGCCGGTTCTTCAGGCGCTACTTCCGGGTAGTCCCATTGCGCGATCTCGCGGACAAGCTCGAGCGCGGGCTGGAACTGAATCGTGAGCTGGCCATCACGTTTGATGACGGATACCGGGACAATTTCGAAAATGCAGCGCCCGTGCTCGAGACACTCTCGTTGCCCGCAACCTTTTTTGTCGTAACCCAGTGGATCGGGACCGAGGTGGTGCCGTGGTGGGACAAACAGCAAGGCGTGCGCCATCCCTGGATGACATGGGATCAAGTTCGGTCGCTCCACCACCGCGGTTTCGACGTTGGGGCTCACACACGAACGCACGTCGATTTGGGCTCGGTCACCGGAATCGAAGCGAACGAGGAGATTGTCGGCGCGCGGCGCGAGCTGGAGAGGCACCTGGCCGCGCCTGTTGAGTTGTTTGCCTATCCGTATGGCCGGCGGCGTAACCTTGCGGACCCCAATAGAGATCTGATCAGAGAAGCCGGGTTCCGCTGTTGCTGTTCATGTTTCGGCGGCGTGATCAGGGCAGGAACCGATCCGTTTCATCTGGCCAGGGTGCCGATCTCGCCGGAGACTGGATCTCCACACCAGTTTGGTTTCGACGTCGCCCTCGGGCGGAGTGTCCTGCACGCCTAGCGCGCCCTTGTTCGTGTTTGTCCCGAACGACGCCCACCCCTCGAAAGGCATACAGTGCTGCGCAACATCGGAAGCAACTGGATACTGACACTGGCCGGGATCTCGGCCACCTATATCCTGACCCCATTCGTCATCCGCTCCCTCGGGCCGGAAGGGTATGGAACCTGGACCCTGATCACGTCCATGACCGGCTACATCAGCCTGCTGGCCTTGGGCGTCCCGATGGCCTGTGTCCGGTACCTCGCGCAGCACGTGGCGGAAGGCGACACACGGAAGATGAACGCGACGATCGGCAGTTGCGCCGGTCTGTATCTGCTGATTGGCGCCGTCGCCGTCGTGATCGGCGCGGCATTGATGGTGTTGTTCGGCATCTACGAGATCCCGTCCATCTTTAAGACTGACGCTCGTCTGGCCTTCGGCCTGATGGTCATCCAGGTCTCTGCGGGCTTCATCGGGTTCCTTCCCGAAGGCATCATGTACGCGCACCATGACTTCGTCGTCCGCAATCTGGTTCGGATCGGCGGGGTCCTCCTGCGGTTCAGCCTCACCATCGGTCTTCTGGCGCTGGACGCCTCACTGGTCATGCTCGCTTCGATCCAGCTCGCGTGTCTCGCTTTTGATTTCTGTGTCTCGTGGCTTCTCATCCGCCGGCGCTACCCGGGGATTCGAATCAGCCTCGCCGATTTCGATTTGAGAATGGTACGGCGCATTTTCTCCTTCAGCGTGTACGTGCTGTTGTTGAGTGCTGGCGCGCGTCTCAGCTTCGAGACGGATGCGCTCGTGATCGGCGGCTTCCTGGGCGTGGGCGCGATCCCCTTCTACGCCGTCGCCAACAGCCTCATCGTGTACCTGATGGACTTCATTATTGCCATCGCCGCAGTCGTCTCGCCGATGGCCACCAAGCTCAACACCGAGGGGAAATTGGACCAGCTCAGAGAAATTTTCCTGAAGTGGTCGAAGGTGGCCCTGTCGCTGAGCCTCGTGGCGGGTATCTTTCTGCTCGTCTTTGGACCGAGATTCATTGGCTGGTGGATCGATCCTTCGTTCGAACAACCTGCCGGCCGGGTGCTTCAGATCCTCACGGTTTCGTGCTTCCTGTTTTTGCCCATCAGAGGTGTTGCCTTGCCTGTCCTGATGGGCCTCGGGAAGCCGAAGACCGCGACCCTGGCTTTTCTCGGCGCGGGTCTGCTCAACCTGGTGCTCAGCGTGCTGCTCGTACGGCCGTTCGGGCTCTCAGGCGTTGCCATTGGGACAGCTATCCCTAATGTGCTTTTCGCGCTGGTGGTGCTGGCCATCGCGTGCCGCGAGCTCGAGATCAGTCTGCCGAGCTACGTGAAGTATGTCGTTCCCCGAGCGGCGCTGGGAGCTCTCCCGGTCTTGGCGCTGCTGCTCTGGTTCAAGCTCGGTCTGCACGTCCAGAGCATTACTGGGCTCGTCGCGGCGGGATCTGCGATGCTGGTGTTGTTCGGCCTCACGTGGATCTTCTTCGTCTATCGCGATGATCCGTACGTCGATCTGAGAGTCCATTTGGTCCGCTTTCGCGGATGGAGCAGGGCGTGAGCCGACTGTCGCGCAACGCGCCATCCCGAACCCCAGAACCGTTAAACCTTAGAACTCTAGAACATAGCACTTTAGAACCAGCTTTAGTCATTCCGTGGGATACATCCGGCCATTCGCTGAAACGGACATTCCGCAGGTGGCGCACCTGCATCGGATGGTCTTCAAGACAAACGACCGTGCCGACGGAACGGGGCTCGACTCCTATCGCACCTACTTCAGGCGTGTCTTCCTCGAGAACCCCTCCCGAGACGCAACACTCCCATCGTGGGTGTACGAGGCAGACGATGGCGGCATCGTCGGCTTCCTGGGAGTGGTCCCCCGGTGGATGGCGCTCAACGGGCAACGAGTCCGGGCCGCGATCAGCCCTCAGTTTGTCGTCGATCCCAGGAGCCGGGTTGGGTTCGTGGCCGTACGGCTCGCGAAAGCGTTGCTGGAGGGGCCACAGGATTTGTCCATCGCGGATGAAGCCAACGACACCGCCCGTCGGATCTGGGAAGGGCTGGGCGGCACCACCTCACTGTTGCACAGTCTTTATTGGACGCGTCCGTTGCGGCCAGCTCGTCTCGCGCTGTCGTTGCTGCGCAAGCGTCGCGGCTTGAAGATCCTCGCCGCGGCAGCCCGACCACTGGCACCGATCATCGATGCGCTCGCGCTACGTATTCCGTCCAGTCACCTCTACCAGTTCAAGCCTCATGGTTCCGTAGCTGACGATCTGAGCGACGGAACGTTTCTCGAGTGTCTCCCGAAGTTTGCCGGCGCCAAATCGCTCCGCATGGAATATGACCGCCCGACGCTTCACTGGTTGCTCGAACTGGCTCAGCAGAGGAAGGCCGGCGGCCATCTTCAGACAGCGATGATCAGAAACGAGCAGAAGGTCATCGGTTGGTACTTGTACCACCTCGACGAAGCTGGCATGGCCGAGGTGCTGCAAATCGCAGCAGATCTCCCTTCGATCCATGAAGTGCTCGATCACCTTTTCTATGACGCATCCAGCCAGGGCGCCATTGCCGCCACCGGGCGACTCGAGTCCCGGTTCCTCCAGGCCCTCTCGGACAAGTACTGTCTTTTTCACCGTCGCGGTCCCTGGGTGCTGGTCAACGCGAAGAATCCGGAAATCCTGCGATCGTTCCAGTGTGGCGACGCGTTCTTTTCCCGCCTCGATGGCGAGTGGTCCCTTGGCTTCTAGCAGACTCCTTAGAGTGCGTTGCAAGATTAGCCACGACACGTAGAACCCGGAACCGTAGACCGTTCGAACCATGGAGAAACGTAGGGTGCCCTTGACATGGACCATATTCTGACCGGCCTCGTATGGCTCTTCGTCCCGGCCGTCTTCCTTCTTGCAGTAGCGTCCGAGCTTGGCGCTCGCTGGTGGATCCATCATCGAAGCCGCTACTACGTGTTCCCTCCCGGCCTGCGTCTTCGTCTTCGTCCGGACCCGGAAATATCCTCGCACCTCGAGTCCTTGGTGCGCTTCGACGTGAATCGCCAGGGCGAGAGGGGGAACGATGTGCCTCGCTCGGTCGACGGGCTCTATCGGGTGCTCGTGGTCGGCGGAAGTCAGCCTGAGGGATATCTTCTGGACCAGGACACGAGCTGGCCCGGCGCCCTGCAGCGACTGCTCGAGACGCCGGATCACAAGGAAAGACTGGGAGCCTCCAACGTGCATGTCGGAAACATCGCTCGCTCCGGCGTGGGATCCGAATCGCTCGACCTGATCCTTGAACGAGTACTGCCCAATTACACCCGGTTGCACATGATCATCATCCTGGTCGGCGCGAGCGACGTCCTGCGCTGGCTGGAAGCGGGGGCGCCACCTTCTCCGCCGCGCCCCGCTCCGGCGTCAGAGGTCTTCAGATGTCATCCCGAGTTAACCTTCGGCTGGAAGCTGAAGCAGTTGGCCCTCGTTGAGTTGTTCCTGAGGATCCGCCACCGCTGGCTTCGGCCCGTGCAGCTGCACGAGAGCGCCTGTAAATGGATCCGCAAAGCCAGGGCGATGCGAGCCCGCGCCACTCAGATTCAGACGACACTCCCAGACCCCACACCGATGCTGGCGCATCTTGACTTGCACTTTCGTCACGCCCTTCAGAAGGCTCTGGCACACGCCGATCGGGTGCTCGTGGTGCGGCAGCCCTGGTTCGACAAGCACGCCACACCAGAGGAGATGGCCTACATGTGGCACGGCGGGATCGGCCAAGCGTGGAGTGAAGAAGTCACGACCTTCTATTCCCTCGAGGTGCTCTCGAAGCTCATGGCCCTGCTGGACGCCGAGGTTGCCCGCGTGGCACAGGAACTCGATGTCGAGCAGGTCGATCTGATGCCGATTCTTGAGCGGAATCTCCGAACCTACTACGACTTTTTCCATGCGACACCGGCTGGGGCGAGGAGGGTTGCCAGGGCGGTCGCGGCTGCCGTTCTTCGACAACCACTTCCTTCCACAAGAGCGCGTCGACTCGGACCCCACGCGGCTGACACCATCGATGGCGCTGACTCCGGCGATCTTCGGCAAAGGGTTTCCTGACAATGCGTTCCCCTTCCTTAAGTGAGCAGTAGGCCAGTTCCCCCGAGACACCGGAAGTGACGGTGACTCGAGAAGCAGGACGAACATGTTGATGAGAATTTCCGAGGAATCTGAAAAGGTCGTGGAGAGACCCTGGGAATACTGGTGCCTGCCGGCTATCGCGCAGGAATACGACGCCCGCCGGTTCCACCACTTGAAGGGATACCTGTATCGCCGACGCGAGGAGCGCGCCATCGAGCTAGCGCTGCGCGGATTGCAGCCAGGGAGCAGGATCCTGGACGCCGCCTGCGGCACCGGTCGTATAACAGCGCTGCTTCGGCACAACGGGTATCGGGCGACCGGTTGTGACATTTCCCGGGCGATGATGGACGTCGCTCGCCGGCGACTGGCTTCCATGGGCCACGAGGTCCACTTCGTTGAGAATAACGTCGAACACCTGCCCTATCGAGACAAATCCTTCGATGCGGTGACTTGCGCCGGCCTACTTATGCACTTCGACGCCGACCGCCGCGTAAGAGTGTTGCGCGAGTTGGCGCGCGTCAGCCGGGGCCGGGTCGTCGTCCACTACGGCTGCGTCGGAGCACTCCTTCGGGTCAAGGCACGCATCAGCGGTCGGCCGCCGGGTAATGTGCGGCACCCCGTTTCGGAAGCGGAGATGAGGGCGGATTTTCAGCGCAGCGAGCTGATCGAGCGGGCGCGATTCTGGATCCTGCGTGGCATCTCGAGCAGTGTCATCGTGCACTTGACCGAATAAATCGCATGCGGCCACAACTACTTTTCCTGTGCCAGACACTGCCCTATCCGCCCGACGGCGGGGTGTGGATCAGGACTTACCACGTCCTTCGTCTGCTGGCGCGCGCGTTCGACGTGACCGCGCTCTGCTTCGAGCGCCCACCCATGCCGGGCAACAGTGCTGCCTCAGATATCGATGCGAGCCGCGCTGCGCTCGGCCGGTTCGCAGCCGTCGAGGTCTTTCCGGTTCCGCAGCGGCACAATCGCGTTCGATACCTCTGGGATCATCTCCGGAGTACGGCGCTGCGGCAGGTCTATACGACGTATATGTACCAGTCCCGCGCCTTCCAACGGCGATTGACCGGCCTGCTGAGATCGCGCCGCTTCGATCTGGTCCATATCGACAGCCTGGATCTGGTGGGTTACCTGCCGGCCTGCGGCCCACTACCCGTCGTGTGCGTGCACCACGACGTGGAGTCGGACCTCCTTCGTCGGCGGGCGGCCGTCGAGCGCAATCGATGGCGGCGTGCCTACCTCCGGCATCAAGCTAGGCTCATGGAGCGACTGGAGCGCGTTTGGTGTGAACGCGTCGCGTTGAACGTCGCCGTCTCCGATCAGGATCGCGTCATGTTGAAGCGCATCGCTCCAGGCTCGCGTATCACTGTCGTCCCGAACGGCGTCGACATCGACGAGTTTTACCCCGGTGACACGGCTGGGGCCGGTGTTGCCTTCATTGGCGGGGCAACCTGGGCTCCGAATCTCGACGCGCTGAACTTCTTCTGCCAGCAGATCCTCCCCCATCTTCGGATGGGGGACCCGCATCCCCCGCCACGCTGGATAGGTAGCGCGACAGCCGAGCAACAACGACATTATGGAGAGCGGTATGGTGTCGAGCTCACGGGCTACGTCAGCGACGTGAGGTCGCTCATGCGCGAGGCCGCGTGCCACATCGTTCCGCTGAGGGCCGGCGGCGGCACAAGGTTGAAGATCCTCAACTCCTGGGCGATGGGCAAGGCCGTTGTCAGCACGTCAATCGGGTGCGAAGGTCTCGCGGCTGTTGACGCAGAGAACATCCTGATCCGGGACGATCCGAAGGATTTCGCACGGGCTGTTCTGGCCGTGCTCGAAGATGAAGATCTGCGTCGCCGACTCGGCGGGCACGGCCGAATCACGGCAGAAGAGCTCTACAGCTGGGATGTGATCGGCCGGCAAATGATTGAAACCTATCTGACCGTCGCAAATATCGGATCGACACGTCTCAGATCCACGCTTACCCTTGCTGCAGAGCCACGCTTCGGTCATCAATAGCTCACCCGCGCCGATCCGCTCAGTTCCGATGGGCGCGACGGCGCCCTCGACAGCCGAGGGGGATCTCAGGTGGGATCTGTTGTTGTTCTCGGTCGCCGTATATATCCTGACGGCGGTTGGTCGCGTCCACCAGCTCTTCCCGATCCTCGAAGTGCTGCGGCCCGCCATCCTCAGCGGGCTGCTTGCGATCCTGC
>Ga0184623_10001494_pt1 | contig 10152 bp, 9 predicted proteins | sample PLM1_100_b1_FD_133138 | JGI IMG/M metagenome (GOLD analysis project Ga0184623, IMG submission 133138) | Groundwater sediment microbial communities from an aquifer in East River, Colorado, USA - PLM1_100_b1 | ecosystem: Environmental > Terrestrial > Soil > Riparian zone | place: USA: East River...
CAGTTCCACGAGAAGTGGGTGGTAGGGTACGGTCACGCATCAGTGGCTGAACACGCGGTTCTGCATATCGCTTTTGAGAACGTTTCCCGCCTGTCGATTGAAAGCATTGAGGGCAATCGGCTTGGATCTTATACCGAAAAGTCGACCCGCTACCAAAAGTGGGGACCTGATGACTTCTTCACTCCGACTGAACTCGATGGACATCCGCTCCACGACGAATATGTGGATACGGTCCGCTTCCTTTTCAAGACCTACGCTGAATCCATTGACCCGGTGCGGAGTCTCATCCTTGAGCGTTTCCCGCGCCGCGAGAATGAGAAGGATGAGGCCTGGGATCGCCGTATCCGTTCGAAATATGTGGATGTGTGTCGTTTTATCTTGCCTGCCGCGTCGCTTGCAAATGTAGGCATGACCGCCAATGCGCGTGTATTGGAGAATATGATCCGCAAGATGCTTTCGCACGAGTTAGCGGAAGTCCGGCAGATCGGTGAGAAGGTCAAGGAAGTGGCATTAGATGAAACGCCAACACTTGTGAAATATGCGGATGCCGTACCCTATTTGGTGGAGACGACAAAGGAGTTTGCCCTCACCCCAACCCCTCTCCCATTGGGAGAGGGGCAAGGGGTGAGGGATGATTGGTGTACTCTTATTGGTTTTGACAAAGATGGGGAAAAGAGGGTTCTGGCCGCGGTATTATATCGTTTTGGGGAAATGACCTATGCTGAGGCTTTAGTATATATTAAATCTCTTAAAAAAGTTGAGCAGGCAAAACTGGCCGATGCTTTGTTGCACCGTATGGGCAAATTTGACGTTCCTCTGCGCGAGCTGGAATACGCAACATACACCTTTGATCTGGTTATGGATCAGGGTGCCTATGCCGAGTTCAAGCGTCACCGCATGATGACACAGACCCCGCAAAGACTGACCACAAGATTGGGATATACGATGCCACGTCTTATCACGGAAGCAGGTTTCGGGGCTCAGTATGAGGCGGCTATGGAATCAGCTTCGAAGCTGTATGAAAAGTTATATCAATTCAATCCCAGTGTTGCGCAGTATATTGTCCCCAATGGATTTAATCGTCGAGTGCTGGCTGAATTCAATTTGCGTGAAGCTTATGCATTTTGCCAGTTACGTTCGGCGGTAAACGCACATTTCTCGATACGAAGAGTTGCACAGCGTATGTATGATGAGATCGCGCGCGTTCACCCCTTATTGACGATGTATATGAAACTACACGAGGAAACCTGGCAAGGGGTGGAAGGTGATTATTTTACGAAGACGTGAAGAGAAATTTGCGGACAATTTTTAGCCTTTTATCAACACAATTTCTCTTTGGGGCTCACCGAGATATTCCGCACCTTTTTCGGTCATTACAACATCTTCTTCCAGACCAATATGGCCGTAGCCCCTCACTGCCAAGCTGGGCTCTATTGTAAAGACCTGCCCAACTTCCAGTTTTAGATTTGGGTCATCACCATATTTTTCCCATAGCGGACCAAGCAGCGCGCCGCCATCATGCGCCACGCGTCCGAGTTGGTGACCGAGCGCATGGGGATATTCAGGATAGCCTGCATCGGTAATGATCTCGCGTGCAATAATGTCAATTGAGTTGCCTGTTACTCCTGCCGTCATGGCCTCGCGCGACTTTTCTATTGCGGTGCGAATCGTAATAAATCCGCGTTGGACTTCAGGCGGCGCTTCTGTTTCGCCTTCACGCAAAACATAAGCCACGCGTTGAATATCTGAACAGTAGTCTTCGTATTTCACACCGAAATCAAAATGAATGATATGCCCGCGTTCTACTTTGATTTCAGTGGGCCCACTATGACCGACAGCTGAGTTGGGGCCAGAGTTCACTGCAGGGCAACTTTCTGCGGGCCACGCGTAAGTAACTCCATATTCGTGCGCAAGCTTGTGCATGTATTCGCCGATCTCTATCTCAGTCATGCCGACTCTGATAAAGTCAAATGTTCTTTTGTAAATCTCATCTGTGATCTCAACGGCTTTACGGATACGCGCTAATTCATCAGGGGTCTTTCGTCCGCGCAGGGCGTTAATGACGGGTTCGGCGCTGATGAGTTTATCTGCATAAGCTGTGCCTTTCAAATAATCGCGCAGGATCTCGTACATGGCATGCGTTAACCCATCAGCGTGGACATTATTTCTCGAAGTGTTAACAGCTATTCGGTCCGGGTTGAGGCGTGTGATCGTATCTCGTAAAAGGTCACTTACGGCAGTGTCATATCCGAGGATTTCATCAAAGACATTGAGTCTCTGAAGCGCATCCTTTTCAAGATTGCCAATAATCGCAATTTTCTCCCCTTTCCGGGTCAAGATAAGCGCAGACGGCCAGGTCAGGTCATTTGGACCGATGAGAAAATCGAGGGCTGGATCGCGCACACCGCTTGTCTCACGCACAAACGTAAGCCACATATCGATTTTCAGTTCTTTGAGGATTTCAATAGCATGGTGGACTTTTTCATGGATGAGGGACATTAAGGAACTCCTTGCGTTTCCTCTTCTAGTGGGAGAGGGCTAGGGTGAGGCGTCTTACGTGGGTCTTTGACGAGGAAAAATAGGATGGCCATCATAACAATAGATAATAAAGTGGATAGCGCAAAGGTCCACGTAAAGCCTCTTGTGTCTGCAATCCACCCTCCAATTAATGGAGCAATGATCGTGGCAGGTGCCGTGAGGGTTTGAGCGAGGCCGATATAAAAGGGGCGTTCCGCTTCGTCGCTGAAGTCAACAGTCATGGTCATGCCATTCGTCCAAATCGAAACATTTGTGAAACCTGAGAGAACAAAGATTGGAAAAAACCAGGCGAGCGAAGGAGCAGCCCAGGCAAGAAAGGAACTTAGTGCTGCGGCAGCCGCGCCAATAATAAGCATGGCCCGGTGACCAACACGATCTCCCAGCCAACCCATGCCTGCGTTCGCAATCGTTTGTGAGAAAGTGAGCGTTGCTGTGAGATAGCCAGCTGTAACTCCATCCATTTGAAAACGGCGCAAGGCATAGACGATGTAAAACGCAAAGCCCATCGTTGCAAATTGGGAAAGTATGCGCGTGGTGAGAAACCAACTGAAATTGGTATCACGTTTGAGAATACGCCGTGCACTTTGCCAAAAAGGTGATTGGTTCTCTTCAACGACCTTTTCATAATCTTTGGGTTCCCGCGTGAGAGCGAGTGCGATCCAGGAAAAAGCAAAGAAGATGCAGGCGATTGCGAAACAGACAGCAAAGTTGATGGGAGCATTCAACCACTTGAGCAAATATCCTGCCCCAATTGCGGCAACACTAATGAAAATGTTCGCCACTGCAGCTTGTAATCCAAAAAAGGTGCCACGCGACTCGGGCGGAATGATCTTTGAGATCATACTGGTCCATGAGTTGGCCGTAAAACCGCCGCCGAGTCCTTGCCACGTGAGTAGGATAAAACTGATGATGAGGCCTGCCTGAGCGCCTATCATGGGTAGGAGTAAAGCGATGATAGCAAACCCTAAAAATGGAATTCGCTCATGGATGGTCGTCATCAATACTGTTCGCTTATAGCGGCGCAGGCGCGCTGTGTGATTAGCGGTAAAGAGTTGAGGCAGAAGCCATCCCGCGCCATGGATGGCAGGCACGAGTCCGATCAACGTGGCGGAGTCTGTCATCGAAGCGACAAAGAGCGGCAAGATCGTGCTGAAGGATGCAAAGCCAATTGCAACACCAAAAAAACCACCATCGAGCAAGTTGACAGTGACGTTATACCGTAAATGTTTGCGAGTAAATTGTTCGACTTTTGTGAGGGGGAGCATTTACTGAATTCTACCATTTGACTTCCCCACTTCCTTCTTTAGGGACATCTGTTTCCCCCTTGACAATTTCCAAAATCCGAATAAAATAAAAACGAACGTTCGTTCGTTTCCTGTCAGTCAATTGATATGAAGGAGAAAAGAGTATGGATTGGTTTTTAATATTGCTCGCAGTCACCACTGCGGTGCGTGGTCTAGGGGCAGGTATCATTTATGACGTGGCGCTGGTAAGTCTGCCGGTACGACGGCGAATTGGTGCGATTCCTTATGTCAAGTTCGCCCGCGCCCTTTATACGGGTAATGGCGTTAAGACGTACGGAACAGTGTCGATTTTGGGGGCACTGCTGACAATTGCCGTCACAGTTGGCACCTTTGTTCGGGGAGAATCGGCAATAGTAAGTTGGTCGATAGCAATTTCGTTGATAGCTACCGTCATGGCCTTCATTGGCACTTCCCAAGCCCTTCCAGCCGTGCGGGGCTTGCAACACGCACCAGATGACGAAGCCCTGCTCTCGGAAATTCTGGATCGCTTTGCTCGCTGGCACACTTTTAGTACCATGTGGCAACTGGTTGCATTCATTGCTCTTATCGTTGCATTGGCGAATCAATCATGACTGACAAGTAGGTTCGCCGGGAGCTTTGAGTCAGGTTCTAAAATTAGTGCCAAAACTCGTTAAGCGAGTGCTGAAAGGAAAGAGAAAAGTTATGGCTGAAGAAATACTCACAAAAGGGGAACGCACGCGGTTGGCCATCGAAGACGCCGCCATCAGCCTGTTCCTAGAACAGGGTTACCACGCCACTTCCATGCGGCAGATTGCCGAACGTGCCGAACTTGCGCTTGGCGGCATCTATAACCACTTCTCCAGCAAGGATGAAATCTTTCAGGGCATCATCATTGACAAGCATCCTTACAAGCAAATACTGCCCGCCATCCTTGCCGCGCAGGGGGAGACGGTGGAGGAGTTTTTCAGGAATGCGTTCCATATCGTCATATCTGAGTTGGGAAAACGCCCCGAGTTTATCAACCTGATGTTTATCGAACTGGTTGAATTCAAAGGCAGGCACGGCGCAGTGCTGTTGCACGAAATTGCGCCGAAGATCTTGCCTGTTTTTGAGCGGCTTGTGAAATCTCGAAAGAATTTACGCGTTACCAATCCTGCCGTGCTGATGCGGACATTTTTTGGGATGATCATTTCCTACCTGATTACCGAAATGATTATTTCAGATTCTGTGATCAGCAAACTGATGCCTAAAAACGTTGCTGATATCTACGCAGATATTTTCCTGCACGGCATTCTTAAGGAGGCAGCATGAACTCAAGGTTACTCTCCATTATCCGTAAGGAATTTATCCAAATCTTCCGCGACCCGCGTACCCTGGCGTTAATTCTCGTGATGCCAATTATTCAATTATTTCTGCTCGGCTATGCGGCGACGACAAACGTGAAAAATGTTCCTATCGCGGTTTGGGACCAGAGTCGCTCACCCGAATCTCGCGCGCTGTTGGATGCCTTCCGCGCGGCGGATTATTTCACGTTTGCTTACGATGTTCACTCCGAAGAGGAGATTCAAATTCTCATCGAGCAAGGAGATATACGCGGCGCGCTTGTTATTCCTCCCGATTATTCCCGTAAACTGCTGGAGGGAAACGCGCAAGTCTCGATGATTCTCGATGGTTCCGATGCAACGGTTGGCTCAACCGCTCTTTCGACTGCAAAATTGATCGGACAGTCACATTCCATAAAAGTGCTCACGGAACAAGCCGCACGCCAGGGACGTGCCGCGGCAGTCCAGCCGCCACTAGATGTCCGGACACAGGTTTGGTATAACCCTGACCTCCGCTCAGCGTACTTCATGATCCCTGGTGTGATTGGTATGGTCCTGTATGCCATCATGGCAATGCTCACAGCCACAGCCGTTGTGCGCGAACGCGAACGCGGCACCATTGAACAACTCATTGTCACACCCATTCGTTCATGGGAACTGATTGTCGGCAAGGTTATGCCGTATGTCATCCTCGGATTTTTCGACCTGGCCGAAGTTCTTGTCATCGGTCATTTCTGGTTTGGTGTTCCCGTGCGAAGTAATCTCTTTTTGGTCGTTGGCACAGCGGGCTTGCTGTTGCTTTCGAGCCTCGGCATTGGTCTGTTTGCCTCCACAATTGCCAACACACAACAGGAGGCGTTGCTGACGGTCTTTGTCACAATTCTGCCTGGCGTGTTCATCTCTGGTTTTCTTTTTCCTCTTGAAGCCATGCCGAAATTTTTACAAATCGTTTCGTATGCAATCCCGCTTCGTTACTATCTCGTAATCATCCGTTCGCTGTTACTTAAAGGAGTCGGCTTCGCCGCGCTCCAAAATGAAATTATATCCCTCGCGCTCTTTGGCATCATCATTATGGGTGCTGCGGCACTGCGCTTTAGAAAACGCTTGGATTAAGGAGTTCACCATGAATCATAAACTTCCCCCTCTCCCTGTTCGTATCGTAATTGCGCTGGTCGTCATCGGAGCCATTCTTTATTATGGCGTTGGCGCGTTGACAACCAAAGACAATGGACAACTCACAGCCTCGGGCACGATTGAATCTGTGACTGTGAACGTCTCACCTGAGATGGCTGGCAAGGTGAAAGAAGTCCTTGTTGCAGAAGGACAGGCAGTCAAGACGGGCGATCCGCTTCTTTCCCTGGACGATAGCCTGCTGGCCGCGCAACGAGTCGTTGCAGTTGCCGCAGTGGATTCCGCTATTGCTAATGTTCAAGCTGCTCAAAACGCGTTGCGGACGGCAGAATCACAATATCAGATTGCACTGGAAGCCGCACTGGCTCAGGGAAAAAATACACGCCTCCAGGATTGGTTTTCGGATCCTGACTTATTCGAGCAACCGGGCTGGTACTACACCCGCGAAGAGCAGATTCAGGCGGTACAAGCTCAGGTTGAAATTGCTCAAAAAACAGTGGAAGATGCACAGGCAAACCTGGCCAGTGTTTCCCAATCATTAGAGCAAGCGGATTTTCTGAAGGCTGAGCAGCGTCTCCTGGATGCACGCCTGGCGTATTTGATCGCCCAGAATGTAAACAATCGTGCTCAGAATTCTGCCACTGCCAATGTGCCGGTTGGCCTCTTTAACAGTACTCACTGTGGAACCAATCAAGGTTATTTTGTTGAGAATGCTCGTCTGACCAATCTGATCTATAAGTGTGCTGGTGACGAACATCTTTCTGATGCAGGCCGGACGCTATATTATCAGGCGCGGGATGAGTTGGAAATCGTACAGAAAGAATATAACGATCTTCTGACGACGGAAGCTGCTGACGCTGTACTACAAGCGCGTGCTGATGTATCTGTAGCTCAGGAGCGTTATTACTCAGCTCTTGATTTTCTGCGCAATTTACAGACAGGGGATCAGTCCACAACTGTAATTGCCGCCCAGGGTATCGTTGACCAGGCGCAGGCGGCAGTAGACCAGGCACAGAAAGCGGTCCAACAGGCACAGGCAAACTTGTATTTGCTGGATGCCCAGATCGCGAAGTTAACCGTTTATGCCCCGATGGATGGTGTGATCCTTATTCGCAACGTTGAACCCGGTGAATTCGTCCAGCCTGGTGGGACTGCTCTTACGATGGCGGACTTGAACAACATCACCATTACTGTCTATATCCCTGAAGATCGTTATGGACAAATTCGTTTGGGACAGCAGGCAGATGTGACTGTCGATTCCTTCCCCAGCGAAACCTTCACAGGCGAAGTCATTCATATCGCCGATGAAGCCGAGTTCACCCCGCGGAACGTCCAAACTGTGGAAGGACGCAGTTCAACGGTCTATGCGATCAAGCTAAACGTGACAGATAGTGAAGGAAAATTGAAAATCGGTATGCCAGCAGATGTGACGTTCTCACGTTAGAAAGTTCAAACGTTTGAACGTTGTTCGAAATGAGGAGATATTATGCCTACCATTACACGTTTTGAAGATATTGAAGCGTGGAAAACAGCGAGAGAACTTACTCGAATGGTTTATGCACTTGCTGATCAAGGACAATTTGCAAAGGATTTCGGGTTGAGAAATCAAATACAGCGTGCAGCAGTTTCTGTGATGAGCAATATCGCTGAAGGATTTGAAAGCCGAACACAGGCACAATTCCTTGAATACTTGGGACGTTCAAAGGCCTCTGCTGGAGAAGTTCGTTGTCAGTTATATGTGACCCTGGATCTAAACTATTTGACTCAAGAACAATTCAAACAGGTTTTTGATTTGGCTGATAAATCCTCTCGCCAGATTGCTCGTTTCATGGATTACCTCGAGACTCATCCCCAATCTCGCCGCGTTCGCGAGGAAGGTTCGGAATATGAAGTCTAACGTTTTGACTTTTGAACGTTCCAGCGTTCCAACGTTTATTCAAGCCACGAATATAAGCAAATCCTTCGGCGACCTCAAAGCCGTAGATGGCGTCTCCCTGCAAATACGCGCGGGCGAAATCTACGGTCTCGTTGGTTCAGATGGCGCGGGCAAAACTACGACCATCCGGTTACTCGTCGGAGCGTTGCTCGCGGATTCAGGCGAGATCAACATCTGTGGCTACGATATCAACAAACAGACTGAAGAGGCGCGCGCTCAATTTGGTTATCTCTCACAACGTTTTTCGCTGTACGAAGATTTAACAGTGCTTGAAAATATCCGCTTTTTTGCCGAGGTGCGTGGACTCAGTTCAAGCGCATGGCTTCCGCGTTGCATGGAGATCCTTGAATTCGTCGGGCTTGAAAAATTCACCGACCGCCGCGCAGGACAACTCTCTGGCGGCATGAAACAAAAGCTTGGGCTTGCCTCCGCGCTTGTTGCACGTCCACGCGTGTTGTTGCTCGATGAACCAACAACAGGAGTTGACCCTGTGACACGCCAGGATTTTTGGCAACTAGTAATAAGGTTAGTTTCCGCTCCCCCCCGTCTCCCCCCAAATTCTCCGAATTTCGGGGGAGAGAAAGAGGGGGGCAGGGTCGCAGTTCTCATCTCCACTCCCTACATGGACGAAGCCTCGCGCTGTCATCGTGTTGGCTTCATGAAAGCAGGTCGCATCATCGCGGAAGACACACCATCCAATTTACGGGCGCGGCTCAAGGATCGCGTCCTTGAATTGCGCGGCTCGCCACTCAATCTTCTTCGCCGCGTCGCGCATAATGAAGCAGATGTGGAAGACGTCCAAGCCTTCGGCGATAGACTTCACATACGCGTAGGAGAGAACAAGGCTCAAGATGTCATCAGCAGGTTGAATTCCAGGATAAGAAGCGAGGGCGGTCAGGTAGATGCGCTGCGCACCATTCCGTCCACCCTTGAAGATGTTTTCATCGCATTATCGGAGTCAACATGAGCGAAGCAGTCATCAAAGTCGAAAACCTGACGCGTCGCTTCGGCGATTTTGTCGCGGTCGATCATATCAACTTCGATGTGCATGAGGGCGAAGTGGTTGGTTATCTCGGCCCGAACGGTTCGGGTAAGACGACGACGATCCGCATGTTGCTTGGTCTGCTTGAACCTAGTGATGGCAAAGCGACCGTGCTGGGATTCGACGCGTTCAAACAAAGCGAAGAGGTGCGGACGCGCGCGGGATACATGTCGCAGAAGTTTGCGATCTACGATGATCTAACCGTACTGGAAAATTTGACGTTTTATGGCGGCGTGTATGGCATTCGCGACAAAGCCCGCATCAAGCGGACCCTTGAGCTGGTCGGGCTGACCGGGCATGACTCCACGCTGACGCGTTCTCTCTCCGCAGGCTGGCGTCAGCGGCTTGCGTTAGGAATTGCGTTGGTGCATGAACCGAAGTTACTGTTCCTTGATGAACCCACCTCAGGCGTTGACCCGACTGCGCGCCGCGCGTTTTGGGATCTGATCTACGAACTTGCCGAAAGCGGTGTGACAATCCTCGTAACCACGCACTACATGGATGAAGCCGAATATTGCGAACGAGTCGCCATCATGCGCGACGGGAAATTACTTGCAATGGATACGCCGCTGAATTTGAAAAAGAACATCATCTCTGGCGACGTGTGGGAAGTGTACGCCGAACCCTTGCAGGATGGCTTGGCTGTTTTACCTGAAATAGGGGGAGTGTTACGCGTTGGCTTGGCGGGCGATCATTTACGAACGATCACGGAAAGAGGCAAGAGGAAGGAAGATTTGCTGAGGGCGTTGAAGGATGAAGGTGTGAATGTGAGGGATATCGTTGTGGGCGAGCCAACGCTGGAGGACGTGTTTATTTCGCTGGCGAGGTAAAAGTTGAATTGACAAATTTATAGTGGGGGTATAAAATAATTACGTGATGTATAGACAAGCTATAGGAGTTAAGCAATGTCTACACAAA
>Ga0184623_10001495_pt1 | contig 10149 bp, 12 predicted proteins | sample PLM1_100_b1_FD_133138 | JGI IMG/M metagenome (GOLD analysis project Ga0184623, IMG submission 133138) | Groundwater sediment microbial communities from an aquifer in East River, Colorado, USA - PLM1_100_b1 | ecosystem: Environmental > Terrestrial > Soil > Riparian zone | place: USA: East River...
AGGGATTGAGTTCCCGCCGTGTACACGAGGGAAACGCCCTTTCGGTTCCAGCGGCCTCCGTAGAGGCGCGCGCCTTCCCCGGAGAACGCCGACTTTGCGAATCGGGCGGTGACCAGCCGCCATACAGTGAGCATCGCTGCAGCTACGCGAATACCCCGTGCTCGATCCGCCCCAGTGTGTCGAGGACGCTTTCGGCCCCAATGTCGGTATCCAGCAGACTGAGCGGCGTTGCTCCCGACAAAGCCGAATTGGGCGCCTTCAGCCAGTGTAGAGCGGCTTGTGCGTTCTCGAAGACCTCGTTGGCCCTTCCGACCACTCTAGCCAGCCGGAGCAGCTTGGCGGACTCCTCGCTCGTCAGCACGCCTTCGCGCTTGCGGCGGGCGAGAGTGCGTTCGGGAATACCCAGGGCCCGGGCAAGCTCCGACTGAGACACCTGCATCGCCTTGAGCAGGGATTCGACCGCGGCGGCCGGAATCCCGTTCCGGATCACCTCGATCCAGTCGAGCGCCGTATGAGACTTGGCGCGCAGCACGCTTCGGCCGCCGAGCAGGTTTTCTACGGACCGAAACGTTGCCGGGGCGGCTACCGCGAAGCTGGCCATGAGTGGGTCCTCCTATTGCCAATTGGCGGATAGTATAGTCAATTGTGGCCGACCCCGCCAGGCGCGGCCTGCCGCGGCGAACGACAAGGCGGAAGAACTTGAAAATGCGCTCCACGGCCGGATCCGGCGCGCGGACGGCGCCCGTTCCCGGCCGTCGCGTCGGTTGTTCCCGAACTGCGCCTTTACCCGGTATGAGCAGTTCCGCGGCGACACGGGCCGCCGGGCGTAGAATTGACGTCCGGAACGCAAAGCAAGGACGCAGACCATGAACAAACCCGAACGCATCCCCCAGGCCTCAGCCGAGGAATTCCTCGTCGGCGGCGTGCGCATGCCGCGGCCTTTCCGCATCCGGCGCCTCGGCCACTTCGGCGTCAACGTGATGGACCCCGAGCGCAGCAAGGACTTCTACTGCCGGCTGCTCGGCTTTCGCGTCGCCGACCCGATCGATTTCGGCGAGCGCGTGCCCCCGGGCGAGCGCGACAAGGTGGGCCCGACGGTCGGCTACTTCGCGCGGCACGGCACCGATCACCATTCCTTCGTGTTCTTCCCCCGCCGGATACTGGAGGTGGTCAATCCGCACGCGCGCACACAGAGCGGCACGGTGAACCAGATCACCTGGCAGTGCGGGTCGCTGCAGGAAGTGTCGGACGCGTTCGACTGGTTCAGCAGGCGCGGGCGGCCGATCCGCCGCGCGGGCCGCGACCTGCCGGGATCGAACTGGCATTTCTACCCGCCCGATCCCGACGGCCACACCAACGAGCTCTACTACGGCATCGAGCAGATCGGCTGGGACGGCTACTCCAAGCCGCGCGACATGTACGGCGTGCGCTACAACAAACCGCCGCAGCTTCCCCACAAGTCCGAATACGCCGAAGTGATGCAGGCGACGAAGGACGGCATCCCGATCGAGAAGGGCACCCGCGCGACCGATATGGGCGGCGAGGAGAAGTACGACGTCGGCGGCATCCTGCTCGCGCGGCCCTTCAAGATCGTGCGCCACGGGCCGGTGCGCCTTTTCGCGCAGGACATGGAAGCGATGATCGCCTTCTACCGAGACGACATGGGCTTCGCCATCACCGAAGAGGTGAAGTACAAGGGCCACCGCTGCGTGTTCCTGCGCGCGAACACCGAGCACCACTCCATGGCGCTCTATCCGGTCAAGCTTCGCGAGGAACTGGGCCTCAAGGCCGACTCGACGCTCATGTCATTCGGCCTGCAGCTCGGCAGCTACCAGCAACTGCGCGACGCGATCGCGTTCCTCAAGGAAAACGGCGTGACCGTCAAAATGCTCCCGCCCGAGCTATTCCCGGGCATCGACTACTGCGCCTTTGCCATCGACCCGGACGGCTTCGCCTTCCAGCTCTATTACTACATGGAGCAGGTCGGCTGGGACGGCAAACCCCGGCCCGCGTCAGAGCGCGCGAAAATCGACAACGCGAAATGGCCGGAAGCGGTGGAGGGGCGGAGCGATACGTTTTTGGGAGAGCCGTTTTTGGGGCCGCTGGGGTAGAGCGGGCAGACAATGCGAGGCTATACCTTACGCTTTAGGTAGCCTACAACATCGCCATAACAGGGGCCGTTCAATACTTCTAAGGTGAAATGTTCGATGTCTTCAAAGGGGCCGAGCTTACTGCTCCAGTGACCGTTCTGCAGTTGGACGGCGGCATGTGTTGGAGTAAGTTCACCATCCTCTTTTTTTTCTGCAAACAGCGCTACCTTCTGGAAACCGGGCTCATAGGAGCCATCGGCGCATGGTGCATAGCCCAAAGTTCCGTACGTGCGAATGAAGGCTTCTACTGTCGTTTCTCGGGGGATACTGCGAGGCCAGTAGCCAATCCCTTGAGGATCCGGCCACCACCACCTGACACTGTCGCCGGCCGCCCATGCGATGCAGTTGTATTTGCGAGTCTTGGGACTCGTCTCGATGTAGTCACTATCCGAAAGATTCGGAAAATCATCTTGCGGCCAACTACCAGGCATATCGGCGTCGCGCCCAATCAAGCCACGCATCAGCCATCTTCTTCATGTTTCCCCGCGCTTCGTCAGATACTGGATCATTGCCTGTAAGGACTTGAAGCGCCCAGAACCACATATCTGGTTCGTCACCTTCGCTCTCAAGCTCGCGCAAGATGAAAGGAATCACTCTCTCTCCCATTGCAATGATCCGCTGATATGAAGGACACATTGCCATCTTCGTAATGGATGAGGTTGCGCCCCGCTCTTTGCGCCACTGCGAAACAAGCCCTAGAAACTTCAACGCATCTGGCTCGACTGCAACTGTGCCCAAAGCTCTTGAGTATCCCCAACTGACAATAGAAGTGGCATCAGACCATAAGGCGATGCCACCACGTCGACGGGGATAAGCGGTTCGTCTACTAATTTGTATTTTCTCTTTGCCAGCGAAAACGAGCACCCAATCAAACCCGGTGCTGGATACCCACGTCTTAGCCAAGGGATACGAAGGCTGTGCCGGCAATGCTTGGCTTATAACGTTCATTTTCAGTGAGACTTTTTACGCAGTGCATCCGGAGCGGATGCTACTGCCGTGGTGATGCCACTTTTGACCACGTACATCGGGTTACCTTCTTGATCATACTGCCCTTCAACACGAACTACACTCAGCACGACTGCCTTGATGCGGATTACCGAGCCGTCTTCAAGCGTAAGCTCGCTCCACCGCTCATTGGACACTTCAATGGGTACTTCCACGCCTTCCACGACCTTTCCGTCTGGCGTCGTTATGTTCGTTTTTTTCATATCGCCCTCCACCGTAACTGTTCACTAACCCAAGAACGATCCAAGGCTGATCACAATATCATACCTCCGTTGGACGCCACAAAGTGCCCGCGAAGCTTGGTAACCTGACATTAACTCTCAAGGGACAGACCACTCTTCATAACGGAAAGCAGAAAACCCGAGCTTTCGGGGACACCAAATTTACGTAACTTACTGGCCCGCGGCGAACGGTTGACTACTTCCCCATTCTCGGCGCCCGTTGCAGCAATTCCACCAGGTGTTGTTTCCATAACGCCGCCATGCCGGTGGTGCCATGACCGCGCGTCTGGTCGCTGCCCGGGATGAGCACGTAGCGGCCGTTCTTTACGCGCTTGATCTCGCGCTCGAGGATGCCGAGCTCAATCGGGTTACGCTCGTCGTCGGCGGCGTTGAATCGCTGTACCGGCAGCCGCCGGATCTTTCCAGGGCGGCCTGAGCGCGGACGCTACTTCATCCGATCCTTGATCTTGGCGAGCGCCGCGCAGGGGAGCTGTCGCCTCTTGCGGGAACGCCCGGCTATTCAGACCTGCGCCACCCACTCGAACGTCGCGCGCACGTAATCGTCTCCGCGCTGCCGGAGCTGCACGCCGCGGAGGTAACGCGCGGCGCCCCCGACCGTCGCCTCGTAGACGCGGCCATCCTTCCAGGTCTCGGGCGGTAGCAGCAAATTCGGCCTTTGCGTCGCCGCGGAACCGTCCGATAGGATGATCGCGCGCACGCTGTTGAAGGCAAATTGCCGCGACGTTTGCTCCGAGAAGACGTTCTCCTCGCCCTTCGCGATGACCGCGCGTAGCTGCACCGCCTGTGAATCGCGGCTCAGGATGGCGATGTCGGCGTGCACGCTGCGACCCCACTCGGCATGCATGGACCGGATCACGCCCAGCCAGCACTCGTCGGCACCCTGCGTCGAAACACCGACCACGTCGCCGCATCGCGCCCAGTCGCTCGATCGTTGCGGAATCTCTACGCCGAGTTCGTTGCCGCCGGTGTCTTGCAGGGCCCACGTTTCCGGGGCCTGCGGTGCGCCATCACCGTCTTCCGCCAGCATCAGTTCGCTCTTGGCGGATCGAGCGTGCGAAAGGTGCTGCCAGATCTGTGCATAGCCATGAATGACCCGCAGAGTGCCCGTCGCCGGCGAGCGGGCGGGTGGCGAGTACGGGCACGCGTCGCCCCAGAACGCCAGCAGATGCTGAATGGCCGAGATCTGCACGTGAGGGGGAATATCCTTGCCGAAGGCCTTGATATTCTCGGTCCTGGACGTCGTCAACTGTTTGTAGAGTCGCTCTAGAGCATCGTATCCCGTCCCTGCGCCGAAACACCGGATTTCGCTATTCGGGTCCGGTGGCTGGCCGGCTACCCGGCGCGGCGGGCCCTCGCTCGTGGGATCGAAGCAGAAGGCGTTGTCGGTGACCCTGCGCGGGCGCAGCGTAAAACCTTCCCCAAGCTGCTCGATCACACGGTCGGCCACCTCGATTTGCTCAGGCGCCATCAATTCCGGCGAGCTTGACTGCAGCATCAGCAGCCCCAGCAACTCCTGGGTCACGGTCGTCAACGTCTTCTGGGCGGCTTGCATGTGAACGGGTGTCGCCGCGCAATCCGCCTTCTCCGCGTCGCCATGAACGGCATACGCCAGCCGCCAAAGCTTCGGCGGAACGCTCACGTAATGCACAAGGCAGACCTTCGCCAGCATTCGACAGGCATGAAGACCCCTTGCTGCGCCTGCCGCCCCCGGAAGGTGGAGCGACGGGTTTGCGGCCGCTTCCTTCAGCAGAACTCTGGCCGATGCGCACAGCGCGCCCGTCAACCGCTTCAGATAATTGATGAGGGTGTTCCATATCGACTCGCGCGAGGTCTGCTTGCCGGTCGGTTTCGCCAGAATTTGCGCCAGCAGCGCGGACAGGTGCGCGCCGCTCGCTTCCTGGATCAGTGACAGGATGTCGCCGCGGATTCCTTCGTCGTGGCTGGGAATATCCTTGACCGCGTCGAGCCAAGCACTCAGGTCGTTCAGCGCCGTGAGCGGATCGGCTCCGCGCATTTCGGCAAGCAGTTTCGCCGCCGCTGCCGGATTGCGCATCGGGTGGTCCGGATGACCGTCGCCCGCCTTGATCCAGTCCAACATCTATCGCTCTCCCGACCGCATGTTGCGTTCGAGCGGTCCGTTCCCCCACGAAACAATCTGGGTACGCACCTAGCAGAAAATCATTATAGGCATGAAGACAGCAGCGAGGGCAACGGCGGGAGAGCGCAGACCGGGCATAGTTGGCGCCGTAGCCGTGCAGGTTGCCACCAGGAGACGAATGCTGATGCTGTGAGGCGGGGGCCGGCACTGCGGCGGAGGCCCGAACGCCCGCGTTACCTGATTAGAATAGGCTCTTGCCAGTGCCCGCATTCCGGTCTGGCGCCCCGTTAGTTCAGCGGCACTCTTAGCGTCCAGGCGTTCTCAATTCTGACCGGGCGAGTGCGTTCTCAATCTGCCCTCGGCCGACATGCCTCAAGGAACGGCGTGACGATCAAATGCCGGCCGCCCGAGTTTTTGCCCGGCGTTGTAGCCGGGCGGCGTTGGTTACGCGAGCGTCTCCAGGAGGCGTGCGGCCTCTGCGTGGTCGTCGCCCAGCCATTGGAGCGCGCAGCGCACGCCCGGGCGCGCCTTCGCGCGGATCGCTTTGTCCATCGCATCGATTGCCTCCTGCAGGAGAAAATCCTGCTCCGGAGCGAGCGCGGCGGCGAGCGTCGCGGCCTGCGAGGCGTCCTTGTCACGCTTCGGATTGTCCGAGCTGGAGCGCAGGGCGTACACCGCGAGCTTGTGGATGCAGTAGCGCCCGGGGGTCGGCGGCCCCGCTGTTGTGGAACAAGATCGGATTCTGTTCCACGACGGTCTCCAGGAACAACGTGCTCGGGAAGATCCCCGAATCGCTGTACCGGCCGCCGCCGGATCTTTCCAAGGCCGCCTGAGGGCGACTACTTCCCCATCCTCGGCGCCCTCTGCAGCAATTCCGCGAGATGCTGTTTCCACAGCGCCGCCTTGCCGGTAGTTCCATGGCCGCGCGTGTCGCTGCTTCCCGGGATGAGTACGTAGCGGCCGTTCCTGACGCGCTTGATTTCGCGCTCGAGGATGCCGAGCTCGGTCGGATTGCGTTCGTCGTCGGCGGCGTTGATGGCCACCAGGGCCGCCCGGATGCGCTCGAGGCCCGGCGACGGGTTGTAGTCGGCGGAGGACTCCCACTGGTACAGGACGTCGTTGGCGTCGCCGCGGAAGGGCTGCGCCAGGCGCTGCGCGACGATCTGGTCGCCCTTCTCGCGCGAGGGCGCCTGCTTGTAGAGCGCCTGCGATCCGCCGGAGGTGGCGATGCCGAACTGCACGAGAAGCGCCTGGATTCCGCGCGGCTGCGCGGTGTAGTTGCCCCCGTTCCAGTCCGGGTCCCCGCGGATGGCATCGGCCAGCAGCCGGCGCAGCATCCAGTTGCGGCCCGACATCTCGGTCGGCTGGCAGGCCATGGGCACGAGCGCGTCCATGAAGTCGGGGTATTTCACGCCCCAGATCCAGGTCTGCATGCCGCCCATAGAGTTGCCGAGCACCAGGCGCAGGTGCTTGATCCCCAGCCCCTCGGTCACGAGGCGATACTGCGCGAGCACCATGTCGTCATAGTTGTACTTGGGAAAGCGCGCGCGCAGGCCGTCGGAAGGCCGGGTCGATTTTCCGGTGCCGAGGGCGTCGGGCAGGATGATGAAGTAGCGGCTCGCATCCAGCGGCTGCCCCGGCCCGTAGAGCTCGTCCGCGAAGTCCTTCGCGAGCATGTTGGCGCCCGATCCGGCCGTTCCGTGCAGGATCAGCACCGGTTCTCCCGAGGGCGCGCCGATCGTCCTGTAGTGCAGGCGCACCTCGGGCAGCGTTTCGCCTGAGTGAAAGCGGAAGTCCCGCGCCACCCAGGCGGCTTCCTTCGGAGCGGGATAGTCCGCCCGGACCGAAAGAGCGGTCAAGGCGATCAGAGCGCCTGCCGCGAGCGAGAATACTCTGATGAAATTCGTGCCGAGCTCCTTCATGTCGAACCTCCGAATGTGCCTAGGTTGATGGCCGAACGCCTGCGTGCGCTTACTATTATGGGCGCACATGATGCCATGGGTGCCGTTCAGGCAAAGGACCGGCACTTTGATTCCGCTGGCGCGCGGGTCGATACCGTATTAGTGTGTCGGGCAGATCGTCGAGGCGCCCATGAAAAAACTCCATCGATTCGTTGAAGACAGGAAGATCGCCGGCATATGCGGCGGCCTGGGCGAGTACTTCGATCTCGACCCGGTCTTTTTTCGCCTGTTCTTTCTCGCGTCGCTCCTTTTCGGCGGGCTCGGAGCGGTGGCCTATCTGATCCTGTGGGTCGTGGTCCCTGAAAAGACAGGCGCGCAGGGCGAGCCCCGCCCCGTTAGGCGGCTGGTTCTGTCCAGTTCCGATCGCAAGGTCGCGGGCGTGTGCGGCGGCCTCGGAGAATGGGCCGAAATCGATCCCGTCCTTTTCCGGGTCGCGTTCATCCTGCTCGCCCTGGTGTGCGGTCTCGGGATCATCGTCTACATCGTGATGTGGCTCCTGATTCCGCGTCCCTCGACCATGCCCGTCCCGAACGGGTAATCGATCAAGCCGCGCGACGAATGTACTCGACCGCACCGGGGGATCTGCGTTTGCGCTGCCGGCGCAATCGAGCATGCTAAACTTCAATCTCACAACTTCGAAAGGAGGTGATCCCATGAGAGACCACCAAGGCAGGACCGGACTACCGACCTCGAACGGCGGATCAATCCGCAGACTTGGGATTTCCGCCAGCCGTTAGACCGGCGTGCCTTACAGCAGGACGACGCCCCGAGGACAAAATCCTCGGGGCGTTTTCGTTTCCAAGGAGGACCTTATGAGATTCACAGCGCTATTTGTCGTTCTGCTCGCCGGCTGCGCCGCCCCGGGCGGCGGGCTTACCGAAGCCAGGGACAGCTGGGACGGCGCCACGTATGACGAGATCGTGTTGCGCTGGGGTGCGCCCGCGCGCAGCACGAAGCTTACGGATGGCCGTGACGTGTACACATGGGTGTCCGAAAGAGCGGGCTCCCGAGGTGGCTCGTCGGTCGGCTTCGGGGTTGGCGGCGGCAGCGGAGGAGGAATAGGCATCGGCACCGGCATTATCTTTGGATCGGGTGGCGGTGAATCCGTCCGCTGCGAACGCACGCTGATTTTCAAGCACGGGCGCGTGGACGAGCAGAACTGGCAGGGGCCGGCGGAATACTGCAAGAGCTTCGGCCGGTCGGCCCGCTAGAATCCCGGGAAGCCGTGGCATTGGCGGCGCCTTCTCGCGATGCAGACAAGCCGGGGCGTCTGCGCATCGACAAGTGGCTGTGGGCGGCGCGCTTTTACAAGACGCGCAGCCTTGCCGCGCGGGCGGTGGAGGGCGGCAAGGTGAAGCTCAACGGCGAGCGCGTGAAGCCGGGCAAGGAGATCAAGACGGGCGATCAGCTCGAGGTGCGCTCGGGAGAACTGCAATGGCGGGTGGAAGTGCGTGCCGTAGCGCTGCGGCGCGGTCCGGCAGCCGAGGCGGCGCTGCTGTATACCGAAGGCGACGAGAGCCGGGCCAGGCGCGAGCACATGATCGCCATGCGCCGCGAGGGGCCGCATCCGGCGCATGACACCCATGGCCGGCCCACCAAGCGCGACCGGCGGATGATCCGGCGCTTTACGGGCGAGTGAGCGCCAAGATCGGGTCGTTCAAGGTTCGACAGGCGCAACGCCTGCTCCCTCGCTCATGAATTGCGCGCCCTGATGGGCTTGTAAGATCCCCCGCAGAGTTTATCCTGAGCGAATATGATCCCGACCCGGCTGTCGCTTATAACCTACAACCTTTGGCTCACCAAGCGCTGGCCGGCCCGGGCGCCCGCCCTGGAGAGGTTTCTCTATTTGTTCACTCCCGATGTGTTCTGTGTGCAGGAACTGCAAGGCCCCACGCAGGAGTTCCTCGACGGCGTGCTGAAGGAGCATGACCGGGTTCGCGATCCGTTTCCGGGATGGACCAGCGAGAGCAACATCTATTGGAGCAGGGCGCTCTTCGAAAAGACCGAGCACGGCGCCGAGGAAGTCGGCCACCTCGAGCCGGAAAGGCGGATGTTCTGGGTGCGCCTGCGGCTGAAGCCGTCAGCGACGACGATATTCGTCGCGACGGCACATCTCACTACCGCCCGGAATCGGGACGAGGCGGAGACCGGTCTTTCACCGAGGGTGCGACAACTCAGACGAATCGCCGGCGAACTCACGCGGCTCGTGCACCGAGCCGAGCCGGCATTTTTCATGGGTGATATGAATGACGCCTATCATCCCCAGCTTATCCTCAAACAGGCGGGATTCGCGAGCTGCTTCGCTTCCCTGGGAATGCAAAGCCCGCCTACTTTTCAGTGCTACCCAACGGCGAACGTCCAGCCCGGGGAGCCAACCGTAACCGAGGCCATCGATCTCATTGTTGCGAACAGGTACGCGCGCGCGATCGCTGCAAGCGTTCCGCAGTGTTACGGCGAAGACACCGCGCCGTCGGACCATTGGCCTGTGCAGGCGATATATCAGCTCGCGTGAAGTCTTGGCTCGTTGGAGAGCGCCGGCTTCAATCCACTCTGACGCGGTCGTTCGCCGCCGCCAACGCCCTCGCCCTCATGCGCGCGAGCACCACGGCCAGCCCGACGCCGACGACACAGAGCGCGCTCGTCGCGACAAAGCCGTACGTGAAGGCGCCCGCGGTGTCCTTCACCACGCCGAG
>Ga0184623_10001496_pt1 | contig 10141 bp, 9 predicted proteins | sample PLM1_100_b1_FD_133138 | JGI IMG/M metagenome (GOLD analysis project Ga0184623, IMG submission 133138) | Groundwater sediment microbial communities from an aquifer in East River, Colorado, USA - PLM1_100_b1 | ecosystem: Environmental > Terrestrial > Soil > Riparian zone | place: USA: East River...
CACGGTCCTCGACGAGGGTGGCCTCCAGGGGCTCCTGAACCGGTTGTTCGCGGCCCGGATGATCGGCCCGATCTACGAGGACGAGCTGCGGCGGCTCGAGGACCACGCCAAGGCCCATCCGCTGCCCTTGTCGTGAGCGCGCAATCGCAACCGCGCGCTCAAGTCCTGTCGGGCGCACACTCCCGCCTCCTCCACGCCTGATCGGGCGCCTCAAGATTGCCTGACAACGGGTCAGACGAAGTCCGTCCCCAAGGCCTTCCGGACTCGTCAGACTAGAGCCATGTCAATGCCTTCGCGCGACCCCGCAACTCTTTTCTCGGCTGATCGAGCCGAGACGTCGCAGCTCGCCACTGCGATTGGTCGCCTCCTACCCGCCCTCGAGCGCTTCACCGAGTACCAGGGGATAGACCCGGCGGCACGACAACGCGCGATCTGGCAAGGTCGGCTCGACAAGCCGCTGCCCGTGCGCGGAGTGGGGCTTGAGGACGTGCTCGGGGAGCTAGCCGAGTTCGTAATCCCTTACGGTTTGCGCAACGGAGCGCCCGGGTTCAATGGTTGGGTAACAACGGCACCGACGACGGTCGGCGTGGCCGCTAACCTCGCGGCAACGGTGGCCGGCTCACAGCGCTGGTGGCTCCAGCCCTTCAACTACCTGGAGACCGTCGCCCTGCGTTGGCTGGCGACGCTTCTTGGCATCCCCGAGGGCTGGCAGGGAACGTTCACGCCAGGCGGCTCGTCGGCCAACCTCATCGCCCTCGGGGCTGCCCGCCAACAGGCGTTTGAGCGGCTCGGCGTGGATCCGGCGCGGTTCGGCGTGCCCGAACGGGATGCCAAGGTGTACGCAAGCAGCGAGGTCCACCACGTCGTGGTCCGGGCTGCCGCGGTGCTGGGACTGGGGCGCTCGGCGGTTGTCGTGGTCCCGGTCGACGACGCGGGCCGGTTGGACGTCTTGGAGCTTCGTGAAAGGCTGGAGACGGATCGATCGGCCGGAATCGTCCCGGTCGCGATCGTCGCCTCGGCTGGGACCGTGAACACGGGTGCAATCGACCCGATCGGGCCCATGGCGGATCTCGCTGCGGAGTTTGGCACCTGGCTCCACGTCGACGGCGCATATGGCCTCTTCGGCCGGCTCGACGAGCGGGTGGCCCCGCTCTACGACGGCCTCGAGCGGGCCGACTCTGCGGTCGTCGACCCACACAAGTGGCTCGCTGCGCCCATGGGGATTGGCGCCGCCTTCGTGCGCGACCGGGGTCTCCTCGGTCGCGCGTTCACGCTCGAGCCCGCGGAGTATCTCGAGGGGGCGGTGGACAACGCGATGGAGGCAGTCTCGCCGTTCGACAGCTTCGGCGAGCTCTTCCACGACTTCAACCTCGATCAGTCGGCGCCGTCGCGAGGGGTCGTGGTCTGGGCGATGCTCCGCGAGATCGGCGCCCAGGGGATGCGCGAGCGGGTCCGCCGCCACAACGACTTCGCGCGCCACCTGGCGGACCTCGTCGCCGCTGACGAGCGGCTCGAGCTACTCGCGCCCCCAGCGCTGTCGATTTGCTGCTTCCGCTATCGGCGGACCGGTCTCGACGATTCGGAACTCGACCGGCTCAACGCAGAAATAGCCCGTAGGCTGCGGGCCGAGACCCCTTACGTCCCTTCGACCACCCGAGTGGCTGGCCGATTCGCCATCCGACCCTGCTACATCAACCCGCGAACAACTCCGCAGGAGGTCGAGGGCCTCGCCCTAGCCGTGCGAGAGATCGGCGATCGCATCCAGGGCTGACGGATCCCCTATCGAGGGCAGTTCGCTGACAAGCTCCATGGTTGTCAAACGGCGGGGATCGACGCGAACTGACCGCCCGGAGCAACCGGGAGGACCGGCCGAGGGATCCGGCGCTTGGGTCAGCGCTGGGGCAGAGCCCAGTCGGTCTCGATAGGACGGCGACGTCGATCGAGTCGACCACGGCGCCCTCGATCGAAGCGGCCACGCGCCACGGCTCGGGGGAGGCTGCCGGTCTTGCTATGGCGACCGCCCATCCGGATGTGGTTCATTTTCGAGTCCTCTCCATGACCAACCGGACTCGGGTCAGCCTGACCGCTCCACTTTGGCAGAAAACCAACTGCGGGATTGCGGACCGTCCATGGAGTGAGAGCGCGCGAGGTCATCGGCGACATTTTGGTCGAGCCGGCGCACCACGATCGCGGCGAGGCGGCTCACCGCCGCGAGCACTCGTGCGACGCGCCTGCGGATAAGTGCCGAACGCGCGGGCCTGGCGCGCGCCACGAGGGCGGCCAGCCTGTATTGATCGGCCTCGCGCAACCGATCTCTAGCGAGCTCGAGTGCGAGGAACGAATCGAGGTAGTAGTTCACGATGGTCTCCGTCGGGAAGATTGGTTGTTCGATTGACGCTCGCGCGCTCGTCGAGCCCCAACCCACTTGGGTCGACTCGGGCTCTGGAAGGCGACGAGGAGAGCTAAGCCGCCGATGGCGCCTTTGACAAGTCGGCTGACGCCCCGGACTCGATTTCGGTGGCCGGTACCCGCCCGCCGAGGGCGAGAGCGGCCGCGGCCCCTAGCGCGACGACAACCGCCCCGAGCTGCAGCGCCGGGATCATCCCGTCGACGAAGGCTTGGCCCGACTCATAAGACCCGCGGGCGGAGAAGACCGAGGCCAAGACCGCGACCCCGAACACGCCTCCCAGTTCGCGGATCGCGTTGTTGGCGCCGGAGGCCTTGCCCTCCTCCTCAGGTCGAACGGCCGACAGGACGACGTTCGGGATCGGGGCAAAGAACAGGCCCATCCCGACGCCGGCCATGACCAGGGCCGGGACGATCCGGACATAGTCGATGGTCGGGCTGATCACGACCGAGATCCAGCCGAGCGCCGCCGCCTGGAGACCCATCCCGAGAACGACGAGCGGTCGAGCACCGGTCCGGCTCGACAGCACGCCCGCCAGCGGCGCGACAAAGATCGGCATGATCGTCCACGGCAGCGTCCGCAGGCCCGCCTCCAGCGGGCCGTAGCCCTGGACGACCTGAAAGAACTGGGCGAGCAGGAAGACCGAGCCGAACATCCCGAAGGACATCAGCATCGCCACGACGTTGACGGCGCTGAACGAGCGCGAGCGGAAGAGGCGGAGGGGCAGCATCGGCTCACTGCTCCGAGCTTCCCAGGCGGTGAAACCGGTAAGGAGTACGGCGCCGATCCCGAACGAGGCAAGGATCGGCGGGCTGGTCCAGCCGAGCTCGTTGGCTCGGACGAGACCCCAGACGAGGGCGAGCAGGCCGCCACTGGCCAGGCCGAGTCCCGGCAGGTCGAGCCGGCTCTTGGGCCCATAGGTCTCGTCGAGGCGGAGGATCGCCAGCGGGATCGCGATGAGGCCGATCGGGACGTTGACCCAGAAGATCCATTGCCACGCGAGGCCTTCGGAGATCGCCCCACCGACGAGCGGGCCGATCGCGATCGCCAGGCCGGCGATGCCGCCCCACGCCCCAAGGGCGACGGCGCGCCGCTCACGCGGCACGGCGGCTGACAGGATCGTCAGGCTGAGCGGGGTGATGATCGCCCCGCCGAGACCCTGGATCGCCCGGGCGACGATCAGGACGCTGACCGTTGACGACAGGGCTGCCATCGCCGAACCGGCGGTGAAGATCGCGAGGCCGATGACGAACAGACGCTTCCGGCCGAAGCGGTCGCCGAGCGCGGCCCCGGTCAACAGGAGGACGGCGAACGTCAGGGTGTAAGCATTGACGATCCACTCGAGCTCGCCGAGCGAGGCATTGAAGTCGACTCGGATGACCGGAAGGGCCGTGGTCACGACGAGGTTGTCGAGCGCCGCCATGAAGAGGGCGATCGAGCTGATGATGAAGGTCCAGACGACGCGGGTCGAGCGAAGCATCGTCAAGGCTTTCGGGCTGCGACCCGCTCGATGAACCCGAGCTTCGAGCGCTCGACCTCCTCGAGCTCGAAGCCTTCGGCCTGCAAATGGTCGATCGGCTCTCGCAGCATGTGGTCGCCCTGGAGGCGTGACGTGAAGGAGTCGATCACGCGCTCGACCGCCAACACCGCGCGCCGGGGACTGCGGACATGTTCGATGGCGACAAGCCGACCGCCCGGGCGCAGCACCCTCTTTGCCTCGCGCACCGCGGCTCGATCGTCGGGGATCGAGCACAAGGCGAGGCTGAAGACGACCGTGTCGAAGCGAGCGTCCGGAAAGTCGAGCCTCTGCGCGTCAGCCACGAACAGCTCGACGTCGCGCCCGAGCTCGATGGCCCGAGCGCGGGCTCGCTGCAGCATCTCCTGGCTGATGTCAATGCCCGTCAGCCGAATCGCCGGTGGGTACTCCGCCAGGTTGCGTCCGGTCCCGACGCCGATCTCGAGGACATCACCGCGCACTCGCGCGCCGATCCAATGCCGTCCATCGCCGAGCATCAGCTTCTCAAAGAAGCCGATCGAGCGGTCATACGCCCCCGCGGATCGATCCCAATAGCGGCGGACCCACTCTGTGTCTCGTCCGGGTGCCGTCGCCGTCTCCATGCGGCGGGCGAGTGGCGCGTCCGGCCCGTACGGTGCCAAGCCCACGGTGGCGTCGGCACCGTGATCGGGCCGTTCAGATCGGATTACGTCTGGTTCATGATGTAGCAGCATTGCCTTCCTCTTCTAAGGTGAGTGAGCGCTCATTCGCTATGGGATACTAGCGTTGACGCGCCGCCCCTGTCAAGTTAAACTGAGCGCTCGCTCACCAAGAGGAGGATCCGAGGTCTATGCCGCGACGGAAGCCGGAGCACGCCGACGAGATGCACGCCCGGATCGTCAAGGGCGCCGAGCAGGCGATTCTCAACGCGGGCTATCGGGGCGCGACCGTCGACGACATTGCAGCGGCGGCGGGCGTGTCGGTCGGCCTGCTCTACCGCTACTTCGGGAGCAAGGAGGCGCTCTTTCTGTCGGTCTGCCGGGGCATCACCGACGATGCGCTGCGCGCGCTGGCGGCCAGCCTCCAAGACGTCGATGACCCGCACGAGCGGCTGCGCCTCGCAATCGAGGCGTTCGTCCGCAGCCTCGCCCAGGAGAGCTGGGGCAAGCTCATCGCCAGCGCCTGGCTTGAGGCCGACTCGAGCCCCAACCTTCGAGCGCTGGTCCTCGAGCGGTTCGAGCAGCTGCGCGCGTTCGCGGAGGACTTCCTGGCGGATGCCTTCGCGCGCGGGGATTTGCGGGCGGATGCCGACGTCGAGCGCCTCAGCCTCGCCACGGCGATCCTGCTCGAAGGGGTCGTTGCGCGGCGGATTGCGGCGGGGCTGGCGTTCGACCCGGAGGTGACGACAGCCGCTGTACTGAGCCTCCTCGGCGGCGTGTTCCGTGAGCCGCCGTCATCCGGGGGGATCCGCGAGGGGACCGCCCGCGCGGACTCGCAACGGGCGGCACCTCCCCGACTCGAGGAGGCTTGAAGTGTCGCATGCGGAGAGCGTTCGACAGGTGGCCACACCGAGCCACCGGGATAGCGGCTCCCGGGTCGCAGGTTCAGGGCTGGGGCCAAGTTGCCCCGCCGTCGGCCGATCGGAAGAACCGGGTCTTGTCATCGACTACGGCAACGATGTTCGGGTCCTTCGGGTCGACCGCCACGGTCACGCCCACGGCCTCGAGCGCGGTCGGCGTCCACGTTCGTCCGCCGTCGGTCGAGCGGCTGACGCCCACGCTGGTGCCGGCGTACATCACCGCCCCATCGGAGCTCGCGGCAAGGCTCGCGAGTTGGCGCTTCGGCTGGCCGAGCGGCGTCCACGTGCGCCCGCCGTCCTCGCTCCGCCCGAGGCCGGTTGAGCCGACGCCGACGAGGACCGTCTTTCCGCCATCGACGAAGGAGGTCAGGGCGCCCCAGCCGCCGGGCTGCCGCAGCTCCCATGTCCGGCCCTTGTCGGTCGTCTCGAACAGGCCGTTGCCGACCGCGAACGCCCAGGCGTGGGACGGATCCGCCGGATCCACCACGAACGCGTGTAGATCGAGACCGGGTAGGTCGTTCGGCACGTCCTGCCAGGTCTGACCGCCATCGGCCGTCTCCATGTAGACGTTGTGGCCGGCGATCTGGAAGAAGTCCCCGGCAGGCGGAGCCACGTTCATCGCGTCGGCGCCGCTTAATGCCGTGCCCTGCCAGCTCCGCCCGCCATCCTTCGTCTCGAGGAGCCCGCCGTGGTGCCCGAAATAGAGATGTTGCGGGTCGACCGGATCGAAGGCGAGCGAATGGACGTCTCGGGTGCCCAGCGTCGACCAGGCGGTGGCCCCGCCGACCGTCCTCTGGCCGCCGGCGCTAAGGACGACGGCCAGCGCGATGCCGGCGACGGCGGCGACCGCCACCCCGCCCACGACTAGCGCGCGCCACGGACGACGCGGCGGAGGGACTGGCTGATGGCGGGCATAGCCGCGGCGCTTCTTCGACATTCGTGTGCTCTCCCTACGGTTGGCTGATGAGGGCGACCCGCTGTTCCATCTGGTCGCGCTTGAGCGGCCCGAAGTAGCGGTCGCGGATGACTCCGCTGCGATCGATGAAGTAATGCGTCGGCAGGCCGAACACGCCGTACGTCCTCATGATCGCGGCATACGTGTCGAGGCCGATCCGGTAGCCAAGCCCGTAGGTCTGGGTGTATCGACGCACGGTGTCGACATCCTCCTGGACATCGACGGCGACGACGACGAGCCCGTCTGCCTCGTTGGCCTCATAGACGGCTCGGATATCAGGCGTCTCCTGCTGGCAGGGCGGGCACCAGGTCGCCCAGAACACGACCCACACGGGCCTCCCCGCGAAGTCAGCGAGGCGGATCTCGCGGCCATCGAGGTCCGTCAATCGGACGTCCTGGTCGCCGTTCTTCCCGACGAAGTCAGGCGCCCGCTGGCCGATCTGGAGACCCTGGGTCTCGGCCGAGATGCGGTAGAAACTCGCCCCGGGAAGGACGCCCGGCTGGATGGTCGTGGCGGTGTCGCTGCCGAGCGGACGCGTTGCGATGAAGAGCACCAGCGCGACCCCAACGACAAAGGCGTTGACCAGCCCGATCTGTCGGGCCGTGAACGGGCCGATCAGGGTCCGCCGCACCGGCGGCGATGCCTCGGGCGGGGCGGCCTCGATCGGCTGCTCGCTCGCATCGGCGGCGGGCTGTTCGACAGGCTCGGCGCTCGGGGACGCGCTCGTATACTCGCTCATACCACAGGCAGTGTAGTAGTTCAGCACGCGGAGGACTCGTTGCGCTCAGTCCGGGCAGCATGCGTGGCCGCTGGCGTCTTCGTGGTGACGCTGCTGGCGGTCGCGGTGGTGATCATCCCGCTCGGAACGATCGGATCGCGGCCTCGCACGGCCGCGAGCTCGGCCGCATCGCTCGCGACACCAGGAGGTTCGACTGCCGCCACCCGGGTGACCGCGACGCCAACAGCGCAGGCCAGCGCGACTGCACAGTCGCCATCGCCGACCCCGGTTCCTGAAACGGGCATCGACGTCGGCCAGCTCGCGCCGGACTTCGCTCTTCGAACACCGGAGGGCGAGTCGATCCGGCTGTCCGACTTCCGCGGCCAGCCAGTGTGGGTCAACTTCTGGGCACCGTGGTGCCCGGCCTGCCGAACCGAGATGCCACGCCTCGAGGGGTTCTTTCTCGATCACGAGACCGACGGCCTCGTGATCCTGGGCGTGGGAGTTCGCGACTCCCCCGAGACGATGCGCGCGTACGCGGGTGAGGTCGGGGTCACCTATCCCATCGTCGTCGACGGCGACGGCGCGGTCGCGAACGAGTACCAGGCGCTGGCGCTGCCGGTCCACTACTGGATCGACCGCGACGGTATCGTGCGCGACTGGGCGTTCGGGGAGCTCCCGCCCGATCTGCTCGAGTCGTCGCTCCAGTTGATCCTGAAACCGTCGGCGCCATGAGACCACCGTCAGGCAGGGCCGCGATCGTCTTTGCCGGCGCCGCAGCCGGCCTCCTGATCCTGGCCGTCGCGGCCCTACGGCCCTTCTCGCCGGGCAGTCCGATGCCTTGGGCGCGGCTCGGCACCGAAGATGTGCACGCGCTCGCCTTCGCGCCAGGCTTGACCGAGCGCCTCTACTTCGGCCACCACGGGGGCATCCTCGAATCGCAGGACGGCGGCCGGACCTGGGCTCCCCTGCCCGTGAGTGCCGACGCAATGGGGATGCGCCCGGCCGCGGACGGCTCGATCGTCATCGCCGGCCACGAGGTGTTCGTCGGGAGCGCCGACGGCGGTAGGACCTGGGCGTCGATTGCGGCTGACCTCCCGAACATCGACATCCACGCGTCTGCCCGGGACCCGCTCGATCCCCGTCGGATGTGGGCCTACCTCGCGGAGGGCGGCGTCTACGAGTCGGCCGACGGCGGGACCCATTGGACAAAGGTCTACGACGGCCACATCCCGTTCATGGCCGCGACGACCGACGGTTCGTCGGTGGCCCTCGTCGGGATCGAGCCGTTCCAGGGCTTCGCCCGGAGCGCCGACGGCGGCCGCACCTGGAGCGCGGTCTCGCAGCCGGAAGCCTTCCCAACGTACGGCATCGCGGCCACCCAGGACGGGCGCGTCATCGCGCTCGGCGTCTCGGACGGCCTCCTCCGCTCCGAGGACGGCGGAGCGACCTGGACGACGATCAATCTTCCGGGACCGGCATTCGCGATCGCGCTGTCCGACGACGGGCGGACCATGGCCGTCGTCGCCCGGACGACCGACGTCTACCGCTCGGACGATGGAGGCCGAACCTGGCCGGGCCCATAGCCTTCCTCAGGGAGCCGGAACTGCGACTCTGCGCTACTTCGGCGGCGTTACCGTGATCGGGCCGTTCAGATTCGAATACGAGTGGTCCATGATGTGCCCCTCGGCGCGCATGTCCTCGCGGCGCACGAGGCCATCGGACTCCCCGACCCAGATGCGGAACCAGGCTGGGACGTCCGGACGGACGAACGCGATGATCTGCGTCGGCACGCCATTGACGGTTTCGGTGCCGAGCAGTCGTGCTGCGGCGGCAGCCCCCCAGAACTCGCGGTAGTAGCCGCTCGGCCAGCTGAACCCGGGTGGCGGGAAGGGCGAGGTCTCCCACGCCCCGGTACCCGTTCGTTGGAACCGCTCCTGTCCCGCCAGGATGGTGGTCGAGTCCTTGAGCGTGATCTCGGCCTTGTCGGGTGCCTGGAACTTGTAGACCGAGTCAAAGGTTGGCCCACCGACGCTGCTGCTCAGACGCTCAGTCATGAGCGCGGACTTGAGCGACTCCTCTGCGCTCAGAACCTGTGCGACCACGGCCGAACCGTCGGGCGCCGGCAATGGCACGGACTCATCGATCGAGACGGGTCCGCGGTTCGAGTCGATATGGACCTCGAGCCGCCAGTCGCCGGGCGTTGCGAACGACGCGGTGCCCGTGAAGCAGCCCAGCCCGCAAGCCACATCGAGTGGGACATCGACTGTGCTCGACCCAGAGGACCCTTGGAGGCGGGCGTTCCGCAGCCCGTCGCCGGCGTCGACGCCGAGCACCTGGACGCGGATCTCGGCCGATCCTGGCTTCGGCGGCAAGATGGTCAGCCCGACGACGAACGGCCCGGAAGCGTCGGCCACCGATAAGGCATCGCGGCTGCCGAGCTCCGCGAGCACCGGGTCGGTCGTCGTGAGGCTCTCCGCGGTCGCCTCGGCCTCGCGCGGTGGGTTCGGAAAGCCCACGAGGAGCGTCGCGAGGACCAAGGCCGTCGTCGCCGCGATCGCCTCCGCCCGAAGCGGAAGTCGAACCGTAGCGTCAGGGATCCGAACCTGCCGCCGCCACAGGAAGTGCACCACGCCGAAACCCGCCATGGCGAGAAACGCGGCTGACTTCGCGACGAGCACGAGCCCGTACCCGGTTTCGACGAGGTCTGCTGGATCCGCGAGTTCGACGAAGGCATTGAAGATCCCGGTCCCGGCCACGATCGCTCCGGCGACGATGGCATAGGGCGTGAACGTCCCGAGCGCACGACGCAAGTCGGGAGCGGCCAGGAGCGAACCGGCGATCGCGTAGGTCCAAACGCCGACAGCGGCGAGGTGGAGGGCGAACGACGCCGTGGCAGCGAACGGCTCGGCAGACGCCGCCGCGTGACCCGAGGCGGCGTCGGCGACGATCGCAACCACCGCCAGCACGGCGCTCAGCGGTCGCCA